>Ga0066903_100000258_pt1 | contig 30316 bp, 30 predicted proteins | sample PanSoiMetaGPlot1_FD_67491 | JGI IMG/M metagenome (GOLD analysis project Ga0066903, IMG submission 67491) | Tropical forest soil microbial communities from Panama analyzed to predict greenhouse gas emissions - Panama Soil - Plot 1 (version 2) | ecosystem: Environmental > Terrestrial > Soil >... | reverse complement strand
GCCGCCTACGCGAAGATGATGGCCGGGAAGGCGCGCTTTCGAATGGTGCTGGTGATGAACAACGGCGCGAGTGAGGGTGCGTCTCGGCAGTCATAGATCAAGAGTTAACGAGAGCAGCAGGAGGAGAAAAGTATGAGTACCGTATCATGCGCGAGCTGCCGATCAGGATCGAAGATTTGCTCACATCTTCGGTTTTGGCCTAACGAATGAAAGCGTTGCAGCAGATCATCCGGCGGGTGGCAGAAAATCCATCGGACTCCTGGGCGGTCGCCACGCTGGTTCAGGCATGGGGTTCTACTTACCGAAAACCTGGCGCCCGGATGTTAGTCGATTCGGACGGTGATACGGTCGGTGTTCTGAGTGGCGGTTGCCTGGAGGAAGAGATTGGCCGGCAGGGACGCAATGTTATTCTTGATGGTTCGCCCCGGCTGCTTTCGTTCGACACGAGGCAGCTATATGGATGCGATGGCCGGCTAAAGATCCTGGTCGAGCCGCTTCCTGCCGCCGGCAAAAACGGCAACTTGATTACTCAGATTGGTCGAGCGCTTGAAAACCGCGAGGTTTGCCGTGTTCGCACAAGCTTCGAAGGCGAAACACTTGGCTCTGACTTGTTGCCCGCTGGCGTTTTTCTCGCGGAACGCCGGGGTGTTTTCATCGACACAGTGCAGCTTCCGGTCCGCTTGTTACTTTTTGGGACTGGACCCGGGCTCGAGCCGATTGCCCAACTGGCGGATGCCCTTGGCTGGACGGTCGAACGTTTCGAACACCCGTCCGAATTCGCACAAGATTTTCGGAGCGACACACAAACCGCCGCCGTAGTGATGAATCACAATTTCGGTCGCGATCTTCTTTCGCTCCATCGGCTTCTTCCACTACGACTCCGATACGTTGGATTACTCGGGCCAAGAAGACGGCATGCCGAAATTTTGACGCACTTGAGCGAGTATGCGCCGTTCGGCGATCGTCCGCTCGACAATTTGTTCGCGCCAGCCGGATTGGATATTGGCAGCGAAGCGCCCGAGGAAATCGCGCTATCGATTGTAGCGGAAGTTGAGGCAATATTGTCCGGTCGCGTCGGCGGGTTTCTCCGAGAACGTTGCGCCACGATTCACTCCACTGCAACGGACGTCAGCGGGCACGCGGCGTAACGGTTCAATGAAAGTGGCCGCGGTCGTGCTCGCTGCCGGCGGTTCGGTCCGCTTCGGAAAGCCAAAGCAGCTCGCGATTTTTCAAGACGAACCACTCGTTAGGCGTATCGTCATGGCTGCAAAAGACTCTGGGTGCGTCCCGGTGGTGGTCGTCCTCGGCGCGGATGCGGCACAAATCGCACCGGTGCTGGCTGGGCTCCCGATTTCAATTGCCGAGCACCCAAACTGGTCAAAGGGATTGGGCTCGTCTATCGCTGTCGGTATTGAGCGTGCTGTTGCTATTGCCGCTGACCTCAACGCTGCGATTCTCCTTTCTTGTGACCAGCCGTTCGTGAATGCAGTCGCGCTCACGCAGTTCATTCAGCTGCATCTGGAACATGGTAAGCCAATAGTCGCCTCGGCTTACGCAAGGACTCTTGGGATTCCAGCGCTGTTTGATCGGTCATGCTTCGCCGACCTGTTACAGCTCAAAGGGGATAGCGGAGCCAAACGAATCATTTTTGCGCGGCAACACGATGTTGTCCCCTTCAATTTTCCCGCCGCAGCAATCGACATCGACACCATTGCAGATTACGAAAAACTTGATCAAACGTCGCGGGGTGCCTAACGAATATATTGTCATCACCTTACAAGTTAGAGGTGTCCAATCCGCTCGATGTTGATCGACTCTTCGCGCAAATTCACCAGGAGAGAGGCGAGTTCCATACCGTGTTGGTCAATGAGCTTGCTATGGCCGCTCGCGGTGGTTTGAACTCAAAATTCCTGGCCTCTAATTTTGATGGCAAAGCCGAAAGGCCTCAGCGAAGATGCCCGGTGCCGAAACCGGTTCCAGGCACGCTACAAGAAGGTGGTGCGCCGTTCGAAACGACGCACTGGACCGTCGTGTTGCAAGCGAGCAAGCCAGGCTCTGACGAAGCTCCGCGCAAAGCGCTCGCCACTTTTAGCGAAGCGTACTGGCCGCCCCTTTACACTATCGTTAGGCGCCGTGGCCACCCGCCGGCTGACGCGCAAGATCTTATCCAGGGGTTTTTTGTTCACCTATTTGAACACAACACGTTGAGCCGCGCGGATCGGGAGAAGGGCCGACTGCGTACGTTCTTGCTGGGTTCATTGCAAAATTTCTTGTTGAAGGAACGCGAACGCATGCGCGCGATCAAACGCGGCGGGGATCACCAATTTGTGTCGTTTGACCTGCACTTGCAGCAAGCCGAAGCCGCAATGTACGCCACCGCTCATTTAAGCGATGTCAACGCGTACGATGTTGCCTGGGCGTCTGCTATCGTGGCCCGAGCGTGGAAGAGCGTTTGGGAAAGGTTTGCCGCAGAAGGCAAACGGGAATGGGTTGATGCGCTAAGGCCATTCGTCGCCGGTGGCACCGCGGTTCCACCGAACCAGGAAGAGGTCGCTAAGCGATTGGAGACATCGGTCGAAACTTTGCGCGTGTGGCTTACACGCCTGCGACAACGGTATCGCAGCGCGTTGCGCGCCGAAGTGGCGAGCACCGTCTCCGATCCCGCCGAGATCGATGCTGAGCTGCATTATATTTACCAAATTTTGACCTCGTGAACGTCGTTGATCCTCGTGAGCAAAAGGTTGGAGTTTGTGCGACATGCGGAGCGCCGATCACTCATCCCGGCCCGGACGGCGAATGTATGCGTTGTTTGGTTAGGTTTGGTTTTCTTGCCGAAGATCACGACGCGCGTTCAAGTGCTGGCGACCGGGTAGTCCCCGGTCCACTGCATTACGCTCACTTTGAAGTCGAAATAGACGAGAATGGTTTTCCGGTAGTCCTTGGCGCCGGAGCGATGGCGCTCACTTACCGCGCTCGCGATACAATTCTTAATTCAACTGTCGCGTTAAAGGTCATCGGCCGGAAGCTGGCAGAAAATCCAACCGCGCGAGCGCGTTTTCTGCGCGAAGCGCGCGCAGCGGCAAAGATTCATCATCCCAATGTTGCACGCGTGTCGCATTACGGTGAGCAAGACGGTGAATGCTTTTACGCGATGGAACTTGTCGAAGGCGAAACGCTGGAAGCCCGTGTGCAGCGTGATGGACCACTTCCCCTGCCGCTGGCGCTTGAAGTCATTCAACAAACAGCGCGCGGGTTGGCCGCAGCGGAAGCTTGCGGTGTGGTGCATCGTGACATCAAGCCCTCCAATTTGATGATCGAGTCGGCCGCGAGCGGTGAAGCCTTGATCAAAATAATCGACTACGGCGTGGCCAAAGTAATGGCCTCGGATCCGGCTGCTCAAACACAAGCTGGATTCATCGGTACGCCGGCGTTCGCGAGTCCCGAACAGTTTGATCAAGCTGGTCAACGGCAAATCGATGCTCGCTCCGATATCTATTCACTTGGAGTCACCTTTTGGTATCTACTCACAGGCCGCACGCCGTTTGTGGGGCGTACCATTGAGGAAATACGGGTGACACAGACCGAGGATCTCCCGCTTCAACAATTGAAGAAGGCGCATATACAGGCTCCGGTGATCTCACTCTTAAAATCAATGTTGGCGGCGGATGCCGGCAAACGACCCCAATCTGCCCGCGAACTGCTCGCGGGCGTGCACCGCTGCTACCTGCGTTTCGAGCCACGGGCCCGCCTGCGACGCAAGCGTTTGATGCTCGCAGCCGCAGGATCTGCCCTTATCATTCTGGCCATCGCTTTTCTGACATTCTTGCACCAGCGTGCGAGGTCGGAACTACAGGCGGAACGCTCGATTGCAGTGCTCCCTTTCGAAAATCTCACTCGCGGTAATGAAGCGACTTTTTTCGCCGTCGGCATGCAGGAAGAGATCACGGCTAACCTGGCGCGACTCGCTGATATGAAAGTTATTGGGGCCCAGAGTACCCGTTTCTATTTGCCCGATAAGAGCCGCAATCTTCCCGGGATCGCGCGCGAACTTGGTGTGAGACATTTGCTCGAAGGCTCGGTCTGGCGAGCCAATGGACGGGTGCGCCTATCCTTGCGGCTCGTTGATACTCGCGACTCCGATCATCCATGGATTGAGACGTACGAGCGTCCGCTCAGCGATGTGTTTGCAATGCGAAGCGAAATCACACGCGCCGTTGCCGCCCGACTGCGAACACAACTTACGCCTAACGAAAGGTCGGCACTGAATAACTCGCCGACGAAGGATCCGGAGGCCTACGACCTTTATTTACATGCCCGCGAAGGCCCCATCAGTTTTCGGGACGAAGCCAGTGTGCGCCGGGACATGCAGCGCAAGATTGACTTACTCAACAGAGCGGTCGCGCGGGATCCAAATTTCCTCCTGGCGTATTGCGAGCTGGCTAAGGCACATGGACGCTTCTTCATCAGTCAAATCGGAGCAAAACCAGAGGAGCTGTTAGTTGATCATCGTAGTCTAGCCGAGATCGCGCTGCAGAACGCCCGGCGCATAGATCCCGAGGCCGGGGAATTACATCTCGCGCAAGCGTATCATTTTTTCAGTGTCACTAAAGACTACGATCAAGCTGGGGTGGAAGCGGAGTTCGCGCGACGCACTCTTCCAAACAATGCCGAAGTGGATCTCATTTCAGCACGCGTCGCTCGCAGCCAGGGACGATGGGAAGATGCGGTCCGTTTTTTCAAACGCGCCGCCGCAGTGGAACCACGCGGTAATGATAACCGCTTCATTCTGGCTGAGACCTACCGCTACATGCGGCGTTACGACGATTACGACAGTCTCCTCTCGGATATGATTAACAGCGATCCGGCCCATCCTGGAGATCTCCCGCTGGAGCGAGCGGTTGGGCCGCTCGACCAGCGCGCCGACACACGTCCTCTTCGCGCGGCCATGGCTGAGCGCGCCGCTGCTAACGATCTCACGGAGCATGATAAGGTCCTATGCCAATTGACTCTGGCTTGGTGCGATCGCGATGCAGAAGCAATACAGCGCGCCTTAAAGGCCACCGATCTGAGCAGGATTACTAATAGCGGCTTCGCCTATCCGAAATCGTGGTTTGAGGCCTTGGCCGCTCGGATTCGTAGAGATGATGTCGCCGCGCAGAGGGCTTTTGCTGCGGCCCGAACGGATGTCGAAAATGCAGTGCCTGGTGATCCCGGGAATGGTCGCACACTAGGTTTACTCGCGATAATTGATGCGGGTCTGGGGCGCCGCGAAGCGGCTGTCGATGAAGCGCTCCGCGCGCGCGAACAATTGAAGAAATCTGCGATGGATGCGCCGATTGCTGACTGCAATCTGGCCGTCGTGTACGCTTGGACAGGACAGCCCGATCTCGCCTTTGCTGTGCTCGAACCGCTGGTCAATCAGCCGGCAGGAAGGAACATGCCAGGCCAGCCGACATACGGCGATTTTCGGCTGAATCCCTTATGGGATCCGCTGCGCAGCGATCCGCGCTTTGAAGCGCTCGTTCAGCGGCTTGGCCCAACCCCATCTCAATAAGTCTACCGCCAGGTAGACTCCAATAGTTCTCGGTCGCAAATCGGTAGTCTGTTCGCACGCCGAACGCTGCCAAAAACAATTTTCAAAATTTCTGAAACATCAGCCATAAAAATCGTGAGAAAGGTTGGCAGAATAGCATGACTACTGAAGCAAACGATGCTGATCGTCCTTTTTTTACCCCAGCGGTGAAACCGATGTTGGACCGCCTCGATTCGTTCGAGGATTATAGTCGGACGGGAGACGGCTCGGTAACAACGCAGCTCGGTCCCAGGGAGACTGCATTCATCGCCGGCCAAGATTCGTTCTATGTCGCAGCCGTTGGCGAAGACCGCCGGCTCTACACCCAGCGGCACCGCGGACCAAAAGGCTTCCTTCGCGTGCTTGGTGCGCCAACCCTTGGTTTTGCGAGCTTGGCTAGCAGCCGACGATATATCTCGACGGGCAACGCGCTCCTCTTCCTGATTGACCACGCGTCGCAGGCACGATTGAAAATTTGGGCGGACGCTGAGATCTCAGAAGATCTTGCCATGATAGAAAAACTCGCGAAAAACCGGGGTCACAGCCCGGCAACGCAACTGGCGTTTCTCTTTCACGTCCGCGCACTTAGCTGGAATTACGAGAAACACATCGTGCAGCGCTCCGCGCCCGAAGTGCTCACGACGGAAGCTCCGCCAACAGGCAAAGCAGATCTGCTTCAAAGAATACGATGGATTGAACAACAGCAGAGATTGCTCGGCCCGACCTCCCTCGAACGAGGTATTACAAACACCAACTGGACACAGGTTGTGTGCGCCTAGAATGATTTTGCCTGAGCTTTTCCGAACCTTGATTTTCCTGCATCTCAAATCCGAACCGGAAAGAAACCAGGTATGAAGAAGATCATCACCGTAAACGGGCCCAACTAACCGCCACCTATGAAAACTCAGCCAGTCAGAACACGTCTCCCTTATGACACTCAGAACACAGCCTTCCGCTTGCGACCAAGATGGGGGTTGCAATTGATTCCAGTCTTTCTGCGCTGGGAACTCATGGATTCAGCGCAGGAACAACATCAGCGGCAGGTCGGTGATCAATTGATCGAGTGGTACAACAAGCGGCACAGCACATCTTTACAGTTTGATGGTCGACCCGGCGACGCACCTGATAGTTATTACTCGGACGGAAACGCGCGGCTTAGAGTCGAAGTCACAAATGCGTTTTACGACGACGGCGATGATGCGACGTTCAAGTGACTCCAACAAAGAGGACGGCCGGATGCTCCTGACAAATGAGAAGGCAAGGATTTTGAGCAGTACCTCGCGAATCATTTCAACGAGCCGACTGCTCACCCCGACAGTCGAGGCGCAGCGTTCCGGCGTTCTGTAGAAAGAGTTGCTATATCGCGGCGCCGCGCCTCAAAAGTATCCGCGACAAGAATGAGTACAAAAGTGATAGTGGCGCACGTTACCCAATACGTGAATCTTCCCGGGCACGCGTGTGATGAATATTTCTCGCTTAAACTTTGCTCATCTGCCAACGCCGATCGAAATGTTGCCGCGACTTTCGGAGCTTCTGGGTGGACCACGCTTGTTAATCAAGCGCGACGATCAAACCGGGCTCGCCTTCGGCGGTAACAAAACGCGTAAACTAGAATTTCTCGTGGCTGAAGCGCGCGACCAAGGCGCGAAGACTTTGATTTCTGGCGGAGCACTGCAATCCAATCATTGCCGTCAAACAGCCGCGGCAGCGGCTCGATTCGGATTCAAATGCATTTTGGTCCTGACCGGCGAAAAACCACAGCAGCCGTCCGCGAACTTGTTGCTCGATGAATTGTTCGGAGCTCAGATCGTTTATGTCGCTGATCGCAAGGATCGCGACAGAGTCCTTCAGGAGAAATTTGATGATGCCGCCAAAGAGGGAATGAGGCCGTATCTCGTTCCATATGGTGGATCAAATTCTACCGGCGCATTGGGGTATGCGTTCGCGATGAAAGAACTGATGGAGCAAAAACTTCACGCTGATTGCATCGTGTTTGCGACGTCCTCAGGTGGTACACAGGCAGGACTTCTTCTCGGCCAGCGACTTTTTGGATACCAGGGCAGATTGTTAGGAATCAGCGTTGATGAATCGGAAGAGTGGTTAAGGAAACAAATCTCAGATCTGGCCTCATCAACCAGCGAAAAACTGGGAGAGCGTATTGAGTTTGGAACGGAGGAGGTGTTGGCGAATGCCGACTATTGTTCAGCAGGGTATGGCGTGTTGACCGAAAAGGAACGGGAAGCCATGCGCCTTTTCGCAACATGCGAAGGCATTCTGCTTGACCCGGTCTACACGGGACGTGCTGCAACAGGAATGATTGATTTGATCCGGACAGGGTTTTTCAAAAAGGATGAGACTGTGTTGTTCCTTCACACGGGAGGACAAGCGGCGCTCTTTGCGGATCAATACGTGAACAAGTTACAATAACGCCCTGACTAGCGAGCTCACTTAGCCTTCGACGAACCAGCTGCATATTTTTGCTTCGTGCGACCGTGACGCAAACATCAGCAAAGCATTGATCAGCAGCCAGGTATTTCTATCTCAAGTGAGGGAACGGAAAATCATACAATCGTGCAGGGTGCCGAAGTTCAAAATGATCGGCAAGATCATGGGCCAACAAATTAAACCGAACGAAATGCAGGCGATAAGTCATGCAAAAGAAAGGAAATTACAATGCCATACGTAACTGCGGGAAAGGAAAACGGAACTGACATCCACATCTATTACAAAGACTGGGGTACCGGTCAGCCGATCGTGTTCAGCCACGGCTGGCCGCTCTCGGCGGACGATTGGGACCCGCAAATGCTGTTTTTCCTCTCTAAAGGTTATCGGGTCATCGCCCACGACCGGCGCGGGCACGGCCGTTGCACGCAAGTCGGCGATGGTCATGACCTCGACCACTATGCCGACGATCTGAAGGCAGTCACCGACCATCTCAATCTGAAGGATGCGATTCACGTCGGCCATTCGACCGGTGGCGGTGAAGTGGTGCGTTATCTTGCCCGTCATGGCGATGAGAATGTGGCGAAGGCCGCGATCATCAGCGCCGTGCCGCCGCTGATGGTGAAGACCCCGGCCAATCCGTTAGGCCTGCCCAAATCGGTGTTCGATGATCTTCAGGCTCAACTCGCAGCCAACCGGGCCAAGTTCTATTATGACCTGCCGGCTGGCCCGTTCTACGGCTTTAATCGTCCGGGCGTGAAAACCATTGAGCCTATCGTTTGGAACTGGTGGCGCCAGGGAATGATGGGCGGCGCCAAGGCGCACTATGATGGCATCGTCGCGTTCTCACAGACAGATTTCACGGAGGATCTGAAGAAGATCTCGGTGCCGGTTCTGGTCATGCATAGCGAAGACGACCAGATCGTTCCCTATAAGGCCGCCGGTCCACTCTCAGCCAAGCTCCTCAAGCACGGCACGCTCAAGACGTACAAGGACTACCCCCACGGCATGATTACGACACAAGCCGACGTCATCAACGCCGATCTGCTCGCGTTCCTCAAATCCTAGGAGAGCAAACCGGCGAACAGATGAAGGCGTTGCGCTTTCACAAGTTTGGCCCGCCTTCGGTCCTCGCGATCGAAGAAGTACCGCGGCCCGAGGTGCACGATGGAGAAGCACTTGTTCAGGTCAAAGCGGCGGCAATAAATCCGAGCGACATAAAGAATGTGTCCGGTTCTTTCCCGGCGACAACCTTGCCGCGTACACCTGGCCGCGATTTTGCGGGAATTGTAGTTGCAGGGAAAAACTATGAGGGCGAAGAGGTCTGGGGAAGCGGACCGGGTCTTGGCACCACACGCGATGGCGCACAGGCTGAGTATGTCAAGGTTCCTGAGAAAGCCGTTTCTCCCAAACCACGTAACTTGAGCTTCGAACAAGCCGCAGCTATTGGCGTTCCATTTATTACCGCATGGTGCGCGGTGGTCGACGCCGCGCAGCTTAACGCGGGAGAAACAATCTTGATTGTCGGGGCTACCGGGGCGGTCGGCCAGGCAGCTACGCAAATTGCGAACTGGCGAAAAGCACGTGTCCTCGCGGGGGTTCCGTCCTCCAATCCTGTTCCAGGTGCTGCCGCCGTGATTAAAACTACCACCGAAGATTTGCGCGCCCGCGTTTTTGAACTAACCGACAACAAAGGTGTGGATGCAGTCTTCGACACAGTCGGCGGTGCGATGTTTGAGCCGGCTCTGCGTTGTTTGCGAGTCGGTGGCCGCCAAATCGCAATCACAAGCACAGGCGAACGACGCGTCTGTTTTGATCTTATTGATTTCTATCATAACCTCTCAAGATTGATCGGCGTCGATACGATGAAGCTGACGCCGCGTGATGTAGAGGCAATCGCGGAGAAATTACGTCCCGGCTTCGAAGTCGGTGCGCTCAAGGCGCCCCCTGTTGAAACGGTCCCTTTCAGGAACGCGATTCAAGCTTATGAACGAGTCGCCACTGGCAAAACAAACACAAAACAGGTACTTACATTTTCGACCGATCATCCAAATCAACTTAACAGCTAATAACGTGAAACCTATTGCTGCCTCTGCTGTGGAAAGTCCCGTAATTACGATCCGCAATGCCGCTGCCAATGCGAAGATCATCGTCCGCAAGCTTCGGGGCAACGTTAGCGTTCTGGAAGGCTCGGGTGGAAACATGACCGTGCTCACCGGCCGCGATGGCAAAGTGCTTGTCGACGCTGGAATCTCGCGCCCCCAAGTGGAGGACGCGCTTGCGGGTCTTAGCGATGATCCAGTTAAACATCTAATCAACTCGCATTGGCATTTCGACCACACTGACGGCAATGAATGGCTGCATTCAATAGGCGCCGAAATCAGTGCGCACGAAAATACACGCAAGCACCTCTCCGTAACGACACGTGTTGCAGACTGGAATTTCACATTCCCGCCAGCGCCAGCTGGTGCTTTGCCCACCAAGGTCATTACTACTGATGGCACGCTTCATCTAAACGGAGCGACGCTGGCCCTGAAGTGCTATGGGTCTTCGCACACGGACTCGGATATCTCGGTCAAGTTCGAGGAAGCCAATGTGATCGCTGTTGCCGATACTTTATGGAACGGCGAGTACCCATTCATCGACTATTCAACCGGCGGCAGCATTGACGGAATGATCCGTGCGGCTGAGGCAAACGTCGCCAGAGCCAACGATGAGACGATTGTAGTTCCGGGACATGGCCCGATTGGTGACAAGTCTCAACTAGTTGAGTTCCACGACATGCTGGTGACGATTCGCGAAAGAGTCTCCAATCTGAAGAAGCAGGGCAAATCTTTAGATGAAGCTGTAGCTGGCAAACCGACAGCCGACTTCGACGCAAAATGGGGCGGCTTTGTTATTAACGGCGATTTCTTTACCAAGCTTGTGTATGCCGGCGTCTGAATCTTCACCGGTTGTGGAAGGGTTAACAACTGTTCCAAGCCGTTTCCGTCAGAAAGAAACGATGGATCGGCTGGCAAACGAAATCCAAGCGAAGGGACTAACGATCTTTGCGCGAATTGATCATTCGGCGGGCGCGATCGATGTCGGGCTGACATTGCGGCCAACCGAACTTATCATCTTCGGAAACGCTCGTGGCGGCACGCCTCTTATGCAGTCAGCCCAAACAGTCGGGATCGATTTACCTTTGAAGGCACTCGTCTGGGAGGATGCGGCAGGCAAAACATGGATTTCCTATAACGAACCTAGTTGGATCGCGGAGCGTCATGGTGTGGCTGACGCACAGTCAGTTTTAAGTAAAATGGCCGATCTGCTCACTGCGATCTCGAGGAAAGCGGCCGGTTCCTAATAATGCGAGAGGCAAAGATGGACGCGGCCAAAATGATTGCGCCTCAGGCATTGGTTAGCCGCCGGATCGATGTGGGTCTGCTCGCGTTCATCCAGAGTTAAGTAGCACGAGGAATGTCGACTCTTCCTCCGAGGAGTTTAGCCAGAGAGAAAACATGAAAACCGCAATCAAATTATTCGTCACGCTTGCTGTATTCAGTTTCACAGTGGCTTCGATTGGACGGGCAACAGCTCAGGATGATCAAAGACACCAAAGCGATGATCCGAATTGGTCAGAGTTGATCGCCAGTATGGATAAGATGCACATGGCCATAAGCACCGTCACGCGATCTGCCAACAGCGGTGTCGATTTTGTCAGGTTGATGATTCCGCACCATCAGGCAGCGATCGACATGGCGAAAGCACAACTTTTGTACGGCAAGGATCCGCAAATGCGCAGACTCGCGCAGGAGATCATCACCGACCAACAGCTCGAAATCGAATTGATGCAGCACTGGCTGAAACAACAACACGCAAATTGACATGAAAACAATCGGTTGGTTCTTACTCTTTTGCCAATCGACACAGGTAATGGCACAGCAGGCGCCCTGGGCGCGGCCGGACATTGCAATCTCAGGTCATGACCGGGTTTACGCGGCCGATCAAACTTCGAACACGGTTTCGGTTATTGATCCGTCTGAAAACAAGTTGCTTGGCGTGATAAGACTTGGCGATCCGGTGCCGGGCGCGCTAAGTCCCCTGTACAAAGGGCAGCTTCTCGTTCACGGTCTCGGTTACTCGCCAGATTCCAAAACACTTGCCGTCGTCTCGGTTGCATCGAATTCCGTCACGTTGATTGACACCGCCACGAACAAAGTCAAAGGCGTGGTTTACGTGGGCCGTTCGCCGCATGAACCCTTCTTCACTCCGAACGGACGTGAGTTATGGGTGACTGTACGCGGCGAGAATTATGTCTCAGTAATTGATCCCCAGCAAATGAAGGAAACCCGGCGCGTCGAACTGGCAAACGGTCCGGGTATGACGATGTTCGGGCCGGACGGCAAGTATGCGTTTGTGTGTTCCAGCTTCACTCCGGAACTCGCAGTCATCGATGTGGCATCGCATAAGGTCATCAAGCGAATACCGCAAGTGAGTCCGTTTTCGCCAAATATCGCGGTCACTCCAGAGAATGACGAAGTCTGGATCACCTTGAAGGACGTCGGCAAGGTGCAGATCTACAACGCGAAGCCACCGTTCGACCAAAAGGCCGTCTTGGATACCGGGCCGATCACGAACCACGTAAACTTCGCAAACAATCGCAACGGAAAATTCGCATACGTGACTGTTGGCGGTGCGAACGAAGTGAAAGCGTTTCGCAGAGGCGCCACACCGGAATTAGTTGCGACTATTCCTGTAGGCGAGCTTCCGCATGGAATCTGGCCCTCGGGCGATGGTTCGCGAGTTTATGTGGCGCTAGAAAATGGCGGGCATTGCGTTGCCATCGATACCATGACTAACAAGTTCATCGCTAACATCCCGATTGGACAAACAACCCAGGCTTTGGTCTATGTTCCGAATGCTTCGCCGAGCGGCTCCCGCTCAGAAAGTTTGATGCCGCTGGGTGCCGCTGCGAACACGGCGCGTTTACATCTGGAAGCCGGCGGAACCGCGTTGCCAAACGCGCAGGCATCTGTGGCAGTGAATTCTCTTGGTCTGTTGGATCTGGTTCAAATCGCTGCGAAAGGACTTTCGCCACGGGCTCAGTATCAAGTCTATCTGACCGATTCCAACAAGTCGCCATTCGGTAAACTTGAGCCACTTGCTATTCTCAAAACAAATCCCGATGGAGCGGGCATCGTTCAGGCGATCGGCCCACTGAAGGCGCTCGTCGGGCAAGACCAAATGAACGCCACCTCTCAGAGGTTTTTGGTCGTCACCGACATCAAAGATTCGTCGCAAGTAGTATTACGGCAGACGAACTCAGAAGTTCTTGGCCATGAATAGATCGCTTTCGCAATCCGGGATTTTATGGAAGCATTTCCGCACTATTGAGCCTAACGACTTCTAACGCCTCACTTCATGTTAAAGTTCTGGTTCGTTATCGACATTTCGCTATTGCGCTTCCTCACAGTAGCAGCTCAAAAGACGCTCCTCCGCGCCTTCTCGCCGGCGGCGTAATTGACGCTTCGTGTGCCAGAGCCGGACAAGTTTCCAAACCCAGAACATCAAACTCGTTGCTGCAAGGAATCAAGCGCGGCTTAGAATGAAAGAACTGATGCTACGTTATGCGATCACTGCGCGAGATAGCGAAAAAATCAGCCCAGGAAAATCCGATAGACGGGTTTGTTGAATCGCGACGCGAGTTTATCCGGACAACCGGAATGGCCGCCGGTGCGATTTTGTTTTATCCACAACACCTTTTCGCCGCTGGGGCCGAAGCGGCTGCTGACTACACAGTGCGCATTAAGGCGGCTCCTATCGAGATTGCGTCTGACAGAATTCTTTCAACCGTCATGTACAACGGCCAATTCCCCGGACCACTGATCCGCTTTAAAGAAGGTCGTCAAGTGACTGTGGACGTTTTCAATGAAACCGATACGCCTGAGCAGTTGCACTGGCATGGCCAGTTCGTTTCTCCCGATGTTGATGGCGCGGCCGAGGTAGGCACCCTTTACATTCCTGCACACGGTCGACGCCGAATCACGTTCACACCCGGTCCAGCCGGTTTGCGCTTCTATCACACGCACAATCGCGCCGGCGCAGATCTTTCGGCAGGCCAATACAGTGGCCAGGTTGGACCGGTTTACATCGAGCCGAAGGAAAATCCTGGTCGCTACGATCGCGAAGTGTTTCTTGTTTTGAAAGAATTCGAGCCGACTCTCAGCCGCGGCGGCGACATGCCTCAGGATTTTCTGTCACCGTCCGCCATCGACAAGACTCTCAAAGAGACCGGCGAGGCCGCGATTAAGGCTTCTCTTGCACAAGCTATGCCACGGCTACGAGGTCGGCTACAAGTCATTTACGATCAACGGTCGCATGCTTGGTCACGGCGAACCTATTCGAGTTAAGCAAGGCGAGCGCGTTTTGTTTCACATTCTGAATGGCAGCGCGACGGAGATTCGGAGCCTCGCCTTGCCCAGCCATTCCTTCGAAGTCATCGCGCTCGATGGAAATCCGGTCCCGAATCCCTTGCATGTTCCGGTTCTGTGGTTGGGTACGGCGGAGCGTATTTCCGCTGTTGTAGAAATGAATCATCCAGGAGTGTGGATTCTTGGCGATCTGGCCGATGACGACCGTCGTCATGGCATGGGCGTCGTGGTCGAGTACGCAGGCCGCGCTGGCAAGCCTCACTGGGCGATGCCACCGCCATTTCGATGGGACTACTCTCGTTTTGCCAAGCCTAATACATCTGCTCCCGAGCCGGATGAGACCTTCGACATGACTTTCGCCAAAGACAACGCGGCTGAAGCAGGCTTTAACCGCTGGACAATCAACGGGGTCGCCTACCCCAATGAGCAACGAAATGGTTCCTGCTTCATTCCATTTGAAGCAAGGCAAACGCTATCGCCTTCAGATGCGCAACGTCAGTGACGACATTCATCCGATTCATCTCCATCGCCACAGCTTCGAGCTCACTAATCTCGCAGGAACGAAAACCGCGGGCATCATGAAAGATGTGGTAATGCTGGGCGGCTATCAGCAGGTGAAGATTGACTTCGTTGCCGATCATCCCGGTCTTACTCTCTTCCACTGTCACCAACAATTGCACATGGACTTCGGGTTCATGGCGCTGTTCGATTACGTCTAAAAACAGAAAGGGTCGACTCCTGAAGCGAGACGTAAAAATAAAATGCCTGACAAGAAAAATGCGCCAGCCAGCACATCTTATCGTCCTCAGCCTAGCGATCATCTGCACACACGCGTGCACAAAGAGAAACGGTAGCGGGCAGCCGTTTGCAAATCCCGTGATGCTAAACAGCCATGACGGCATGCTGCACGTTGATCTCGTTGCCGCTCCTGCCTCCTACACGATTGGAGGCCGTCAGTTTCAGGGCATGCTTTACAATGGACAATACATGCCACCTCTTTGGTGTTTGCGGGCCGCCGACATCTTGACGGTAACACTGCATAACAAGCTATCCGACGAGACGAACCTCCATTTTCACGGCCTGAATGTTTCGCCGCTAAACAACGGCGACAATGTGTTCCTTCACATCGCTCCAGGTCAGACGTTCACATATCAAATAAAAATTCCCGAGAGGCATATCGGGCTGTTTTGGTATCACCCACACGCCCACGGCGACGTAGATCGACAAATCATCGGCGGCATGTCAGGAGGAATTCTTGTTGAGGGCAGCGAGCGCCTCTATCCATTCTTGAAAGGACTGACCGAAAGAGTCCTTCTTCTTAAGCATCACCCTATCGGCCGCGCTGACTATGAAGAGTTAGTTACGGTGAATGGCACTGTGACCCCGACCATTCCTATTCAACCGGGCGAAGCTCAATTCTGGCAGCTCGGCAATATTGGTGCCGACCGTTTTCTGCGCCTAAAGATTGATGGGATGCCGTTCTACCTAATTGGAAGAGACGGTTACTTCGTCCCGCGGTCCATCAAGACGGAAGAAGTGATTTTGGGACCTGGCCAACGATTTTCGGCGATTGTTGTTGGCGGCCAAGCTGGCCAGCACACTTTCAAGTCCGTCGCATTCAAGTTCGATGAACGGCAGCCTCAATTGCCCGAGGTAGATCTGGGAACGGTAATATCGCACGGGCCGGCAGCGGACGTTGCCGCGGCAGAGAGAAGCGTCGCCTCGCAGCGCGTGAACGAACCGCTGTACGTCGACATGGTTCGATCAAGTCCTGTTGCGCATAAGCGCACCTTTACCTTTTCAGTAAGCCCACAAAAGACAGTATTCTTTATAAACGATCAGGTCTTTGATGAGAACCGGACCGACGTAAAGGTGAAGTTGGGCGACACCGAAGAATGGACAATTATCAACAAAGATACTCAATACCACGATTTTCATATCCATCAGACCGGATTCCTCGTCACAGAGGTAAACGGTGCTCCGACCGATTTCGACTGTCTTCGCGACACCTTCAGTGTTCCTCCCCAGCGAGATGGAAAACCTGGCGAAGCCAAGCTCATCATTCCTTTCACCAATCCGGAAATTGTCGGTCGCTTCGTGTTTCACTGCCACGTTGTGAAACACGAAGACAAGGGCATGATGATGACGGTGGAAGTGGCGCAATAGCGGCATCGCGGGCGCATAATGTCTACGCGGTACCGAATTAAATCGCTGCTCAGCCCGCCCTATCATCGTGTCCGCGACACCGTAGCATCGCCGAAAAGACAGTTGTCGGCGAACAATCAATCAGTGGTTGCGCCCACTCATCAGGTTCTGCGAGAATAAGACAATGTCTGACCGAGGCCGTTCTCATCTCGACGCGATCACGTCAGTTAAACAACCGCAACGCCGCGAATGCGAGGAATGCGTAAAGATTCGTTCATATTGGGTCCATCTGCGCACCTGTCAGTCGTGCGGCGTGACGCTTTGCTGCGACAGCTCGCCGAACCGGCATGCCAGTAAACATGCGCACGCCAGCGGCCATCCGGTAATCGCATCCGCACAGCCTGGCGAACAATGGTTGTATTGCTATCCCGACCGCGCTTTTGCTGAATACTAGCGCCGCGAGGTTAGCGCCAAGGCAGATTCCGTCGTTACCAGCCCGTGCGACGTCGAAGAACGACAAAGGTTACGTAGTGTGTTACCAACAACATCGGAACCCAAAAAGCTGGAATCCAATACGCTGGCCCCATTGCAACGGGCGCGCTGTAAATCGTCGCCGTCGCGGTCGCGACGAACAAATCAACCGTTCCAAAAACGTTGAAAACCCATACAGCCGGTTTGGCCGCGCGAGAGCCATGCAACACTAACGGAATTGCTACGACGGCAAGAATCGCTGTCACGAGATCGCCAAATGCTGCCGGATAGGCAAACTCAGGCGGCAACCCGGGATAAGTTGCGCCACGGGTTAAAAACATCATTCCCAAGTGTCGGGTTGAATGTAGAAGCAGAATGGGAATGAGGATTTGTTGCGGTCGAAGCCGTGCGAGCTGAGGCCACAAATAGAGTCGAGCGGCGAGATAGAAGATCGCGGTGTTTGCCACAAGGTTTAGTGGCAAGAGGATACGGTCAAAGATTGCAGGCATATCCTCATCATGACGTCCTTCGCCGACAAAACGAGTGCATAGAGTGTGCATTTTCATATGTAAGCTATGATGGTTGGAGTATTGTGTCCTCGCATCCAATCTCGTTATGAGCGGCTTCTTTGAGGAGTTGCAGCGGCGAAAGGTCTATCGGGTCGCCGCCGCCTACATCATCGCTTCGGGGTTCATCATCCAGATCGGCTCTGCCGTTTTCCCGGCATGGGAATTGCCAAACTGGACGTTGCGCCTTGTCGTCGTGCTGTTGCTCATCGGATTTCCGATTGCGCTGATTCTGGCCTGGGCATACGACATCACGCCCCAGGGAATTCGCATCACGCCGGGAGGAAGTCGGCGCCGTAACATCATTGCTCTTTTTACAGTGGGCCTCGCAATTTCTGCTGTCGCAGGATTTTTTCTGTTCCCGCGCGCCTCTGGACGCAACGTGGACAAGTCGATCGCAGTTCTGCCCTTCCAAAACCTGAGCGATCAAAAGGAGAACGCCTATTTTGCGGATGGCATGCAGGACGATATCCTGACGAATCTCTCCAAGATCGAGGATTTGAAGGTCATCTCGCGGATGTCAGTGATGTCCTATCGAGGAGATGGGGTACGCAACGCCCGCGAGATCGGCAAAGCGCTCGGAGTTGCAGCACTTCTCGAGGGCAGCGTCCGCCGAATCGGAAATCGGGTGCGCGTTAACGTGCAACTCATCAATGCAGATAACGACGAGCATATTTGGGCGGAAGATTACGACCGCGAGTTGACGGACGTCTTTGCAATTCAGACCGATCTGGCTCAAAAAATTGCCTCCGCCCTTCAGGCGAAACTTTCTCCGAATGAAAAGGAGCGGCTGGATCGCCGGCCAACGAAAGATTCGGATGCTTACCTGCTTTATGTCCAGGCGCATGACTACGCCAACCGAGCGGAAATGTTTCGCGACACATCTTTGAAGGCCGAGGAGCTTTTCGAACAAGCGATCAAGCTCGATCCAAACTTTGCAGCCGCTTTTGCTGGTCTCTCGATGGTAAACAGCTGGATGTATCACAATTTCGAACCAACGCAGGCTCGTCGTGAGAAAGCCCGTCTGAATGCTGATGAAGCCCTCCGGTTGCAACCCGATCTTCCCGAGGGTCATCTCGCACTTGGTTTTTCTTACTATTATGGAGATCGCGATTACCAGCGCGCTCTTAGCGAATTTGAGATCGCAAAGCGTGGCCTCCCGAACGAAGCCCAAGCCTACATGGCGATCGGCGCCATTCAGCGGCGTCAGGGCAAGTGGGCTGAATCAAACGCGAATTTGGAAAAAGCCGCCGCGCTCGATCCAAGGAACGCAAACATTCTTTTTAACCTTGCCATGAACTACATGGCCCAGCGCAATTTCGAAGCGGCTGACAAGACCTTTGATCGGGCAATTGCTGCGGACCCAGAATCGTTTGGTGCACGCGGAATGAAATCAGCCTTGGCAATCGCATGGAAGGGCGACGTTGGCTTCGCCCAAAGTCAATTTGCCTTCGTGCCTCCGGGTTTCGATCCAGATGGGCTCGTTACGTCAGCACGGGTATGGGTGCTGACGCTGCAGCGGAAGTTTGCCGAGGCTCTTCAAGTGTTGCAGCAATTTCGCGGAGAGGCGTTGACTTTTCCAGAGGCTGGCCCTTGCCCAAAAGCGGCGATGGAAGGGAGCCTATATCTGCATCTGGGCGATAAAGAAAAGGCGCGTGCAGCGTTCGAGCAGGCCAGACCTGTGGCGGAGCGCCTCGTGCGAGAGGCACCCGATGATCCGGGTCGTCACGCGCATCTCGGCGTTGTGCTAGCCGGCTTAGGGCGCAAAGAAGAGGCAATCGATGAAGGCAAAAAGGCGGTCGAATTGCGTCCGGAATCCAAGGATGCCTTCGCCGGGACGCAAGCTACCGCTACACTCGCGGAAATCTACGCCTGGGTCGGGGAATACGACAAAGCGTTTCACCTCCTCGATCATCTGCTTACAGTGCCGAACGGCCTCACCGTATCCACTCTCAAGCTCGATCCCACCTGGGATCCATTGCGTGACGATCCTCGCTTTCAGGCGTTGATCGACAAATACGCCACCAACCGCTGACGCCTGCTTTCTCGAATATGAAAAGCGCCTACGGACTGGGCATACCGCAAACACTGGAAGATGTGTGCGACCCACAGAGGGTCGCCTTGCTCGTCTATGATATGCAGGTCGGAATCCTAAGTCAGATTAAGAACGGCGAGCAGGTGACGCGGCAGGTTTCGAAAGTCCTCACGGCTGCTCGCGCAGCCGGAGTGCGTGCATTCTTCTCCCGACACCTTTCGCTGCCCAAAGAACTCATGGGCGTGTTTCAGTTCCGCATGGCGATGGCGTGGCAACGAGTAGAACGGCCTGAGGAAGTCAGTCCCTGGTTCCTTCGAGATAGCCCCGGATTTCAGATCATTCCGGAATTATCGCCGCGCGCGACTGAAGGCGTGTTCGACAAACTGACGATGTCAGCATTCGAAGGTACGTGGCTCGATTTTGCTTTGCGAGATTGCGGTATCAACTCCTTTATCATCGTTGGCGTCGCGACTGAGATTGGGATCGAACCGACAGCGCGCCACGGCGCCGATCTCGGTTATATTCCCGTCCTCATTACCGATGCCTGTGGCACGGGCAATGACGAAGCTGCAAGGCGATCGATCGAAGGCTTGCAGTTTACAGGCGACGCCTTGATTACCGATGCGGAGACAATTTCTGGCATCCTCCGAAACCAATCCGGCGCACGCGGCTCGTGACGTTTATTCGACGCGAGGCAAAAACTCTTCGCGGACAATCTTTCCATTCTTAACAGTGTAAACGCCGACCTCCGACATCCGGCGCCGCTGCTTAGAACTCTTGTCCGTTACGTCGGCATCGTACCGCACGACAAACTGGTCGTGCGCCACGAACGGCTCACTCGCATCGAAGCTGTGTACTCCATCGCGGTCACCCACCAATCGATTTTCCCGCGCACTCCTTCTTTGCCTCGCGTCTCAGGCGATCCGCCGCCCATGCTGGACGCCTCCACGCTGACAACATCCTTATCGTAAAGCGTATCGAGCGCTTCGTACCACGCTTGCTTACGAACCAAGTCCACCACTTTCTTTGCAACTTCTTCGGTTTTCATTTCTCTTCTTTAGCCAGATTGAAAGCGCTCGCTAAAAATTTCTCGCCGTTTTACAAACTCTCATGCGTTCGCAGGACGCTGGTTGCATCATCGGAAGATTCCGTCGTGACGTAGCGCACATCAGATGATTGAATCGGGAGCATGGCGCCTGTTCTTCAGGAACCATGTGACGAGACCATAATTCGTTCGCGACCGGCGCCCGCGCCTTGTTCAAAAAGTGCCGGACGCTGGGTGCTTGTGGCTACCACACTCGCTTCCAGCATGGCCTTTATCGATAGCACCGCTGTGAACGTGGCACTGCCAGCACTGCAAGCGAACCTGAACGCCACAATCGTGGACGTGCAATGGGTCATCGAGGCTTACTCACTTTTTCTTTCCGCGCTACTGCTTGTCGGCGGATCTCTCGGAGATCAGTACGGACGACGCTGCGTCTTCCTGACTGGCGTAGCTCTTTTTGCAACGGCATCCACCTGGTGCGGCTTTGCGCCCAACATACATCAACTGATCGTGGCGCGTGCGGCGCAGGGACTGGGCGCGGCCCTGCTTGTTCCCGGGAGCCTCGCAATCATCAGCACCTCGTTTCCGGAAAACGAACGTGGACGCGCGATTGGCACGTGGTCGGGTTTCAGTGCGATTACAACCGCCATCGGCCCTGTGATCGGGGGCTGGCTCATCGAGCATGTTTCCTGGCGCGCCGTATTCTTCATCAATGTTCCAATCGCTCTGCTGATAATCTTGATCTCACTGCGATGCGTTCCGGAGAGCTCCGATAAGGAGGCCAAGGGATTGGATTGGTTAGGCGCAATTTTGGTAACGGTCGGCCTGGGTGCGTTAGTTTATGGCCTGATCGAATCTTCGCAGCTCGGCTTCGGCGCTCGATCAGTGCTCGCGGCTCTTTTTGGTGCAGCTGTTGTTCTCGCCTTGTTCGCATTAATTGAAACTCGGGTCTCTAACTCGATGTTGCCACTCGCAATGTTCCGCTCGCGTACATTTGCGGGTGCGAATCTGCTTACGTTTTTACTCTACGGGGCGCTCGGCGGCACTCTGTTCTTCCTTCCGCTTAACCTGATTCAAGTCCAGCACTACTCGGCCACCGAGGCAGGCGCCGCTTTCCTGCCATTTATCCTGATCGTCTTTCTGCTTTCGCGCTGGGCAGGAGGGATCGTGGAGACTTATGGACCTAAAATCCCGCTGGTTATCGGCCCGTTGATTGCAGCTCTTGGCTTTGCGCTCCTTATGTTGCCCGGTTTGAACGCCGTTTACTGGAAAACGTTTTTCCCTGCAGTTGTTGTGCTCGGAACAGGCATGGCAATAAGTGTCGCGCCTCTGACCACGACGGTGATGAATTCTATCGCACCGAATCGCGTTGGCATTGCATCCGGAATCAACAACGCGGTTGCAAGAGGAGCCGGCCTGCTCGCAATCGCTGTCCTTGGAATTGTCATGGTTCACTCATTTGATCAGGCAGTGGATCGGCGATTGGCTGACACGAACGTGCCACCTGCAGCGCAGCAATCGTTGAAGGTTCAACGTACGAAACTCGCAGCCGTCTCTCTCCCTGATGGTTTGGATCAAACGACGAAACAAATGATTGGGCACGCGATCGCAGAATCCTTTGTACATGCTTTCAGAGTCATCATAGCGATCGCCGCGACGCTGGCTGTTGTTGGCGCGATCGTCGCGTGGATCTTCATTGGGACAACGCGAGAAGCCCCTCCTTAGCCGAGGATTGGCTTTGTGGAATGTCGAGGTTGAGTTGAAACTTGGCTCGTGAATGACGAAAGAAAAATTGCCGGCCTTCACCATGTCACTGCGATCGCCAGCGATCCGCAACGGAATCTGGACTTCTATGTGGGACTTCTCGGTCTTCGTTTCGTGAAACGCACAGTCAATTTCGACGATCCGGGCACGTATCATTTCTATTTCGGCGATCGCAGCGGAACTCCTGGAACGATCCTGACATTCTTTCCGTGGCCCGGTGTGCGACGCGGCATTCGTGGCGTCGGTCAAATCGAAGCGACGGCTTTTTCAATTTCACCGGACTCCGTCGACTATTGGCTAGAGCGTTTGAAACAGCAGCATGTCGCGGCAGAGAGAACAGCACCGCGTTTCGGCGAAGAATTGATTCGGTTCGTCGATCCCGACGGACTTTTGCTTGAACTGATCGCTTCACGTTCACTTGCATCGGTTGCGCCGTGGTCCGACAGCCCGGTTCCTTCGGAGCATGCACTTCGTGGATTCCACAGCGTGTCAGCTGCGTTGGAAGGTTATGAAAAAACTGCGCGTTTGGTCACTGAAACCTTTGGGTACCGGTTGATCGAAGAATCGGGAAACCGCTTTCGCTTCGCATCGCATGACGATAACGTGCCGGGCAGAATTGTTGATTTACTTTGCCTTCCCGATGCCAGCATTGGACGCGTGGCAGCGGGGTCCGTGCACCACATCGCGTTCCGCGCACGCGACGAACAAGAGCAACTTCTTTGGCACGAAAAGCTCGTCGATCTTGGGTACAACGTTACACCGGTAATCGATCGCGTTTATTTTCACTCAATCTATTTTCGTGAGCCGGGCGGCGTGCTTTTCGAAATCGCAACCGACCCTCCAGGTTTTACCTTCGACGAAACGCTCGAAGAGCTCGGAACGGGACTACATCTCCCCTCATGGCTAGAATCGGCGCGTTCGCAGATCGAAAAAATTCTTCCGGCAATCCACGTGCCGCAGACCCAATGAGGCCACAGCCGGATTTTCTTCACGAATTCGTTCCCGGCAATTCCAGCCGGACGCTGCTGCTGTTACATGGAACGGGAGGAAACGAACGGGATCTCCTTTCGCTCGGGCGCGAACTCGATCCCAACGCTTCGCTGCTCAGTCCGCGCGGAAAAATTCTGGAGCACGGAATGCCGCGATTCTTTCGCCGGCTGGCTGAAGGTGTCTTCGATTTGGAGGATTTGAAGACGCGAACGAACGAGCTTGCGGATTTTGTCTCTGCGTCCGTTCGCTACTACAAGCTCGCTGCGGACGGCGTTGTTGGTGTCGGCTATTCCAACGGGGCCAATATTGCTGCGAGCATGTTATTGCTTCGGCCGGAAATCATGCACGCAGCAATTCTGTTTCGCGCAATGGTGCCGTTGATTCCGGACAAATTACCCGACCTATCTTCTGTGCGTGTTTGGATCGGTGCAGGTGATCAGGATCCGATCGTTCCAGCGTCCGAAACGAAGCAACTGACAGAGCTCCTTCGTCGCGCAGGCGCAGACGTGACGGTTCGCTTCGCAAAGGCAGGGCACGGCTTGACGAATCATGACTTCGAAGCAGCGCGAGACTGGGTTCGAGAACTCAAGCCATAGGCTCGCGAGCATGAAAACGACCCGGCTTGAGGCCTTCAGCGACGGAGTCCTCGCCATTATCATTACGATAATGGTCCTTGAGATGAAGGTGCCGCACGCCACTGACCTTGCGGGACTGAAACCCGTGCTACCGGTATTCTTGAGCTACGTGCTAAGTTTCATTTATCTCGGTATCTATTGGAACAACCATCACCATCTGTTTCAGGCCACGGAGCAGGTTAGCGGAGGAATCCTCTGGGCAAATCTCCACCTGCTCTTTTGGCTGTCGCTGTTTCCTTTTACCACGGGTTGGATGGGCGAGAACGGTTTCGCTTCAATGCCAACTGCCGTATATGGTTTCGTCCTGGTGATGGCAGCTATCGCTTATCTTATTCTGGAGCGTGCCATCATTGCCAAGGAAGGTCGCGACTCCGTTTTGGCCCAGGCTGTTGGACGGGACCGAAAGGGCAAACTCACCGCTACGTTTTACTTGAGCGCGATACCACTTGCGTTTGTGAGTCCATCGATCGCCTGCGGACTTTACGTGCTCGCTGCACTCCTTTGGTTGATTCCTGACCCTCGGATCGAGCGGAAGCTCGAGGACCGTAAAGAGTAAAACAAGGACAAAAGTCCAGTTTCGATAGCGAATCGCGACATTCGACAGATGAATCGAACTGAGAATTCAATCGCATTTGGTGCACCTGGAATCGAACCGCGGTGGACTTCGAGCGCCAAGGAAGGCGTAGGCACTGCCTATCACACCAGTTGCCGCGTTTGGTTCACGCTCAGCCACGGCATCTTGAACGAGATTTATTATCCGCATGTCGATCAACCGAACACGCGTGACTTTCAGTTTCTCATTAGCGATGGCGAAACGTTTTGCCATGAGGAAAAACGCGACCTTACCCACGCTATCGATTACCCGGAGCGCGATTGCCTTCTGTATCGTCTTACGAATTCGGCGCCGGACGACCGCTATCGGATTGTAAAACATGTCTTTACTGATCCGCATCAGTCGGTCCTGCTCGTGCAGACCAAAGTGGAAGTGCTGGACGAATCGCTACGGGGAAAATTGCGGCTCTATGCGTTGCTCGCTCCTCACATCGCCGGCTTCGGCGCCGGCAACTCCGGGTGGTGGGCTGAAGTTGGCGGGATCAAACTCATCCACGCTCAGCGTCGAGACGTTCACCTCATCATGGCATGTAGCACCGGGTTCTCTCGTCGCTCGGTCGGCTACGTCGGTTTCAGCGATGGTTGGCAGGACCTTATGCACCATTTCAAAATGGAGTGGGAATTTGAGTCTGCCGAGAACGGTAACATCGCGTTGACCGGGGAAATCAATCTTCCACACACCGGTGAATTCACCATGGCTGTCGCATTTGGCCGCACGTACCAGAGCACCACAGCCAAGTTGTTCCAATCGCTGGCTGAACCTTTGGAATCACATCGTCGAGCATATGTCCGACAGTGGCAGCGCGCAGTCGTGGATCCAAAATTCGACTTTAGCGCTGACACATCCGACGGCGGGGGGATGAATCGACTAAGCCGCTGCGTGCTGCTGGCGCATGAAGACAAAGTTTTTCAAGGCGCGATCGTCGCGTCAATGAGTATCCCATGGGGCGAGACCAAGGGAGATAACGATCTGGGAGGTTATCACCTGGTTTGGACCCGCGACCTCGTAATAAGTGCAAGGGCACTTCTTGCTACAGGCCAGACAAGCACGCCGCTGCGTGCGTTGACCTGGCTTGCTGCTATTCAGCGTCCGGATGGCAGTTTTCCTCAGAACAGTTGGATCGATGGGACCGCCTATTGGTCTGGCCAGCAGCTGGATCAGATTGCCGCGCCCATATTACTCGCATGGCGTTTGCACAAACAAGACGCACTAGGCTTGTTTAATCCGCGCGTAATGATTGTGCGCGCCGCCGCGCATTTGATCCAGCACGGCCCGGTTACAAGTCAGGATAGGTGGGAAGAAAACGCCGGTTACTCTCCTTCTACTCTCGCGACCGTAATTGCTGCCCTGGTCTGCGCGGCGGAATGGGCATTGGAATACCGCGAAACTGCAGCAGCGGATTTTGTTTTGGCGTACGCCGACTGGCTCGCCGCGCACGTCGAAGAATGGATGGTTACAACAAAGGGTGAGCTGGTCGAAGGATTTCCTCGTCACTACCTCCGCATCAACCCGACCGATCCCAACGCGCCCGATCCTCACCCCGATCCGAACACAACGATGATTCAACTGGCTAACGGGGGCGGCCTGCACCCAGCGCGGAATGTGGTCGGCGGCGATTTTCTACACTTGGTGCGATTCGGGATTCGCGATGCGAACGATCCAATCATTCGCGATTCAATCGAAGTCATAGATCGCGTGATCAAATATGATCTGCCACAGGGACCTGGCTGGCGTCGCTACAATGGCGACGGATATGGACAAAAGAATGACGGTGGTGCGTTTGATAAAACGGGCGTTGGACGTTGCTGGCCAATTTTGACGGGAGAACGCGGTCATTACGAACTGGCGGCCGGGCGCGATCCGAAGTCGTTCATTGCGGCCATAGAGAAATTTGCGAACCAGGGCGGCATGCTCACCGAACAGTTGTGGGACGGACCTGACCTGCCAGCAGCTCATATGAAACGAGGCTGTCCAACCGGCGCGGCGATGCCGCTTTGTTGGTCGCACGCTGAATACATTGCCCTCGTGCGCAGTTGCCATGACGGTGTTTGTATCGACCGCGTCGAACCCGCATTTCAGCGGTATGTGTTGCACCCGATCCAGAGCAATTATGAGATCTGGACGCTGCGTTATCCTGCGCGGCGCGTGTCTCAGGGAAAAATCTTGCGAATTATCATTGCTGCCCAGGCAACGATTGTCTGGTCAACTGAAGGCGCTACGAGCAGCAATTTGTCTGACGCAATCCATGAAAGCAGGCTCAATCTTTGGTTCGCGGATTTCCCAACCGCAGACTTGCCAATCGGTTCGGTGTTCACATTTACATTCTTTTGGAAAGGCGATCATCGCTGGGAAGGCCGTGACTGGCAGGTAAAGATTTTAGAAAACGCAATCGTAACCAGTGGCAGCTAGACAGACAGTCATAGCGCGAGGATGATGTCATTCTGAAAAACAAAACATCTGAAACCAAAAACAAAAATATGAAAATTGTGGTAATCGGAGGCACTGGCCTCATCGGAAGCAAAGTAGTGAACCTTCTTCGTGCAGGCGGCCATGAAGTCATTGCGGCGTCACCCTCGAGCGGCGTGAACACGCTCACAGCTGAAGGATTAGCTGAAGCGCTTAAAGGCGCTCAGGTGGTCGTTGATGTGGCGAACTCACCTTCCTTCGAAGACAAGCCTGCTTTGGACTTCTTCGAAACGTCAGGACGCAATCTTCTTTCCGCGGAAAAGTCCGCCGGCGTGAAGCATCATGTGGCGCTGTCGGTAGTCGGCACCGATCGCCTGACTGGAAGTGGTGCCGGTTCCTTGAGTGGTTACTTCCGCGCGAAGATGGCCCAGGAAAATCTGATCAAGGCTTCCGGAATTCCGTTTACGATCGTGCACGCAACGCAGTTCTTCGAATTCGTGAAGAGCATCGCTAAATCGGCACCCGGCGGTTCAACGATTCGGTTATCATCAGTCCTTATGCAGCCAATGGCTTCGGATGATGTGGCTGCCGCGGTAGCACAGGCAGCCCTTGGACAACCGGTGAATGGAATGATCGAAATTGCTGGGCCTGATCAGATCCGGCAGGATGAACTTATCCGCCAGTATCTAAGTGCGACGGGCGACGCGCGGAAGGTGGTCACCGATGATGGGGCAGGCTACTTCGGCATAGTGGTGAACGATCAAAGCCTCATTCCTGGAGATAATCCCCGCCTCGGCCCAACGCATTACGAAGACTGGCTCAGCCGCTCCACGCCTTAGAGGGAACTCAGCAAGGCAGTGTGACAGCAGAGTACCGGACCAAGCCCGACAAAGCAGCCTCAGAAAAATATGTTTTAGATCACAACCAAGAACAATTAGACCACAACCAGAAAGGAACGTCCACAATGAAACCGATCCAAACTTCAAAACCAGGCAGAATGCCGCGCTTCATTTACGCACTTATTGTTTGCGCACTCATCGCAGCTGTCGGCGTGGGCTCAGGGATAGCCGCCGACGAAGGCCCGAAGGTCACAGTCGTCTACGATCGTGCCCTGCCAAATGTACCTGGCAAAAGTATGAAGGGTATCCTGGTCGAATATGGTCCCGGCGTCGCGACGGGGGCTCACATACATCCGAAGTCTGCTTTCACCTATGCAACCGTTCTCGAAGGGGCGATCCGAACCTCGGTCAATGATGCGCCGGCTGTTGTTTACAAAGCCGGGCAGAATTTCTCCGAGATGCCTGGTGATCGACACACTGTTGATGAGAATGCGAGCAAGACCGAACCGGCCAAGCTACTGGCTGTGATGGTGGTGGATACGGACACGAAGGAACCACTCTTAACGCCGCTCCACAAATGAGATGAGGAAGACCGGCGAATCTTTACGAATCATTCTAGCCGTCGCCAACGCCATTGCTGCGCCAGCGTGAGAGTCGATAGATCAAAGGTCCCGCAGCGATCGCCACACCGGTGCCGAGAACGGCCGGTAAACCGTATTCACCGTCACCAAGCGAAACGCCGATCACGGCGATCAGCACGATCATTGCCAGCGCGGTAAGACCTATCACACCGGTTCGATCAAGCGGAATTCGAAAGGCACCGCGCAGTGATGGCTCGATCTTCCGAAGTCGAACCAGCGCACCGAACTCGAGGAACAGCGCAACAGAATAGAGCAGCACATCAGCAATGACCAGTTTGCTAAAGCTCACGAGAGCAAAACAGGAGTAAAAAACTGCTGACACAATCACGGCGATGCGCGGAGTGCCCTGCGCGTCGAGCTTTGCCAGATATTGCGGCAGCAGACCATCGCTCGCGAGAACGAATGGAATTCGCGAGTAGCCAAGTAGAAGCGCGTTGAACAGGGCGAGCGCGCTGATCATTCCACCCAGTGCAATCCAAATTGCAATAAGTGTGCCGGCACTTCCGGCAGCCGACGCGGCGATGTGCGGCCATCCCCCTTCAGTCCATGTGGTCCAATCGGTTGCGCCAAGCGTAGTCAGCAACGGCACAAAATAGCCGATTGTGACGAACGGCAGCGCGAAAGCGAGAGCGCGCGGATAGGTGCGCGACGCATCTTTCACTTCGCCCTGCGCCGTCGAGGGGTTGTCCCAGCCGATGTAGTTCCAGAGTGCGATCGAGACGCCGACCGCCAAGCCACCGAGTCCGCGCATGTGTTCGGAGGCAAACGGTTGCCATGGAATGTGAGTGATGCGCGGTACGCTGGCAATCGATAACGCGAGAAAACCGAGCATAACGAAGGCGCCGGCAACAATCGACACCACACCGACGCGCACTGAACCGCGAAGATTGATGCCTGTGGCAACCCAAATCACTGACAGGGAGATGAGCCACTCTATGCGCGCATCCAAGCCGGGCACGAAATACCGCAAATACTGATTGAACAGCACGGGATAGATCGCCATGTCTATCAGCGAGTACACCCAGGTCATCCAACCATTTTGAAACGCCCAGAAGCGGCCGAACGCGCGCTCGACCCAGCGATAATAACCACCTTCTTCCGGCATCATGCTGGCGAGCTCGCCTACGATGAGCGCTTCTGGCACAGACCAAATCAGTGGAACCAACAGCAAAATCAGCAGGCCGAGACCGGGCCCCACAGAATGAATCAGCGTTTCGGTCGTGTATGGCCCTCCTGATGTGGAGAAGAACAGAATAAAAACAAGCGCCACGGTGCCAAGGCCGCGGGAAAGCTGTTGTGACTTCATTCCGTTGATCCGTAGAACGCAAACGCTGCCAGAGATTCGAACCAGACTCAGTTACGCGCGGGCGACGAGCCTGGCAATGCTGGGCCGAGTTTGACGCTGGATCGTTTCGGCGGATAGATCGAGCAGATCGTAATTGTGCGCGATGTTGAAGCGCTCAGCGATCGGCTGGGTTGCTGATTCCCCGCTGGCCGATTCAGTTCACGGCCAGTCATAATAAAGTTGACGGAGCGCTTGCCCTTTTCACCGTGGTAACTGATATGGGAATTGCGCTGCGATATGACGACCGCTCTATGCACTGTCTCTACCAGCGTGTTTGGTAAATCAGTTTACGATCAGTCATAGTGAAGTTAATGAAACAGCTTGTTGCTCTATGCGCACTCCTGATTTGCGGCTCATTCCTTGCTTCGTGTTCTAAGAAACCGGCGCAAAC
>Ga0066903_100000257_pt1 | contig 30431 bp, 27 predicted proteins | sample PanSoiMetaGPlot1_FD_67491 | JGI IMG/M metagenome (GOLD analysis project Ga0066903, IMG submission 67491) | Tropical forest soil microbial communities from Panama analyzed to predict greenhouse gas emissions - Panama Soil - Plot 1 (version 2) | ecosystem: Environmental > Terrestrial > Soil >... | reverse complement strand
CCGGTGGTGCAGACCGCCGACTTCTCGCACAGCGACAATCTCGCCGGCGGAGGACGGCGTCGGCGGCCGATGCTCAGGCGCATCCTTGTTGAGGCCGAGGTGGGTGCGTTACCGATGGTAGTGGTCGATGAACGCGCGGATGGCCCCAAAGAGGTGGGTTTCGCCGAGGGGCACGATCCGCGCCAAACACTCGGCCCGGACCGACTCGACAAATCGCTCGGCATACGCATTCAGATTCGGACTCCGGGCGGGTAATCGGACGAGAGTCACGCCACCGTCTCGCAACACGTTGCGAAAGGCGGCCGCGTAGAGCGGGTCTCGGTCAAGAATCAGGTGGTGCGCGCCGCGGAGGAAGCCATCGTGCGCGTCAGTGAGATTCCTGGCCATCTGTGTCATCCACGGTTCGTCGGGTTGACTCGTGATACCGGCGATCTTCACGGTGCGGGTCTTGAGTATCATGACGAAGAAGACGACGTAGCGGACCAGGCCGCGCCAGGTCAACACCTCGACCGTGAAAAAGTCCGCGGCCGCCAAGCCGTCCCAATGCGCCGCCAGAAATGTCTTCCACGGTGTCTTCGTGCCGCGCTCTGGGGCCGGCTCGATGCCGTGGTTCTTGAGGATGGCCTTGATCGTGTTTCGTCCGACTTCGTGACCGAGGTGCTGCAACCCGCCGCGGATGCGCGTGTACCCCCACGTCGGGTTCTCGTTCGCCAGGCGTGCGACGAGCGCGGCGAGATCCGGCGTGGTGCTCGGGCGACCGGGCCGGCGCTTCGTCGAACCGTCGTACTTCGTGGCGACCAACCGGCGGTACCAGCGCAGGATCGTATCCGGAGTCACGATGCCGGCGACCTCGGCGAGGCGCCGTCGGCCGACGACCTTGCCTTTCACAGCCAGCCGGCGTCGCTGATCGTCGGTGAGACGAACCCGTCTGGGACCGTACGCCGCACGGAGGATGCGGTTCTCCTCGCGCAGATAGTCAATCACGGCTTGCTGGTGTCGATTGATCCAGCCCGAGAAGAGCAGGAGCCAGAAGGCGAGCGGAGGCGGCAGCGAATCCATTGGCGGAAGCTTGACCCAAATGCGAGTCGGGTTCCAAGGTGGCGGGCCGTTCCGCAAAGAAAGGGTCAGACGCCAGCGGGGTCCTGCGCAACGTCCCTTGCGCCGATTCCGTCGCGCGAGCCTGCCTTTCGGCCGGGTTTTCGCACAGCACGCCATCGCACATCTTTCCGTGGGTTCTTTTTGCCCCGAGAAGCCGACACGGAAGTGTTGCCACTATCGCTAAGCCCAGAATGGGGCTGTCCGCGTTTGTTGGCAAGTTGTTAGAGGAGCGCCTGGCCGTGAGATGATCGTAGACGCTATCTGCGCCCGGCCCGGACGAAGATCACAAACCCAATCACTCCGAGCACGACCTTCCACGTGCTGATTCCGCCAATTGTCGGCACACCAATGGCGACGGCGATGATGATAGCGACAAGAAAACCGGCGCCGATCGTCCGCACGCGGGTGGCACTCCTCCTTTAGACGTTACTCGAAGGAGAGCACATATCACTGTCCTGTGCGAAAACTCGGCCGAGGCCACCCGACACGATCCTCAGGCGGATTCTCGCGCGCCGTCGGTACGAATCAGCGTGCCGACCTCGGGCGGGACAGACGGTTGCCCGCTGCGTCGGCGGCTCTTCCAAGCCCAGAAAACGCGAAAGCCCTTGCGATGCCAGGCGATGACTGTGTCAGGCTTCACAATCACCGGTGCCGTTGGATCGTTGGAGCACCTGCAGTTGATGGCGGATCGCGAGGACCTCGAGATACGCGGCACGCGACCGCACGATGCCTCGGAGCGTCGCCAGAAGGGAAATCAGGACGGCTGTCATCGTCAACAGAGCCTACTGGTCACCGCCGGCAAGTTCAACAGCCGCAATGCGTACGGCGTTTTCAGTATGCACAGGCCAGAATCCGCACGCCTGCGCGCACTCCGGCGTACCGCTTCAATCCCCTGCGGGGCTCACGAAGCGTCAGGCTGGAGCACCATCGGTCCAGTTTTGGTTTCGGCGAAGGACAGGGCGAATTCGCGCGAGGCTACTGGGAAGCGGCCTGTTCGGCTTCAATGAACCCGAGCGGATTATCGAAGGGAAACCCGAAGACGCGTGGATTCTCGCCGATGGATGCGGCCGCCACGATAGAAAAGACGTAGTCGTAGGTCTGGGGCGGAATGCTCTGACGGTATCGCTCCAGCAGTTTCCAGAAATTGCGCTCTTTGGGATTTGGCGTGAGGCTTCGAACCATCCCGATGACGCGGCCCTCGCCCCAATTGTACGCCGCCATCACCAGCAAGCCAGACGCCTGTGCATCCGTCGAGTAAATATCCTTGATGTAGCGTACGGCTGCATCGGTCGAGCGGTCCCACTTGTGACGGTCATCTTCTGCATCGGCCGTCCGTTCTCCCGCGAGCGGACCGATGATCAAGCCATAGCGCACTCCCGTTTCCGGTATGAACTGCCACAGGCCTTTGGCGATCCCCCGAGTCGTCGGTGGTCCACTGGCAAACGCGTCGAACTCGCTCTCCTGCATGGCGAGATAGAAGAACTGCGGCGGCAGATTCTGCGCGACGAATTCGGTGGCGATGTGTCGAACGTAGCCGTTGTTCTGCGCAACGCTCAGCGCTCGAGTGAACCGACCAGTGGCTTGCCATCGCTTTATATAGGTCTTCACGGTCTCGACGTAGTTCTTGGAGGCCAACAGATCGCATTCGCCGAATCGTCGCGTAACGCGGAGGACGGCGCGGTCAGCTTCGTCCATGTTCCGTTCGTAATATCGCGCAACGTACTGGTCGTAGGTACGTTCCATTTCTCGACGATTCCTGAGGTATTGCTTCACGGACTCTACGGTCCTGGTACCCTCGTCGGGTACCTCTGTTCCGAGATGGGCTATGTTCACGTCCAGCACCTTCATCCAGTAAAAGACGTCTTCGGCAAGCGAGATCTGCTCCTCCATCTCACGGTAACGTTCGTATGCGTACCCGGCGGTGGCGAGCGCCAGAATCACCACCGCGGCTGCCATAACTGCGGCCCGATGTTTCCTAGCAAATTTTTGTGCCCGATACAGCACCGATGCTGGTCGCGCCAGCACCGGCTCTTTGTTGAGATGTCGGTCGACGTCGGCAGCAAGTTCGGACGCCGACGCATATCGACGCGTCCGATCCTTGTCCATGGCTTTGAGCGTAATCCAGTCGAGATCGCCCCTCAGCTCGCGCGCGAGTGCGCCCAACTCCGTGCGACGCTGCTTGGCGACGGCACCTGCCGTGCCACCCAGGCTGCTGAGACGCGCGCTCGGACGCAGCGGTTCCTCTTCGCGAATGATCCGCTGGATCTCTGCGTAGCCGGCACTCCGCAACACCGCAGGGTCAAACGGCAGCGCGCCGATGAGAAGCTCGTACAACAAGACTCCGAGCGAGTAGATGTCCGTGGTCGTGTCGACGTCCAGGCCACCCCTCTCCGCCTGTTCCGGGCTCATGTAAGCGGGCGTGCCGATCAGCAGTCCCTGCTGGGTAAAAACAGTCTTTTCCGTCAAGCGTTGGTGAATCGCTTTGGCCACACCGAAATCGATGACTTTGGATAGAGGCTTGCCGTCCTGGACGGCGACGAGCACGTTCGAAGGCTTGATGTCGCGGTGAATGACACCCTTTTGGTGCGCGTGCTGGATGGCGCCACAGACCTGCACGAACAACTTGAGTCGCGCCTGCGTCGAGAGACAATGCTTGTCGCAATATTCGGTGATCGGAATTCCGGCAACGTACTCCATTGCGAAGTACGGGCGACCGTCATCGCCCGTTCCCGCGTCGAAGACCTCAGCAATGCAGGGATGGTTCATGAGCGCCAATGCCTGGCGCTCTGCTTCGAAACGGGCAACGACGGCGCGTGTATCCATGCCGATCTTGATGACCTTAAGGGCCACGCGTCGGCGAAATGGCTGTTCCTGCTCAGCGAGGTAGACGAGACCCATCCCTCCTTCCCCGATCGTTTGGAGGATCTTGTACGAGCCAAGACGGGAGGGCGGAATGAAAGCGGCAACTGGAGCCGAGTGCGTTGACTGCGCTTCGGTCATCGCTAGCCGGGCAGCGCACTCGGCGCAGCCCTCCGCATCAGGCAATAGTGAGGCGCCGCAGACAGGACATGTGCGACTGGCCATGCCGGGATCGGATGGCCGGATTCTAGCAGTTAACTGTTGTGTGTCAGGACGTAAGTCACAGCTCGTAGGATGAGCCGCCAGGAGGCGGTTCATGCCACGAGGCGTGGCTCATGGTCCGGAAATCCGTTCGTTTCTCATGGGCCTGCATGTGCAGGGCCGCTCGTTGAGCGATCTGAGTCGTGAATTCGGCATTCCGCGTGAGGTCCTGTCGCGGTGGTGGCAACGAGTGCAAGCCGACGGATTGAGTGGCTTGGCGCCGCGATCGCGGCGCCCGCTCGAATCGCATCCGATTCCGCGGCGTGTGGTCCGGCGCATCCTGGAGCTGCGCCGGCGACGGCTCGGTCCCGCGCGCATTGCCCCCCTGGTCGGAGTGAGCGCCAAGACCGTTCATCGCGTCTTGACCCGCCAGGGCCAAGCCCGGTTGCCGCGGCCACGCCGACGACCGTCGCGGCGCTACGAGAAAAGCCGGCCGGGCGAGTTGCTGCATGTCGACATCAAAGTGCTGCCGGCGCGCCGCAATGCCCGCTACGACTACGAATTCGCGGCCGGCGACGATTTCAGTCGTGAGGCCGTCGTGGCGATCACCACCGAACAGACCAGCGCCGCGGCGACGACGTTCCTCGAGCAGGTCGTCACTCGCCTGCCGTATCCCGTGGAGGCCGTCCTGACCGACAACGCGTTGGCGTTCACCATGAAACACGCGTGGCACTCGGACCGCCTGACGCGCTTCGAGCAGGCCTGTCAGAGCCTCGGCATTTGCCCATCATCTGCTCCGTCCCAGACGGCCGCAGTCGAACGGCAAGGTCGAGCGCTTTTTCCGCACGGTCGACGACGAATGCCTGGCGCTCCAACGCCAATGGACCTTTGCGCACCGCACTCGTGCGGTCGAGCGATTCGTCTGGTTCTACAACGGTTACCGCACACATTCCGGGCTGGCCGGGCGCACACCAGACCCGAGTTCCGGCCCGCGGCGCACGCGCGAAGGTCAGTTCGTATCGGTGGCAGGTGCACCGCCGTGGGCTGTATCAAACACCGATAGCGGCGTGACCAGTGGCGGGCGGCTGGGGATGCCGTTCGAATCCGGCACTGTGTCCTCCGTGTGCCTGCTTTCCAATGCCAGCAGCTGAGTGAACGCTGTGCAGATCGCATTTTGCGCGGGATCGTCTCGGTGGTGTCATTCACGAGCACGTCCGAGCGGCGTGAACAGGGTTTCCGCATCCTACAGGCCGATGGAGTTTCCGGTAGGGCCGCTATTTACTGCGAAGAGACGTCGCGCCTGGACGCCAGTCGATAGCGGCGTACTTCGCGACCATCGCCGCGCGAGATCCGACGCCGAACTTCGCGAAAATGTGTCGCACGTGCGCACACACGGTCCACGAGCTAATGTTCAATGTGTTGGCGATGATCTTGTTCGGGTGTCCTTGCGCCACCATGCGAACGATCTCGTGTTCGCGAGGGCTCAACACAACCTGCGTACGCGGAGCCTTGGGCTGCCGCATTAGGAGGTAGCGAACGCCATCGATCTCGGTCTCGACTACGACCTGTTCAGCGTCGTTCCGCGCGTCAATCGGTGGCTGAACCTCGTGTCCGGCTGCAAGTTCGTCGACGAGCAATCGCATGAGATCGCCGAGGCGAGTGGCCCTTGCGGGGCTAGAGCGACGATGCCTCAACGCCGACGGCGTGGAGTCTGACATCGACGTATCCTCGGTGCCGGCAGAGGCGATTAACGAAAATTCGGGGGGAACTGATTCTAGTCGCCTTTCGAGCAACTTCACTGTCTTTTTTTCACGCCTCTTCGAGTCTTTTTTTCATGCCTCTTCGAGCCGGCGTCGGAGCTTCGAGCCGTGTGAACTGCTGGGGCGTCAGGGAATGCCGCAACTCAGCTAGACTGGACGCCACCATTGACATCGTCGATCGTCTTCAGAAACGGAAAATGCGCGCGCCGGGTCAGCCGCGCCAGCCGGGTCTGCTGACGGTGGGCGATCTCCTCGGTAGTGAGCAGCATCAGGAAATCCCGCTACGACTCACAGCTCGGCGCGGTCGATCAGATCGCGCCACACGCGCCGCGCATTCGCCAGGTGCAGCCGTTTGAACAGCGCATCGATCCGCGTCGGCGCGATCACGACCGTCGTCCGACGCGCCGCGAGGATACACCGCCCGTGCTCGGCCGCGTCCGGGCCCGTCGCTGCGCGCCGGCCCTGCGGGCGCCTTCGGCCGCCTGGACCCGGCCTGCACGTCACAGTCCCTTTGCGGTTAGCGGCCGAGGGCCCAGCCGTCTCGTCGAACGGGAGCGGCGGCACCGTTGCGCCGGGCAGATGCGGGATGTACTCGTAGCCGAACGCCTGCTCAGCCGTGCTCGAACGCTGTGCGCAGCGCCGTATCCCAAAGGCGTGTCGGAGGTCGAGCAGGCGCTCGACGTCGTGAATCGAGGTGCGCGGGCGGCGATGGGTCAACGCTTTGAGGTAGGCCAGCGCCGGCGGCGCCGCGATCGATCAGATGTCGCTGGAGATACCGGCGTGCGCGTTTACCGGAAACGGCGGCGACGCGCTGTCCACGATGCTCCTGCCAGGATCGAGCGCGCGCCCGGCTGGAATTGGCGCGCGCGTGGTCGGCACTGAGCGACCCGCGAGTCGCAATAGAGATACAGCGTGCCCGGTAAGCCGATCGCATCCGGCGGCATCGCGTACGGATGGCCGTCATGGATGACCACGCCCGTGGCGCCGCGCTGACCGGAATCCGCAGCGCCAGGTCCGCGGGCGCGACCTTCAGCGGGTGCAGCCAGGCGCGATCCTCGGTGATACGCGCCGCAAGCGGCACGCCCGCGACGGGCGGATCGTGTTCGCCTTCATGAGCCACCTCGCCGAAATCGTGCTGCGAAAACTCGTCGAGCAGACCCTCGAACGGGACCAACGGCGTGATCGCACGGACGCGCAGCGCCTGCGTGAACGCATACAGGGCGCTCTTGCCCCCGTGTATCCGGCCAGCCGCGCTCGGTGCAGCAGTTCCACCGATCGCACGTCCGGATTCTCAGTCAGCGCGCGCACCAAAGCCTCGCGGTAGGCCTGTGCCGTCGGTGGCCTACCGGCAATTGGTCAGAAATTCTCGGAACCCGCAAGCGGTCGGTCGTGGCCGCACTTCAGCGTTCACTACTTACCACCACGAAATCCACCGCCGTGCCGTTCAAGGCGTCAAACGACGAACGTTAGACCCATGCGGAAAGTGTTGGCCTGGGAAGGAACCGGCCGAACCCACCGGACCTGCGCGAGGACAGGCAGCGACACGGGAACACCTTGAAGTCGGAGCCTGAACGCCAATACAGTAGCTCGCTGTGCCAGCCGATCGGCGATCACGCACGCACCGCCCAGACTGAGGTTGACGACTCTTCCCCGGATCGTCTGTGGTTCTGGTAACTCTCGATTCCGGCCACTGGGCAATATATCTTCCACCTCGCACGCGAATGAATAGCGAGCATCCTGCCGCTGCTCCATGTTGATGCTGATCCCTCTCTAACGCTTGATGCTAATTCCTGGCGTGTGAATTCCTAACCGGACTTAGTTGCCGACGTTGTTGTTCGTTGGTCGACGCGCGTGCCGGCGGCGCCCGGACCGATGCAGAACTGGCAGCGTTCCCGATGCACCGGGCGCCCGGAGCACTCTGCCGCACGGTGCGCGCGACGGGAAGGGCTCTGAAGCCCAAACGTCGGTGCATCGCGAAGGAGCTGGCGCGATGCAGCCCCAAGGAACAAGGATGTGTGTTTAAAAGCCGCGACACTGCGACGGCGCGGCGGACAACGCGGCCATGCGTCAGCCAGGCAGCGACGGCCCGTAAACGGGAAGCTTCAAGTGAAGAGGATCTTCCGAACAATGCCCAAGCGCGTCGTCACGCCCATTTTACTCATGATGAGGCGGATGAACTCCTTTATCGTATTTGGACTCACGCCCATTCGGCTGGCTACTTCTTTGGTGGTTAGTCCATTGATGAGATACTGAATCGTTTCACACTCCCTCGGGCTCAACCGATAACGGCCCTTGACCTCCGTTATATCGATACGCTCTCTAGGGTGACGCGCAAGGAGGAAGCCAACCATCGAGTCGCTTTTCCTGCCGCGCCAGGAATCCAAAAGGAAGGGTCGGGAGAAGTAGTGCCTCCTGCCAGACAGAAACATTAACGACGCCGTCAAATCAGGGGCGTAACTCTCGGATCCGAAGGCGAAACGGATTCGATCCTGAACAAGTGTGGCGGCGTTTGCGGACTCCACACCTTCGCGAGGATACGTCAGAATGCGAATCGCCGCACTGTTTGCGTAGGCAAGTCTAAAGCTCAGATCGGTGACGAAAAATACGATTGGGTCCGGTTGAGCCGGATTGGGTGCGAGCTTCGTAGCGGCAAAATCGCCGCGACGATCTTGAGAGCGCAGCGGTGCGCGGCCGACCATTCTTGTCGCTTCCAAGGCTGAGTCAGGACACGACCGCCGAGCGCATTCTGCCATATTTGGCAATGAGTCGGCATAAAGAGTCCGTTGCGGAACTGCCATCTTGAGTTAGCACGATCTGACTACCAGTTTTAACTAGCCCACTGCGGCTAGTTGCGACGGACTACCCCCTCTGTGGAATTGAACGGACCGGACCGACGGATCACTAATCTCCGTCCGAACGCCGACACTGACCAGATGTCTGAGGCTGGTTTTCGGTAAGCGTTTCCCACTGGGAGCGCGTCCCTCATCACTCCAGCGGAACAGGCTCGCTGGCGCGGTACCTCATCGTGGAGCAGGTGACATGACCCGTAGACGTGGTCTGTGGGGCCGACCAAGAGAGATCATAGCCGGGAGTCTCCCTATGAATGGAACGATACTCGTAACCGGCGGTGCAGGTTTTGTTGGCTGCAACCTGGTCGATAGCCTGCTTCAAGACGGGCATCACGTCATCGTCTTCGATGCGTTGACGCGTCCGGGCAGTGAACTCAATCTGGCCTGGTTGCAGACCAGACATCGCGGGGTCGAGTTCATACGCGGCGACGTACGCGACCTCGAGAAGCTGGTGGACGTCGCGCGTGACGCGGACGTGATCTACCACCTCGCGGCGCAGGTGGCCGTCACGACGTCGGTCGTGGATCCAGCCAACGATTTCGAGGTCAATGCCTTGGGCACCTTTCACGTCCTCGAAGCAGGCCGCCTCAGCGATCGGCGTCCCACCATCGTCTTCACGTCAACAAACAAGGTGTACGGCAGCCTGGAAGACGTCGTGGTCAGAGAGCGTGAGACGCGTTACGAATTTCACGATCTCTCGCACGGCATTTCTGAGTCCCGCCCGCTGGACTTCCACTCACCGTACGGCTGCTCCAAAGGGACCGGCGACCAGTATGTGCGCGACTACGCCCGAATCTATGACCTGCCAACGGTCGTCTTCCGGATGAGTTGCATCTACGGTCCGCGGCAGTTCGGCAACGAGGATCAAGGATGGCTGGCGCACTTCATTATTGCAGCCGTCACCGGAAGGCCGTTGACCATTTATGGGAACGGCAAGCAGGTACGGGACGTGTTGTTCGTCGAAGATCTCGTAAGGGCTCTGCGCCTCGCAGTGGAGAAGATCGATCGTACCGCGGGCGAGGTCTATAACATCGGCGGCGGGCCGCAAAACGCGCTCGCTGTGTGGGACGAGTTCGGGCCGATGCTCGAGCACTTGTGCCGGCAGAAGCTTCCTGTAACCTTCAGCGACTGGCGTCCTGGCGATCAAAAGTGCTACGTCAGTGACATCCGAAAAGCCGCCCAGCATCTGGAATGGCAGCCACTAATCGACAAGGCAACCGGCGTCAAGCGTCTCTGGGAATGGGTGTCCGCCAATCAAGGCGTCTTCCAAGCGCTGGAAGCAGCAGCGCCGATCTCGTAACGAAGTCGAGCGATGAAGGTCCTGGTCACGGGGGGCGCGGGATTCATCGGTTCGCATCTCGCCGATCGATTGGTGGCAATGGGCCACCACGTCCTGGTGATCGACGACGAATCGGCCGGGCACCGTGAAAACGTGCCCGCCGCTGCTCGTTACATCAAGGGCGACGTCGTACACCCCGCGGATCTCGAGGTCGGGTTTGCGGCGGGACCCGATGCGGTGTGTCACATTGCCGGCCAGGTCTCACTGATCCGTTCTTTCACCAATCCGGCGGCCGACCTCCGCACCAACCTCGAGGGCACGTTGAACGTGTTGCAGGCGTGCCTCAAACACCGAGTGACACGGTTGTTGTACGCAAGCTCGATGACGGCCTACGGCCGTACGAGCGCGCTCCCCATACATGAGGACACGCCGTGCGAACCAGTCTCGTACTACGGAATCACGAAGCACGCGGCTGAGCGCTACGTGCGCGCAACGGCCGATCGTCCTGACCTCGATTTCGAGTTTCACGTCACGTGCTTCCGGATGTTCAACGTTTATGGCCCGCGCCAGGCACTTGACAATCCATATCAGGGCGTACTTGGCATCTTTCTCGGCAACGTGCTGCGCGGAGAGCCGATCACGGTCTTCGGTGATGGGCATCAGTCGCGTGATTTCGTGTACGTGGACGATGTGGTGCGAGCGTGGGCAGCCGCGCTCGACGACCCGAACAGCTATGGAGGCGTGTTCAACCTCGGGAGCGGGCACACGCGGTCGATCAACCAGGTGGCAGACAGCGTGTTGGCGGCGTTCAACCACACGCGCGCCGATTTCACGGTTCGGTATGGACCGACGCGTCCCGGCGATCAGCGCCATGTCGAAGCCGACGTCAGCCGAGCGCGTGCGGTGTTGGGATGGAGCCCGTGCGTGCCGTTCGAAGAAGGGCTCGCTGCAACAGTGCGGTGGGCCGTGGCGGCGCTTGCGTCCGCCAGAACGTGACGCGCGGCCCCGCTCATGACTGCGCCTGCTGGGTGATGACCTGTGAGATTGCTGTTCGTCTCAAACGTCGGTGGGACTTCCACGGGGGCCTATGGGATGAACTGGAGGGCTCGAATGAAGTTCCTGTTCGTCAATGATCTCGCGCGGTTCGCGCGCAGCACCTACACGATTGCGAAGTATGTCGAGATCGGCCGCGAGCTTGGTCACGAAATCGCAGTTTTCGGCGAACAGCATCCCGAGGTGCGGCTGCCGCATTCGCTCGATGTGAAGAAGTTCGATTTCGCGCTGTTCGTCGTCCACATTCCGAGCGACTTTCCGGATCTCCCGTACCTGGCGCGCCTTCTGGACGAGATTCCGAAGGAGCGTCGGGTCATTATCGACTGCCTGGGACGGTTCAACGACACGGTGCGGGTCGAGCGCGACTTCAATCATCTCGAGAAGCTCGACGGACATCAGGACCGGGAGTGGGTCGAGGGCTTTCAGGCCGTATCGGACCTCATTCTTCAGCCGACACCAAGGCCGTTGCGGAGCGACGTCCGACCATTCTTGTTCCACGCGTTCGACCCCGCGGCCGTCCTGCGCTCGTACCAGTCGCCGCAGGAAGCGGCCCGCGTTTGGGCCGGGAGCAACGGCAACGCGAAGCGCTACGGCCTGGTGTACGTCGGGAACAACTGGCAGCGCTGGACTCAGATGCGGCCGTTCCTTGAAAACCTCGAGCCGCTGCGGGAGGAGATCGGCCCGATGCTGATCGCCGGCTGGGACTGGGATCGGCGCCCGCAGTGGGATATCGAACTCGGTCTGCACGCCGCCGACGTGGACCGAGCGTTGCTCGCACGCGTCGGCGTCGAAACACAAGAAGCGGTGCCGTTCGATACGGTGACGCCACTCATGAGTCAGGCACGTTTCTCTCCGATCTTCCACCGCCCCCTGTTCAACCATCTGAGCCTGGTCACCAACCGCACTTTCGAAACATTCTGCGCGGACACGATTCCCCTGCTGATGTTGCCTGAAGATGTCGTCGATTCGATCTATGGAGCAGACGCGCGGCCGCTGGTGCCCTGCGACGACGTGGCCGGCCGGCTGAAGGACATGCTGCGGCGACCAGAATTTTACTGGGAGGCGGTGATGAGGACGCGCGCCCATCTGGCGCAGCACCACTCCTTCCAGCAGCGGTTCAAGGAACTGACCAGCATTCTGGCCGACGAGGAACGCGCGGGCGTTGTGACGACCGACAACCGGACGCATGGTCGCTCGTGAAGATCCTGCTTGTCATGGAACGGCGCGTCAATGCGGGCAGCATTCAAGCTGCCGCGAATTACGTGCGCGTCGGCGCCGAAATGGGCCACGAGATTGCCGTCTATGGGCGTTCGGATCCCGCGTTTCCTCACCTGCGCTGTTCAATCGATGTCGAGCGCTTCGATTACGTGCTCTTCATCGTCGAGTCGCGCCTCGATTGGATGACCGGGTTGAACCTGTCGCGCATTGTGGTTCGCGTCCCGCGTTCGCGGCGGGCGGTCCTCGACGCGGACGGCATGTACAACCGCGTGGTCGTGGTTAATGGGTACGACCGCAATCATCCATCCGAACGCGATCGCGAACGCTGGCTTGGCTTCTACGACGAATTGGGCGACCGAGTGTTGCAACCGACTCCAGAGCCGCTCGAGAGTCGAGTGAGCCCGTTGCTGTTCTATGGCTACGACCCCGCGTCGCGAGTGGCCGGAAACGGTGATGGCGCGAAACGGTTCGACATCGTTCATGTCGGTCACAACTGGTGGCGCTGGCAGGAGGTCGGCAATCATCTGCTGCCGTCGATTGAGCGCCTCCGCTCACGGATCGGGAAGATCGGGTTCCTGGGGCTGTGGTGGGATGCCACGCCGCCCTGGGCCGCGCGGTTAGGTCTGGAAGCGGCATTTCAATTGGACCTCGAGCGTCTCCGGCGGCTCGACATCGAGGTGCATCCGCCGGTCCCGTACCTGGAAGTCATTCCGGCCATGAGCATGGGACGAATCAACCTCATGACGCAGCGGCCGCTCCTGCGCCATCTCGGGCTGACAACCTCCAAATACTTCGAGATCTTTTGCGCCGACACGATACCGCTGCTGATGCTCACGGCGAGCGAGGCCGAACGCGTCTACGGCGCGGCTGGCCGGGAGCTCGCGCTCGATGGCAACCTCGATCAAAAGCTGATCGACGTGCTCGATCGTCCAGCAGTCTACCAGGAGCTCGTCGAAGAAGTACGCGGTCATCTTCTGGCGCACCACTCGTATCGACGGCGCGTTCAGGAGCTGGTGTCGGCGCTGGCAGACTGACGGCGGGGCGTCGCGCGTCATGAGAATCATCTTCATCTATTGGGCGTTCGAAGATCAGGGAAGCGGTCTGCTGATCCAGGGCTACACCAACGCCGCCCGCGAACTGGGTCACGAAATCGTCGTTTACGGCCGGGCGATCCCCAACATCCCATTGAACTATTCGACTGACATCGATGGCGCGGACGCCGCTGTGTTCGTCTTCGAGTGGACAACGAACCTGCTTCGCGGCGATCGGCTCGACCTCGTGCGCTTGATGAACAGAGTGCCGCGGCGGCGACGAGTGATTCTCGACGGCGACGGTAATTACAACGACATCATTCGAGTCGATCGCGACTACAACCACCCCGACGCCAAGTCTCATCGCTTGTGGATCGACGTCTGTGACAGCTTAGCGGACAAGATCTGCCAGCCGACTCTCCACCCCATTCGCGAGAACGTGCGCACCTTTCTTTTCTACTGCTACAACCCCGCGTGGGAGCTGCCGCTCGAGGTCCGACCAAAAGAGTTCGGCCTGATGTACGTCGGGCACAGCAAGTTCCGCTGGGGCGGCATGTACCGCGTGCTGCGCGCCATCGAGCCGATTCGCGATCGAGTGGGGCGGGTCGGAGTCGTCGGTCACGGCTGGGGGGCGCTGCCGGCGTGGGCGGCGCCCATGCACATGGAGGACGCGTACTACACCGATGGCGCCTACCTCAACAGACTCAGCGTCGAGGTTCTGCCGCCAGTTTCCTTCGGACAGGTGATCCAATGGATGAGCAAGGCGACGGTGAATCCCGTGCTCACCAGGCCGACTTTCAACTGCATGCAACTGGTGACGCCGAGGTTCTTCGAGACACTGGCCTCGAACACGATTCCGGTTTTCGGAGTGGACGAGGCGCACGTCCGCGAGATCTATGGCGAGCGCGCCCCCGAACTGATGTTGCCATCGACGAACGCGTCCGAACGGCTGATGGACATGTACGAGCGACCGGAGCATTACGCAGAGGTCGTGGCGCGGATCCGTGCGCATCTGGCCGTCCATCACTCGCAGCGCGCCCGGGTGCAGGAGTTGGTTGACATCATCGAAAGCTAGCCGTCCATGCGACTCATGCTCGTTCATTACGTGTACGAGGACCGGGGCAGCGCCCAGGACGTCCACAACTATGCCCAGGCGGCTCGCACGCTTGGCCACGAAGTGGTTTTGTACGGCCGCGAGAATCCGGCATCGCCGTTCAACTATTCGATGGATCTTAAATCGGCCGATGCGGTCGTTTTCATCTTCGAGTGGACCACCACACTGCAGGATGGCGACGCGCTCGATATGGCGCGGATGGTGGCGAGCGTGCCACGGGCGCGACGCGTCGTGATCGATTGCGATGGGAAGTACAACGACGCGATTAGCGTCGTCGGCGACTGCAACCATCGCAGCGACGAGATCAGCCAGCAATGGGTCGCCGTGTGCGACAGCTTATCGGACAAGATCTATCAGCCGACATATCATCCTCTGCGCTCCAACGTCGGGACCTTCTTCTTTCATGCCTACAACCCCGATTGGGAGGTTCCGTTCGACTTTACCGCGAAGGATTATGGGATGTTCTACGTCGGCCACAATTGGTTCCGGTGGCGGCCGATGAAACGGATCCTCGAGATGATCGAACCGATCAGGACGCACGTCGGACGCATCGGCATCGTCGGTCACGGCTGGGGCTCCCCGCCACCATGGGCGAACCCATCCATCACCGCAGATGCGTATTACTCGGATGCGACCTATCTCGAAAAATTGAATGTCGAAGTGAAACCCGCGATCGGATTCGGCCAGGTGATAACCGCCATGAGTGCGGGCGTGTTCACTCCGGTGATCTACCGCCCGCTGTTCAATCATCTAAAACTGGTGACCTGCCGCAGTTTCGAGACTCCCGCCGCGAACACGATCCCGTTGTTCGGGCTCGAAGAAGCATACGTGCAAGAGCTGTACGGAGACGAGGCAGTCGAGCTCGTCTTGGATGGAAACGGATCGCAGGAGCGCATTCTCGACGTGAGGCGCCGGCCGGACTACTACGCGGAAATCGTGAAGGGCATCCGCAGACGCCTCGCCGACAGGCACTCCTACGTACACGCCCTCGAGCGGTTGATCGAAATCGTCAACACCTGACGGACCACATGGACGCTGGCTGTCTACCTACGGATGTTGCCGTCGGAGCGAACACGCGGAGCGATGCCTGCCGTTTTGCCGACGTACGGATGAAATTGCGATACGGATTCAACCAAACCGTGGGCTGGCGGCAGTTTGCGCTGGGGCCCGGTCGCGAGCGGATCCAGCGCCGGCTCCAGGAAGTGGACACGCAGATCGTCCGTATTTTCACGTTCACCGAGTACACGCCTGATCCGGAAGTCGACTGGCCGGCATTCGCGGCGTACATCCAGGCCGTGCTCAACGCGGGCGCCGTTCCGATGATCACGTTCGTGAGGCTTCCACAGCCTCAAGACAGCCCACGATCCATCCGGGCGTTCGGCGTCCGGTGCGCCACAGTGGCGGCGCGATGCGTCGACACGTGGGGAGGCGCAATCGTCCGAGATTGGGCCTGGGCGGTCGGGAACAACGCGAACAGCGCGTGGACGAGCGGCGGGTTGACGTTCGACGACTACCGGCGAATCTACGAAGAGGCGGCTATCGCAGTGGCCGATCGCCTGCGGCCCTGTCTGGATGGTCGCGGGCCGATGATTGGCGGTCCTGGCGTCGACGGATTCCAGCCCTTCTGGATGGATTGGATCTGGCGCTTCGTGCATGAAATCGACAACGCGCTGATCGGGTTTGTCGCGTGGAATCGATATGGCGACTGGCGCGAGCCGGGAGCGTGGGGCGCCCCCGGTGAGGAGCGTGCGTTTCGGCGGCTCTTGATGTCGCGTACATCGGAGTACGCATGGCGAGCGCAATCGATTGCTCGAGCGATCGAACGGCGTGGCATTCTCAACGTGTGTACAGAGCTCAATGCGCATGCGCATCATCAATCGCAAGTGAGTGGTCGATTCAACCAGACCATTGTGGGCGCGACGTACTACGCGTCCGCGTTGATCGGTCTGATGCGCACCGGTGTGGACGCGGAAATGCATTGGGCCGCAACCGACGCGGACGGTCGGTATGGCGCGATCGACCAACACGGCTGCGCGACACCCGTGCACCGCGCAAAGCGACTCTGCACCGCTCACGTTCGTCAAGGTGATCGGCTTGAATTTCCCAAGCCTCCAGGACGGGATCGATGCCTGGATCTCGTCGTCGCTTCTGGAGAAGGCTCGCGGCGCAGCGCCTTCATTGCCCACGTACGCGACGAAGCGGCCGCGTACAGCCTGAGCGGTCTCTCCGGCCTCTCGGATTGCTCGACCCTCCTCACGCTCGATGGCGACGGACTACGGGTCGTGGAGTCGACGTTCCACGGCGTCGTCCGGTTCCAGGGCTATGGCGTGGCGGTCGTAACGAACTGGCCCACAGGTCTGGATCGGCCATGAATGCATCGGGCGGGCTCGCTGCCAAGACAGGCCTCGCGTTTGCGGCGACTGCGGCGTCGCTTCTAGTGCTCGAAGCTGGTCTTCGCCTCTGTGGCTATGAGTACACTCCGCTGCGAATCGAAGTCGTGAAGAAGTGGAGTGAGTGGCGCTATTACCACGCGTTCGAAGACAAACACTTTGTCTACGACCCGGTGCTCATCTGGCGGCCGCGGAAAGGTGGCGAGTTCTTCAACGAGCAGGGATACAGGGGCAGAGTGATTTCGCCGGTGAAGGAGTTGGAGACGACTCGAATCTTTGCCATCGGGGACTCCAACACGCTCGGCTGGCCTGGACACGATGCACCGAACTGGCCGATGTACCTCGAGCAGATCCTGAACAGCAACGGCCATCCGTCCGTTGTCGTCAACGCGGGTGTGTATGGGTACACCTCGTTTCAGGGCCTGCGCCGGTTCAAAGAGGCACTCGCCTTTCATCCTGATCTGGTCTTGATTAGTTTCGGGTGTAACGATGCGATGCGGGTGACGCTGTCAGACGCCGACTTCGCCAGTCGTCGAGTGCGAAAGAAGAACTGGGACCAGCTGCTGATGAGCGCCAGGGTCGGTCAACTGCTGCTGGCGATCGCCGACAGCCTGCCGTGGGGCCAGAAGGATCACCTGCTGCCGAGAGTCAGTCTCGACGAGTACAAGGCCAATCTGGAGGAGATTATCCGGATCTCGAGAGAACGCGGTATTCGAACTGTCCTGCTCACCAGACCATTCACAGGCCCGTCGCCGACTCAATGGTGGTGGAAGAATTTCGCGCACGAGTACAACGACGCCACGATCGCGACAGGCGCACAAGCCGGCGTGCCAGTGGTCGACATCTATACATACTTCAAAGATTGCTCGGACTGTTTTGTGGACGAAGCGCACTTCACGGAAAAAGCGTTGCGACAGATGGCAACCCTGATCTACGAAGCCATTCGCCAATGACCCGATCAAGAGCGCGGGCTCTCGGCGCTGGTTTGGCCCTCACGGTCGTGCTCTTCGGCGGCCTAGAATTCTCGATCCGCCTCGCCTACTGGGCACGAAACGCTCGGGTGCATTCCGTGCCGCTTCCCTACGTGATCGGACATGACTACGGTCCGGTACCGCCCTGGATGGACGGCTTGTTGATCCTTGCTCCGGACAAGGATCTGATCTGGAGAAACCGCCCGAGCCTCAAACGCCGATATGTAAATATCTTCCTTCCCATACATACCGATGAAGAACGTCTGGCGCTCTTCCGGCGGTTTTGGCCCAGTCTCCCGGCCGCGCTCGAGAGCGGCGAGTCCTGGGACATCTCGCTCAACTCCGAGGGGTTCCGCGACCACGAAGCGCCCGTGCACAAGCAGTCGTCCGCGTTTCGAATCGTCTGCCTCGGCGATTCCTGGACGTTCGGAATGAACGCGGAACAGGATCAGACGTATCCACGGCGATTGAGTGCGGCGCTGCAGCAGCAGTTCCCCGGCAGGCAGTTCGAGGTGCTCAATCGCGGAGTGCTTGGATACAGCTCGTATCAGGGGATTCAGTTGCTGCGCGAAAAGATAATGACCCTCGACCCAGACGTGGTCGTCATTGCCTTTGCAATGAATGACTCGAAGGTCAGCGGGCACCGCGACAAGGACCTGGCCGCGTGGGAGCACCACCTTCCATGGAAAGAGCAAGTCCTGCGGTTGGTCAAAAAGAGCGAAACCTACAAGCTCCTCGAATACCTCGCGCTCGTGCTGAGGGAGCATCCGCACCCGATCGGCTTTTATCTCAAGGGCGCGGCCGACAGCGCCAACAACACGGCCATCGATTTCGAGAAGCTCGATGAATGGACTCGCGTCGGGCTCCGCGATTATCGCGAGAACATCAGGGAGATGATCCGGCTGGCGCGCAGCCGCGGCTCGCACGCGATCCTCTTGTACAACGAACTGTGGGAGAACGGACTCTATCTGAACGTGCTGCAGGCGATCTCGAACGAGGACCATGTCCCTCTTGTCGATGGAAACGCCATCGTTCGCCGCGAGCGGCAGCGAATCGAACACGAACTCGAAGCCCGACTTGGCCTGGAGCCCCCGCCGGCGGCCGCCACGGAGAACGCCCTCGTCAACGTTGTGTTCCGCGTATACGCCGGCGACACCCGCGTGCCACACGCCATCTATCCCGTCGGACCGCACCCGGGGCTCGGCGACCTCAGTCCGAACACCGTTCCTATGTACGACGACGGAACGCATGGTGATCAGCAGGCAGGGGATTCGGTATGGAGCTATACGGTCGCGCTCCCGCGGGGCGCCAAGGTGTTCTACGTCTATACCAACAGCGGCCGGCCACGCCGATGGGAGGAGCTGGACGTACCCTACATCCGACAGTTCGAGCTAAGACCGGAAGACCACCGGTCAACGGTATATCGACCCATCGAGACGTTTGGACGCATATACATGCAGGCGGACAGCTGGCACACCAACGCAGCGGGTTATGACCTGATCGCCAAGGCCGTGCTCGACGCTCTTCGCCACGATGACAAGTTCCAGGATTACGTGCGCGAGAGCCACGACGCGCTTTCAATCAACACATCGCTGCCGGAGGCACGCCGATGAACGCGAACTCTGTGACAGATGTCGCACGTGTGCCACATGAGAGCCTCGGTGGAGTGCGTCGCGTGTGGCGATACTGGAAGAGAATCGCCCGTCGAATCGGCGACATTCAGGCGCGGGTTGTCCTGACGCTGCTGTACTTTCTGCCGCTCGCGCCTTTTGCTCTCGCCGTGAAATGGGGGACCGATCCGATGGCGATCAAGCCGCACACGCCGAAGGGCTGGCGGCCGACCGGCGACCCTGGCTACCCCGCCGGTGCACGCCGTCAATTCTGAACGAGACCCAGCATGCACATCCTTGGAATCTCCTGCTACTTCCACGATGCCGCGGCCGCGATTCTCTGCGACGGTCAGCTGGTCGCCGCGGCTGAAGAAGAGCGCTTCACTCGGAAGAAACACGACTACGACTTTCCCCAACACGCGATCGACTTCTGCCTTGAGGCAGCGGGCATCCGATCGACAGACCTCGACTACGTCGCCTTCTTCGAGAAACCGTTCGTCAAGTTCGAGCGCCTCCTCTTGACCACGCTGCAGCAGTTTCCTCGGTCGTCCGGGGTGTTCCGCGAAGCGATGATCGCCTGGCTCGGCGACAAGCTGTGGATCAGGAACCTCATTCGAAAGCGGCTGGGCGTGCCGGAATCACGGATTCTATTCAGTCAGCATCATCTGTCGCATGCAGCGAGCGCCTTCCTGTGCTCGCCCTTCGAGGAAGCCGCCATACTCACGGTCGATGGCGTGGGCGAGTGGGCGACCGCGACCAGAGGCATCGGCAAAGGCAACACGGTCAGGATCGCCGACGAGATTCGGTTTCCGCACTCGCTCGGTCTGCTCTACAGCGCCTTCACCGCTTTCCTCGGCTTCGAGGTCAACGACGGTGAGTACAAGGTGATGGGCATGGCGCCATTCGGGGAACCACGGTACGTCGACGAGGTCTACAAGCTCGTGCGAGTTGCTGCAGATGGCAGCTTCGAGCTCGACCTGGACTACTTCCTCTTCCAGCGCTCCACGGAACGGACGTTCAGCTCGAAGTTCATCAGCCTCTTCGGTCCTCCGCGCGACTGCCGCTCGCATTTCTTCACGCAATCCACCCCGTACCCGTCGTACTTCGGTGATCCACCTGCGAACTTCGAGGAGCTGGCCCGCCAGAATCAGCACTATGCCGACATCGCCGCGAGCATCCAGTTCGTCACCGAAGAGATCCTCGTCAGGATGGCAAGACACCTCCAACGGCAAACAGGCCTCAAGCAGCTTTGCCTGGCGGGCGGCGTGGCTTTGAACAGCGTAGCGAATACCAAGCTGCTCAGAGAAACACCATTCGAGGAAATCTATGTGCAGCCAGCGGCCGGCGACGGAGGCGGAGCGTTGGGTGCGGCACTCGTCGCCGAGCATATGGTGCTCAACAGACCACGGCGGTTCGTCATGGAGCACGCTTATTGGGGCCAAGACCATGGGCCGGATGCCGTCCACGCATTTCTTCGGCACAACAATGTCGCGTATGAGCAAATTGAATACACCGAATTGATGATCGAGCGCGTCGTCGATCATCTCCGGGCTGGCAAGGTCGTCGGGTGGTTCGATGGTCGGTTCGAATGGGGACCGCGCGCGCTGGGGCGTCGAAGTATTCTGGCTGATCCTCGACGCCCTGATATGAAGGACATCGTCAACGTCAAGATCAAGTTCCGTGAGCCGTTCCGTCCGTTTGCACCGTCGATTCTCGCCGAACGAGCAGAAGAGTACTTCGACCTGGCTGACGCGACGAAGCACTATCCGGCTCGCTTCATGCTGTACGTCGTGGATGTGCACGAAGACAAGCAGGACGTCGTGCCGGCAATTACCCACGTCGACGGTACTGGACGGCTGCAGGCCGTGCACTACCATCTGAGCCCCACATATTACGAGTTGATCGAGACATTCGGTCAGGCGACGGGTGTTCCGATGGTGTTGAATACGTCGTTCAATCTCAAAGGTGAACCGATCGTCAACACGCCCGCTGAGGCGTTCAGCACGTTCGTCAGAAGCGGGTTGGACATTCTCGTGCTTGGCGAGTGTCTGATTGAAAAACCGGTCGCGTCCGGTGTGGCCGCAGGAAGGAACACATATGCCGTTCATCGCTGACGTCGCCAGCCGAATGGGCATCCTCGGCGAGCTGCTTCTCTTCTTCTCGAAGAACAAGTGGTGGTGGCTGACGCCGATTCTCGTGCTCCTGCTCGTGTTTGGTGCGCTTCTGATCTTCGCGCAGAGCTCCGCCGTCGCGCCGTTCATCTATACGTTGTTTTAGGAGCCGTGCATGCGCGACACCGGCGGATCCTCCTCGGTGACGCTCGCGTATCTGGCGGGCAACCTCGCGGCCCTCGCGCTGGTGGCGATTGTCATGGTGTTCTGCGGGTACCGCCTTGGGTTTCCGGTGCTGTTCAACACGTTTCGGAAGGTCATCAAGCCGTCTGAGGACGTCTTGTACATGCCGGAACCCATTTTGAAGGAACTCATCGACCTCCACGCGGTGGTCGATAACGCTGGAAACCCGACGGCGCAGCTCAGTCACTACACCATTCTCGTGACCTCGGACAGCCGTCTTGGGTGGAAGTTGATTCCAGACGCCCGCATTTCCCTGTACATGCTCCGGGCGCTCAACTCCCTCAATTTTGATCCGCCCGTCCTGGCGTTACAGACGAACGCGCAGATTTCGGAAGGATTGGGAAAGTACCTGGAGCAGCAGGCTCGCGTCCGGTACCAATACTCAGTCCGCCGCGATGGCTTCCGGACCACGCTACCGGCGGTCAACGTGAAAGAAAAGATCCTGATGGTCGGCGACAGCGTGCTATTTGGCGAGGGAGTCAACGACGACCAGACGATGGCTTCGCGTCTCCAGGTTCTCGTGGGGACCAACTCCCAGGTCATCAACGGCGGCGTAGGAGGGTACACGGGTGAACAGGCGTTCGAAATGGCCAGGCGTGAATCGGAGCAAGAGGGTCACGCGGCGCTGGTGTATGTCGCGTGTCAAAACGATTTCATGAATCGCGCAGGCGTCAGCTATCTGGACCAAGCCAGAGAGCTCCTGCAGTCATTCGCCGCACTCAAGCGGGCCTTCTCAGAAAGAGTCGTCGTCCTGCTCACTCCTTACATGGAGTACGTGCTGGACGACGTATTGCTCAAGGACGGCTGGTGGCGCGAGATGGTCGCCGAGACCGATAAGCTTCGTCGCGGTCTTCCTGCGGTGTGCGCGCAGTTCGATCTGGAATGCCGCGACCTCACCGATATGTTCCTGGACTACACACGCGAGACCGGGTCGGCGTTTGCGAGATTCGGGCTGTACATCGATGACGCGCACCTCTCACCCGTCGGCAATCAGCGGGCAGCTGAAACCATTTACAGCGCCTTGCGCCACATCGGCGCCATCGGCATGGACGAGTCGGCCGCGATCCCATGAGTGCGAACCCGGACTGGCAGCCACGCGAGGGCGAGTCCCGAATGAAGCTGCTCTACGGCGTCAATGAAGCCGATAGCTGGTGGCACTTCGCTGTCGGCCGTCAGCGGGAGCGCATTCGGGCGCGACTGCGAGAGCTGGACGTACAAGTCATCCGAATTTTCGTGTACGACAAGTCCGCGCCCGATCCGGTCTCGAACTGGAAAATGTTTGCAGCCTACGTGCAGGCCGTCCTCGACGCGGGCGCCGTGCCGATGATCACGTTTGCCAAATCGCCACGACCACTCGAGGACTCCCGCACAACCCGGTGGTTTGCCAGCCGCTGCGGCGATCTTGTCTGGAGCGCAATCGAACACTGGGGACCAGAAGAAGTCCGGAATTGGTTCTGGTGTGTCTGGAACGAGCCGAACAGCACCTGGATCGGCGGCGGCATGACGTTCGAGCAGTATCGTCGCGTCTACGAAGCGGTCGCCGAGCAGGTCCTGCGCTGGCTGGCACCACACCTCGATGGCAGTCGGCCTCGCATCGGCGGCCCCTCCGTCGAGGGATTCCAGCCCTTCTGGCTCGACTGGATTTGGCAGTTCGTCAACGAAATCGATCCTCTGCTGATAGGATTCGTCAACTGGCATCTTTACGCCGACTGGCGCGACCACGGAGAGGAGGGAGCGCCGACCGACAAGGCCGTGCATCAGGCGCTGATGCTCTGGCAGACGCCGGAATACGCCGCACGGGCGGTGGCGGTTGCCGAGACTCTGAACGGTTTCGACATCCTCAACATTTGCGGCGAGTGGAATGCTCACTCCCACTACGTTCCCAGCGTCCGAGCGCGGTTCAATCAGACGTTATTCGGCGCTGCATATGGCGCCTCCGCGCTGATCCACTTGATGCGTGGGGGCGTCGACGCCGAGATGTTGTGGACCGGTACCGATGACGGCTGCGGCTACGGCGTGCTCGACAAGGATGCCGTTCCCACGCCCCTGTTCCATGCAAAGTCGCTCTGCACTCGATTCATCCGTCATGGCGACTGGATTTCGTTCCCGACCGCGGGAGGGCAGCCGGCCGGATTCGATGTTGTCGTCGCCCGAGCCGAGGACGGCCGGACCAGTGCGCTCATCGTTCATTTGACGGACGGGCCCGCCACGTACTCCGTTTCTGACGCCGCCCTGTCCGGCTGTAACACGGTACTCAAGATCGATCGCAGCACCGGTGATGGGGTCGTACGGCAACGCCGGAGTGGCGCCATTGCGATCCACGGGTACGGAGTGGCGGTGGTCACCAACATGGAACCAGAGTCGACGAACGGGACGAGTTGATGGACCATCGGACGCCCGGCTCAGCTCTTGTCCGGCGCTGGTCGACGTGCGTGCTGCTCGCCGCCTATTTGAACCCGCATAAGACACAGCTGCTCATCGTAGTCGTGGCTTCGCTCGGCATCTCCCTGACCGGACTCCTGCCCCCGACCATCACACGGTGGATCGTCGACGAAGCGCTCTCGCCCGCGGCCGTGGCCGTGCACGGCCCGGGCGATCGCCTGCGTCTGCTGGGAACGTATGTCGTGGCGCTGCTCGGTGTCCGCGTGCTCGGCTGGACGTGCGAATGGATCCACGGCTGGATGGTGGCTGCGCTTGGCGCCCGTGTGACGGGCACCATTCGTTCTCAGCTTTATCAACATCTGGAGATGCGCGCGCTCGTGTTCTTCGACGGCCGTGAAATCAGTGCGTTGACCTCGCGGATAACCACCGACGCAGCGACCCTCCAGGATTTTCTGGTTCGCGGCATGCCGTATTTGTTGATCAACGGCCTGACGCTGATCGGCATCCTGGCTGTGATGCTTTCGATGAACTGGCAACTGGCGGTCGCTGTCGTCGTGCCGGTGCCGATCGTGTGGATTTCGGCTGCGATCTTCTGGCGGCGAATGCGCCTCCTGTTCGCACGATGGTCGGAGTCGAGCGCGCGGTTTTCCGCACAGTTGGCCGAGTCGCTGTCAGGCGCCCGCGAAGTGAAGGCGTTCGGTCAGCAACAGCGCGAAATTGCGCGGTTCGCAAGGCACAACGAGGATCTCATCGACCGGACGGTCGATACCGCGCGAAATCGCGCTGTGCTGGTGGCAACGATGACCATGGTCTCCGGCGTCGCGGTCGTCACGCTCTGGCTGTTCGGAGGCATCAGGGTAGTACGAGGCAGCCTGACGCTGGGTGGGCTGGTGGCCTTTTACAATTACCTGTTGCTGTTCTACAACCCCGTTCAGTGGTTCGGCCAATTCAGCGACTGGATGACAAGAGCCCTTGCAAGCAGCGAACGGATGCTCGAGATCCTCGATGCACCGACGGAGGAATACGACAAGCGGCACTGCGTGCCGATGGGACGCGCCAGCGGGCATGTCACGTTTCGTAACGTCACGTTCGGCTACGAGGTAAACCGTCGCGTCCTCGACGAGATCAGCCTCGAAGCAGCGCCCGGAGAGATGATCGGTATCGTCGGAAGGTCGGGCGCAGGCAAGACCACGATGATGAGTTTGCTGTGCCGCTTCTACGACGTGGATCACGGAAGCATCGAGCTGGACGGCGTCGATATCCGGAGGATCAGGCTCGAGGACCTGAGGCGTCAAATCGGGATCGTGCTCCAGGAACCGGTGCTGTTCAGCGGGACGATCCGTGACAACATCAGCTATGGCCGGCCCGACGCGAGCCTTGACGACATCGTGGCAGCCGCGAGGCTTGCGAACGCGCACATCTTCATTCTGAGCCGGCCCGATGCGTACGATTCCGACGTCGGCGAGAGGGGCGCGCATCTCTCCGTCGGTGAGCGCCAGAGAATCGCGATTGCGCGCGCCATCCTCCGTGATCCCCGGATTCTGATTCTGGACGAGGCGACCGCGTCTGTGGACGCGCTGAGCGAACGACTGATTCAAGAAGCGGTCGGTCGTCTGGCGCGGCACCGCACGACGTTTGTCATCGCGCACCGCCTGTCCACTCTCAAGCGTGTAGACCGCATCGTCGTTCTCGATGGGGGCCGAATCCGCGAGCGCGGCTCGTACCAGGAGCTGCTCGGGCTCCGCGGCCTGTTTCATACGTTGGTCAATCTGCAACAGCAGCCGGCGGAAATCGTTCTCGGAGCGTAGCTTGATTCGACAAGCACGAACCGTTGCGGCCAGGACGACGCTGTGGCGGCTTGGACTGTTTGTTAAGCCGTATTGGGGAACGGTTGCGCTCCTGTCGCTGGCGGTGGCGCTGGGCGTCGGTGCGGAGCTCCTTCCGCCATTGCTCATCCAGCACATCGTCGACGACGTTCTGACGGCGCGCGGCGCGGTCGGACTGCTGATCTGGTTCGTCGTTGGCCTCGTGGCGGCACGTGCACTGATTTGGGGCTCCGCCATCGCGCGCGGGTGGCTCAGCGTCAGACTGGGAGGCCGCGTCGCCGCTGACGTTCGCGGCCGGGTTCACCAACGGCTGCAGTGGGTCCCCTTGAGCTTCTTCGCGCGCTGGCAAGTCGGTGCCCTCATGTCCCGTGTCATCACCGATACGGGGCGGTTGGAGGAATTCTTCGCAAGCACGATCCCTCTGCTCTTTGTGAATTGCCTGATGGTCGCGGGCATTCTCGTGTTTCTGTTTCGCACGAACTGGCGGTTAGCCCTCTGCATCCTGATCCCCGGTCCACTGATCGTCGTCGCAGCATTCGTGCTGTGGGACAGGCTGAAGCTCGCGCTCGACCGTCAGGCGTCAGCCTGGTCTCGGCTCGCTGCTCATGCGGTCGAGTCGCTCGGCGGCATCCAGATGGTGAAGGCGTTCGGCCAGGAACCCAGTGAGGCGGTGCGCTTCACTCGACACAATGATCGCGTAACAGCGTCGGCAATCCGGGCCGAGCGTGCGTCTTTTGTGCTGTTTTCGTTGGCGTACTGCCTGATGGAAGCGGGCGTGTTCCTCGTGTGGTATGTCGGCGGCAGGCAGGTACTGGCTGAGACGCTTCAAGTCGGCGCATTGCTCGCGGTGATCAGTTACCTCTGGATGCTGCATTGGCCGCTGCAGTGGGCGGGGCAGGTCAGCGGATCGATCGGTCAAGCGGTGGTCGGAGTGGAGCGAACGTTTGAGATTCTCGACGCCCCGACCGAACCCTACCAAGATCCATCGGCCTTGTCGATGCCGCGCGCAATCGGACGCGTCGCCTTCCGAGCTGTGACCTTCGGTTATCTGCCGGGCAAGTCTGTGCTCAGCGACATCAGTTTCGACGTGGCGCCGGGGGAAACCATCGGGATCGTGGGACGATCCGGAGCGGGCAAGACGACGTTGATGAACCTGCTATGCCGGTTCTACGACGTGGATCGCGGCGCGATCGAGCTGGACGGCATCGACATCCGGAGTGTCCGCCTCGAAGACCTCCGCGGTCAGATCGGCGTTGTCGCACAGGATCCGTTTCTGTTCGCCGGCACGGTCGCCGAGAACATTCGTTTTGGCCGTCCGACCGCCACGTTTGAAGAGGTCGTACGGGCGGCCGTCGCCGCGAACGCGCACTCGTTCATCATCACGAAAACCGACGCGTACGATACGGAGATTGGGGAACGCGGACGCCGACTGTCGGGCGGCGAGAAACAGCGGATCGCCATCGCCCGAGCCATCCTGCGCGATCCGCGCATCTTGATCCTGGACGAAGCCACCTCGCTGATCGATACACCGAGCGAAGCAACGATCCAGCAGGCCGTCGGCCTGATGGCGAAAGATCGCACGACGTTCATCATCGCGCATCGGCTCTCCACGGTTCGGCGCGCTGACCGCATCCTCGTGCTGGACCGCGGCCGAGTCGTCGAGCTGGGCACACCCCGCGAGTTGATGGAGCAACAGGGGCTCTACTACACGTTTGTGACCACACAGGCTGAGACGCGTTCGGTGATTGCCGCATGTGAGGCACCCGCATGAGCGTGAGCGTCGCGACAGATCCCCGTCGGATCAGGATGCATCGCGAACCGAACGGGTCGGTGTCGGTGACGATCTCTGGCGACCGCGTCTACACGGCCGTCGGCGTCGTTCGCGCCGCGCCACTGTCCGATCCGGACCACTTCGTCAGCATCGTCGATGCCACAGGACAAGAAATCGCGATGATCAAGGAGCCCTGCGCGCTCGACGCGGGCACGCGCCGCATCCTCGAGGAAGAGCTCGGACGTCGGTACGTGTCGGTGCCGATTCGGCGGATCAGGTCGGCCCGCAACAACGCTGGAGTCTGGCACGTTGACGTAGATACCGACGGAGGCAGACGCGAGCTGCTCTTGCCAGATCTCGGCACGACTGTCAGACACGTCGGTGGAAGCCGCTATGTGTTGCAGGACGACGCAGGGAGTCGGTTTGAGATACTGGATGCTCGAGCGCTCGACAAACGGAGCGCGAGGCAGCTCGACAAGTTGACCTAACGGGAAGTGTACGCCCATGAGGGTCGTCATCGGTGTCAGTGGTGTTCAAAGGAACGCGGCCGTCGCGGCGTGCCGGGAAGGTCGAGTGGTTGCCGCATGCGAACAAGAACGGTTCACACGCGTACGCGGTGTCGGGGTTCTACGCGGTGGCTTTCCGACAGAGGCGATGGACGCGGCGCTGAGCCTGGCCGGCTGCTCTGGTCGGGACGACATCACATGCGCGATGGGCGAGGAGATGATCCTGCCATCAGGTGTGCATCCGCTGCGATTTGATCATCAGCTCGCGCACGCGATGTCGGCCTTCTATACATCGCCGTTTCAGGAAGCCGTCGTTCTGGTCTGTGGTCGGTCTGCCGTTCCGGAAGTGAGTATCTGGGAAGCCGACACTCGCGGCATTCGCAACGTCGCGTGGCCCTGGCAAGGACTTGGGTTCACGCGATTGTATTCGCAGCTTACTGAGGCGATGGGTTTCAGCGCCGGGAGAGATGAGCACCGTTTGGAAGCGCTCGCGCGAGTGGGGAACAACGGTTGCCTTGACAAGGCTCCATCGCTCATCGGGATCGAAAGCGACCGCCTCTGGGTCGATTCCCGATTGCGCGTGCGGATTGACGAGTGGTCTCAGCCAGACCGCCCGGAGCAGCAGATGTCACGCAAAGCCGACGTCGCCAGCACGCTTCAGTCTCATGTGGGCGATCTTCTGCTGCAGTGTTTGCGCAAGGTTCGTGCGAGGTTAGGCGGCGCCAATCTATGCCTTTCGGGCGGCCTGTTTTACAACACGAACTTGAACACGAAAGTGCAGGAATCGGGCATTTTCGAGCAGATCTTCATCCCGGTTCATCCGGGGAATGCGGGGCTCGCGGTTGGTTGCGCTCTTGGGGCATCGCCGCACGAAAGGCAACAGCCCACCGCGAACGCCGTCTGGCCATATCTCGGCCCCGAGTACGATCTCGGCGAGATCAAGGCTGTCTTGGACAACTGCAAATTGTCCTATGAATATGCGAACGAGGGGACGCTGATCGAGGAGGTCGTGAAAGCGCTTCGTCGTGGTCTCCTGGTCGGATGGTTCCAGGGACGCATGGAATGGGGGCCACGTGCTCTTGGGAATCGGAGCATCCTCGCGAACCCGTTGGCTCCGTATGTCCTCGAGAACTTGAACGTGTTCCTCAAGCAGCGGGAGCCGTACCGATCGTACGCGGTGTCGGTCTGCGAAGAGGACGTCGATTGCATGTTCGACGGCCCGTCCGCTTCACCTTTCATGCAATTCGAGCATCGCGCGACGGACCCCGCACGGCTTCGCCAGATCATGCCATGTCCGAACGCACGGCTTAGAGTCCATACGCTAGGAAGCCACCCGGCGCTGCTCCGCAAGTTACTCAAGGCGTTTGGCAACGCGACAGGGACTCCTCTTCTCGTCAATACCTCATTCAATGGATTTCAGGAACCAATCGTCTGCACGCCTCGGGACGCGGTGCGTGTCTTCTACGGAACCGGCATCGACATGTTGGCGATTGAGAATTTCATCTTACGCAAGTGATAGTCCGCGGAGCTGTCCGTGGCGAATTGCTAAATCATGAGAAATTCGGCGCGATGCTGTCTTGGTAGGATTGTCGCGTGCGTGACCTGGCCATCCTCGTTCTCCATCTGCTGACGACAATCGCCCGCCTCGCCGGTCCCGGCGGCGCCCGTTCGGTGGTCGCGGAATCCGTGCTTCTCAAGCAGCACTTGCTGATCCTCGATCGGACGCGGAAACGGGCGCCGAATCTCCGCCTCACCGATCGCGTCCTGTGCGACAACTCGATCGACGTGCCTATGCGGCCTCGCGGAAGTAGAACTTCAACAGGCCGCCGAGTCGCTCGCGACACCTCACGTGGCCTGATCCGATCTCCGTCGCCGGCGCCGCGATGAGTTTGTTGTCGAGACCCTGGTGCGGCCGTTCTTCATGATACAAGTCGACAACACAACACCCATAGTATCGAGTCGCGAAGCGTCGTCTATCCCTGGCATCCATGGTGCGGGCGCGCTGTCACGGTGTACGAGGTACTGACGAGGGGTGGGCGGGCCGTCTGTCGATGCGGCCTCGATGAGGAGCGTAGTCGACGATCCCTCGAAATTCCCACCTGGATGTTCGAGGCGGCGTGTGGGTCGCTGCGGCTGACGGTCGCGCCGACGGTCGACTG
>Ga0066903_100000256_pt1 | contig 30557 bp, 25 predicted proteins | sample PanSoiMetaGPlot1_FD_67491 | JGI IMG/M metagenome (GOLD analysis project Ga0066903, IMG submission 67491) | Tropical forest soil microbial communities from Panama analyzed to predict greenhouse gas emissions - Panama Soil - Plot 1 (version 2) | ecosystem: Environmental > Terrestrial > Soil >... | reverse complement strand
CGGTACCGTGAGCGTCTGACTGGCGCCATCCGTCGCAGTCAGCGAGAACGTGAATGTCCCGGCCGCCGAGGGAATGCCGGCGAGCAACGTGCCCGCTGCGGCGCCGCCGGGGATCAGCCGCAACCCGGGCGGCAGTGACGACCCAGCGTCGAGCGTGAACGTGAACGGCGCGACGCCGGCGCGGACCAGCAACTCGAGCGTCACGGCATACGGCATCCCGACGGCAGCGCCGGCGAGATTCGCCTGTGTCGACAACAACGGCGACGGCACGCCAGGCGGCGTCACGATGATGACCGTCACCGGGTTGAACGCATTGCCCGCGCTGTCAGTCACCTGGATCGGCGGGAGGAAGAATCCGATGGACTGCGGCGTCCCCGCAATCACACCCGTGGTACTGACCGACAATCCTGGCGGCATCGGCCCGGCCTGGACGAATGCGTACGGGGGCACGCCTCCGGTCACACGAATGTTCGCCGAATACACCTCGCCTGTGTGGCCGGGCGGGAGCGTCGTCGGCCCAACGGCGCCGTACGGAAACGCCAGTTGGATGGGGCTGACGAAGACGGTGAAGGCGTGATCAGCCACGTCCGCGGCATTGGCGGTGTTCGTGGCGCGCAGCGTGTAGCTGAACGTGCCTGCTGCGGTCGGCTGGCCGCCCAACATCGTCGTGGTCGCGTTGCCGATGATTCTCGGATCGGTCACCAGTCCGATACCCGGAGGGAAATTGCCGCTGACCTTCGACCACGAGTAGGTCGCGACCGTCCCATTGATCGACGCCGCATTCAGAGACTGAAACAGACGGCGCCCTACTGACCCGTTCACGTTCGTGTTGAGCACGAGCGTGCCGGACGTCGTGCTGGCGACGACGGTGAAGGCGATCGTCCGGCTGAAGGTATGTCCGGCCGAATCGGTCACCTTGAGCACGAACCGGTAGAGTCCCGTGCTTGTCGGCATGCCCGACAGCAGACCGTTCGAGTCGAGCGTCACGCCTGGCGGCAACATGTCCTGCGTTGGTCCGGTCGGCGCCTTGTCGAAGGAGTACGGGGGCGTCCCACCCACGGCGACGAACTGAACCGACGCGCTCGTCGTGGTGTTCAACGTCGGCACGAACGCGTTCACGGTGCCGACGAGCGACACGTTGAGCGTGAAGGTCCGGCGGACCTGCGTGTTGGTCGAGTCCGTGGCAATCAGGTCGAATGAGTACTGGCCCGCGATCGTCGGAATGCCGGCAAGCAAGGTGGTGCCAGGTGCGAACGCGGCAGCTGACAACTCCGCGCCCGTCAGCAGCCTGAGGCCGGACGGCAGGGACGAGCCCGGCGCGACCGCCCACGTGTAAGGCGCTCGGCCGCCGCTCACGGGCAGCGTGAACGCCACCTGCTGACCCGCCTGCGCGTCGGGCAGGACCGTCAACGCCAGAGCGATGTCGAGCACGCTCGGATTGGGATCCACAACCTGCAGCGTGAACCGGCGGCTCAAAGGTGTCCCGCCGTCGTTGACCGTCACGAACAGTCCGAACGTCTGTCCAGTTGACGACAGCGTCGCCATGCCTGTAATCGTTCCCGACGGCGACATCGTGAGGCCCGACGGCAACCCCGTGGCGGTCCACACCTTTGTCGAGCCGCCGCCGCTCGGGTTGAACGAGTACGAGTACGGGACGCCGGCCACGGCGGGCGGCAACAAGGGCGTATCGCTCAGCGCGATATTCGAGATGCGGAGCGAGAATCCGTAATTAACGGTTGCCTTTGTCACGGAATCGGTCGCCATCAACGTAAAGGTGAACGTGCCGGCAGTCGTCGGGATGCCGCTCAACACGCCGCCGGACAGGTTCACGCCGGGCGGCAGCGTGGAACCGGGCAGAGGAGCGACCGACACGGTTCCGCCATTCAGCAGCGTCAGCGTGTGCGAATACGACTGGCCTACGGTGCCGTCGGGCAGGCTCTGTCCCTGGCCGAGCAGCGCGAACGGCGCGACCGTCAGCGTGAACGTGCGCACGCCGATGTTGCCGGCCGAATCCCGCGCCATGATGGTGAAGGTATACGTGCCGGGAGTCGTCGCTACGCCCGTGACGACCGCGCCGCCCACCGATCCCTGCGGCTGCAGCGTGAACAGGGGCGGCAGCGCGTCCACCACCGTGATCGTGTACGGCGACGTGCCGTTGGTGGGCGTCATCGTGTAGCTGGGCGTGTTGCCGTACTGAATGGTCCCGAGGTTGGCGCCCGTTGGAATGTTCAGCAGCGTCGACGTCGGCCCTGCGACGTTGAACGAGATATTGGCCGTCATCGTGTTGCCGTGGTGGTCGTCCGCAGTCACGGGCGCGGTCATGAAGCCGGTGTTGGTGGGCGCGCCGTTCACCACACCGGTTGCCGTGAGGCCCAGCCCGGGCGGCATGGACGGGCTGCTGAACGCGTAGTCGTTGCTGCCACCCATGACGAGCAGGGGCTGCATGTACGGCGTGTTGTAGACGAGCGGCTGCTGATTGAAGCCAGGCAGATTGAAATACCCAAACGCCAGCGGGCCGACCTTCCACGTCGACTGCGGCAGCGTGACCGACGCGCCCGCAGAGTCGGTGACCTTCAGCGTGAAGACAGACGGACCCAGCGCCATGACGCGTCCGAAGAGATAACTCGCACCAGGCGTGAGACCCGAGGCGAGGGTTTCGCCCGGGCCGGCCACGCTGACGCCGAGGGGCAGCGTTCCACTGACGACAGACCAGGTGTACGGCGGCGTGCCGCCCTGGGCGAGGAGCGCAATGGTCGCCTGATTACCGATCGTCGAATCGCCGATGAAAAGCGAATTCGCCGACAGCGGCTGCGGATTCGTCGACGGAGCCACGACGAGAAAGAACGTCTTCGACACGGCGCCGTTGGATCCTGTCACGGTGGCGGTGAACGTGGTCGAGCCCGAGAACGTCGGCGTGCCTGCGAGGAGGCCGGCGGAGTTGAGCGTGATGCCGCCGAAGAACGTGCCGAGCGGCGTCCACGTGCACGTGCCCGTACATCCCGGCACGTTCAGCGTCTGGTTGTAGGCCGTCCCGACGACGCCCTGCGGAAGGATGCCGCCGCTGGTGATCTCGAACGGATCCACCGTGAACGGAATCGCCACGAAGAGGCTGCTGGCAGTCGTCAGATCGGTCAGCTGGATCGTCGGAACGAAAAAGCCGGCCGTCGTCGGCGTGCCGGCGATTTCTCCGAACGCGTCGATGGACAACCCGGGCGGCAGCCTTGTCGCCGACCACTGATAGACGGTTCCCCCGAAGGGCGTGAGCGTGAACGAGTACGGCCGTCCGACGGTCGGCCTGGGCGGACTCGTCGCCGACAGGATGGCCAACCGTGAAATGGTGATCGAAGTTGCGCGATCGAACACGTGCGGCGTCGGCTGCGCGGAATCCGTCACCCGGATCGACGTGGTGAAGGTGCCAGGCGTCGTCATCACGCCGATAAAGCCCCCGGTGATCGTCGGCGAGAAGACCGTGGGCAGGGGCTGGCCGTCCTGCACGCGCATGCCGTCGATGGGGATTGCGCCTGGCGTCAGCGAGTAGTGGTACGGGGGCACGCCTCCCGTCGTGGACAACTGGAATTGCTGCTGCCCGACCGAGAACGTTCCAAGGTTGGCGCCGATGGTCAGGTTGAGCGGCGGCACCTCGCCGGCCCCGTAGATCTGGATGGTGAAGAAGCGAATGAGATAGTGGCCCGCTCCGTCGGTGGCCCGCACCTGGAAATTGAATTGTCCGCGAGTGGTGGGAATACCCGTGACGGTCCCGTCGCCATTCAGCCGCAAGCCTGGCGGCATTGATTGAAACTGCTCGAGTTGCCACGTGGCGCTGGCGACGCCGGACGCGGTGGACACCACGAGCGCGCCGCTGTAGGGAACGCCGACGTTGCCGATCGGGAGCGTGATTGTCGACACGAAGAGCGGCGTGACGACCAGCTTGAACTGGCGCACCGCAAAGTTGGTGCTGTTGGCGAAGTCCTCCACGCGGACCGTGAACGTGTACGTGCCTGAACTGCCGGCAGCCGGCGTCCCGCTGAGAAGACCGGACGGCGAGAGCGTCAGACCGGAGGGCAGGCTCCCACCAGTGACGATCCAGTTGAACGACGGCACGCAGCACGCCTGGAGTTGATTGCTGTACGAGAAACCCTCCGTGATGGTTCCAAGGTCGTAGGACGAGTTCAGCGTGATCGTGGAGGTCGTGCTTCCGAAATAGGGGAAGTGATTCGTCCGCAGTTTGGCGCCGTCGGCGTCGGTAATCTCGATGACCAGCGTGAAGCCGCCGTTCTCCTGCGGCGTGCCTGAAAGCGTCAGCGTGTTCTCATCCCAGTTGGTCCCGGCTGGAATCTGGCCGCTGATGATCTTCCCCGTGTAGGGCAGCCTTCCGCCGAGGACGCGCAGCGAGGACGAGTACGGCATCCCGACTGTGCCGCCTGGCAAGTAATTCCACAGCCACAACGGCCGGACGTTGAGGTCGAATTCCGTCCCCGCCGTCTGGCCGTCGCCATCGGTTACGGTCGCTGTGATGTGGAAGGTGCCCATCTGCGTGGCGGTGCCCCAGATTTCCAGATCGCCCGGGTTGAACCACCACGTCGTGGCGCCAGTCGCCGCGTATCGCCCGCTCATCCCGGGCGGCAGACCCGTGAACGTCCACGTGTATGGCGCTTTCCCAACCGAGACGTACACGCCACGGTTACACGGCACAGCAAACGGGCAATCCTCCATCTGAGGGCCGTACGGCCCGGCACTCAGGAGGTTGCTCGGCGAGTTGGCGATCGACAGCGACATGCGCTTCGTGTACGACAGACCGCGGCTGTCGGTGGCGGTGACGTTTGGCGTGTACCTTCCCGATCCCGTGGGTGTGCCACTGATGCCGCCCGTCTCGCTCAGTATCAGCCCGGGCGGCATGAAGTCAGCCGTGAACCTGTAAGGCGGAGTGCCGCCGGTTGCGATGAGGGTCTGAGAGTAGGCCTGGTTGACGGTGCCGTTGCCCAGCGCGCCGCTATCCGGGTCGATGTGAATGTCGTAGACGTTGATCGAGACCGCGTGATACGTCGTATCGGTGCCGTCGTAGATGCTGAAATAGATGTTGTAGAACCCGGACTGCGTCGGTGGCCCCGAGAGAAGTCCGGAGGGACTGAGCGTCATGCCCGGGGGCGGCACGTTCGACGGGTTCGTCATGGGATTCGCCGTGAGAGCCCACGTGACGGGTCCCGCGTTGTTCAGCGCCGTGAGCTGGTAGTTGTAGTTCCTCCCGACGAAGGCATCGGGTACGCTCCATTCCTTCTTGGTCAGCGCCGTGATCTTGATCGAGAACGCCTGCGGCACCCCGTTGTGCGACAGCGTGAAGATGTACGGCGTCGCGCTCGGAGTCGTCGCCACTCCGCTCAACGTCGCGGTGGCCCCGGTCGCCCAGGGCGGGACATCAGGCGCCAGCCTCAGGGAGATGCCGGTAGGCAGTGTGCCTGAAACCAGAACCCATGGCCCGGCATCGTAGAGAGCCCACTCCTGCTGTCCGATGCTCCACACGAGATTCGTGACAGGTTGGGCCTGGACACGCGCCGCCAGGGCGAAGCAGAACACCAGCAGGATTAAGAAGGTGCGCCGCAGACGAGGCACGACGCCTGCCGAGGAGTCAACACGCGGCACGGTTCCCTCCGAGCAGCCGGAGATGGACGAGGAACTCAGGTACAGATGAGTTGAGAGCCGCGCGAGACGCTACGAGACTTTGGACGCCGAGTCAAGGACTTACGGGCAGAAACCCGAAGGCGCGGACGCGAACCGAGGAAAAAGTCTGCCTCAGGGCGTTGACTAGAGCGGCTTGTTGATTGCGATCACGAACGCTACTCACGACGCACCTCGCGGGGCGGCTTGTCCTCACGCAGTCCGGCGAAGGCCGCGTGGCGCAGGCTCCCGTCGCGCGTCCACTCCGTGAACGCCACCTCCACGACGAGTCGCGGTTTCACCCACGTGAGCGTCAGCATCTCCTCCGCCGTCACCCCTTCGCCCCAGTGGCCCGTGCCCGGGCTGGGTAGATTCACGAACGGACAGCGCGCCGTCTCGAGCGGCCGCAGCCGAGCGGCGACTTGACCGCGGGTGAACGGGGTCAGCCCTGCGCGGACTTTGGCCGCGAAGTGCAGCAGGCCGCGCTCGTCGTAGTAGCCGACCAGAATCGAATCGAAGCTGCCCGGCTTCGGCTTGAATCCGCCGACGACGAACTCCTGCCGGTGCACGAATCGCACCTTGACCCACGCCGGACTGCGCTTGCCGGGCTGATAGGTCGATCCGCGGCGCTTCGCGACGACGCCCTCCAGATCGAGGCGCCGCACGGCACCGACAATCTGCTGCGGCGTGCCCGGCAGCGGTTCCGAGAGGAAGAGAGGCGCCGGCAGTGCGAGCCGGTGCAGCTCCGCGCGGCGATCGTCGAGCCGGCGCGCCGTCAGATCGCGGCCGTTCACGTGGAGGAGATCGAACACGTAGAAGGCGAGCCGAAGCGGCGACGCCGTGCGATGCTGCAGCGCCTGGAACGACGGCCGACCGTCCTCGCCTATCGCGACGACCTCGCCGTCGAGCATCACGTCACGCACCGCGATCTGCGCAACCGCGGCCGCGATGCCCGGAAACTGACCTGCCGCCTGTTTGAGGTTGCGCGACCACAGCGTGACGCGGCCGCGATCGTGAATCGCGAGCGTGCGGTAGCCGTCCCACTTGACCTCGTAGGTCCAGTCGTCGCCTTCCGGCAGGCGGTCGGCGGCAACGGCCATCATCGGTTTGACGGGCCGGATCGGCACGCTCGCGAATGTCCTTCAGGCGCGGTCAGTCGTAGTACGTCGGCGCCTTCTTCAGTCGCGCGTTGGTGGCGGCGTCGTGCTCGTCTTCCTGCAGGATGACGGTGCGGCTGGTCTTCAGCGCGCTGAACGTCGCCGGTTGAACGATGCCCGCCGGTTTCTCGGCGAACATCGCGTCGCGCTCGGCTTGCCAGACGAGCCATGTGGATCCCGCGAAATCGTTCGCTACCAGTACGAGAGCCGATGCGAGAGCCCGCGCCCGGTGCCTATTCATTCCTTGTATCCGAGCCGCAGCGCGCCCGAGGACGTCCCGTTGACCGTTCCCATGGTCAGCCACTCGAGCGACGCGCGAAAGAGCGTCAGGTGATTCCGCTCCCACATGGCGTTGTGAGATGAGCAGCCGAGATCGACGAACACCTTCTGCTTCGATCCCAGATCGCTGTACAGGTCGCGCACCCGTTGCGGCGGCACCTGCTTGTCGTGCACGCCAGCCACCATCAGCGTCGGCGTCTCGGTCTTCTGAACGGCCGCGGACGTCCATCCCCACACGGTCGTGCCGGGAGCGCGGCGCACGCCGGGCCCCCAGGTGGCGCCGACCGGATCGGAGTCCAGCATCGCGGACCACACCGCGTCGCTTGCCGCGGTCTCGTACTGCTCCGGACATCCGACTTGTCGATCCCAGTTGGCGGCAAACTCGGCATGCGACTGCGTGTTGAACGCCGGCGCTTGGCGCGGCTGCGCTGGAGGATTCGCCGCCGCATCGCGGTTGTAGGCAGGCGCGAGGAGCACGAGGCGCTCCACCTTCTCAGGATGCCGCGCCGTGTAGCCGCCCGTCCGCGGGCCGCCGAGTGACCAGCCGAGCAGGCTGACCTTGTCGACGTGCCGCAGCGCGCGGATGTAGTCGACCACCGCGTCGATGTCGTCCCAGTCGGACGCGATCGTCGTCAACTGGTGCGGGTAGGTCGGCGCGCACGGCGCGTTCACGAACGGCGCCTGGGCATCCTTTGCGAGGTTGCAGGGATCGTTCATCGGCGCCGGCCGCGTCGAGCGTCCGTACCCGGTCGTGTCCATGGCGAACACGTCGAAGCCGGCGCGCGCCAAGAACTCCATCCAGCTGTAGTCCTGATACGGTACGTCGAAGGCGACCTCGGCAGGCGTCCCGGCTCCGTGGACGAACAGCGCGACGCGACCCGCCCCTGCAGCCCCGCGTAGTGCGGTGCCGGCCTGAACCCGTTCGCGGACGTAGAGCTCGGTCGCCTGTCCGCTGATCGCAGGGACCGTCGAGCGCATGCGGACGAAATGATCGATCGTCAGCAGGCGACCGCTGTCGTCGGCGGCGACGCGAGACGTCCGGATACTGCTGGACGCGAGAAGCACGAGCAGTACGCTGATCGCCGCCTTCCGCATGAACCCTCCATTCGGCCGCAACAATACCGCAATCGGCCGACACCTCGGCACCTGGAACTTCGGCACCTTGGCACCTCAGCACACGAGAGTCCGCCGCGTGCTATGTTCGAGCACGTGCCGCTCTTTGAATACGACTGTCTCGACTGCGGGAAGCGCTTCGAAGTCCTGGTGCGCAAGGCGGAAGAGCCCGCCTGCCCCGACTGCCAGTCGCGCCGGCTGTCACGCGTCCTGTCGGCCTTTGGCGTCACCACGCCGGGCACGTCGAAATCGGCGTTCGACAAGGCGCGGCAATCACACCGTAAAAACCTGAAAGAACAGGAGTTCTACCAACACCACGATCACGACGACGACCATTGAACTGATCTACAATGACCCCCGTTTTTTCGGCGGCCGTTCATGCAGCCTCAAGGGGTTCCCTGATGCGACTCAGCTTGGTTCGCGCATCCGTTTTCGTCATCATCCTGGCCACCGCGGCGACGGCCTCCGCACAATTCGGACATCCGCTCAAAGGCACATGGTCCGGCGACTGGGGCCCGAACAAGGAACACATCGTCCTCCACCTGAACTGGGACGGAAAACAGATCACCGGCGCCATCAATCCCGGGCCGAACGGCGTGCCCCTGAAGACGGCCATGCTCGACGCCGCCACCTGGAACGTCCACATGGAAGGTGAAGGCAAGGACAAGGCGGGCGCCGCGGTTCGTTATGTCATCGACGGCAAGGTGGACAACATCGGCGCCTACCAGCGCGTCATCGTCGGCACGATGACCCGGGGCGCGCAGAAGGGCGACTTCAAGGTCGTCAGGAACTAGGACGTGCCGGTTCGAACGACGCTCGGCGTCTGCGCGTGCGCGTGGCTCGTCGCGTTCGGTAGCCCAGCGTTCGCGCACCATTCATTCGCCGCCGAGTACGACGCGAGCCAGCCGGTCACGGTCAACGGCACGATCAAGAAGGTCGAGTGGACCAATCCTCACATTCATTTCTATATGGACGTGAAGGACGCGGCAGGCGCCGTCAAGGAATGGAAGTTCGAAGGATATCCGCCGAACATGCTCGTCCGGCAAGGCTGGAAGCGCGACGTCACCCTGAAGCCGGGCGACATGGTCACCGTCTTCGGATGGCGGTCGCGTCTCGATCCGACCTTCGGCGCCGCACGTGAAATCACCTTCGCCGACGGCCGCAAGATCGCAGCCGGCCCTCCGGGCGGCACAGGTGGACAATGACACGGCCGCACCTGATGATCGCGTGCACGGCGGCGGTACTCGCCGCGGCGGTCCTCCACGCGCAAACGCGTCCGGTACCGCGCGCGCCGGACGGTAAACCCGATCTCTCAGGCATCTGGATCGCGGGCGCACAGCCCCTGCTGCTCGGCGAAGAAGCCGCCAACAAGATTCGTCAGGCCGACGCCGCTGCAGGCCGTCAGGTGCCGCGCCCCACGCCGCCGCCGTACAAGCCCGAGGCCGAAGCGAAGCGTCAGTACTACGTCTCGCGCCGCGGCATCGACGATCCGATGGCGCGCTGCTTCATCTCGGGCATTCCGCGCATCACCACGCGGCCGCTTCCGTTTCAGATCGTGCAGATGCCGGGGCAGGTGATCTTCCTCTACGAGGCGCATCACGCGTTCCGGATTGTGCCCACCGACGGACGCCCGCATCCCGACGACATCGAGCCGTCGTTTCTCGGCGACGCCGTGGCCCGCTGGGACGGCGATACGCTCGTCGTCGACAACGTCGGATTCAACGAGAAGACCTGGCTCGCTGGTGTCGGCACGATCCACAGCGAGAAGCTGCGGGTCGTCGAGCGCTTCAGGCGCGACTCGTTCGAGACGATCCTTTACGACGTGACGATGGAAGATCCCGAGGTGTTCTCGAAGCCCTGGGAGCAGCACGAAATCCTGCACCTGCGCGAGGGCGAGCGGCTCCGCGAGTACGAGTGCATCGAAAACAACGAGGATCTCCTCCGCTTCGAGCAGATCCTCCAAAGCGATCCGCTGTTCAAGAAATGACGAGCCGACGCACGTTTCTCGCCACCGCGCTGGCCGGCGCTGCCGGCGTCATCGACCTCCGCGCGCAGCAGACGTCGCCGCCGCCCATCTCGCCGGTGCCCACGCCGCGCGACTGGTCGGGACAATCACCTGTTCAGTACCCGGACCCGGATATCGTCGCACTCGATCCGCGGTTCCGCCGCTACATCATCAACAACACGTCGATCAGACGGCTCCACACGGGCACACAGTGGGCGGAGGGGCCGGCGTGGAGCGGCGTCGGGCGTTTTCTGGTCTGGAGCGATATCCCCAACAACGTGCAGATGCGCTGGCTCGAAGACGACGGCCGCGTCACCGTGTTCCGAAACCCGTCCGGCTTCAGCAACGGCAACACGTTCGACTTCGAGGGCCGTCAACTGTCGTGCGAGCACGGCGGCCGCCGCGTCGTCCGGTACGAGCTGAATGGCACGACGACGGTGATTGCGGACAAGTTCCAGGGCAAGCGGCTCAGCTCGCCCAACGACATCGCGATCCACATCGATGGCAGCATCTGGTTCACCGATCCGACCTACGGCATCCGCGGGAACTACGAAGGCTTCAAGGGCGAACAGGAGCTCAAGGAGGCGGTGTACCGCGTCGATCCCAAGACGCTGCAGATCGACAAGGTCACCGACGACGTGGGCGGCCCGAACGGCATCTGCTTTTCGCCGGACTACAAGAAGCTCTACCTCGCCGACACGGGCATGCCGCGCGACATCAAAGTGTGGGACGTCGACGGCAAGAGCTTGCGTAATGGCAAGCGGCTCATCCAGCTGGACATCCCGGGCACCGGTGCACCGTCAGCAGCCGACGGGATCCGATGCGACGTCGACGGGAACATCTGGGCCGGCGCACGGCCGGGCGTGCAGGTCGTCACCGCCAACGGTGAGCGCATCGGGATGATTCGGCTGCCTGAGACGTGCGCCAACGTCTGCTTCGGCGGCGCGCGGCGCAATCGACTGTTCATGGCGGCCAGCCAGTCGCTCTACGCCGTCTACGTCGACACGACCGGCGCCCACATCGCGTAGTATTTCCGGACGAGAACCGTTATCCTGTTCTACTTCTTACGGAGGCAATCAGCATGAAAGTGTGGAAATTTGCCGCGGCGGGCGTGGTCAGCCTCTGGCTGATCGGCCTGGCGCTGAGCGCTCGTCCTGCGGCGCAGCAGCCTCAGATGCCGGCGCCGGGACCTGGGGCGAAAGCCGGAACGTTCTTCAAGAACGTCACGTCGAGCACGCTTAAGGACCTGAGCGTCGACGATTTCATCGGCGCCATGGGCGTCATGGCGGACTCGCTCGGCGTCGACTGCTCCGACTGTCATCCCGGCGCGGGTTCAGACCGCGTCGACTGGGTCATCGACCCAGCGCGGAAGAAGATGGCGCGGAACATGGCCGAAATGGTGGCCGTGATCAACAAGACCAATTTCGGCGGCGCGCAAAAAGTGAGCTGCTGGACCTGCCATCACGGGCGCATCACGCCGGCAACGTCGATCGCGCTCGACAACCTGTATGACACGCCAAACAGCGAGCTCGACGATCTCGTCACGCCCGCGCCCGGCGCGCCATCCGCCGATTCGGTGTTCGACAAGTACATTCAGGCGATCGGCGGCGCACAGCGCGTCAACAGTCTCAAGAGCTGGGTCGCGACCGGGAAGAGCGTCGGCTACGAGGCGCTCGGCGGCGATGCCGTGTTCACGATGTACGCGAACTCGCCGAACCAGAAGTCGACGCTCATCACCTACAAGGATCACCCGGAGCGCGGTACGAGCGCGTGGGTGTTCGATGGCACGAGGGCCTGGATCAAAACGCCCCGCGCGCTCCTGGCGAAGTACGAGACGGTCGGCTTCGAGTTGGACGGGATGCGGTTCGAAGCGCAGCTCAACTTCCCGGGCTCGCTGAAAACCGCGCTGAACAACTGGCGGGTCGGCCAGGATCGGAGTATCGGCGACAAGGACTACACCGTCCTGCAGGGCACCGGGCCGCGCGGGTTCCTCGCCACGCTCTACTTCGACAAGTCGACCAATCTGCTGTTCCGGATGGTCCGCTACGGTCTGTCGCCGATCGGCCGCGTGCTCGTGCAGACCGACTACGGCAACTACAAGGACGTCGGCGGGATCAAGTTCCCGTTCGAATGGAAGTTCCTGTGGATGGACGGCCGCTGGACGGCGCAGATCTCCGACATCAAGACCAACGGCGCGGTCGACGCGACGAAGTTCAACGAACCCCAGTAGTCACGATTTTGGGCATTGTGGCATCTGGTCAATGGGCATTTCCAAGTGCCACAACGACCAGATGCCCAAATGACCAGATTCACCGCCCCAGAAGCGTCACGGGATCGCCGACGCGAATCGTGCCGCCGCGCACGACTTCGGCGTTGAGCGCGAGCTGGTTGTCGAAGCGCCGCACGATCTCGCGAAGCACGTCCGGATTCACCTGGAGCGTGTCTGGGTCGATTGTCGTCATGTGACAGCGCGACCGCAGCGAGTCGAGCCGGAGCACGACGTCGCCGATGTGCAACTCGGCGCCTGGCCAGCCGCGCTCGGCCAGGCCATCCACGCCGCCCACCACGATGTTGGGGCGGAGCCGCCGGACGTCGCGGCCGAACGCCGCCACGGCGCCGTCGGTGGCCACCAGCACCGGCAGGATGTCGAAACGGTCGAGTCCCTGCGCCGCCTCGAGCTCCGCGTCCATGCCGGCCGCGTGCTTGACCCGCGCGAGCGCCTCCGTGCTGTCCCACGGGAAACCGTCGATCAGGGCGCGGCCGCGCGCATCGAGTGCGCCCCTCAAACCGAGCAGCCGGTAGTGGCGTCGCGACGTCCGCACGCCTTCGGGACCCCGAACACGAACGATCCGATCTCCCGTCAGGCCGTCGGCCGCGAGTGTGGCGGTCGACAGCCGTTCACTGGCCGCTGATTTCACCGGATACCGCCACAAAGCCTCGAGGTAGAGGGCCATCACCCCTCGGATGCCCGTCAGCTGGCTGGCGTGACAACGCGTCGAGCGTGTCACACCACCCGCACTCCGGCATCTCAAGGGCAGGACACAATCTCTAGGAGCAACATGATGACTGCACGCGGGAGCGAGAATGAAGCGAGCAAGTACATCGCCTGCGCGTCGATCGTGCCGAACTGCCCGTTCGAAGCCACGGCGACGACCGAGGAAGAGCTGTTGCAGATGGTGGCGGCGCATGCCGCGCACGACCACGGCATCAGGGAAGTGACGCCAGAGCTGGCCGCGCAGGTCAAGGCGGCGATTCAGGACCGACAGAACGGGTGAACACGATCGTCCCGGCCGCATACCCGACGGATGAGACACTCGCCGCGCGCGCGGCGGCCGGAGACGACTCTGCGTTCGAAGCGATCGTGCACCGGCACCAGGCGCGCGTGTTCCGCCTGGCGTGCCGGCTCACCAGCGACACCGACGCGCCCGACGTGCTGCAGGAGACGTTCCTACAGGTGTACCGGCATCTCCCGTCGTTCCGCGGCGACTCGCAGTTTGCGACCTGGCTCTATCGCATCGCCACCAACGCCGCCCTGATGCATCGTCGCGCCACCGCGCGACGGCCATCGGAACCCCTCGATGTGTACTTGCCGCAGTTCGACGCCGACGGACAGCATCGGGCGACGCCGGCGGAGCTGCAGGTCGCCTCGCGCGCCGACGAGCTTCTCGATCGTCAGATTCTCGCCGACCGGGCGCGCGCCGTGCTTGCGAGGCTGCCCGACCTCTATCGCGAAGCGTTCGTGCTGCGGGATCTCGAGGAGATGTCCACCGCGAACGTCGCGGAGGCGCTCGGCATCGAACCCGCGGCCGTGCGTCAGCGCGTCCACCGCGCGCGCCTCATGCTGCGCGGCTACCTGAGCGATCTCCTCGGAGTGAAGCCGTGAACCCTGTTGTCTGCGCGTCCGGCGTCGACCTGTTGATGGAGTTTCTCGAAGGGATGCTGCCAGCGGAGGTGAACGCCGCGCTCGAAGAGCACGTGGCCGGGTGCGCACGATGCGCCGCCTTCGTCGCGTCGTATCAGTCGACGCCGCGCATCCTCCGCGATGCGACGGCGGCAGCGCTGCCCGACGAGGTTGAGGCGTCGCTGAAGGCGTTTCTACGAACGCTGACCACCGCGTTCAGGCACGACTGAGACGTGGACGAATTTCGGCACCGGGCATGCCAAAATTCACTATCGCTTCCTGGGCGGACCGAATAGCGGCTCGTCGAAGTCGTCGGTCAGCCGCTGCAGGTACTTGTTGTTTTCCTGGCAGATGTATTCCGACAGTTCGCCGTTGGGGCGCCACGGAATATCCCACGCCACCTTGAACGGCCTCGTGTAGGCGCCCGGATCGTCGATGACCGATTCGAAGTGCAGCGTGTTCTTGTTCGGCCGCGTGAACCGTTCGACAACGTGCAGCAGGTCGGTGTGGGGGTGGCCGAAGTAATCGAGCCAGGTTCCCTCGTTGAAGCCGACGGTATCGACGACAAGCGCATCCCCTTCGTACCGGCCGATGGAATGACCCAGATACGTGGGGTTGAGATCGTCGCCCTGCGGATGCTGCCGGCCGTCCATGTAGATCTCGCGCCAGATGTGCGTGGCGCCCTCGAAGATCATGATGACGCGCTTCTGCTCGGGAAGCTGGATGATCTCGGCGGGATAGGGCGTCGCCATCAGGCGCGGACCGCCGGGCGGCAGACAGTAGCCTTCGGGGTCGTACTTCGATTGATTCTTCGAGTTGTAGTCGTACACCGCGGCCGCCCACGGCTGGAACGGCACCCACGGCTCCGACTTCGCGCCGCCACGACCGCCGCCGCCGCCCCCTTCCCCGCCACCGAGTGGAGCACCTGCCGCGCGTCCGCCGCCACGACCGCCGCGGCCTTCCGGCTGCGGCGCGATCAGCTTGCCGCTGTCGTCGACAAGCCGCGTGCCCATGTTCTGGATGTAAGGAACGTTCCAGACGCCCTTCTCGCCGGCGACGCGGCCGAAGTTGACGGTGCCGTCAGCGAGACGGGGCGTGGGTTGGGGAGGTTCGGTTGCGCGGCCGCGACCCGCAGGAATGCCGCCGCCGTTTTCCGGCGGCGCCACCTGCGAGTTTTGCTGCGCACTGGCGACCCAGAGCGCCGACAGAATCAGGCCCGCGGTCGTCGCGAAGAATCTGCCGGTCACTCTGCTGGGCATGACCGCGACGAACGCCTACTGGTTCGCCTGGTTTTGGCTGGACGCGGCAAAGAGGCGCTTGCCGTCGCTCATCATGACCGACCGGGCGTTGCCGATGTTGCTGCCGTCCTTCGCGCGGCTGCCCTCGACCGTAATCTCGTCGCCGATCTTCATCGAGTTGCGCGACCAGCCCTGACGCATGAGGCCGTTGGGGCTGCCCATCTCGAGACCCCAGTTCGTCACCTTGCCGGACTCATCCTTCACGTCGATGTAGAAGTACGCGTGAGGATTCATCCACTCGATCTTGGTCACCGTGCCGGTGAGCTTGATGGGTTTGTTCGCATCGAACTCGGCCGCGAACGAGTGATGCGCAACGGCGGGCACGGCTGCGAGCAGCAAGCCGGCTACGACGATGGCGAATGTGGCTCTCATCGAACATCCTCCCGCAAAGTGTCCGTCATGGTAATGCGTGTCTGGAATACGCGCACGAAGATTTTGCCGTTTACTCACCCCTGCGGGCAAGCGAAATTCCTCGCTATTGTGCTCGGTCGCCGGGACTTATGTCAACCATTCGGCTATCATGACGGGGTTCGCCGGCCGCCGGAATTCCGGCACGGAAAGGGTCGAGATTCATGAGCCTGCGCGCGCTGGCCCACCTCACGACAGCCCTCGTCCTCGCGCTCGCCGCCGGCGCCGCGCTTCGCGCTGACGACACGACGACGCCGACCAGGCCGAGCCTGAACGGCGTGTGGCAGGGCCCGTACGTGCCCGACATGACAAGGGATGGCCGCAACCAGAAGGGCGCCGCCGAGCTCCCCTTCACTGAGGAAGGCCTTCGGGACTGGAAAAGTTACGACGCCGCGAACGGGGACTACACGGGCAGCTGTCTGCCGTTCGGGCTGAGCCGATCGGTCAACGCCCCCAATCCGTTCCAGATCGTCCAGTCCGACGATGCCGTCGCGTTTCTGTTCGAGGTCGGCCAGTGGTTTCACGTCGTGCCAACCGACGACCGGCCGCTGCCCGCCGATCCCAATCCGCAGTGGTTCGGCCACTCCCGCGGACGCTGGGACGGCGACACGCTCGTCGTCGAGACCACGCACTTCAACGGCTGGACGCGGCTCGACACCGTGGGGCATCCGCACAGCGACGCGCTGCGGCTCGTGCAGACATTTCGACGGACTGACGCCGATCACATCGCGTACACCGTCACGGTGGAGGATCCGAAGATCTACACGACGCCGTGGAAGAACGAGCGCGTGCTGACGCGGCAGAAGAGCGGCCTCATCGAATATTCGTGCGAGGAAAACAACAAGGATCTCCGCGAGGGGCACATCAAGGCGTGGACGCCCCCGTCGGTCAAGTAGTCGGAGCCCCCATGTCTCAGGTCAGCATCCGGGTTGGTTCGGCGCTCCTGAGCGCCGCGGTCGTCGCCATGATTGTCGGATCGCACAGCGCGCCGCTTCGTGGCCAGAACCTGCCCACCGCCGTTCCGACGAATGCGCCCACGGGTCCCCCGCCCCGGATGCCCAACGGCAAGCCGGATCTGCAGGGCGTGTGGCAGCGCGCGTACGTCCCCGACATGACGCACAACGGCCGTGGGCAGGTCGGATACGCCGAGCCGCCGTACACCATCACCGACACGCCGGCCAGGCGCGACGAGCTTCGCAAGCAGGGTCAGTACGCCGACCTGCCGTACACCGCCGAGGGGCTGGCCGACTGGAAGAAGTGGGACAACGCGAAGCTCAACGATCCGGACGGTGCGGGGGATGCGACGGGCAACTGCTTTCCGTTCGGCATGACGCGGTCGATGAACTCGCCAGACCCGATGCAGGTCATGCAGAACGACAAGTACCTCGGGCTGCTCTTCGAGCAGAACTCGTGGTTCCACATCGTGCCGCTCGACGGCCGCGATCATCCGAAGGGCGACGCGCTCAACCCCAGCTGGTTCGGCAACTCGATCGGCAAGTGGGACGGCGACACGCTCGTCATCGACACGGTCGGCTTCAACGGCTACACACGCCTCGACACCGCCGGGCATCCGCACAGCAACCAGATGCACCTGGTGCAGACGCTGAAGCGCTACGACGCCGGGCACATCGCGTACACGGTGACGGTCGACGATCCGAAATACTTCACCAAGCCGTGGAAGAACGAGCGGACCTTCACGCTGATGAACATCGAGATCATCGAGTATTCATGCGAGGAGGGGAACAGGGCCCTGTGGGAGGGCCGTATCAAGCTGTTCGTGCCGCCGTGGCTCAAGAAGTAGGAATTCTCTTCACTTGCATCTCGGGCATCCCTCGCCCCGGCTGGAAGAACGAGCGCGTGACCTGACCCCGCTCGTCGAGCTCGAAGCGGAATCCGAGACCGAATTCCGGGATGAAGAAGTCGCGCTCGCTTTCCGGCCGCACTTCCAGCATGCCGACAAACGAGAAATCGAGCACGAGGCGATCGCCTGCGCGTGTGATCGCGACAGGCGGGCCGAAGCCCGTGCCGTACTTGCCGACGTAGCGATCGAGCACCGCGGGGTCGAGCGAGATCTGCCGGCGCGCTTTCGCCAGCGGCCAGCCCCAGAGCAGATGGCGCGAGATGTCGGTCACCATCGTGCCGGTGTTCGACAGCACGACCACACCCGCGCCGGCCTTCGGGTCGTAGGCGATTGACGTGGCGCAGGTTGCGCTGGAGCCATCGTGGACAACCATCTCGTTCCCGTTCTGACGGTGCACGTACCAGCCCAGCGCCTGTTCCGTCTGAACGCGCGGCACTCTGGGGCCGCGGGGTCGCGACAACACCATGCGCGCCATGGTTCGCCAATGTTGCCGCAGCATCGTCCAGATCGGCGGCTGCCAGGGCCGTCGCGTCTGCAGCAGCAGCGTCAGCGCCGGTGAGAACGGCGGCTGGAAGCCGAGCGCGATCGCCAGAAGCCTCAGCAGATCGTTTGCGCTCGACAGCATCCCGCCGGCGGGCGCATAGGCGCCGAACGCCATGCGCGGAACCGGCTTGAGATCGGCGTCGTGGCTGACGGCCAGCCGCGGCGCCATCGCCGGCGACAGGTCGATGCCCGTGCTCGCCAGGCCGAGAGGACCGGTGACGCGCGCGCGGATCAACTCCGAGTAGTCCATACCGGCACGATGCGCCAGCGCGTGCCCGAGCAGCACCACGTCGACGTTCGCGTATTCCCACTGCGACCCGATGTCGCGCGTCAGCTCGCAGGTGCCGAGAAAGCGATTGAGCTGATCCACCGAGTACGTATCGCCTGCCGGCGTCGCGATGCCCGGATGGTCCGTCGACAGGGGCAGCGCCGAGGTGTGCGTGGCGAGATCGACGAGCGTGATCTGTCGCCCTTTGCGGCCTGGAACCTTGACCCATGCGGGCAGGTGCCGCGCCACCGGGTCGTCGAGCGCGACCTCGCCGCGCAGCACCATGTCGGCGAGCAGCAGGGACGTGAAGACCTTGGTGATGGACGCCAGCTCGAACACGGTGTCACCATCGAGCGGCCGTTCGACGCCGTGATCAATGCGACCGTGAGAGACGAGGCGACAGCCGTCGCGCGTGATCAGACCGACGACCATCCCGACGCTTCTCCGCTGAACGTCGACACGGTCGGCCAGGATGCGGCGAACGGCTCCATCGTCGAGCGTGGAAGCGATCCCCATGTGCGTCTCCTCTCTCCATGACCAGCGCGGCGCCAATTTAATACAACATTGTATAAAATACAACTACGTATAATATGTGGCGATGGTTTCACGGCGGAAAGCACGGCGGAACGGACGGGCGGGCCAGCCCAAAGGGGACAAACGCGAGCGCACCCGCGCCCGCCTGGTGGAAGCGGCGGCGCATGTGCTTGCGGAAAAAGGGTGGGACCGGACCTCGCTCGAGGACGTCGCGCGGCGCGCAGGGATGACGCGCGGCGCCATCTACGGCAATTTCACCGATCGAGACGAGCTGTTCCTGGCGGTCGTACGCACGCAGTGGAAGCCGGTCGTGCCGCCCTACGCGCCCGGCACCACCTTCAAGCAGCACATGCGCAATGTCGGAAAGGGAGTGGCTGCTGCGGCGCCGGCGCGCCGCGCGCAGGCGCTCGCCGCTTTCTCATTCATGATGTATGCGCTGACGCACGAGGACATGCGCGGGCACATCGTGCAGGCGAATCGCGAGATGTACCGTCAGATGGCGGAGCGCATGGCGGCGATGTTCCCAGCCCGCGAACTGCCGATGCCGGTCGACAAGCTGATCCCGGTGCTGCACGCGCTGTCTGACGGCCTGACGTTTCTTCGGTTCCTCATGCCCGAACTGATCACCGACGACGTGGTGACCGCAGCGTTTGAGGCACTCGCGGGTACGTCGCGCGATTAATCAGGTAGCCCGAACGCGATGATGCTCGACCCGGCCGCGATCGCAACGTATTGTTTCTGGTCGAACAGATACGTCATCGGCGACGCTTTCCACGACGCACTGGTCTGAAAACTCCAGAGCGGCTTGCCGGTGGAGGCATCGGCCGCCATGAACGCGCCGCTGTCCTCGCCGAACAACACCACGCCTCCCGCAGTGCTGAGCACGCCGCCCCATGAGTTGACCGTGCCGGTCTGCGGCAGTTCCCACACCACGCGGCCGGTCTGAATGTCGATGGCGCGCAGCAGCCGCCGCGCTGGTTCGTTCGGCGCCGGCGCAAACGAGCCGCCCATGAACCCCTTCCCCGCCTCCCAATCCATGTCCGTCCTGGTGAAGAGCCCGCACTTGTCGTTGGCCTGGACGTAATAGAGGTTCGTGACGGGGTTGAACGACGTCGAGTACCAATTCGATGCGCCGTCGAGCGACGGGCACACCACTTTACCCTCGCGCGTGGGTTCCATGTTCGGCACAACGATGGGCCGCCCCTCGGGCGTGAGGCCCGACGACCAGGTGAGGTTCTTGACGTACTGCTTGCCGAGCAGGAATTTTCCGTTCGTGCGATCGAGGACGTAGAAGTAGCCGTTCCGGTTCGCCTGGACGATGAGCTTGCGCGGCTGCCCCTGCCACATGGCGTCGACGAGGACCGAGGGCTGCTCCGCGTCGTAGTCCCACACGTCGTGCGGCGTGAACTGAAAGTGCCACTTCAACCGGCCGGTCTTCGGATCGAGCGCGATGAGCGAGTCGGTATACAGGTTGTCGCCCTGCCGCTCGTCGCCGATCATGTCCGGCCCCGGATTGCCCACCTGCCAGTACAAGGTGTCGAGCGACTGATCGTAGGCACCCGTCATCCACGTCGTGCCGCCCGGATGATCGATGGCGCTGCCCCGCCAGGTTTCCGACAACGGCTCGCCGCGGCGCGGGACAGTCCAGAAACGCCACACCTCTTTGCCCGTCGACTGCTCGTGCGCCGACAGGAATCCGCGCACGCCCTCGTCGCCGCCCGAGATGCCCGACACGACGAGCGTGCCGACGATGAGTGGGGCGCCGGTGCCGTAGTAGTTCTGGTGCCAGTCGGCCATCTCGGTGTCCCAGACGAGCGCGCCGGTGAACCGGTTGAGCGCGATGAGGTGCGCGTGGTCGGTCACCATGAACACGCGATCGCCGGCGACCGTCACGCCGCGGTTCGCGCCGCCGGCGGCGACGCCGATGAGCCCCTTGGTGCGCGGACGCTGATAACGCCAGATCTGACGCCCACTCCCGGCGTCGAGCGCGTAGCACTCGTTGGCGCTCGTCACGTACATCACGCCGTCCACGACCACCGGCGTCACCTGCAGGTTCGACGTGTTCGGCAGGCTGAACATCCACTTCGGGGCGAGCGTGGCAGCGTTCTTCGGCGTGATGCGATCGAGCGTGCTGTAGCGGCCCCCGGTCGTCTGGCCGTGGTAGCCGGGCCAGTCGCCCTGCGTCGTCACCTGCCGGTAGCGATCGCCGTTCTTTCTGAGCAGATGGATCCTGCGGTCGGCGCCGAGCAGCTGCATGTCGGATGTGCTCTCGTTCATCACGAGCCCCTCGACCGATCCGCCGCCGGCGAGCGCAACGGTCGTCCGCCTGGGCGCCGATCCGGTCCGCGGCCGGAGCGTGCGCAGGAACGCCGTCACGTCGGTCAGTTCCGCATCGCTCAGCGCGGGAAACGCGGGCATGCCGGCTGCCGTGAGTCCCTGGCGGACGACGGCAGCCAGCTCCTGATCGGTGCGCGACGGCACGCGGGGCGAGAGCGACGGCCCGAGCTCGCCGCCGTTGCCGTCGGTGCCGTGACAGCCGGCACAACGGCTGACGAACGTCTGTTTGCCCGCATCAACCGATTGCGCCGCCGCACCTGACGCCACGGCAAGCGCACCCAAGAATGCAACCGCTCGAATCATGCACACTCCTGAAATCTGATTTCGATCCCTGCACTATTTTCCGGCCCGCGCCTTCAGCTCCTCAGTCCAATGCTCGACGACCGTGAGGCTCGGCGGCGGCGTGTTCGCGTTCGTCCCCGACGTCGTCGATAACTTAATCATGAGGAAGCGCTGGCCGTCCGCGGACACATCGTAGGTGCGACCCGCGACACCGGCATAGTAAGGTGCCCAATCGAAGAGCTTCACGGCGTTTCCGGCGCTGAACATGGCACCGGCTGTCTGCACGGGCACGGCCATCATGCCCACGGCCCCGAAATAGAACAGCTCCCCCCCTTTTCGCGACCAGAGAGGCCGCGTTCCGCCGGCAGTCGAAATCTGCCAGTGCCCGCGATCGACGTTCGGGAACGGCCGCACGTGCACCTCGTTGCTCCCCGATTCGTTCGATTGATACGCCACCCATCGGCCGTCCGGCGAGACATCCGCGTTGGCCTCGGTGAACATCGTTTGGATCAGCGGCGTAGTCTCACTCTTCCCTGGCACACCGGCCGACGACGACGAAGTGGAGTTGCTCGGGAGCGTGAGGACGCGAAGATCCATGTTCGTCTGCTGCGCCACCTCTCCGATGATCAGGCGCGCCCCGTCGGGAGACACGGAGAACGGCGCCTGCTGGTTCGGGCTCGTCGTCAGTCGCTCCACCGCCCCCGTGTTGTCCGCGGCCTGCCAGTACAGGTTCGTCACATTGCCATTGCGACCGGAGGCAAAAACGATCCGCCGGTTGTCCAGCCACACAGGGTTGCTATCGGGCCCGGGATCGAACGTCATTCGCGGCAACGTCTCGCGCGTCAGATCCCAGATCCAGATGTCGTTCTCCTGATCGCGGATGTCGAACGCGACGCGTGTCCCGTCGGGCGAAATCCGCGGTATCGCGTACGCACGCGGCGGCGCTTTGATGGCCTCCTCGCGGCCCTGCCTGTCCACCCAGGCCACCGATCGTGTGACGCCGCCGACCAGCCCGCCCGCCACGTACACAAGCGTGCCGTTCTGCGAGACGACGAAATTGGCCATGCCCGTTGTGGCCGACATGTTGACTTTTTCGACGACTGGAACCGGATCGCTCGTGACCTCGAGCCGCCCGAGATCGAACCGTACTGCGCGGATCGTCCCGGCCGCCGCGTAAATCAAATGGCCCGTATTGATGTATCGCGCGTCGCTGCCGCCTCGAATCAGAATCTTCTTCTGACCGGTCTTCAGATCGAGCAGTGCGATTTGTGCGTTGTCCATCGGCTGGCCGATGACACCGATCGTAAAGAGCACGGCGCGTCCGCCAGGCAGGATGAACGGCAGATAGTGGTCGCCCTCTCCGTGCGCGGTATCCGGCTTGGTCAGCACCTTCGGCTCTCCGCCACCGGCCGGCACGCTGAGCAGGCCCGTCGTTGAATCGTTGGTGGCGAAGATGATCGTGTCGTCAGTCCCCCAGCTGGCCTCGAGCGGATTGCCGATGTACTTGCACAGGGCGATCGGTGGCCCGCCCAGAATCGACACCTTCCTGAGCTCGCCGCCGTTGCCCTCGAAGAACCCGATCCAGTGCCCGTCCGGTGAGACAAACGGCGACCGGACACCGCTGATGCCGGTCAGGACGCGCGCGTCGAGCTCGTCGAGCGAGCGCACGGCCAGCTGCGTGCCGATCGTCCCGGCTGGTCCAGTGCGATACACGATGTGGCGACCGTCCGGCGTGATGGCGATGTCGCGCTGGAAGCCCTGAATCGTCAGCGGCTGTGTCGACGGCGGCACGATCGAGAAACGCACCGGCTGCGGCACAGCAGGCCGCTGCACCCACCAGGTGATTCCCACGGCCGCAGCCAGCGCGAACGCGAAGGCGATGCCCGCGGCGACGAGGCGCGTGACGCGCGCGCGTCTTGACGCCGCCGGTGCAGCGGGCAGCGCCGCATGGGGCACGGCCGCCGGCGCCCGCGGCGGTTCGTCGATCAGAAACTGCACGACGGCGATGTCGGCGAGCCGCTTCTTGCGATCCTTCTCGAGGCAGCGCTTCACCACCGTCCGTATATGAGCGGGCACGCCTTCGGGAAGGGCCGTCCATTCCGGATCTCGCATCATCACCGACGCGAGCGTCATCGACACGTCTTCGGCGTCGAATGGCCGCCGCCCCGTGAGCATTTCGTACAGCACGCAGCCGAACGCCCAGATGTCGGTCCGCTTGTCGACGGGCTTCCCACGCGCCTGCTCGGGGCTCATGTACGCGGCGGTGCCCAGCACGATGCCGACGCCCGTCATCATGGCCGGCGTCGTGAGCGTCGGACTCTGCGAGACCATCGGAGACGACCCGCCGCCGGGATCCAGCGCTTTCGCGAGACCGAAATCGAGCACCTTCACGGTGCCGTCCGGCCGCACCTTCACGTTGGCGGGCTTGAGGTCGCGATGGATGATGCCTTGCTCGTGCGCCGCGGCCAGGGCTTCGGCAATTTGTCTCGCGATCGATAGCGCTTCGTCGAGCGGTACTGGTCCCGCCGCGATCCGCTGCGAGAGATCCTCGCCCTCGACGAGTTCCATGACGAGGGCGCCTTCCTCGATGCCGTAGATGCCTGCGATGTTCGCGTGGTTGAGCGAGGCGAGCGTCTGCGCCTCCCGCGTGAACCGCGCGACGCGATCGGCATCGCCCGAGAAGGCTTCGGGCAGGATTTTGATGGCGACGTCGCGATTCAGTTTCGTGTCGCGCGCCCGATAGACTTCCCCCATCCCGCCGGCACCGATGGCCGCAAGAATCTCGTAGGCGCCGAACCGGACGCCGGGCTGGAGCGGCAAGGCAGTAGCGGCCGGATTATAGCGTTACAATCCGCGCCATGCGCGGCCTGACGATGGACTTCCCGCTCACGCTCAACGCGATCTTCCGGCGCGCCGAGCTGGTTTTTCCGCGTCGCGAGATCGTCACGCGCCGGCTCGATCGCTCGCTGCACCGTTACACGATCGGCGACTGCTCGCAGCGCACACGTTGCCTGGCAGGCGCGCTCGCATCATTGGGCGTGCATCCCGGGGATCGCGTCGCTACCCTCGCATGGAACCAGCGCGAGCACCAGGAGGCCTATTTCGCCGTTCCGCTGATGGGCGGCGTGCTGCACACGCTCAACCTGCGCCTCCATCCCGACGAGCTCGCCTTCATCGTCAACGACGCAGACGATCGCGCGGCCATCGTCGACGAGTCGCTGCTGCCCCTGTGGAACAAGGTGGCGCCGCGGACGAAGGTCCGCCAGACCATCGTGATCGCGCAGGCCGGCGCGCCGTTGGCGCCGCGCCCGGATGGGTCCGTCGAGTACGAGACGCTGATCGCCGGCGGCGCGCCGTTTCGCGAGCAGGAAGACCCCGACGAGCGGTCAGCGGCGGCGATGTGTTACACGACCGGCACGACGGGAAAACCCAAAGGCGTCCTCTACTCGCACCGCGGCCTCGTGCTCCACACCTTCGGCGTGTCGCTCAGCTCGGGGGTGAATGTTTCGGAAGCTGACGTCGTGCTGCCCGCGGTGCCGATGTTCCATGCAAATGCCTGGGGCATCCCGTATGCGACGACGATGCTGGGCGCGAAGCTGGTGCTGCCAGGCCCGCACCTTGACGCGGCCAGCCTCGTCGAGCTGATCGAGCGCGAGCGGGTGACGATCGCCGCCGGCGTGCCGACTATCTGGCTGCCAGTTCTGCGGCATCTCGACCAGGCCCGCGTCGCGCACGACCTCTCGTCGCTGCGACAGGTCGTCGTCGGTGGAGCCGCCATGCCGCAGGCGACGATCGAAGCGTTCGAGAAACGGCACGGCATCCGGATATTGCATGCGTGGGGCATGACCGAGCTGGCGCCCATCGGCACCACGTCGCATATCCCGCCGGAAATGGCGGACGCCGACGATCACGTTCGGTTTCAGCAGAGCGCGAAGCAAGGGCGGCCGGTGCCGTTCGTCGAAATTCGCGCGCGCAACGAAGACGGCCTCGTGAAGTGGGACGGCCGGACGATGGGCGAGCTCGAAGTGCGGGGCCCGTGGATTGCCAGCGCCTACTACAACCGCGACGACTGCGGCGATCTCTTCACCGACGACGGATGGTTCCGGACGGGCGACATCGTGACAATCGACGAGCGGGCGACCGTGATGATTCAGGATCGCGCCAAGGATCTCATCAAGTCGGGCGGCGAGTGGATCAGCTCCGTGGCGCTCGAATGCGCGCTGATGGGGCACCCGGCGGTCGCCGAGGCTGCGGTCATTCCGGTTGCGTCCGCGAAGTGGATCGAGCGGCCGCTGGCGACCGTCGTTCTCAAGCCCGGCGTGTCAGCGTCGGCCGACGATCTGCGCGCGTTTCTCGCGGCGCAGTTTCCGAAGTTCTGGTTGCCCGACGCGTTCGAGTTCATCGACGCGATTCCGCGCACGTCGGCCGGCAAGTTCCAGAAGTCCGAGCTGCGCTCGCGCTTCAAGGACTATCAGGTCGCCTGACGTACACGAAGTAGTTCGGCCCACCGCGTCGTGCGCGCTGAAACCCGGCATACGGGTAATAGAAGGCATCCTGCCGGTCGAACAGGTTGACGCTGAGATCCATTGCCGCAAACACCCCCGCCAGCACGTAGCGTTCCTCGGCCAATCGCTTCACTGCGGGTGGGCCGTCGCTGTATTCAGGAACGCCCGTTTCCGGCAAGACGAGCCAATCCGGCAATCGCGTGACGGGCATTCCCCGTTCGGTGAATTCGCCACCGGCGTAGTCGAAGTATCGGAACAGGCGCTGCCCCTCCAGCTCGACGACGGGCCGCGCCGAACTCGACCCGGCGAGATACATGGAGTGGCCCGGCATCGCGTGAGTGCGCAGCCAATCGGCGACCACCAGCCGGTTATCGACTGTAGCGAACAAGCGATCGATCTGGATGACGCTGTACGCGGAAGGTACGACGACAACGACGGCCAGCAGTGCCGCCACGGCCCCTCCGGGCAGGGCGAACCGCGCTTCGATTCGTCGAGCGAGCGCGACGAGCGCGACGGCCGCGCCGACACACAGGAACGGCACGACCGGAAGCGCGTACCGAACGAAGACCGTGCGGCTGGGCGTCAGGACGAACCAGTAGGCGACGGGAAACGCCACGACCAGCGCACCGACGCGCCACGTCGATACCGCAAGCAGGCCCAGGCCGACGATCCCCGCGACCAGCAACGGAATGCCGAGGCCATAGCGCAGCGAAAACGTCAGGTGATAGATCCCGCCTGGTCCGAGTTCCAGGCCGTTGTGCGCGGTCGCGACGTGCTGCGCAACGCCCACGATGTCGCGAAACGACGCGCCCCCATCCAACAGCACGAACGGACTGCCGGCTGCAAACGCCAGGCATGACGCGGCGATGAAGGCGAGCAACCCTCTGGCACGGACTCGCCGCGCATCCCATGATGCGATCGCCGCGGCCACGATCGCGGGCGCCACGGCCACGCTCGCGCTGTACTTGAACGCCGCCCCGACCCCCGCCGCGACGCCGCCGAGCGCAAACCACCGGAGGCCGCCGCTCGTATCGTCACCCGCCACATGTCCAACGAGCACCGCGCTCACCGACAGCACGATGAACAACGTCATCGAGACGTCGGTGACACCGAAGTGAGAGTCCCGGACATGCAGGAATGCCAGCGCGAGGCAGAACGCGGCGACGAGACCCGTCCGCCGATCTGAAATGAGCGTGGCCAGCTGCGCGACCGCAACCACGGTGATCGTGCCGGCCGTCGCGCTAAGGGCTCGCGCCATCAGAAAGAACGGCGTCCACTGCGTCAGCCAGGAATTGATGAACTGATCGAGCGTGCTGAACCAGCCAACGCCGCGTCCGAAGAGGTAGTAGACGTAATCGAGGCCGGCGACGACATACATGAACAACGACGGGTAATCGAAGAAATGCGGATTCGGGTCGCCGCGCAACAGCGTGCGCGAAATATCGGACAGGATCAGCTCGTCTGGCCGAGCCTGCACGTGCGGCATCCCGAATGCCAATCCCCAGAACCGGGCGACCGCCGCCAGCGCGACGATGGCGGCCAGCGGTGCGTGACGCGCGATGATCGCGCGGCGGTGTGCGTCAGTCGCCACCGATCGCGTCCAACACCTCGCGATAGGTTCGCGGCCCTTCAGGCCCGAAACGCGAGCGCAACTGCAGGTCGGCGCTCCACTGCTGGCGCCGTGCGGTGGCCGCGGCCATGATCGGCTCGACGCCGATCGATCGCAGCGTATCGGCGACCTCCTCCATTTCGCGCGCGCGCCGCTCGCCGTGCACCACGACACGGCCCATCGTGTAGTCGGCCAGCTTCTTCCAGTCGATACCGGGGTAGCTTTCCTCGAGCGACGCGAACACGAGCGCGTCGGCGTCGAAGCGGCTCGCGCCGAGCACGCATTCCGCGAGCAGCGCCTCGAGCCCCTTCACGACGATGCTCCGGCACATCTTCACAGCGGCCGCGCTGCCGATCGTCTCGGTGCCGAGCACTTCGACGCGCATGCCGAACGGCGTCATCGCTTCCGCGAGCTGCGCCGCCGCCGCGCCGCCCGCCAGCATCGGCACGCGGTGTCCGTATGGCTGCACGGGCGCCATGACCGCCACCTCGACGAATCGCGCCCGCGTCGGCGCGACGACATCAGCGATGGCTTTCTTGAGCGTGGGCGACACGGAGTTGAGGTCCGCGTACAGATGCCGGGCGGCGAGAAACGGCGCGGTCTGACGTGCGGCGTCGAGCGCCGAGCTCGACGTGACCGTGGAGAACAGGATGTCGGCGCCGTCCGCGAGCGCGCGGTTGTCGTCGACCAGCTCGGCCCCGGTGTCGCGGGCCCGCTGCTGGATCAGCGGGCCGTGCGTGGGCGACGCGGCATTGATGTCGTATGCGACGATCCGCGTGACGCCCGCGGACCGGAGGCCTGCCGCGAGGGTCGACCCGGCCTCGCCGAAACCTAGAAATGCGATCGTGAATTGGGGCATGTGGTTATCTGGTCATGTGGTCATTGGATTTCACATGCCAACACGACCAAATGACCAGATGCCGAAATTTTAGTGCGCCGCAGGCACCACGACCGGCTTGCCGGCAAACTCCCCTGTCAACCGCGGAATGTGCCGCTTCACCATGGCGAGCGCCACGAGCGTCGCCGACATCGTCGCGGCGATGAGCAGAAAGTACTGGGACGCACCTGCGTCGAGCGCGGGCGCGCCGAGGATGGGGCTCAGCACGCCGCCAAAGCGGCCAATCGCGACCGCCGTGCCCACGCCCGTCGCCCGGATCGACGTGGGATACACGTTGGCCGCCAGCGCGTACATCGTCGTCTGCGTCGCGTTGATGAAGCCGCCTGAAATCGCCAGCATCGCGAGCACTGCGAACGCCGAGTCCGGGCCGATCGTCATCAGCGCGAGGACCACGCAGCCGACGACGCCGCCGGCCGCGAGCGACAGCATTGTTGCGCGCGAGCCCAGCCGCGTGATGATCGCCGCGCCGAACAGCGCGAACACGACGCCGCCGAAGTTCCACGACAGCAGCCCGTAGCTCGCGGTGCCGACGTCGAACTTCGCGCGGTCGAGCATCGACGGCACCCAGTTGGTGCCGAGGTACGCACCGAAGAGGCAGAACAGAAACGACGCGCACAGGATGAACGTGTCGCGCCGGAACTCAGGCACGAGGAGCTCGCCGACCGACGCCTTGGCCACCGGCTTCTCGGTGCTGTCGACAAACGTCGCCTCATCCGGCACCGCGTGACCGAGACGACGCAGGAGCGCCCGCAGTTCGGGCCAGCGCTCCCGCAGGCGGATCATGTAGCGCGGCGACTCGGGGAGCAGCTTGAGCAGGACCGCCACGAGCACGAGCGGAATGAGGCCGCCCACCAGAAACAGCGCCCGCCAGCCGAAGCGCGGCAGGATCATGCCGCCGACGAAACCGGCGAGCGACCCGCCGAGCGGCACGCACACGATGGTGAGCGTGACGGCCATGGGACGCCGGCGGCGCGGCACGTACTCGGACGAGATGGCCGCGGCCGTCGGCATGGCGCCGCCGAGACCAAGGCCCGCGAGAAACCGGAGCAGGATGAGCGACGGGATGTTGCCGGCGAAGTACACGAGCACGGTCAGCACGCCGAAGATCGTCACGCTGCCGAGCAGCGCGGCGCGACGGCCGACGCGGTCGCCAATCCATCCGCCGATGGCGCCGCCCAGCATCATGCCGAACATGCCGCTCGTCAGGACGTACGCGAAGGCCGACCGCGGCAGCGTCCACTCGCGCATGAGCGCCGGAATCGCGCTGCCCATCACCTGGTTGTCGAACCCGTCGAGCACGATCGTCAGTGCGGTGGCGAACACCAGGAACTTCTGATAGCCGCCCCATTCGCCTTCGTCGAGCAGCGCGCCCACGTCAACGGTTTTGGCCATAAGAATTTCGAATTCGGAATTCAGCATTCAGCATTCCAAATTCCGCCCTCAGTGTTTCGTCTCCGTCGCAGTAGCGGCCATCGCCTGCTGACCGCGCGCGTGGCTGGTGGAGAAGATGACGTGCAGCGCCATCAGCGCCTGGAGCGGATGACAGCCAGCCTCGGCGAGCGGGCCGACATGATCGCTCACCTTGCCCCCGCGCCCGACGTTGATCATCGATTTGGCCGCCTCGCGCTGCCGGCCGTGCAGGTCGTACTCGTCGCAGACCTTCTCGAAGTCGTTGAGGATCCGGTTCCGCAGCTCCTGGCTGTGCCGCGACTCGAACAGCAGCTTGTTCAGCCCGTACGCCTCCGACGGCGGGTGCTTGTAGAACAGGTAACCCTGGTTCGCGAACTTGAACCCGCCGTACTGACCCGGCACCTTCGACGGTGCGTTGGTCCGCGCACGTTCGGGCAGGAAGCGCATCATGCAGAGCCCGTGATGCCACGTCGGGATGTAGTCGATGAGCTCGCCCT
>Ga0066903_100000255_pt1 | contig 30568 bp, 24 predicted proteins | sample PanSoiMetaGPlot1_FD_67491 | JGI IMG/M metagenome (GOLD analysis project Ga0066903, IMG submission 67491) | Tropical forest soil microbial communities from Panama analyzed to predict greenhouse gas emissions - Panama Soil - Plot 1 (version 2) | ecosystem: Environmental > Terrestrial > Soil >... | reverse complement strand
ATCGAATCGCGCCAGATTCACAGGACGCGAGTAACGCCGAAGCGTGCGTTCGCCGCGCAGGTTGAAGTAAATATTGAAATAGCTCATGGCCAGCTCGCGCAAGCTGCGATAAACCGGCTCGCGGTAGCGGCAGCCGGTGAAGTTGGATTTCGCTACCGCGCCCCAGTGTCCGCGCACTTTGAAAATCGCCACCACATGATCGGTGTCTTGTTCCGCTTCCAAATCGAAGATCAATGGCGGAAATCCCAAAATGCGGAGCGCAGCCGCGCCGAAGATTCCGCCTTCGAGGCATGAGGCAGTACGATCGCTCAGAACTTTCTTCGGCGAGCGAGCGGTATAACTCAAATTGTAAGGCAAGCCGTCGAGAAATTTCTGTACGCCTGCCGGCGTTTTCAAAGCGCGCAGCGTCCGCAACTCCGCTGACTTGAAGCCGAAAGCAGATAAATCACCAAATCTCAACATCCCCGCTCCAAGGAAACGCCAACTCCCGATATTTCATTTCTTTTCCTTCACGCGCGTGAAAGTGCCGAGCGTTTCATTTTCAAAACTTTCCGCTTTCCCATTTTCACCAATCATAAAGGTTGTCATCATCGGAGTCTGAGTCGCGCCGGGAAATTGCATCATAAAGGCGCCATTGTTCCAGTGTTTCAGTGTTGCAGGATATTTAGCCGGGCCGAATTGAACTTTCAGCGCGTTGCTATCCTGAAGGATTTCGCAGGGACCGTAATAGTCGTTTTCGTAAACTCCGACGAGCGATTGCAGTGTGCCATTGAATTTGCCCGGATTCGTCGGAGCCGGCGGCGGCGCCATTAATTTCTTCAGCTGCTGGTTGATCTCGAAAATTTGTTTTTGGTCCGTTTCGGGATCAATGCCCAAGAGTTGATTCAAAAAATATGCGCGCACCGCTTCTGGAAACGCGGTGAGATTCAGGTTGGCGAGGACAACGATCCCGGCGTTTTTATCGGGCACGAGCACCAACGTTGTCCGCACACCCGCGAGAGCGCCGCTTTTTTCGATGATCTGATGCCCGGCGTAGTCATAACTGCCCACACCAAGTCCGTAATAGAAACCTGTTCTATCGCTGATCGGCGGCAGATCGGTGAAATCGATCTTGCTGACCGTGCTGCGCCTGAAAATTTCTTCAACCGTTTCGGGTTTCAAAATGCGTTTGCCGTTGTAAGTCCCTTTATTCAAAAACATCACCATCAGTTTCGACATGTCTGCGGCAGTAGATGTGCCGGAGCTGGCGGCGCCGGTCACGTCGAGTTCTGACGGTTCAACGACGACGATTTTTTCATCGACAAGCGCGTGCGCGGCCGTGGCGTTGGGATCCTGCAAAGCGTTGATTACGGTCCCAGACCGCGACATGTCCAAAGGTTTGAACAAGCTCTTTTCGACAAGATCATTCCATGACTGTTTTGATGCGCGCGCCGCAACTTCACCGGCCACAAAAAATCCAGGATTGGAATACTGCGCCACGTCGCGGAGGCTGTAGCGCGGTTTAAAAAATCGTAGCCGTCGCAATATTTCTGCGCGGTCATATCCGAAACTATCAAGCTGGTCTCCGGTGAATGCGGGCCAACCTGTGCGCTGGGCGAGCAAATCGCGTTCGGTAAGCCACCGTGTCATGTATGGGTCATATCCGACAAATTCGGGCAGATAATTAAAGATCGGCGTGTCCCATTCGAGCTTGCCTTCGTCAACGACTGTCGCTGCTGCCGCGCCCGTTAATGTTTTCGTGACTGAGGCAAGCTGGAAAATCGTATTTTCGTCTACATCGCCCGTCTTAGTCACATCGCGGACGCCGTATCCCTTGAGTAAAACTGGTTGGCCATCCTGCACGACTGCGATCGCGGCCCCCGGCACCTGATACTGTTTCAACGCTCTGCTAATGAAGGCGTCGAGATTTGGGATCGGCTCACTTACTGGCGCTGCTGGAGCGGGGTGTCCAGGCATGAGCAAGGCGAGAACGAAAAGACTAGTGACAGTGAACGGGCGCATCCGCGTCATGTTTATCTTGGTAGCTCCTGAAAGCAAACCTAGCCAAGAACCGAACAGAGCTGAGGAGCCGTGGGCGCTACAAATGCTGCTGGTTCACAACCCGACAGGATGTCTTGCGTCGAATCCGCGCGGCGGACGATAGATCGTTTGCCAGCGCGGCGCCCATTTGCCGGTGTAACGGTCGTACGGCGTTGTATCAAGTCGCAAGCCCGCAATCACAGCGAACGTGTGACCCTCCCGCGCGTAGATGGTGATCCATCTGCCGGGGCCATTGTCACCGTAACTGCCAAACTCCGTTGAGCTCATCGGCGAACTGATCAAGCCCGCTGCGCCAAGCGCGTAAGGGATCGTTCCAGAACAATCGTAGCCGCGATCATCAAACGATTTGTGACCGCCACCGTACCGGTATCGTTTGTGCCGAAGTTGATTGGCTGCCCAAATCGCGCGTTTTACTGCAAGCGGCGCATTCTTTGGCGCAGATGCTTTGCCAAAGCGAAGACGAGCACTATCTCCGGACACAACAGGTCCAGAGTCAGGAAAACGATCGCCTATTGCTGATGGAACGATCCACGTGAAAACAGCGATGCCGAGCAGGATTGGATGGCTAACCGGACAGATAAAGTTCCTCCGGAATCGTGTCGTATGCCAAAAGATCCGCGGATGAAAAGAAAAAAATCAGAGAATCACTGCGCTGAGTAAACCGAGAAGCGGGAATCGTATGCGCTCAGCCAGAGAACAACGGGCCCCTAGGCGGCAAAAAAGGCCGACCGGCGGTTCGCCCTTTGCGCCCTCGCGAATCCCGCCGGTCAACCAACCGAAAACTTAGTAACCGGGGGAAGCGGACGATGTTGTGTAACCGTGATCCTCCTCATAGGAGCGGATCGCTCGCTGCGTCTGAGACCCCAGGACTCCGTCGACTGACCCGTGATAATAACCGGCGCGACTGAGTCGCTGTTGTAGTTCGGCTACTTTCGATCGAGTGGGAGAACTATATTGGCCCGCATTGGAGCTATATTGACCCGCATTGCCGTAGTTGTATCCATATCCGTAGCCATTCCCATAACCATACCCCGGACTTCCTGAGCCATACCCGCCGTAGTAGCCGTACGGGTAGTCGTAGCCATAGCCGTAGCCGTAGGATCCATAAGGATATCCCCATCCCCAGCTCCCTCCCCAGGACCATGGACCCCATCCCCAGCCCCACCACCATGGAAAGCCAAAACCGCCAATAAAGACAACATTACTCCGGGGGAAACACCATCTGTTCCCGTTCCACCAACCCCATCTGCCGTTCCAATTGGTCAAACGGCCGTTCCAGTTTCGACCACTCCAAGCTCGGCCGTTCCAAGCTTGTCCATTCCATGTTCGGCCGTTCCAGTTACGACCGTTCCAATTGCGGCCACTCCACGCCCCCATTCCGGGTCGCATTCCCGCACGTCCGGCCATCATTCCAGGCCGCATTCCCGGGCGTCCGGCCATCATTCCGGGACGTCCACCCATCATCGGACCACCACGATGGCCGCCACCGAAGCCGCCTCCCCCTCGCGGGGCAGCCGTGACCATCGGCGACGCGAGTGTCACGCCAACAAGGCAAGTGAAGGAAAGTAACAGTTTTGAATGATTCATGTTAGGTGGGTTTTCTAATCATTAGACACCGCACAGCGCAGAAAGTATCGGTTTTTTTACGGCAGCAAAGAATTAAATTAGGCTGCTGGCTCGCGGTTTTGTCTCGCGAGCCGGCGAAGCCAACAGAAGCAGATGCTCCGTTTCAAATCAGGCCAACCCCATTCGGTCAAGAAGTCGCGTCGTGATCATACCATCCGCAACCATCCCATGGGTGCTTTGAAAAGCGGCGATCGCAGCCCGAGTTTGTGGCCCGATCACCGCATCAACTGAGCCGTGATAGTAGCCGAGCTCGCCCAGGCGGCGCTGCACGGCTGCAACGGTTGCATCGTCGTTTAGGTATCCTGGTTGGTAGTAGGAGTAACTGGAACGATAACCTCCGTAGTATGAATATGGATAACCCCCGTAGTATGAATAGGGGTAGTACCCATAGGATGCCGATGGCCAGGATGAATAGTAGCCGTAATTTGGATATCCTAATCCTCCATAGTAGCTCGGACCGCCATAGTAGTTGCGAGTACCACCGTAGTAGCCTCGAGTGGCATAGCGGTTCTGCGTGTAGTAACGGCCTCCCGAATACTGCCGTGTACCAACATATCTCTGGGTACCCGCATATTGACGAGTCCCCATGTACGATGAATTAGTGCCGCGCTGGTACGCTGGCGTCACCTGTGTGGTTCGCGGAGTCACGCGTTGCGCCCGTGAGTGCGAAGTCACCGATTTCTTTTTTGGCGCGCCTAATACAGGTGATGCAATCAACACCGTTGCGGCCAAGCTGCTTATCAGTGCGAAGCGTTTAGTTTTCATAAGGTAATCCCTTCCTTTCTAGTTATCTTTCCCACATAGCGCTACCCCAAGTTGATGCGAGATCTCCGAGACGGAGGTGCCAGGCCGACCTTGGATCGGCGCGATGTACTCTTGATTCGTTGCTGAACTTTGCCGCGGATGCGCATTGAGAGACGGTATCAATCGAAACCATTAACCGCCTGGATCTTCGTATTGATTCTTGGCTTTTAGCGCGGAGCCATCACGATTATCATTGCGCCTCAATTCCCATGGTTCGTGCTGCGATCTTGATATCTCTCGTGTTCGCAGTGGGCGTGCTCGAAGCCGCTTTGCCGGCACACACGGTGAGTCCTACGCGAGAGTTCGTCATTTATGGGGGAGACGCCACGCTTCGCGGAAATGTTTCCGAATTGGCAGAGCAGACCAAGATGAATTTCCTGGCGCTTTTGCGCCAACGCGATCAATGGAAGACAGCAGTCATAATTAACTTACTACCGCAACAGGCGAACCTTCCCGAAATTCCGCCGACCGACTTACGAGTCACTCAGACCGGGTTTGGTGTGAAGTTCCAACTCGATTTGATCGTTGGCGAAAAAATCGACAGCACGTCGATCGAACGCCAGTTGTTGCGCGCTACTCTGCTGGAGATGTTTTATCGAGGTAAGGACGATCTCGCTGCCGGAACGACGCTCGTGCAACCGCCGGATTGGCTTGTGGAGGGGTGCGCTGGCGCTGGCTCCGGGACGAGACCACGCGGCTTTGGTCGAAGCCGTTTCAACCTCGGGCAAAGAAAAATCGCTGGACGAATTTCTGGGCCAGCGTTTCGACCTTCTCGATTCCGCCGGACGCACGCTTTACCGAGCCTATTCGTTTGGGCTGGTGCAGGGGCTCCTGGACGAGGCTGGCGGGCGAACGGGTCTGGCGCGGTACATCGCCAATCTATCGCATGCGTCGAACGATCCGGTTGCCGATTTGAAGGGCTCCTTTTCGCAAACGCGCGAGGAGCTTGAGAAGACCTGGCGCTCAATGGTAGCTCGACTCACCGAGCACCAGAGTTACCGGTTGCTGACTTTTGTCGAAAGCGAACGACGACTGGATGAACTGTTACACATTAACGTTTCAAATCGTTCGCGTAATGGCGGACGGCCAAAGCCCGCAGATCTTGGTGAGCTCGCAAGCCGCAAGATGTCGCCAGAGGAAAAAGTCGCGGTGAACGAAATGGCCGGCCGTTGCTGGTGCTTATTGGGACGGCACATCCGGTGTTGCGTCCCATCGCGCGTGAGTATTTGCAAATTGTGACGCTGCTTGCGCGTGGGAAGCGGAGAGGAATTGCAAAGCGTTTGTCGCAGCTGAACGCAACCCGCAAGCCACTCGCGCTCCGGATGGGCGAGATTGACGATTACATGAACTGGTTCGAAGCCACGCAGATGGAAACGCAGAGTGGTGATTTCAAGGATTATCTCAACGCTGCAAATCGATCCCAGGTGTCCGTGCCAAGACGACGTGATCCGCTGTCGATCTATCTGGACGCGTTAGAAGACCAGGTCGAGACTCCTGGATCACGGTGATCGAGTATTGGGAAGCTAGTTCATCAATACTCCAGTACTCCGTGGGCACCCGCAGTTGCCGGTTCGCAGTTTGCTGAGTATGTTGAAAGGCGCGTTTAAAACGCGCCTTTTTCATCCCCATGCAAAAAATTGGATTTGCTGAAGCGCTTGATTCCATTGTGAGGAGTGATCCGCGTTATCAGCGAGACGCATACGTTTTTTTACGTGACGCGCTCGATTTTACGACCAAACAACAGAAAAAAGCGAAAGGCACAACCATCCGGCATGTGACTGGACCGGAGCTGTTGGACGGCTTGCGGCAGTACGCGTTAAAGGAATTCGGGCCGATGGTCATGACGGTTTTCGACAGCTGGGGCATTCATTCATCCGCAGACGTTGGAAACATGGTTTTCAATCTGATCGGCGCTGGGATCTTTGGAAAGACCGAGGAGGATTCGATCGAAGATTTCAGGAATGTTTATGATTTCGAAGAGGTTTTTGTGAAGCCCTTCGCGCCGGAAAAGCCAGCGGCTACGAAGGCACGGGCGGAATCGCCGGCGGCGAAGCCAGCTGCGTCGAGAAAGTGATCAGCAATTATTGATCACTAGGCCGCCGCTGCTGTCTCACCAATCAATGTTTCGCATACCACTGGCAAAGTTTTCCTCAGGGATTCTATTATTTATGATGGTCAACCTCAAAGCTTCTGCGTCGACTGAACCGTCGTCCGCCATAACATTTCCCCCGAACTCGGCGCACAAATGGATTTTGCCAAACGGGCTGACAATCATTGTCCAGGAAGATCACAGTGCTCCTGTGGCGAGCGTGCAGGCGTGGTGCAGCACAGGAAGCATCGACGAGGACCAGCATCTCGGAGCGGGTTTGTCGCACATTCTCGAGCACATGCTTTTTAAGGGAACAAAAACCCGAGGGAGTAATGAGATCGCTCAGAAAATTCAGGATGTCGGCGGTTACATCAACGCTTACACATCATTTGATCGCACGGTTTTTTGGATCGATGTGCCGAAGGGGGGCGTTGCTACCGCGCTCGATATTTTGGCCGATGCGATGATGAATTCGACGCTTCCACCGGAGGAATATCAAAAAGAACAGGAAGTGATCCGGCGCGAGTTCGCAATGGGCATGGATGATCCCGATCGCATGGCCGGTCTGCTCCTTTTTTCGACTGCGTACCAGGTGCATCCGTATCGTTTCCCGGTGATTGGCGAGATCGAAATTTATAACCAGCTCACCCAGGACCAGGTGATGCAGTATTACAAAACTCGCTATGTCCCAAATAACCTTACCTTCATCATAGCCGGCGATGTCGATGCAGAAAAAGTGCACCAACAACTCACCGAGCTGTTTAAATCGTATCCGGAGAAATCACTCCAGCCGGTTTTTATTCCCACGGAGCCGCCACAGCTTGGCCGCCGGGAAGCGCACCAGGAATTTGCCACAGAACTGACGCATCTGTCGCTGGCATGGCACATCCCGGCTGTCACAAATCCGGACGTACCGGCGCTTGATCTGCTCTCCACGATTCTGGGTGAAGGCCGCAGCTCGCGTTTGTATCGGCGCGTTCGCGAAGAGGCAGGCCTAGCGTTCCGAATATCGGCATTTTCCTACACGCCGGGGGATCCGGGTTTGTTCGGAATCGACGCGACGGTCGATCCAAAGAAACGCGAAGCTGCGGAGCAACTAGCTCTGCAGATTGTTGACGAGGTGAAACAAACTGGCGTCACGGCGGATGAACTGGCCAAGGCGAAGAAGATCACGCTCAGTCATCACCTAGGCGCACTCACGACCATGCGCGGCCAGGCCTCGGACATTGGCTCGAACTGGTTGCTCACGCGCAATCTGAATTTTAGCCGCGATTATCTTGACGCTGTCCAGAAAGTGTCGGTCGAGGATATTAAGCGTGTTGCCGCAAATTATTTGACCGAGCAGAACCTGACGGTCATCTCGCTAAATCCAAAGGGTTCGCTTACCACGAAAACTGAAGGTCCAAAGGTCGACGCTGCCGGCGAGATCCAGAAATTCGAATTATCAAACGGATTGCGTCTTCTGGTTCGCGAAGATCCTCGTCTGCCGCTCGTCGCCACGGGCGCGGTTTTTCGAGGCGGCCTTCTTGCGGAGAATCCGCAAGACAATGGGATCACGCATTTGATGGCTAAAGTGCTGTTGAAAGGAACCAAGACGCGCACTGCGGAACAAATCGCCAATCAGATCGAAGCGGTAGGCGGTTCCATTTCGAGTGAGTCTGGCAACAACAGCTTTGGTGTGTCGCTCGATGTGATGAAACCCGACCTAAAACTCGGCGTTGACTTGCTATCTGACGTGTTGCTCAACGCGATCATGCCGGAAAAAGCGGTCGCGCGCGAAAAGGAAATTCAGATCGCGGCGATCCAGCAGGAGGAAGAACAACTGACGACTGTCGCGCGCAACATCATGAGGCAGGCGCTTTTCCCGCAGCACCCGTACGCGCTGCGCTCAAGTGGATCGGTCGAATCGGTTCAGCGGTTGACTCAAAAAGATTTGCTCGAGTTTCGCGATCATTATCTTGTCTCAAAAAACGGCGTTGTGTACGTCTTTGGGGATGTTAAAGCCGCCGAGGTAAAAGAGCTTGTGGAGCAGGCGCTTGGCAGGATGAAGCCTGGTGCGCTGGCGCTAACTGATGCAAAGCCGTCCGCGCAGTTGGGCAAACCCGAAACAGTCGAAAGCCACAAGGACAAGGCACAAGGCGTAATCATGGTGGGGTTTCGCGGAGCCAGTTTGTCCAGCCCCGATCGCTACGCGCTGGAGTTGATCGATGAAGCGAGCAGCGATCTTGGGTCGCGTTTCTTTGTTCGTATTCGCGAACAAATGGGCCTGGCGTATTACGTCGGCGCAAGCCAGATGCAGGGACTGGTGCCGGGGTTGTTCTCATTCTATTTGGGTACGGATCCGCAGAAGATCGAGCCGGTGAAAACCGCGTTACTTGATGAGATTCACAAGCTCGCAAACGAAGGCCTTAGCTCCCAGGAATTGGTCAGAGCAAAAAAGAAATTGATTGGGCAGCAAGAGATCGCCAATCAAAGCAACGACGCTTTTGGTTATCATTCCGCGCTCGACGAGCTCTACGGACTCGGCTTTGACTACTACAAACAACTTGAGCATGATGTAAATGCGATAACGCTCGAGGATGTTAAACAAGTGGCTATGAAATATTTTCGCGATCAACCGTATGTTTTGGCAACGGTCGGACCGCCAGAGAAGTCCGCAGCCGCGAAGCAGAAATAGACCATGGCTGAAGTCCAGAAAACCACACTTAGCGGGGAGCTTTCGCAGCGCTTCATTGAATTCGTCGTGATGCATGCGCAAAACGCTGCGCTATTTCTTGGTCAAATTCCGAATCCAAAAACTGGCGAAGCAGAAATCAACCTGGACCTCGCGAGGATGTTCATCGATCAACTCGCCATGATTCAGGAAAAAACGCGCGGCAATCTCACGAATGAAGAAGCCAAGGTGTTGAGCAACGCGGTTTCCAATTTGCAAATGGCATACGTGGAAGTCGCGGGGGGACAGCCGATGAGCGCTACGCAACCCGAGCCGCCAGAGGCCGCGCCGCCGTCAAAACCCGAGGAGCAGCGGTCGGCAGCCCGGTCTGAGCCATCAGCGCCGATCGGCTCGACCGAATCCGAGTCAGAATCGCGCAAGAAATTCACGAAAAGCTACGGACCGTAATCCGGGCGGTTGCGCGCGCTGCAGTAGCCGACTCGTCGACGCTATTCTTACGTTTAGGTCACCTTGGATGACCATCAAATCGAAAAGCTGCTTCGTGATCGTGAGAACGCGATCTAAGCGCGCGCGACGCCTGCGCTACACTACCGCTGGCTCGTGCGCTCGGTCGGAGTGGCGCGCGGCCGTGATTTTGCGCGGGCCGTTTTGCGCACGGTGATGGTCCGCTGACCAGCGACGGCAGGAGCCGGCGTGGGTGACGCTTCGGCGTACTTCTTTGTGGTAGGCCAGATCAAACGCCAGGGCTGCGTTTTAATTGTCTCGCTGAATTGCTTGATGTTTTCGCCGGCTGGCTGGAGCTCGGTGGTTGCGACCTTTAGTTTTTCCGACGAGTTCCGCAGGTTTTGCAGGGTGACTTGGATGTTGTCGTTTTCCGTAAGACTGGTGCTGATCTTTTCGATGTTGGCCAGCGAATGCGAGAGCGCGCTGTCCGGCGCGGTCAGGTCAACGAGATGTTGACCGAAGGTTTTGAACTGGCCGAGCGCAAGTGTGAGTTCGGAATTTTCGTCCGTGAGACGATTGAGGTTTTGCGCTGTCTGCTGAAGATCTTTCATCGTATTCGTCGCTTCAGCTGCGACCGGTTTAATCACTTCGAGCATTTTTGCTGCGGCTTCGCCCAGATCGGGTGTGCGTTCGCCGGCGAATATTTCACCATCTTTCGCACGCCCGGACTCACCGGTGCCCTGGGTAAAATCGATGGCCAGGTCTCCCAGCAAGCCGAGCTGCAGCATTCGCACCATGGCGTCCCTGTATACCTTCGCGTTTTTGTCTACCTGAACATCAACGCGCACCTCGAATCGCGGTTTGCCCGGAGTGGCTGACGGGGTCGAGTTTGCTTCAGGCCGATGAATCGCAGCCTCTGCTTCCTCGGCCTGTTTTTCTTCCTGCGGGGTTACCGGGGAAAATAATTTCTGGACCTGTCCAATCTTTCGACCGGCCAGCATTACTGGCGCGCCTTGCTTAAGGCCGGCCGCGTTGTCGAAGTAAATCTTGTAAGTCACAAGGGGCCGGAACAACCCCGGCGCGCCGAGCAAAACCAGAAGGAAAGCGACTACCGCGATCGTCCCGATCACGAGCAAACCGGTCAGAATCTCATTTTTTTGTAATTGCATCGAGGCTGCCTTCCAGAATTGGACCTTCAGTGCTCCCGCTCACGAACTGCGCGACCACCGGATTTTTGGAGTGCTTGAATTTTTCGGGTTTGGCTTCTTCAATGATTTTTCCCTGATACAACATAGCCATTCGCGTGGCGATGCGAAAGGCGCTGTCCATCTCGTGGGTTGCGGTAATGGATGTGACCTTCGATTTCTCGCTGAGGCTGATAATTAATTCGTCGATCACCGAGGCAATGACTGGGTCCAGGCCTGCCGACGGCTCGTCTAATAGAAGCAATTCGGGATTGAGGACGAGAGCGCGCGCGAGCGCAACACGCTTTCGCATTCCACCGCTGAGTTCCTCCGGCAACAGGTCCTTGGTATCGCCCATGCCAACGAGCTCGAGTTTTTCATCGACAATCTTGTCAATCTCCGCGCGCGATTTATCGGTCAGTTCTTCCAACGGCAGCGCAACGTTGTCGCGCACATTACGCGAACTCAGCAACGCCGAATACTGATAGACCATGCCAATATGTCGTCGTGCCTGTTGAAGTTTTCGGCGGGACAACCGTGTGATTTCAAATTGCTTGAAAAAAATCGAACCGGAATCGGGGCGGAGTGTCCCGAGAATCAACCGCAAAATGGTGCTCTTGCCACTGCCGCTTTGGCCCATGATCACCAGACGTTCCTGCGGCTCGACCTTGAGCGAAACACTGTCGAGCACTTTTTTTTCCTCGAACCGCATGTGAACATCGCGCAGTTCGACCATGAGCTGCGGGGTGATCACGTCGGATAGAACGTAGTGTAAACGACGTTGTAGAGTGTATCGAAGCCGATCACCGCGGTGATCGCAGTGACGACGCTCGAGGTTGTCGACGTGCCCACCCCCGCTGCCCCTCCTTTGACCGTCAGTCCCCGGTAACAGGCAATTGCGGCGATCAGAAGACCGAATAGCAAGCTCTTGAAAATGCCGGTGATAATGTCGCGGATTAGCAGTGAATCTTTCACGAGGTCGAAAAAATAGGGAAAGGCAATACTGAAATAGGCTTTGCAGACCAGGCTGCTGGCAAATATGGCCGCAATGTTCGAAACCGTGGAGAGACACGGCATCAGCAAGATCAGGGCAAGCATTCGTGGGGCGACGAGGAAGCGCAACGGCCCGATGCCCATGGCTTCGATCGCTTCGACTTCTTCGGAAACCTGCATCGTTCCCAATTCCGCCGTAAACGCTGCTCCGATGCGGGCTGCCACCATGATGCCAGTGAGCAAGGGCCCAAGCTCGCGCGTAAAAGCAATTGCAACCAGACCGGGAATCAGCCGCTCCGTTCCGAAGCGTTGCAACTGGTAGCCGGTCAGCAAGGCCATGGTGAGGCCGAGGAAAAAAGAAACCAGCCCAACGAGCGGTACCGAATCAACACCAGCACGTTCCGCGTGGCGAAAAAAACTGGCGGCACGGAACGGGACGCGGCCATGCTGAATCCGCTCGAACGCTTCTTCGAACGTGTTCACAATCAACCAGAACACACTGCCTACCTCCCGAAGAAAATAGCGCGTAACATGGCCGACTCCCTCGGCAATTACAACGGGCGGCGGTTCGGCGTTCGGCATGGACGAGAAGTTGCCTCAACTCTCCAATGGGAAAAGAGTAAAGTATTGAGACGTTAAAACGTTAAACGAGTTAGAAAGCCGAAACGGATTGCCGATTTAGCGCTTCAACGATTCGCCGTTTCGGGAAAGCTTTCGACGTCCAACCTCTAAATGCTAAAATCGACGGACGCTAACCACGACGCGATGTGAAACTGTTTCGAAGAACAAATTGCTTCTCGGCCATCGTGTTATTTAGTGCGGAGGCGCTGACGGCAGCTCCCAGGCAACAATCTCCGGCGAGGGTTTCAAGCACGGGAGAACCAGACAATCAACGAAGCATGGAAACGAAAAAAATTGGACTCGCGATCCACGGCGGGGCTGGAACTATCGAGCGAAGCAGCATGACCCCCGAACGCGAGCGCGAATATCGCGCCGGACTCGAAAGCGCGCTTACGGCCGGTTACGCAATTCTCGAACGCGGCGGCTCAAGTGTTGACGCAACAGAGGCCGTTGTGCGCGTACTTGAAGACGATCCCCATTTTAACGCAGGCAAGGGCTCAGTGTTTACAAGCGCCGGGACGAACGAGATGGATGCTGCAATCATGGATGGGAAAACGCTGGCTGCCGGCGCAGTCGCTTCGTTGAAACACATCAGGAATCCGATCAGCCTTGCCCGATTGGTAATGGAGAAGTCCGGACACGTCATGATGGATAGCGAAGGCGCAGAAGCGTTCGCGAAGGAAAACGGTATGGAACTGGTAGACCAGAAATATTTTTTCACACAGGAGCGTTGGGATGCTTTGCAGAAAATTAAGGCTGCTGAAAAGAGTCGGACGCGTGGTAATGGGAAGAAGTTTTTGATTACGGATCAGGATCGGCACGGCACGGTGGGTGCTGTGGCGCTGGATCAAAATGGGAACCTTGCGGCAGCTACTTCAACCGGCGGCACAACAAACAAGCGACCGGGACGCATTGGCGACACACCGGTAATCGGCGCGGGTACATACGCGAACAATGCCACATGCGCCGTTTCCGCGACCGGCGACGGTGAATATTTTATTCGCGCAACCGTTGCGCGTGATGTTTCGGCGTTGATGGAATACCGGGGGATGTCTCTTAAGGAGGCTGCACAGACTGTTTTGGACAAGGTCGCCAAACTTGGCGGCACAGGCGGGCTGATCGGCATCGATCGCCAGGGCAACGTCGCTCTGCCATTTAACACTGCTGGAATGTATCGGGGCTATGTCGAGCCAAACGGCAAGTTTGTGGTCGAAATCTACAAGTAGAGGTGTAGAGGCGGCTGTGTCAGCCGCCTATCCTGACAATGAATCCACTTCCCGTTCCTCGAGCCGCTGACAGCAACATCGAATCCATCGAAGTGTTGCGACTATGGAAAGTGCCAGAAATCGGTCAGCAAGTCATTTTACGTCATGACGCTTTGGAAGATCCCCGCCGCGTGGGGACTCGTGCTCGTAGATATCGCGCGACACGTGGCGCGCACGCGCTCAAGAAGGACACAACGAAGAAGAAGTGTTTCAACGCATCCTCGCTGGCTTTCGCGCCAAGATTGGATCGCCGACTGATACTCAGGGAGCAGAATTCGAGTACGAATAGACAAAGCATCGCCTAACGCTCCAGCGTTTGAAAAAACGCCTCCACAAATGCTTCCGCCGTTTTCCGTCGTTATCCCGTGTTACAATGAAGCGGCGCGTATCGGAGAAACGCTTCGCCTGACGCTCGATTATCTCACGGCTTGTGCCCCGGAGAGCGAATTGATCGTGGTAAATGACGGATCAACTGATGCGACCGCGGCAATTTCGCGTGAAAGATTGCAAGGCGCCAAGGTTGAGACGCGCTTGCTCGAGAATTTTCCTAATCGCGGCAAAGGCGCCGCGGTTCGTTCTGGGTTGCTCGCCGCGCAAAAACCGATCGGCCTTTTCTTCGATGCCGATCTTTCAACCCCACTCGAGGAGACGCCGAAGTTGATCGAACCGATTACAAAAGGCGAGGTCGATATCGCGATTGGATCTCGCGCGCTCGATCGCGGATTGATTGGTATCCACCAGCCGTGGCGACGCGAGCAGGCCGGGCGTGCCTTCAACTTGCTCGTGCGTCTTGCGACAGGGTTGCCGTTTTGGGATACCCAATGTGGGTTCAAAGCGTTTCGTCTCGATGTTTGCCGGCCAATTCTGGAAGCGGCCCAGCTCGACGGCTTCGCTTTCGATGTCGAACTGCTTTACCTGGCGCAGCACGCCGGATTGCGAATTCGGGAAATCCCGGTGCGCTGGAATCACGCCGAGGGAAGCAAAGTCCGCTTTTTCCAAGACAGCCTCCAAATGTTGCGCGAAGTGATCGCGCTTAGAGCGCGAGACTTCTGACAGGGGACCTGTAGCCGTTTCGCAGTGCGAACCGCAACTCCAAGATTTTTGGAACGCTCGTGCCTCACAGAGACGCGGCTACAACTGGTCTGCACCTTTCCTTTAGCATGGCATTGCTTAAATTAAATGTTCCGCGTGTCGCGGTTTTGTTTTCATGCAGTCCTTTCAATTTCATCCTGCGGTTAAACGGTGGTTCGAGCAGACCTTTGGATCCCCCACAGAACCACAGGTGCGCGGCTGGCCGGCCATCCAATCCGGCCGGCATGTGCTGATTTCTGCCCCGACGGGTTCCGGGAAGACCCTGGCTGCGTTTCTTGCTTCGCTGGATGTGCTTTTTTGCGAAGGCACACAAACTGATTTACCCGCTGAAACACGGGTCGTTTACGTTTCGCCGCTCAAAGCCTTGAGCAACGACATCCGGAAAAATCTGCAAGAGCCGCTCGCGGGAATTCGCTCTTTGTTGCGCGAAACAAACGGCCACCAGATCGATGTGCGCGCCGAAGTTCGCACCGGAGATACAACTGCTGCGCAACGTCAGGCGCTGATCAAAAAGCCACCGCACATTCTCGTTACCACACCGGAATCTCTGTATCTGCTGCTCACTTCCGAATCAGGCCGGCAGATGTTGCGCACCGTTCGAACACTTATCATGGATGAGATTCACGCTGTGGTCGACGATCGACGCGGCGCGCATCTATCCCTCAGCGTCGAGCGTCTGGCAGCGTTAACCGAATCCGCCTCAGGGAGACCGCTTCAGCGAATCGGATTGTCCGCAACCCAGAAACCGATCGCAGAGGTGGCGCGTTTTCTCGTTGGAACGCAGGCCGTGGACGCATCCCATAATGCGGATTGCGAAATTATCGACATCGGTCATCGCCGCGAGTTGGACCTGGCGATTGAACTTCCCAAATCTCCGCTCGAAGCGGTGATGTCGAACGAAATTTGGGAGGAAATCTATAATCGGCTCGCGGAGTTGATTCAGGCGCATCGCACCACGTTAATTTTTGTTAATACGCGTCGAATGGCGGAACGCGTAACACATCACTTGAGCGAATTGGTCGGTGCGGACGCAGTGACATCGCATCACGGGAGTCTTTCCGCGAAACTGCGTCTGAATGCGGAAGATCGATTGAAGCGAGGCGACCTGAAAGCGCTTGTTGCAACGGCGTCTCTGGAGTTGGGCATCGATATCGGGTCGGTGGACCTTGTTTGTCAGCTCGGGACGACGCGATCTATCGCCACCCTGTTGCAACGTCTAGGACGCGCGGAGCATAAACGCAGCGGTCTGCCGAAAGGACGCATCTTTCCATTGAGCCGGGATGAGCTGGTCGAGTGCGCCGCGTTGCTGCGTTCTGTTCATCGTGGGGAGCTTGATCGCCTGGGCATTCCTGAAAAGCCGCTGGATATCCTGGCACAGCAAATTGTCGCCGCGGCTTCCGCCGAAGATTGGGACGAAGGTGACTTCTTCGATCTTGTCCGCTCGGCATGGCCTTATCGAAATCTCACTCGCGAACAATTCGACGCCGTCGTGAGAATGCTCGCCAAAGGTTTCAGCACGAAGCGTGGCCGGCGTTCGGCGCTGATTCATTACGATGCGGTCAATCATCGTTTGCATGGCCGGCGCGGCGCGCGACTTGTCGCTCTCACGTCCGGCGGCGCAATCCCCGACAATGCAGATTATCGGGTGATTCTCGATCCGTCGGAGACTTTCGTTGGCACAGTCAACGAGGATTTCGCGGTCGAGAGCCTGGCTGGCGATATCTTTCAGTTGGGCAACGCCTCGTGGCGAATTCTGCGAATCAATTCCGGAGTCGTTCGTGTCGAAGATGCAAAAGGTCAGCCCCCGGGTATTCCATTCTGGCTGGGCGAAGCCCCGGCGCGTACGTCGGAGTTGTCGGAAGCTGTGTCCGATTTGCGCTTGGAAATCGAACGCAAACTCGCCAGCGGAGAAAATCCCACGCAGCGGCTCATTCGCGAAATGCAGCTACCCGCTGACGCTGCTGAACAATTGTGCGACTATTTCACTGACACTTACCGTTCGCTTGGCGCAATTCCCTCGCAGCAAACCCTCGTGATGGAGCGCTTTTTTGATGAGTCGGGCGGGATGCAGCTCGTCCTTCACTCGCCGTTTGGCAATCGGATCAATCGGGCATGGGGACTTGCGTTGCGAAAGCGTTTTTGTCGCTCGTTCAATTTTGAGCTTCAAGCAGCTGCCACCGATGACGCCATTGTGATCTCGCTTGGAACGCAACATTCATTTCCGCTCGAAGAAGTTTTCCGTTATCTGAATTCGAAGACAGTTCGCCAGCTGCTCGTTCAAGCATTGCTTGATGCGCCGATGTTCACCATTCGCTGGCGCTGGAATGCGACGCGTTCACTCGCAGTCCCTCGGTTTCGTGGTGGAGCAAAAGTTGCTGCGCCCTTGCAGCGTATGGAGTCGGAAAACCTTTTAGCGGCAGTCTTTCCAGACCAACTTGCTTGCCTGGAACATATCGTTGGTGACCGCGAAATTCCGGATCATCCGCTGGTAAAACAAACAATCGACGATTGTTTGACCGAAGCGATGGACATCGACGGTCTCGAAGAAGTGTTGCGCAAAATCGAAGATGGCCGGATCCGCTGTATTGCGCGGGATTTGCCGGAGCCATCGCCTCTTGCGTCTGAAATTCTGAACGCGCGTCCATATGCGTTTCTGGATAATGCGCCTTTGGAGGAACGCCGCACCCAGGCGGTCTACACGCGTCGCGCGTCCGAGTCCCGCGGTCGGGGGAGCAACGATGCTTTGGGGGTTCTCGACGCAGCCGCGATCGAGAAGGTGCAAAAGGAAGCATGGCCTGAAGCGACGAATGCGGATGAGTTGCACGACGCATTGATGTTGCTCAGCCTGATGACGCCGGGAGAAGTCCAACAAACGTCGGACGCCGGAAGTGAGGAAAAGTTTTTGTCATTACTCGAAGCTGAAAAGCGAGCGACGTGTCTGATTCTTTCCGTCCAACACAGGGAGAACCGCGAGGTTTTGGAGTGCGGCACCTCTGCGCCGCTTTCAATTGGCGATGAAACGCTGGAAAAGCCCCACAGCAGTGGCGCACTCCAAAAGGGGGATGGGACTAAGACATTTTGGATTGCTGCGGAGCGGCTTCCAATGATTGAGGGGATTTACCCCAGCGCGCGTGTTGAGCCTGAATTGATTGTTCCCGGCTCCGTGCGTGGAAAAGCCTGGGAACGCACAAACGCCATTCGCGAACTGGTTCGTGGACGAATGGAAGTTTCCGGGCCAATCACCGTTAGTGAGCTGTCAGATGTCTTGGTATTGCCACGAGCAGACATGGACGCCGCATTACTGGCTCTGGAAACCGAAGGATTTGTTTTGCGCGGCAAGTTCCGTCCCGGTGCGACTGAACAGGAATGGTGCGACCGGCGATTGTTGGCGCGAATTCATCGGCTTACGATCGATCGGTTACGTGCAGAGATTCAGCCGGTTTCGCCGCAGGATTTTTATCGCTTTCTTTTCGCCTGGCAGCGCGCCGATCCTGAACATCGTGTCGAAGGTCTTGAAGGTTTGCAATCCGTTCTCGAACAACTCGACGGTTGCGAGCTGCCGTTGGCCGCCTGGGAATCCGCCGCTCTCACTGTACGTGTTGCTGACTACGATCCCGAATGGCTCGATCGCATTTGTTTTTCGGGGCGTATTGGCTGGGGCCGTTTGAGTGCGCCGCAAAATCCGAACGCCCGCGTGAGCGCTCCGCTGCGAACCAGCCCCATTGCGCTTTATCAGCGCGAGAACCTCCCCCACTGGCTGATTCTCACACGCTCTAATCCATCGACGCAACTTTCCGTCGCGGCGCGAACTGTGTTCGATACGCTTGCAGATGGCGGGGCGCTCTTCTTCGCGGAATTGGTCCGCCGCAGTGAACTGCTGCCTTCTCAAGTTGAAGAAGCGTTGTCGCAACTTGCGGCACTCGGTCTGGTGACTTCGGATAGTTTCGATGGATTACGAGCTCTTCTGGTGCCATCACATAAGCGTCCAACGTTTGGCCGAAATGTCGGGAAACGGGGTCGCAAAACGAATCTTGCCAGCATAGAGTTTGCAGGACGTTGGTCACTACTGCGAACGCAGCTCGCCCCGCCGCCGTCGGAAAATGGAGCGGAAAGTTCGGCGCGCGATGCAGCGCTCGAGCAATTTGCGCGGGTGTTGCTGCACCGGTACGGCGTGGTGTTTCGGCGTTTACTCGAACGCGAGACCTTCCCGGTCACGTGGTATGAGCTGGGCCGAATTTACCGCCGCTTGGAGGCGCGCGGCGAGATCCGCGGCGGTTATTTTGTGGGTGGAATCAGCGGTGAACAATTTGCGCTGCCTGAGGCCGTCGGCTTGTTGCGTTCCATTCGCAAGGCACTCCCGCAGCGCGAGCTGATCGCGCTGAGCGCGGCCGATCCGCTAAATTTGCAAGGCATTTTGACACCGGGACCGCGAATCGCAGCTCTGACCGCAAATCGCATTTTATTTTTTGATGGGTTACCGATCGCTGCGCTCGAAGCAGGTGAGACTCACAAGTTTGCCACGGCGAATCTGTCAGGTGGCGAACCAACGGATTCACCGGTCTCGGATTTGCAAATCGAGACGTCGCTTAGAGTCGGAAAATTGCAGCCATCATTGCGGCCTTATTATAAGTAATTCGCGGCGCAATCCTGTAGCCGCTTCGCTGTGCGAAGCGCAAAAAACTTTGGTAGCCACGCCCTCGCGCGTCTCACAGAAGACGCAGTACGATCATTTCTTAACGATCTCTGCGTTTTCGATCATTGCGATACCGCCACGCTCCGCGACCTTGCCTTTGACTGTAATGTTTTTACCGCAGTATTCCGCAAGTTGATCGTTGATTGGCTTGTGTTCACCAACGACGAGGTAGGCTTTGCCATCGCTGACAATGCCGACTGGGCCGCCATTCTTGATGCACATGACCCCGCAGGACTGACCATGTTTCTCACCAACCGCATTATGATCGACGTAGCACATCATATCGACCACTTCGCCGGTCACTTCCTTTGAAGCGGCCGTGTCGCTGCCATGCTCATGCTCCTGGGCAATCGCGAGAGGCGCGCACGCCAGAGCCGCGATGAAAATCGCAGTCAGCGCAACTTTTACGACGGTAGGTTCGTTTGGGTTTAAGTTAAACATGAGAGAAATGTTGGGCTGCTTGGGACGCAGGTCAACGTGGCGAGAAAACCTGTTGGCGTCGTTTTCCTGCGCTTGGCGATCGAGCCCTACGTTTCCTTCTCGATCAAATCCGCGAACTGATCGAAAAAGTACGACGCGTCATGCGGTCCCGGTGCAGCTTCGGGATGATATTGCACACTGAAGATAGGCAGGTCCTTGTGCCGCATTCCTTCCACAGTGCCGTCGTTCAGATTTATGTGCGTTACTTCTATATTTGCTGGCAGCGAGTCGGGATCGACCGCGAACCCGTGATTTTGCGCCGTGATCGCGACTTTGCCGTTGCTCAAATCTTTTACCGGTTGGTTCGCGCCGTGATGCCCAAATTTTAATTTGTATGTCGATCCGCCAAACGCGAACCCGAGTATCTGATGTCCGAGGCAAATCCCGAAAATCGGTTTCTTCCCCATCAAATCGCGTGTCGCCTTGTGCGCATATGGAAGAGCCGCAGGATCTCCCGGTCCGTTGGATAGAAACACACCGTCAGGATTCAACGCGAGGACGTCCTCGGCAGTTGTGGTTGCTGGCACAACCGTGACGCGAAAACCTTTCTGCCGTAGAAGCCGCAGAATATTTTGTTTGATGCCGTAATCATAAGCCACGATGCGAAACTGAACGGGTGGAACCTTGGGCTTGATTCCACCATTAGTGGATGTGATTGACCACGGCTCACTCAGCGTGTCGTCCGGGTCCCACTGATAAATTTCGGGGGTTGAAACTTCGCGAACGTAATCCATTCCGATAACGCCCTCGCCTTTGATAGCCTGCCGCGCCGCTTCTTCCGGAGAAATCTCTTCCGTAGTCAAACAAGCTTTCATCGCGCCGCGCGTCCGCAGATGCCGGGTCAGCGCGCGGGTATCAATCCCCTGCGCGCCGGGGATGTTCCATTTCTTCAAATATTCATCGAGCGACATTTCCGAACGCCAGTTGCTCGGGGTCTCGCTCAACTCTTCGATGACAAAACCACGCACGTGGGGCGAGCGGCTTTCCTGGTCGATCGAATTCGTGCCGTAATTGCCAATCAACGGATAAGTCATCGCCACGATCTGGCCGTGGTATGACGGATCGGTTAAGACTTCCTGATAACCAGTCATGGCGGTGTTGAAACAAACTTCGCCAACACGAGTGCCGGTTGCGCCAAATGATTCGCCCTCGAAAAATCGCCCGTCTTCGAGAGCTAGGAGTGCGCGCATGTCACCGCGCACTGTGGATCGTGAGGTCAGAATTTTCAAATTTGTTAAAGCGATGAAATCTTGAAGCGATAAAGCCGAGCGAACAGTGATACTACGCTTCAGCTGCTCAACGTTTGAACGGATCAACGAAAAACCCGGATCGAAATCTCGATCCGGGTTTTGAAATGTTACCCCGCTAATGCCGTTTAGGCGGATCTCCCGTTCCCTTTTGTAACGGGCGGATGACCGTCGCCGCAGCGTCTGACTTCCAATAAAGGCGTGCCATCTTCTCCGAGCGACTCAGCCTCCTCAGGTTGCCAATTATCGGTTCGGGAATCCCACCTGTAATCTCGAACATCGCAGGGTAAAGCACGAAATCACCCGCGACTGATGAGAGCCGCTGGTTGAGAGTTGAGCGAAAAGCGCTGGTTTTCTTCCCAACCCTCAACAAACGACTCTCAATTATCAAAGAACTATTCGCGCAATTGTGCGCCGAGCTCGCTCCGCAATCGCTCGCGAATTTTCGCGTGCGCCGCATTCACTTCCTCGCTTGTCAGTGTGCGACTCCGGTCGCGATATGTCAATCGATATGCGAGCGACTTTTTGCCATGACCGATTTCAGGTCCGGCGAAAAGATCAAAAAATTCAACTCGTTCCAAAAGCGGTTCCTTTGGATTGAAAATCACTTCCCATATTCTTTCGTGGGTCAAATCTTCGGCAACAATCATCGCAATGTCGCGTGAGATAGCGGGAAATTTCCCAAGTTCGCGGAAAGTTGCATGTGATCCCAAACCGCTTGTCGGGAAATCAAGCGATACTTCGGCAACAAAGACGCCGCCAGATGCGTCGATTGTTGATGCCAGCGAATTTGTTAGCTGTCCGGCGATGCCAACCAGTTGATTGCCTGCGGTGATTTCGACAGCGAGCGCAAAGTTGGCGCGATGAGCGCGGCGAAAAGACAAACTAGTTCTGGCCAGTTCAATTGCGCCTTTCAAATCGAAGAAATCGACCTGGCGTTTTTCGCTCCGCCAATGAATTTGACCTCCAACGCTACCCCAAAGGAGAATAGCTATTCGTTTCTCTTCTTCGCCGCCGCTAGCTGGTTCGAAAACCCTACCCGTTTCAAAGATCGCAACGCGTTCCGCTCCCGCACGAACATTGTGGTCAAGTACTCCCAGCAACCCCGGCAACAAGCTGGGGCGTAATGCCACGTGATCTTCGCTCAATGGATTCCGTAACTGGATCGCATTCTCCCCGAACGCGAATCTTTCCCTGGGAAGCAACTTTGACGTCCGCACTTCAGTGAGGCCTGCTGCAACCAATCGTCGGCGCATTTGTAATTCCAGATCGTGCGCGCGGTCAGCGTCGCTCAAAGGCGTGAACCGGCTGCGATCCGTTCCAGGAATTCTCTCTGCACCGTACGCTCGCACGACTTCTTCGATGAGGTCGACGTCGCGCTGTAAATCGCGCCGGTAGCTCGGAATTTTCCATTTGGTCATTTTCGCCGCGCTGATTTTCTTCAAACCGAATCTGGTTAGAACTTCGTCGATCGTTTTCGGTTTGATCGCGATCCCAATGACGCGATCGCATTTCTCGTAGCTCAACGAAACGTCGGCAGGGTTCGCTGGCAGACTGCCAGCGACGCTAATTTCTTTTGCCAGAGTTCCGCCTGCGACCTCCTGAATCAATTCAGTGACCCGCTGTGATGCGTGGAGCACCATTTCAGGATCGACGCCGCGCTCGAATCGATAACTGGCATCGCTCGGTAGATTTAATTCGCGCGCGGCCCGACGAATGCTTGCCGGCAAAAAGTAAGCGGCTTCCAACAGGACATTCCTGGTTGACTCAGTCACGCCGGTTTCTTTGGCGCCCATTACGCCGCCGATTCCAACCGCGCGCTCTTGATCGGCGACCACACAAGTGCCCGGGTGGAGCGAATAAGTCTTTCCATCGAGCGCGAGAAATTTCTCGCCGTCACGCGCAAGGCGCACGTTGATGTCGCCCTTCAATTTGTCCGCGTCGAACGCGTGCGTCGGTTGGCCGAGCTCCAGCATTACAAAATTGGAGATGTCCACGATGTTGTTGATGGAGCGAATGCCGACGCTTTCAATCCTGGCGCGCAGCCATTGCGGACTCGGTCCGACCGCAACGTTGTCGATCTTGCGCGCGGAGAAAAACGGACATTCGTGCGTAGAGGTGATGGTCACACCGGTCCTCTTGACCGGAATTTTCGATTCGCGCGCCATTGACTTAAGTTTTTTTCCGGTGAGCGCCGCAACTTCGCGGGCAAGACCAAAATGGCTGAGCAGATCACCACGGTTTATCGTGATCTCGACGTCAAGAATCGTGTCAGGCGGAAAGAGGTCGGCAATGGGCACGCCGACCTTTGCATCAGGCGACAAAATTAACAGACCGGATGCATCTTCGCCCATGCCGAGCTCGATTGGGCTGCAAAGCATTCCTTCCGACTCGACACCGCGCAGCTTGCTTTTTCGAATCTCAGTTCCGTTCGGGAGCTTTGCCCCTGGCAATGCCAGCGGAATTTTGTCGCCGACCTTGTAATTGGTCGCGCCGCAAACGATCTGGCGTTTCGTGCCGCTGCCATCGTCAACTTCGCAAACGCTAAGTCGATCGGCATTCGGATGGCGTGATGATGAAACGATTTGGGAAACGATCACTTGTTCGATCTTTGCGCCGTGGGTTTCGATTTTTTCCGTTTCAACGCCGGCGCGAGTGAGGAAATCCGCGATCTCTTCCGGATTTCCTTGAAGATCAACAAATTTGCGCAGCCAATTGACCGAAAATTTCATGGGAACTGGCGGAGAAACCGCAAATCGTTTTGTGCGAAAAGGCGGATGTCAGGGACATCGAAAAGAATCATCGCGAGCCGGTCCATTCCGAGCCCGAACGCGTAGCCGCTCCACTTGTCGGGATCGTACGCCTTGTCACCACGTGCTTTGTTGATCTGTTCGAAAACCGCGGGATGTACGACGCCCGAACCGGCGACTTCGATCCAGCGCTCGCCACTTTTGAGCGCTTTCGATTTCACGTAAACCTCGAGACTCGGCTCGGTGAACGGGAAGAAGTGCGGACGAAATTGAACTTTAGTTCCCGAACCGAAAAGTTCGCGCATGAAAAACTCGAGAGCGCCCTTCAAATCGGCGACGCTTACGTTCTCATCGACATAGAGTCCCTCGATCTGGTGAAACTGCGGGCTGTGCGTCGCGTCGAGTTCATCGCGACGATACGCAGCACCGGGAGCAATCACACGAATTGGCGGCGGCGCGGTTTGCATCGTGCGAATTTGCACGGTCGAAGTGTGCGTTCGCAGCAAACGACCGTCCGGTAAATAAAATGTGTCCTGCTCGTTTCGGGCTGGATGTTCAGGTGGCGTGTTGAGGGCGTCGAAACAATGCCATTCGTCTTCAATGTCCGGTCCGTCCGCGAGGGCGAAGCCCATTCGCCGAAAAATTTCGATTGAACGTTGCCACATTTGCGTGAGCGGGTGCAGCGCCCCTATTTCGTGCGGCGTTCCGGGCAGCGAGACGTCGATCCTGGCGAGGGCGCTCGCTTCCTTTTCCGAGCGGAATTTTGCGTTGCGCTCTTCGATCGAGGCGGTAACGGCGCTGCGAACCTCGTTGAGTAGTTTGCCAATGACTGGCTTCTCTGCCTTCGCGAGCGTTTTCATTTGCTCGCCCCACGCAGATACGCTTCCGCTTTTGCCGAGATATTTTACCCGCGCGGCCTCAAGTGCCTGTTCGTCAGCCACCGCTTCGATTTCGCGCAAGGCGTCGTCGCGAAGCTGTTCGAGTGGATGTGGCATGTGCGTTGAAGCGTTAAACTGTTGAAACGTTGAAGCTGAATCGGTGTAACGCTTTAACGATACTGCGCAAGCTCTTATGCCACTTTCTTGCTTTTGTTTTCCAGCGCGCTTTTCGCCTGATCGACAATCGACTTGAATGCGATCTCATCACTGACTGCGAGATCTGCAAGAATTTTCCGGTCAAGCCCGATGCCGGCAGCCTTCAGTCCTTCCGCAAGACGACTGTAGGTCATTCCATTGGCCCGTGCAGCGGCGTTCAGGCGTTGAATCCAGAGATAGCGAAACGTGCGTTTGCGCGTCTTGCGATCCCGGTAGGCCCAATACTGACCTTTCATGATCGCGTCCTTCGCGTAGCGGAAAAGTTTTGATCGCCGCCCGCGATAGCCCTTGGCTTTTTTTAAGATTCGCTTGCGTCGCGCCCGGCTTGCCGGGGCGTTAGTAGCTCTTGGCATGTTTGTTTCCCCAAAATTGCTTCGGGGTTCCTCGTTCAGCGAGCTGTTGGTTCCATTATCGATCCTCGCGACCTCACTCGCTGATGCAGTTCCGTCGCGCGGAACTAGGTGCGCAGATCGTCACGACGCGGCGGCGCCGAGCGACGAACAATAAGTAGCCGCTCGAGAATGACAACTGCTTTTCGCAAAGTGGAGGTTGAAGCGTTGAACCGTTTAAGCGGTAAAGCCGATCGATGTTTTGTTGCGCTTCAACGCTTTAACCCTTCAACATTTTAGTGCTAGATTCCCATCGCATGTACTGGTTCGGGCGTCATCGATTCCTGATCCTTGCTTTCATCTGCGCCTTTTGGACAGGCCTGATCGTTGTCGGTCGTTTTTTCCCGAGAGTCCCATTTGTTTCGGCGCCGTGGCGCGGTGAACAAAGCTTTGAGGACTTGCTTCGACGCGAAGGCCGGAAAACGCCCGCGCCGTCCGATTTCGTTTTTCTCGGAATCGATCAAAGCTCATTGCAATTGCCGCCACTGACCTCTGCGGAAATCGCGGGCAACCGCGCGTTTCAATTGATGACCGAGAAGCCATATCCGTGGTCACGCGAACTGTGGGCGCTTTTGCTCGATCGGTTATTCGGCGCTGGCGTGCGCGTAGTCATGTTCGACATGATCTTTAGTCCGCCCAACAATGGTGATTCGATATTTCACGCTGCGCTCGATCGTTACCGCGACAAGGTGGTACTCGGCGCTAATTTCGACATGGCGAACTCAGCGCAGGCTGTCACGCCAAACAACGCTCTGATTCCGCCACCGCAATTGATGGACGATCGCGTCGGGTTCGTGAATTTCTGGGCGGACCCAATCGACGGCAAAATCCGCGCCGTGACTTATCGGGTGACTGATCGGCAACTCGCCGACTTACCAGCTGACCCAAGTGAAGAGGTTTACCAATCTCTTTCCGCTCGCGCGCTTGCCAAAATCGGTCATGCAAATGCTGTGCCGCAGGATTTTCGTGGTCACATGATTCGTTTCACGTCGCCGGATGCGTTTGTGCCGCACCCGCTCTACGAGCTTTTCGATCCCAAGTTTTGGCACGCCAATTACGCTGATGGTTCGTTTTTTAAGGACAAAGTCGTGATCGTCGGGGCTTCCGCGCAGGTGATGCACGATGTTTTCGATACGCCGATGAGCTCAAGTACATCAGGTCCGGCGCTTCATTTGCAGGCAATGGCTGCGGCTATGGGACACGAATTTTTGCGGTCCACTCCGCCAAAAGTCGGTCTCGCGCTTGTGGGTGCAGCGGGGCTTGTGGCATGGTCGGTAGTAGGCTTCCTGCGCCGGCCGTTATTGTGCATTGGTGCGCTCGTTATAATTACGGGGGCATATCTAGTCGCGGCACGACTCCTTTACGATAATACCGGGCTTCTGCTTCTCACTGTGCCGGTCCTATCGGCTCTGGTGTTAAGCGGATTATTCTCGCTAGGTTTCGAGTACTATGTCGAGCGGCTCGAGAAATTGCGCACTCGGCGTACGCTTGAGCGCTATGTCTCGAGAAATTTGGTGCAGGAAGTTCTGGAAAATCCGGACAGTTACTACAGCTCCCTCCGTGGGGCGCGCCTTCCCGTCACTGTCCTGTTTTCGGACCTAGTCGGGTTCACGACGTTGTCCGAGAAGGGCGACCCGGAGGCGTTAGTTGCACAACTCAATGAATATCTCAGCGGCATGACCTCGGTTGTTTTCAGCCACAGTGGTACGCTGGATAAATTTATTGGCGATGGGATCATGGCGGTGTGGGGAAACGTGCGTAGTCTAGGCCTTGAAGAGGACGCGAAAAATTGCGCGCGCGCAGCACTGGGGATGCGGCATGAGCTGCGACAGCTCAATGAAAAGTGGCGTGAACAGGGTCGAATGGGGTTTGGCATGGGTATCGGAATCAATCACGGTGAAGTGATTGTCGGTAATGTTGGCTCGCAGGAGCGGATGGACCCTACAGTGATTGGCGATTCGGCAAATCTGGCGTCGCGAATCGAGGGTCTCACTCGCGTTTATGGCCTCGATATTCTGGTCGGCGCAACAGCAGCTGAGCTGGTGAGAGATGAGGTTTACCTTCGCTCGGTTGCTCGAGTCCAGGTGAAAGGCAAGACCAAACCGGTGGATGTCTTCACCTTCATTGGCGCACGAAATGAGGAGGTTGATGCAGAATTGCTAAAGTGGCTCGAGACGTACGAGGAGGGATTGGAAAGATTTCGGGCACGCGATTTTACGAAAGGAAAGATTCTGTTTTCGCGTTTCATGGAATTTTACCCGGACGATTTACTGGCCAAGATGTATTTGGATCGCTCTCTCGAATACGAGCACGCACCGCCGGATGAAGCGTGGGCGGCAGTAGAAGTGTTTGAGAAAAAGTGACGCCTGCCGATCGCTTTTCGTGCTCCTGAGTCGCCAAGGCAACGAAAGAGCCGACAAAGAAGGAGGCCGTTCCGCAAGTCAGGCGCAACATGCGCTTTTCTTTCGCTGGCGAAATTTCAATGCGCGGCGTAAAGAGTCCGCGTGACGAAAGCGCCCAACAAATTTCATTTTCTCGGGATATGTGGCACGGCCATGGCCTCCGTGGCCGCGGCGCTCAAGGAGCGCGGATTCGAAGTGAGTGGGTCGGACGAAAATGTTTATCCGCCCATGTCGACTTTTCTCCAGGAAAAAGACATCTCGTTGGAAGAGGGATATCGCCCCGAAAACGTCCCTGCCGACGCAGATGTCGTAGTAATCGGCAACGCGATGAAGCGCGGCAATCCGGAAGTAGAAGCCGTGCTGAATAGAAAACTCCTTTACCTTTCGTTGCCGGAAGTGCTGAAAAATTATTTTCTTCGAGGCGGTCATAATCTTGTTGTCACGGGGACGCACGGCAAAACAACGACGACTGCGCTGCTCACCTGGATCATGGAAAAAGCTGGACGCAAACCGGGTTACCTTATTGGCGGTCTTCCGAAAAATCTCGGGCAGGGCGCGCGCCTGAATGATTCGAAGTATTTCGTAATTGAAGGCGATGAGTACGATTCAGCGTTTTTCGACAAGCGCTCAAAGTTTATTCATTACCTGCCAGAGTTGCTCATCGTAAACAACATCGAGTTCGATCACGCGGACATCTTTAAGAACCTTGATGAAATCAAGCTAAGCTTCCGGCGCTTACTCAACATCGTTCCGCGGAATGGCATGGTGCTGATCAACGGCGACGATCCAAATTGCGTCGAAGTGGCAAAGGATTGTCTTGCGCAAATGGTTGAGGTGGGTTTCTCGAAGAATTGCGCGCAGCGGATTCGTGATGTCGCCTGCTCGGCCCAAGGTTCCAGATTCAAGCTGGGAGATGACGCCTTCGAGGTTCCCCTTTTAGGCGAATTCAACGTGCACAACGCAGCCATGGCGGCGATGGCGGCGCGGTTTTACGATGTGCCGAAGGCCAAGATTGATAGCGCCTTTAAGAGTTTTGCAGGGATAGCCCGGCGGCAGGAACTTCGCGGGGAAGCGCGAGGAGTGAGGGTAATCGACGATTTCGGTCATCATCCCACCGCAATCGCATACACGCTGGAAGCGTTGCGCCATCGCTATCGCGGAAATCGACTCTGGGCCATCTTTGAACCGCGCTCGAACACGACGCGTCGCGCTGTGTTTCAACAACAGCTTCCCGATGCGTTGAAATTAGCCGACGGCGTTTTCATCGCGCAGGTCGCGAAGCTGGAACAGATCCCGGAAGAAGAGCGACTTGACCCCGAAAGAGTCGTGGCGGCGATCGCGAAGGCCGGACGCCCTGCGTTTTACGAGAAGAATGCCGATGCGATTGTCGATCGAATCGTTCCCATGCTGCAGCCAAACGATATCGTCGCGGTTTTCAGCAATGGCGGATTTGATAATATCCACGAGAAATTGCTGACGCGGTTGCAGGCGTGATTCGTTAAGGCGTTGAAGGGTTGAAGCGGATTCGGCTACTGCATTGTTGCCCGGTTCGAGCCTTAACGCTTCAACGCGTCGGCGGGGAAACGGCAGACGTATGATCGTGCACAATTCGCCAGCCTTCCGGCAGGCGCCTCAGAATCAGCGTAAATCTTCCGCGTGGCTGATCGTTCGCTCGCTTCAGTTTCCAACGGCCGGACGCTACGGCCGAATCAGATGACAACAACGTGATTTCAAGGTCGGAAAACGTGAGTGTTCCCATCTTCGCGGGACTCGAATATTTCTTTCTGTAGCGATCATGCACGGTTTGCCAGCCGCGCATGATTGTGTCTTCCGAAATAAAGACAGTCGATGTCGAGTGGGCATAGCCGTTCATAAATCCGTCAATATCGCCTCGGTTCCAAGCCCCCTGCTGGGCGTGAAGGACGTCTCGAATCTGAGCAACCGCGTTTGTGGTCTGTTGGGGCGCGGCCAACGCCGCGATCGCGATTAGATTACTAGACGCGATTGCGATCCAGTGACTCCGACCCAGACTTATGGGACTGATCATTTGCAGCGACGGCAATCTCTTGTAAGCTACGTGTCCCGCTGCGTCTAGCTCGAGGATAACGGCGTTTCAACCGAGGGAAAATACTTTGACGGGTCTCATAAATGCACTAGCGTCGCCCATCCATCCAAATAAGGCTGTGCACCGCTTTTTCTGCATCGCGACGCTTGTGCTTGGCAGTGCGACGGCAGTCTCGGCACAGGGCAAACCGGGACGGCCGGAGCCATCGCCTGCTTCACAAGTAGCGAATCCGCCGCCAGCAGACGCGCCGGCGGTTCCCCCTGCAAACGCGCCCGCTACAGTGCGGCTTCAATTTCCAAACAGCGATGTTGTCGATGTGCTGCGCTTGTACGAACAGCTCACCGGCAAAAAGCTGGTAATGGATAATTTCGTCCAAGGGAAGGTGAACATTTTCATCGCCAGGGATGTGTCGCGCGAGGAAGCCATCAAGATCATCGAGATGAGTATGTCCTTGAACGGCATCTCTCTCGTCCCGACCGGCAAGGACTTGATCGCCGTCGTGGGAGCGGGTCAAAATCCGCGCAAAGCGCCGGTGCCTATCGTTTCCGATCTGTCAGATATCCCGGCGGGAAATCCGGTCATCAGTTTCCTGTTCCATCTGCAGTACGCGGACCCC
>Ga0066903_100000254_pt1 | contig 30599 bp, 28 predicted proteins | sample PanSoiMetaGPlot1_FD_67491 | JGI IMG/M metagenome (GOLD analysis project Ga0066903, IMG submission 67491) | Tropical forest soil microbial communities from Panama analyzed to predict greenhouse gas emissions - Panama Soil - Plot 1 (version 2) | ecosystem: Environmental > Terrestrial > Soil >... | reverse complement strand
GCCAGGGACGCGGCGATACCGCTGGGACGCCGCCCGCGCCACGAGTAGGGATGCAATGCGGGACTTTCCCGAGCTTCGTCCGGCGATCAGGTACGCCTCCGCAACGTCAGGCGTCAGGCGCCCGAGCACTTCGCGCCACGCGTCCCACGACGCCGCCCGGAACTCCGGGAAGAGCTGCATGAACTGACGCGCGTCGTCGAGTGGCCCGTGGCCTCCTGGCCGCAGCGTCATCGCTCGTTCGCCTCCACCACGGCGCGCCGCACCGCTTCGAGTGGATCGACCTGGCGGGCCCGGCGCTCAAGGCCGAGCGCGAGGGACGACTTCTGAAGACGGTCGACGACCTGCAACCACAACGTCGTCGCGGCGCGCGTCCGGCCCTTGCCCGTCACCAGGCCGAGCCGCTGCAAACTGTCCCACAACGTGGCCTCGATCAAGGCGAGCTTGACGTGGCGCTTCACCTGGCCCAGCGCCAACGCGGACACTGCATCGACGCCACCGAGGTCCTTGAGAATGGCCGCCTCGCTTGTCAGGAGAAGGTCAGCGACGTGTTCTTGTTGCGGAAGGGCTCCGACTGCGGCCAGCGCCGATCGTGCGCCATGAACGAACGCAGGGCCGGGATGCCCCGGTCTCATGGTGCCGTCAGTCCAGCGATCCACGTAGACCGGATGCGGCTGTTTCTCGATCGGCTCAGAGGTCGGACGTTCTCCGATCGGATCGACTTTCGCCTTTAGCGGATCCACGTAGCGCCTTTCGCTTCCCCGTAAGTCATTGATGTGCGCGAGGCGAAGGCCACGCCAAATCGGTGGTTTCGCCCAACTTGAGTCTGATAATGAGCATTTCGTAAACCCGCACGTTCACGTGCCAGCGCCGAAGATCCCCACTGTGATCCACGCGACAGGCGCAGCACCCGTTTGTCGAGTGCGCGCCCGGCCCTGGAAAACGAGCGTGGGTACCCAAGGAAGAACGCCTCGTCATCCGCGACCCGGAAGCCGCCCTCGATAAGCTGCTCAGGAAGAAGCCCTCCGGCGTATGATCGAGCGTCCCTCAAATGCCGCTGAAGTGCCCAGCGTGCGGCACGCCGATCCGCCACCAGTTGATCGCCAACCGCGATGCCACACCGCTTCCTGGTCGCATTTACCGGTGCGCGGTCTGTCGTCTCGACCTGATCATCAAAGGCGACGGCACGAAGATGATCCTCGCCCCGCTCCCCAAAGACGACACCACGACCGACAAGCCCTAATCGACGGCTCGCCGCCGATGCGGGCTTGATCGCCTCCAAGATGTCGATCGCCGTCGCGATCAACTCGATACTGCGCCGGCTCTTGCCGCGGCCCATTACGAGATCCTCCGTCTTCCACGATCTTCCCGAGTTCACCTTGAGGGGCTTGAGCCCGAGCGAAGGCACGTAGCCCCTACCCGGCAGAAGCCATGCGCGCCTTCGCGACGTTGCTTCTCCCGTCGGGGAATCGCCGTCGCTTTGGCAGGCCGCCGTACTGACGGGTGCGGCCATCCGTTCACGTTGTGTCAGCGCCCGCAGCGCCGTCCCGCGCGCCTCGTGAACGACGCGATCCCTCGCGTGCATCCCGGCTGCTGGCTGTGCGCGGCTCCCCAGTCGCCAGCTTGGTTCCTCGACGCGTTGCTCCCTGGTGGTCTACCCGTCGGCACGTCGACGAGAAGCCCACCCATCGCGGCTGATTTCGCCTACAATCGGCAACGCAGACGGGCTCCTCGATTTCACGGTCCAGGCAGTTCCTTCTGCACCCCGGCGGCGGTGTCTCCAGCACCGCCACCGGCCCTTCCCATCGCCGGCGACATACGCGCAGGCGGCGACTCCGATACCACGGCCGTGTACTCGCTGACCGTGACCTTCGCGCCGTCCGCGGCGACGAGACATTTCGAACAACTGCGAGAGCGCCGCGCTCAGTAAATCCCGCTTCACTACGAACTGGATTTCGAGCGTCGCGATGCGGTCGAGCAGCCGCTGCTCGTCGTCGGCGAACGCCTGGAGCGCGAGATCGAGATGGCCGAGTTGCATCACGCCGCGCCCCGCTTGCCGACCTCGATGATCACCGGCGCTGATCGTTCAAGAAATTCGTCGAGCCACTCGCGCCGGCAGCGGATCGCGCGCCGACCCCCGACACGAGCGTGACGGATCCGACGGAGGCGACACTCGCGGAAAAACGTGTCGAGTCCGATCCGAAGGTAGGCGGCGGCCTCGCGCGCAGTGAGCCAAGGGGTTTCAGCCATAGGGCCCCTCTCTGTCAGGCCAGGCGGACGACGTCGAGCCCGTGCGCCCGCCGGTAGGCGACCAGGCCCGCTGTCAACGCCGAGCGCGTCTGGTCGTCCAACTCGCCATCGTTCGCGATGAAGTTGGCGAGTGATTTCGCGACCGCCTCCGGCGATGGCGCCGGACCATCGGCCTTCGAGACGTTGCCTACGGCGACGACCTTTTCGAGCGGCTGAAAGAACGACGCCCGGCGCGATTTCGGCACGTTCATGCCGGCGGCCGCGAGCCCTTGGAAGATGGATACCCTTTCGTCGTAGCTCGGCGCGTCGTGAGCGTGCTTCAGGACGGAGAGGCGGCCAGGTCGGAGGCCCCACTTTCGTTCGAGTACGACTTGCGACTCGGGAATCTGGGCAAGCGCGACGCGCAGATGGGAGACGTTCAAAGGCTTCATGCCTACCCTCTCTATAGAATTTCTTGCGGCCAGAAAATACTTCCTCGACGCTACGCTCGATCTTGGCGCGTGTGCAACGGGCTGTTTTCCAGAATCAACAGCCGTCCACAGCCGTCCGCATGAAATCTTTTTTTGCGCGGTGTTCGTTCGGGGGCAGATCGCGGATGCGCGTCAACTTGCCGGGAGGTTTCTGAGAAGGCGTGCCGGCGGTGACGTCGCGGGACGTGGCGGATCCGTCGTCGTACCGCTGTTTGTTCGCGTTCGCGTGTCGCTGGCGGGAGGCGAACGCCGCTCAGCTCTTTTCGACGCGCAGCCGGATGGTCGTTCGTACCGGTCCGCGCGAAGGCGCGGCGTCAGTATGAACGCCAGCCCGGATCGCTTTGCAACGGCATGCAACGGATGTCAAAACAGCGGCCATCGGACGCAGGTCAACCCGGTCGATGTTCAACAGTTCATCACGATAAACAGCCACGTGCCGCAATCCCCGCACGGTTCTTATTTGGTTCACACGCACGAGGTCATAGGTTCGAGTCCTATAGCGCCCACCACGTCAGTCCCCTCCCTTAAGAATTTCGACGACAGCTCATAAGCGCGACCAATGATGCTCGGCCGTTGGGGCGGGCCGTTCCGAGGATCTGCCCCTCACGCCTTGTACCGCCGCCGCGACGGCATCAGACTTCTGCCCAGTCCGACTGAGTTGCGCCTCAAGATCAGTGTCGACGCAGACGGATGTGCAGACGAGAAGGTTCGCCGGCGTATACGTTCGGAACCCGTCAGCACGACTTAGGAAGACGTTCCGCGGTGAGGTCTTTCCTGCTTCCTTATCATCCGCTCAGGCTCTCAGGCCACTCCGGTTTGCCGGGGACGCTCCGAGAAGCCGGAGGAGCGCCTCCTCCTTCGCCGCCGGGGAACCTGAGTCTTTCACAAGACTTCGCTGGTATTGCGGTTGCACCGGGTGCGACATGTCGCGCCCGGTCATCGTGTTCGCGTCCGTCGTCGTCGTAGCCGTCGCCCGAACCGCGGCGCCACAAGCGCCGGCCCCGCCCAACGAACCAGCGAATCCGACGCAGGAAGTCGCGAGTGAGACGCCCGCGGGTCCCGCGATCGTGGTAGGTCCAACGGAGATTCGTATTGGCGGATACCTCGGGATCACGGGGATCTCTCGGTCGACCAACGCCGGCGGCAGTCCTGCCACCACGTTCGGTTCGATCCCGTACGACAATACGCTGCAGGGCAACGTCTCGGAAACCCGCCTGAGCGCCCAGCCCTCTCGCCTCTCGATTCGCGTCAACGCCGCGCCCGCGCCCGACCGATCCACGCTCGCCGGATACTTTGAAATGGACTTCGCCGGCACGGTGCCGGGAAACGTGGCGATCACGGCCAGCAGCGTCGAGTTCCGCTTGCGCCACGCGTTCGGGGAAGCTCAGTTCCATCGCACATTTCTCGTCGCGGCCGGACAAGCCTATTCGCTCATGACTCCCGCGGCTGCGCAACTGTCGATCTGGCCGTCGGACTACGAATTGACGTATGCGGTTGATCTCAACTACGTGGCGGGCACGGTGTGGGATCGCACGCCGCAGGTGCGCTTCACGTATCGACCTTCGTCTGCATTCAATTGGGCGCTATCGATTGAGAATCCGGAACAGCAGATCGGCAGCGCCGTCAAACTCCCTGCGTGTTGCACCGCCGACCTTCAGGCGGAATACAACACCGGCGGAAATGGCCTCGCGGTTCCCAACATGATGCCCGACATCGTGTCGCGCGTGGCATTCAATACCAGTCCCGCGTTCCATCTCGACGCCGGCGGCGTGTTTCGCATGTTTCGCAGCACCATCGCGCCGTACGATCAGAGCACGCATCAGCCTGGCGGCGGCGTCACCGTCAACGCTCGCACGACCCTCGGCGCGACGAAGGTGATCGGCCAATTCGCATATGGTCCGGGAATCGGTCGCTACCTCGGGGGCCTCGCGCCTGACGTGACGTTCGGTGCGGACGGCTCGATCCATCCGGTCCGCGCCGGATCGTGGGTCGCTGGCGTTGAGCAGCGACTCACACCAACGGTGTCCGTCGCCGGATACGACAGCGGCGTCCACGCGGATGCAAGCTTTGCCACGGACGCGAACGGCACGCTCGTCGGCTTCGGGTATCCCGGATCCCCCAACTCGAACAACCGGAGCATCCACGAGGTCACGGGCGTCTTCGCGTGGCAGCCGTGGAAGATTGCCGGACGTGGCTCCATGCAGTGGAACACCCAGCTATCGTGGCTGCAGCGAACGCCATGGTCCGTCAGCGGCGGTCCGTCATCGGCCGACGCGTGGATGCTCCTCACTCAGATTCGATACAACTTGCCTTGAGTCCAGACGAGCGGCAACCGACTGTCTGAAGGCGTCGCGGCGGTCGGGGCTTCCGCGTTCTCGCTGTCGGCGCCAGAATGATGGCCGGTTGCGAACGTCGTCTCATGAAGGAGGATGGCGCATGACGATCTTCAGGGTTGGATCTCTCGCGATGATCAGTGCCGCGATTGCAGCAGCGGTGCTGGTCTCTGACAACGCTCGTGCCCAACAGCACGCCGGACCGCATTGGACTTACAATGGCAAGGACGGCCCGGATCATTGGGGTGAGCTCGACAAAGCCTTCAGCATCTGCCAGGCCGGCCATCATCAGTCGCCGATCGACATCCGTGGCGCGAAGCCGGGCAATCTCCCGCCGATTCAGTTCTCCTATCGGCCCTCGCCGCTGCACATCATCAACAATGGCCACACGATTCAGATCAACTACGCGTCCGGCAGCTTCATCAGCGTGGGCGGCACACAGTATCAGCTGACACAGTTTCACTTCCACCATCCCAGCGAAGAGCGAGTCAATGGCAAGGGATTCGAGATGGTCGCCCATCTCGTGCACGCGAACACTGAAGGCGCGCTCGCCGTCGTCGCGGTACTACTCGACCCCGGCACGGCGAACTCGGTGCTCACGCGTATCTGGCAGCACCTGCCAGCGAAGGAAGGGCCGGAACAGATGCTCGACGATGTGCAGATCGACGCCGCCGGACTGTTACCGCCGGACAGGGCCTACTACACGTTCACCGGCTCACTCACGACACCCCCCTGCACCGAGGATGTCACCTGGTTCGTGCTGAAGACACCCGCGACGATTTCAAAGACTCAGGCCGACGCCTTTGGCAAGATTTATCCGCGCGACGCGCGCCCGCTCCAACCGCTTTATGGGCGCGAGGTACTGGTCTCGAACTAGCGATATCGGTGCGTCCCGGGCTATGTCGACGAACATCAACGAGTCAACACGCGGCCCGAGAGGTCTCGTAATACTCCCAGCTGAGCACGGTAATATTTCGGTAATGTGCCGGAATGCAGAATAGCGAGCATGCTCGCCCTGAGGATCACGTCCACTGCCCTCTTCGCCGGCGTACTCCTTTTCGCTCCGGCTGCCGCACAGACGTCGATCTCTGGTGCGCCGCAGCCCCCGTCGACTGGTCCGGGCAGCCTGCGACCGGCCAGCGAAGCCAGCTTCGAGAACGGTCACTTCCGCGAGTCCGACATCGGCTTCGATGTGCCGGCGAACTGGAAGTACGAGGGGACGCGTCAGGCCGTGATCGCCACCGACGAAACGGCCGGCTTCACGGATCCGCAGACCGGTCTCACGGTCTACGCCTGGCTGAGCAGGCAGACGGCTGATGCTGCCGACATCCCGTTGCTGCTCGAGCGGGTTGTGGCAAACAAGGCGCGACAGCGGGAGCGGGAAGGCTACCGGCAGTGGCATGCCCGGCCCGATAGCGTGCAGCAGTCCTCAATCAACGGGCACGCTGCCGTGTCTGCGATCGCGGACTTTGAGTCGCGGAGCGGAACGCCGCGCGTCGAGTGCCTCACCTGGATTTACGCACCGGAGCGGCGCGTGCAGTTCTTCGCGGTGATGAGCCCTGACCAGTTCGCGGCGTTCCAGCCGCAGTTCGATCGGATGGCTCGATCAGCGACCCTGCCGTAGCTCGATGGTGACGCGGACGGCCGCGTCACCGAAACGGATCTCGTCGTCAGACTGGAGACGAACGCCGCGCGGGTCCCGCGGGACCGTGATGATCGCGCCGTCCCGAACGATGGCGGTCCCTCGAGCGCTTCCGTCATCGAGCACACGGTATTCGTCGCGCGCGTGGTCGTACCGCACGGTGGCGTGTGCCCGACTCACGGTCGACGTCTGCGCGTCGAAGGCCAGCTGATTCCATCGCGTCCGGCCTTTGGTGTCGCGGACTTCCTCGGTGCGGCCGATTCTCACGATCGGCCGGTCGAAGGAGTACGCCTTCTTCGCCGCGGCGCCCTTCACGATCGTCATCTTGAGCGCGGGCACGGACGCCTCGCGTGAGCCCTCAGCCTCGTCACGGGCGACGTACTCGATGGCGAACAACTGGCCGGCGGGCCAGCCCGCCGGGATCTTCCGCACGACCGAGACGCTGGCAGCAAACGCACGCGGGACCTCGCAACCCAATTCGTCCAACCGCGTGCGGACACGGGCCTCGAAGTTGTGGAACGAGCCTTCCAGCGCGGGCTTGTCGGCCGGGGCCGACAAGAGGACGCGCACGGCGATCGCACGATAGGGAAACACGCGATCGTTGATGCCGCGGACGGTAATCTTCCGCTCGATGGCGTCGAGCACCGCGGCGCGGATTTCGAGGGGAAGCGCGTCGGGCCCGAGCGGCGGATCGAGGAGGTCCTTCATCGCCCTGAACCGCTGTTTCATGTTCGTCAATCGTCCCGCCATCGGCACCTCATGGAAGGGTAGCGCCTGCGGCGCAGCCGCTCACGACCCCACCGCGTGGGGGTGGGGCACCACGCGCATAAGAATCAGTGGATCAGTCCCAAGTCGCGGGCTGCGTCCACGAGATCACCGGCGACGGGCGCGGCCGTTCGCGCGCCGTAGCCCGCGTTTTCGACGATCACGGCAAACGCGATGCGGTGTCCCGTGGATTCACCGTACGGCGCAAACCCTGCAAACCACGAGTGGGCGCGGCCGTGATCCACTTCGGCCGTTCCCGTCTTGCCGGCGATTGGCGTGGTGTTGGACGCGAGCGTCCGTCCGGTGCCGGACGTGACCACCTCGCGCATGTAGCGCCCGATCAACGCCGCGTCATCTACCGAGAGCAATCGGGGCGGCGCGTCGGTCTGGGGCCCGGGACCCTGGACTCGAGGCTCGGGACTCGAAGCACTGGTGAGCCACTTCGCCTGCGGAACCAGCCCCTGTCCCGCAATGGCCGCGGCGACGCGCGCCATCTTCACCGGCGACAGCACGACGTGCCCCTGACCGTAGCCTGCCTGCGCCAGCGAGTGCCGCAGCGCCGCTGGCGTTGGCGGCTGTGAGATGTCGATGTCGAAGAGCGAGGCGGCATCGAGAAGCGGCTGCGGTCCGAGCCGCAGGGCGAGCTGCGCGAAGTACGCGTTGCACGACACGACCAGCCCGCGCCGCAGGTCGACGCTGCCATGCGGCGTCGCATCCATCGGATCGTCCCGCACGGGACGTGAGGAGCCGGGCACGTAATTGCCGACGCGGCCGTCAGGTAACCGAATGCACATGTACGGTCCCGATGGGGCCGCCGGCGTACGAAGCGCCGCGGCCGCCACGAGCAGCTTGAACGTCGAGCCCGGCGGGTAGAGGCCGTATCGCGGCCGGTCGAGCAGACGCTCGGCGAGCGGACTGCCAGCTGTCGCGGCGTTGCGCGACATCAGGTCGTGCTCATCGGGCCATGGGTATGAAACCGCCGCCAGCACGTCTCCGGTCTCCACGTCGAGGACGACCGCGGCCCCGCGAGTGAAGTGGCCGGCCTCGATCCGCCGCGCCAGCGCCGCGGCCGCGCGCGCCTGCAGCCTGGCGTCGAGCGTACTCTCGACGTCTCGATGCTTCGACAGGAACTGACGCACGCGAGGATCGTCAGCGTTGCCGCGCGCGCCGATGAGCGGCAGCAGTTCGCGATAGTCGCGCCGGATCGCGCGCTCGAGGCGCCCCGTTCGTGGATTGCGGACCTCCACCGTCGTCGGCCGATCGTCGAAGCCTTTCAGCCGCGCATCTTCGTCGCGCTCGAGGTACGACGAATTGCGCGACGCCCAGTTCGTTTGGTTGGTCGCGTCGCCGATCACATGGAAGCCGAGGCCTCCGAGCGGGTAACAGCGCGCGCCAGAGGGTGGACACGGCTCGTGAAGCTTCACGTGCGCTCCCGCGTAGCGCGTGTTCACGTCCCGGATCTCGGCAGCCCGGCTGGTCGCCAGCGGCAAATGGTTGCGGTCGAAGATCGTCCCGCGCTCGATCAGCCGCGCCGCGTCGACGAGCCGCGGGTTGTACTGGAACCGCATCGCGCCGTCCGCCTGCTCGCCCAGGCTGGCCGCCGTCACGACAGCGTCTGCCTTGACCACTTGAATCCAGGCCGCGCGGCCGACCACCGCCGCGGCGGCAATCCCCAGAACCCAACCCAGCGTGCGCACAGGCACGACCAGATGCGTCCGCACGGCGCCAGACCGCCGTGTGATGCCCAGAACGATGCCGATGGCGGCGCAGTTGGCGAGCATCGACGAACGCCCGTAGCTGAGAAACGGCGTGACGACACCGGAAAGCGGCAGGATGCCGACGAGCCCGCTCGCGATGACGAAGGCCTGCACTGTGAGACCGAGCGCGACGCCCATGGCGAGAAACGCCGAATAGTCGCCCGGCGCTCGAAGCGCCGCACGCAGGCACCGCCATGCGATGAGCGCGTATAGAGAGGCCACGACCACGACGCCCGTCAGACCCAGCTCTTCGCCGACGACGGCGAGGACGAAGTCCGTGTGGGCTGCAGGGATGAGTTGCGAGTCGCCCATCCCGGCACCCCTGCCCCACGCGCCGCCCGTGGCAAGCGCCCACAGGCCGTGAGCAATCTGATCGCCGCCCGCGACGCCATTCGTCCACGGATCGATCCAGATCGCGACGCGCTGCCGAACCGTGGCCGGCACACCCAGTTCGTGGGCAACCAGGAACGCCGCCAGCAGCATGGCGATCCCGGACAACACGAGCACGATCCTCCCGCGCGCCACGCCGTAGAGACCGAGAAAGACGAACGAGAGCGCCAGCGCGGGCCCGAGATCCTTCTGCAGGAAGAAGAACGAGAGCACGACGCCCATCGCAACCAGGACGGGCCGGACGTCCTTCCATCGCGGCGCACGCACACCCCGCATCCATCGGGGCATCACCGGAGTAGCATGCGAGAGCTCGCGAAGGAATTCGATCCGCCGGGCGAAGTAGGCCGCTAGGGAGAGCATGACGAGCAACCGGATCGCCTCGACCGGCTGCACGCCCAGCAGGTTCACTTTCGCGCCGCTCGTTCCCGGGCCGCTGCCGAACGCGACGAGGGCCGATGCCAGCGCGAGCGCGACGGCGAGCGGCGCCGCCATCGTCCGCCGTAAGGGCGAGGCTTCGAAGTCAATGCGCGACAGACCGACGAGCGCCGCCACACCGACGGCTGCACCCATCGCGAACCGATACGCGATGAACGTGTCACGCAGGGGATCGCGCAACGTCAGCATGCACATTAAGCCGATGCCGCTGAGCATCATCACCGCAGGCAGCAGCACGGGATCGTCCGATGCGCCGAGCCGCCACCTTACCAACCACGCGACCCAGAACGCCGACAGGAATAGCAGGACCGCGACCCGCAGGCGCGACGTGTACTCCTCGCTCGTCCGGACGATGGCCGAGCGCTTCAGCGTCGCGAGGTCGGAGGCGGTCAGAACCGGAATGCGCGCAAGGTCCGGACGCCGGTCCAGCCGCTCCCGGAACTCGACGAGCCGGCGATCCTTGCGGACATCCTGGGCGTCGATCGCAACGTTCGCCAGGGCGCCAACGTGCTCGAGAGGCTGGCCGCTCGTCGTACGTCGATACAGGATCCGTGCGGCGACCCCTCGCTCGAACGTCGAGTCGAACATCGTCAGGCGACCGGCGAGCTCGTTCGGGTCGTGAAGCCTGCCGAGGTGAACCAGGCGGCCGCTCGCCAGATCCGATTCGACAGTTGAGAGATCCTTCGTGCGCGCCGCATACGTGAGGAACAGTCCGGCCGCGACGGCGAGCGTGACCGCCGCCAGGCCCAGGCCTTCGAAGAACGCGGCACGAGACGATGCCACCACGGGCCGAACGTTGGCGGCAGGCGGATCGATGACGCGCATGGGTCAGAGCTGCGGGACGAGAAGGACGGCCGTGTGTTCGGCGCGCTGCTGACAGTAATCGTGGTTGTACTTCGCCTGGCCCTTGTCGAGAATTCCGGACAGCGAATCGACGCAGCGCGCGTAGTCGTCGCGAGCGTGCTCGAGCGTATCGCGCCGCGCGTCGCCGGCGAGCCGCCGCGATCGGTTGAACGCCGCGTCGGCCCGCAGGCGGTAGCCGTCGCCGATCTGCGCCTGCTCGCGCCATCCCGGCTTGTGGCCGCGCTGCTCAGCCTCCTGAATGGCCGCCGTGCCGAGTTCGAAGTTGGCGAGCCCGTAGATGTAGATGCGGCTCAGGCCCAGATAGGGATCCGCTGATTGAGGGCTCATTCCGGCCGCGCGCTGAAACGCGTCGATCGCCCGGTTGAACAGGCGGTGCGCTTCCAAGGGGCTCGTCCGCAGCAGTCCCTGCCCGGCGATGCGATCCAGATGGCCCTGACAGTCGAGCGCCCTGGGCATCAGTTGTGTGTCGCGCGGCGCGATCTCCGCGGCCCACGCCAGCGCATCAGCGGCCTGCCGCCACTGCGCCTCGGCGACCGTCTGCTCTTCCTGCCGGTAGTCCGCAAGGACGTCGTCGGCGAGCGACACTAGGCGATCCTTCAGCGGACGGTTCAGCCGCACCCGCACGCCCATCGCAAACGGGCTCCAGTGGCGCAGGCGGTGGTAGTCCTGGCGCCTCGCGGCGATGGTCCGTAGTTCGAGCGACGACAGGGCCGTGCGCATGCGTTCGGCGCCCATCCATGCCACCGCTTCCGACGTGAACATGCCGGACAGCACGAGCAGGGCCGCCAGCCACGCGCCGCGGCGGACATAGACGCCGGCGCGACGAATGGACCTCGCGACAGGGACAGTTGTGTCGACGACAGTGGCGGCGCGGGGCGCCGGCAAGCTGACGTCAACCGGCCGCGGGAGTGTCAGCACAGCCTTGGCAGCCGACGACTGTGCAGCTGTCGGCACGATGGCAGCCGCCGCCGTCGTTCGTGTTGCGCCCGCCGCCCGGGCCCACGGGACGCCGATCGTCAGCGCCGTGTCGTACTGCGCGAGCGCGGTGGGGCTCTCGCCACGCAGAAATGCCTCCAGATCGGAACGGACGGCCGATGCGCTCGGATACCGGAGCTCTGGCTGAAACGCCAGCAGCTTGTTCACGATGGCGGCCAGCTCGATCGGACATGACGGCGGAAGCGCCTCGCGCGGCACGTTGCGCTGAATCGCATTCGACAGCGCGCGGAAGAGCGGCGGGTCCTCAAGGCGGAAGTGCGGCCGGTGCCCGCTGATCATCTCGTGGACCATGACGCCCACCGCCCAGCGATCGTCCTGCTCGCTGCCATGCCCGGTTTCGAGCCGTTCTGGCGACGCATAGGGCGGCGTGACGAACGTGATGGTCTTGACCGCGCGGGTCTGCTCGAGCGCCTTCGAGATCCCGAAGTCCAGCACTTTGATCGTGCCGTCGCCGAGCACGAAGACGTTGGCCGGCTTCAGGTCGCCGTGCACGATACGCGGGAACCGTTCGCCGTCAATCTCGGCCTCGAAGCTGTGGGCCTTCTCGAGGAACTGGCAGATGCCGATGGCGTGGCGCGCCGCCTCCTCGGGCGCAAGCGGCCGATGATGCAGCAGGGCTGACAGCGTGGGCGCCGCCACGAACTCCATCGCGATGTAGAAGCAGTCGTAATGGCGATCGTCGCCGAAGGCGAACACCTCCGGCACCAGGCCGTGCGTCCGCATGAACCGCTGCTGCAGCTTGGCGCCCGTGCGTTCGGCGGCCACGGCGTCGTCGTTGTTCAGCGAGACCAGCTTGAGGGCCACCACCGCCCCGCTCTGGAGCGAGCGTGCGCGGTACACCTTCCCGAATCCGCCTTTGCCGATGTCGACGCTGCTTTCGATGCAGTAGCCGCCAATGACCGAACCTGGCTGGGGCATGGAGGGTCTCGGCTACCGGACGGGAACCGGCTGGGAGGGCGACATCAGGTTGTGAGACGAAGAAAACAGCGCCTCGCGTTCCGCAGCCGAGAGCCCTCGGACGAAGTCCGCGCCGTAGCCGACAAACAGGTTTCGCGACACGCCCGCTCGATCCGCCTCCTTGAACACCAGAGCCGGGTCAGCCGAGCCGGCTGGACGGAGGAAGGTGTTGTGACGGATGTGGATGTCCGCCCCCCCGACGACCGCGACGCCTGGGCCTTGCGAGACCCGAATCGAACAACCTGACACGGTCGCACCCTCAGCACCGGCGAACTCGATGCCGGCGCGCGCCATGGGACCTTCCACGTCGCACAGCTCGATCCGGCGATCGGACCCCGACACCCGAATTCCCGTGGCGATCGGCGCGTCGGGCCTGGACTCGATGCGGAGTCCCGTGATGGTGCCGCTGCCGGCCGCCGCCACCGCGAGCCACTCCCCCGGTTCTGCCTGGTCACGAACCAGCGTGGCCGTGCCTGCCACCGCCGCCACCAGGTCCACGCCTTCTGGCAACACGACGCGCTCAGCGTAGGTGCCCGGTTTGATCTGCACGACGTCCCCCGGATGCGCCGCCGCAATCGCCGCATCGATGCGCGGATAGGTCGAACCTGCGCCGACGACGAGAGTGCGGCCACCCACCGGCGCACTGGATCCCAGACGCGACGCGAGGAGCAGCGCCATCGCGACTCCGGCGACGGCGCCGGCCGCGAACCATGTCGGGCGCCGCGCCAGCATCCACCCGATCGGCCGCCACAGCCGGCTTGCCACGCGTCGTTTCTCCGGCATGCCCACCCGCCGAACCGCGTGTGCGAAGTCCGGCCCCTCGGCATAGACGACCGTCACGTTGTCCCGACCGCCGGCGTCGTTGGCGCTCGCGACGAGCGCGTCTGCCACTGCCTGCGGATCGCCGGCATGGGCTCGAACCACGTGTTCGATGGACGCCGACGGCACCATGTCGGTGAGGCCGTCGGTGCACAACAGGAGGGCCGCGTCGGGCTCGATCGTCTCTTCGACCACATCCACGAACGCGTCGTCGTCTTTGTCACGATGGATGCCGCCGACATCACGGAACACCTCATTGCGCCGGGGATGCCGCATGGCTTCGAGCTCGGTCAACGCGTGCGCGTCTTCGCGTTCCCCGACAGGCGAGTGATCGTGCGTGAGCTTCCGGATGCCCTTCGGCGTCACCTTGTAACACCGGCTGTCTCCCACGTGGCCGATGGTCAGGCGTTGATCGACGACGAGCGCCAGTGTCAGCACGCACGTCATGCCCTCGTAATCGGGACACTCCTCCGACGCCCTCCAGATCTCGTTATTGGCGAGCGCAATCGCTTCGCGCACGCGTTCAGCGGAGGTGCCGAGCGGCCGCGACAGGCGATGCATGATTTCGCGCCGGGCGATGGCTGCAGCGATCTCGCCCGCAGCCTGGCCGCCCACGCCGTCGATGACGCCGAACACGCCCCCTTCCGGCTCACAGAGCGGCAGATCTTCGTTGTTGTCGCGGACACGGCCGGCGTCGCTCTGCCACGCCGCCGTCAACCATGTTCCCGCCACGCCGATCATCGGTCGTACTCCCGCGCCAGCCACGTCAGCCAGCCCACCACGCCGACCAGCAGCACGAGGAACGGCGCACGCGTCCACTCCAGCCAGGTCATGGACGCGGCTCGCCTCTGAACTCGATCGTCACGGCGTCGGCCAGCTCGATCCGCGCGCCCGGCGGAAGCTCCACCTCTCCGCCTGGTTCGACGACGGCGCCCTGATCAGAACGAACGGCCGCCGGCAACACCTGGCCATTCAGCGAGGTGCCCCATGTACTGACGTCGCAGACGAAGAACCGGCCGCCCGCATCTGTCCGAATCCGGCAATGCTCGCGCGAGACCTTCGGCCCCGTGATGACTTGCACGTCGACCCAGATGCCCGGACCGCCGCGTCCGATCTTGATCAGGTCCTTGTGAACCGGCACGACGTGGGGGCCGGCGTCGTCGTGGTAGCTGAGCGTCGCGCGCGGTGCCGCGGCGGCCGCTCGCGTCGTGCTGGCCGCAACCGGAGCCGAGCCCGCATCAGTTGCCGCGACGACCGCTGACGTGCGCCGGCCGTCGGCCACGATGGTCTTGATCGTGCGGACGGTGGGCGGCCCTTCGTACTCACGCGGCGAGGGAATGGTGAGCTTCGACAGGATCCCCAGCGCGCCCCGCGCCAGCTCGTCGTCATGGTCCGGCTGAATGTGGATTTCCCATCCACCCGAGGGCACCTCGATGGGCGCACGCGCCTGCTGCTGTCGGAGCCGGTCCAGCAACCCCCGGCGGCTCGATTCGCGATTGAGCCGTTCGACGTGGCGGGTCAGCACGCCGCCGACGTCGGCCGCGATGCGCGTCACGATGCCTTCGACGACTTCGAAGTCGGAAGGATGGAGGTAGACGTGGAAGATGGTGGGCGGCAGCGTCGCTGACGGCAGCTCGTACAGGTTGTTCACCAGCTCGTCGCGGACGGCTTCGAGGATGCGCCGCCCGCTTGGCGGCTTGGAGGTGTCCATATCTCAGAACTGTTTGGCATCGTATGATCCCGATACGGATGAAGTCCCTGCGAAGTCCTGCGAATTCCGATTTTTTTGGGAAGGTCCGGTTCGGCCATGCTGGCGAATTCACCTTCGACGCCGCATCGGGACAGCTGCGCCGCGGTGATCGGCTCGTCGAGCTGTCGGGTACCGCCTCAGAAGTGCTGCGCGTGCTACTCGAGGAAAGGCCCCGAATGGTTCTGAAAGACGAGCTGGTGCAGCGTGTCTGGCGCGGCACCGCGGTGGAAGAAGGAGGCCTGTCGGTCTATGTGGCGAAGCTGCGCGACGCGCTTTCTGACGACCCGCACGCTCCACGCTTCATCCGCACGTTTCACGGCAAAGGGTACGCGTTTGTCGCCGACGTCGAACCAGCCGAGGCTCCGCGGCGCGACGGTTCCGCGGCCAGCGCGTTCATGCTCGACTGGGAGCGCCGCCTCTTCCCCCTCACGGAAGGCGAGAACATCGTCGGCCGCAGCCCGCTTCACTGCTCGCTGTGCATCGACGACAACCGCGTGTCGAAGCGGCACGCGCGAATTGTCGTCACCGGCGAATCGGCTGTCGTCGAGGATCTGAAGAGCACGAACCACACCTTCGTGCGGGGTGTGCGGATTGGATCGCCCCATCCGCTCACTGACGGAGACGTCATCCGGTTCGGCGGACCGGATGTCACCTTCCGGCGCACCGACGTGCCGACGGTACAGGTGGCACCCCCTGGCCGTCAACGCCGGACGCGTTCGTAATGCTGTTTCACGTCAGCGAAGAATCCGGAATCGAACGGTTCGAACCGCGGCGATCTGCCTACACCCACACCCCCGTCGTCTGGGCCGTCACTGGCGCTCGCCTTTGCAACTACCTGCTCCCGCGCAAGTGCCCCCGGGTGACGTATTACGCGGGTCCAGAGACGACGGCCGGCGATGTCGAACGATTCCTCGGGTCGAGCGTGGCTGTCGTTGCGATCGAGAACGCCTGGGCGGCGAAACTGCAGACATGTCGGCTGTACTGCTATCACCTGCCGCCGGCGTCGTTCGAGTGCCTCGACGAGTGCGCCGGCTACTTCGTGAGCCGCGTGCCAGTCCTGCCTGTGCGAGTGGAGGCTATCGAAGATCCTGTCGCCGAGCTCATCACACGGGGCGTCGACCTGCGCATCCTCGCGAGCTTGTGGCCGCTGCGCGATGCGGTGCTGGCTTCGAGCCTGCGCTTCTCGATGATTCGCATGCGGAACGCAGAGCCTGCGCCCTGATCGCCAGCGAAGTCCATCGCGAGCAAGATTCACCCGCTTTCAATCTCGCCAGGCGCGCACAGCGAGCGCTCGCACCGGTTTCGCGGGCATCTGCGCTCGTGCAACGGGCGGTCCGCCGTGCCTTCGCCAGCGGTCCGCCCTGTTCGTGACCAGTCTGGTGTGTTCGGCGGAGCGACGTTCCAGCCTCCCTCAACACGCTGATCGAGCGCCGCGATCCGGCATTCGCGACCAGCGCTGGTCCGCCAGGCCGCCGCCATCAGTTACGGCGGTGATAGATCAGCGTCTGCCGGCTGTTGCTCTCCTGCGACAGCGTGACGAGGCTGCCGGACGGCTCGGCGAGGACGCTCAACTGGCGTTCGACGGTGAGCGTATCTCCAGCGACGGCGTACGCGTCCGTGATGATATTGGTGAACTGTCCGCGCGTTCGCTTCGACGTGAGCGCCAGCATCCCGGCGACGAGCGCGAAGCTATAACGCCGGTCGAGGACGGCGCCCGTCCTCGGATCCTTCACGGGCGACTCGGTCCCGTCGAACAGGTAGACCTCGGGATCCGCAGCGTCTTTGACGAGCGAGATCTGAGCGGGCGTGGTGGCAATGACAAGCGTGCGCGCGATGGGCAGGCCCGCGATGCGCCCAGCGCCAGCGGGCTCGTCCAGCAGCCACGTCCCTCGAAACTCCACGAATTCACGGGGCGTCCGATCGGGGAGCGGATCCGCCGGCGCGCGTTGCGCGGCGACGATCAGCGGACAGCCGACGAGCACCGCCGCAAACATCAGGCGTATACGCATACGTCCCTACCCCCTCTCCGGGTGAACCCTACTCGCGGCCGCGCCCGCGTCCAGCGCCGCCCGGGGCACCCCGTCCTCGGCCGGCGTTCTCGGTCGATGGCGGAACGAGGCCCTTCATCCGCAGATAGATCGTCGCGATGCCGTACTCCTCGTTGTCGTGGGCGATGAGATTCATCAGCGGCACCACCTTCGACTGTTCCCCGCCGCGACCCGGAACCATCTGCGCCATCGTCTCGTCGGTGAGCGACGCGAAGGCGTCGTCGCAGTACGCGAACGAATCGGTGAGCGCCTTGAGGGCGTCTGCCCTGGTCGTCTTCGTCTGCTCGAGATTGTCCTGATTCGGGTTCGTGCCGCCCTTGAACTGCGCGCACCAGATGTAATGAAACTGCGCGACGTGCGCGAACACGCCGGCAAACGTCCGCACGTCGGCCGACGGCTTGAACGTCGCGGTCTCCTCGGTCATCTTCTCCGCGGACTGCGTCAGGTTCGTCTTCGCCTGGTTGTACTGCTGTTGCAGGCGTACGGCTGCCGTGACGCGTTGTGCGCCGCCTGAGGCCTGCGCAAAGACCGGGGCTGCCGTTAACACCATCGCCAAACAGAACCCGACTCTCATCGTCTCGTCTCCTTCATATTGATCCCGGCGTCCGACGATGCTACCGTCGTCGCTCGCGATAGCGCGGCTCGCGGAATCTGCAACGCGTGACCGGATCGACCGTGGACAGAACTGCAATCATTACGTGAGCATTCCCGGAAAAAGCCTATGTTACTGCGCGGCATGCACCATGCTCATCGGCATGTATGGAGCAAGCGATGACCGACGATGAGCTGGGCGCGCGCTTTTCCGCCATCGATGCCAAGTTCGATGCGCTCAGGTCCGAAATCAGAGCCGAAATCAAGGCTGAAGGCCTCCTGACTCGACGTCATTTCGACGCCGTGGCGGACGGCCTTCGGCACGAGATTCGGATTGTCGCAGAGGGTCACGAAGTCCTGACGGAGCGTGTGGAATCCCTGCAAGCCGGACAAGGGCGGCTCGAACGCGGGCAGGAACGGCTCGAAATCCGCATGCTTGCTCTGGAGCATCGGCAAGGGAACCTCGAAGATCGACAAGGCGAGCTCGAACAGCGCCAGGGGAAGCTCGAGGAGGGGCACACGACCCTCGTCATCGAGGTCCGTGCCCTCGCCTCACGACTACCGGGATGAGCCGACCCGTTTGTCCACCAGCACCTGCCCATCTCGGACCACCAACGCCACGTCGAGCAGGCTCGTGATATTGGCGAGCGGATCGCCGTTGAGCATCACGAGGTCCGCCGCCTTGCCCTTCTCGAGCGTTCCGAGCTGATCCGCTTTCAGCACCGAGCGCGCAGCGTTCCGCGTGAGGATCGTGATGATGTCCTTCGCGGAGAACATCAGCTGAAGCGCACGCAGTTCGTCGGCCAGCGACTCGCGCGGGTGCCAGCGGCTGTCGGTGCCGTAGCCGTAGCTGATGCCCGCATCCCACAGCAGCCGCGCGTTGACCGGCCCCTGGCCCCCGCTTGAAATCGTGTCCCACGGAAATGGCAGCTCGTCGCGGAAGAGCGGCGTGTTGTCGCGGCCGAAGTGCGGGATGAAGATGGCAAGCGTCGAGGTCATGGGGATGCCGGCGCGGACAATCTTCTGCACCGACGCAGCGTCCTCTTCAAGCCGACCGATATGCGGCGTGTGGACGAGCACGGCCGGGCCCGCCTCGACCGCCGCCAGCGTGTCTTCGACGCTGACCGCGTGCGTGATGGTTGGCAGGTTCCGCTTCCTGCCCTCGTCGACGATCAGCTTCAGCGTGTCCTTTTCGGGACCGCCCGGCGTGACGGTGATGACAGTCTTGATGTAATCGAATCCGGCCTTGGCGACGGCCTCGACCTCGCTGACGGTGTCGTCGCGCGGAATCGCGCGCGCCGGCTGCGTCGGGCGAAGCGGCGGTCTCGAGGTGTCGAAGCGCGCCGGATCGCCGCCGGGGAAATTGCCTTCGGCGCGTCCGCGCCCGCGGCCAGCGTCGGCGCCGCGGCCATCGCCGCGCCCGCCACGTCCGCCGCCCCCTTGGGCCAGCGGGATGAGGGCTGCCGAAAACAGCCGCGGACCTTTCGTCTCGCCCTTCTGCAGGCGCCGGCGCAGCTCGAGGATCGCCGGGCGGTCGTCGATCGCCGACAGCACGGTCGTAAATCCGGCGTCGAGAAACTCCTGCATCCGCACTGCGGACTGCTCCTTCAACCACTGGTCGCCGTTGCCCTGAATCAGATGGCGATGAGCGTCGATGTAACCGGGCATCACGGTCTTGCCGCGCGCGTCGATCACACGCCCGGCGCCGCCGACGGCCGTTCCGGGGCCAACCGACAGGATCTTCCCGTCGCGCACGACGATCGATCCGCGCTCGATGACCCCGCCAGCGCCGTCGAGGATCCGCGCGTTGGTGACGACGAGATTCTGCGCCCCGACGAGGCGCGGCTCTGCGGCCAGTGCCGCGATGGCCAGACCGGCAACGGCGAGTGGCTGTTTCGTTCGCATGATGACCTGTCCCTTCGCGTTTTTGGCCGGAATGGTACCCGAAAATCGAGGCGCCCGCGGCCGCGTGCGGCGCTATGATGCCCGCATGCCGAAGACGAAGTTGCCGGTCGATCGCCGCGGATTTCTCAAGACCGCCGCAGCAGGCGCGGCGGGCCTCGCCGCGGGGACCGATCCCGTGCACGCGCAGCAGCAGCCTGCGCGACCTGGAAGCCCGGCAGCCCCGGCGGCGCCCGGAACGCCGCCATCGAGCGTGACGCTGGCCCGTGAGACCGGCGCGGCGCCTACCTCCGCCGCATCGCGCGTCATCGAGCGCCCCGGCTCAGACTTCATGGTCGACGTGCTCAAGACGCTCAACATCGAGTACCTGGGCAGCAATCCCGGATCGACCTTCGAGTCGTTGCACGAGTCGCTCGTCAATTACGGCGACAACAAGATGCCCGAGTTCCTCACGTGCACGCACGAGGAGTCGGCCGTCGCGATGGCGCATGGCTACTACAAGATCGAAGGCAAGCCGATGATGGCGTTGCTGCACGGCAACATCGGCCTGCAGCATGCCGCGATGGCCATTTACAACGCCTACTGCGACCGCGTGCCGATCTACATGGTGGTCGGCAACCACGAGGACGCCGCCGCACGGGCGCAGGGCGTGCAGACGATTCACAGCGCGCAGGACATGGCCGCGCTCGTCCGCGACTTCGTCAAGTGGGACGACGACCCGCGCTCGCTCGGCCACTTCGCCGAAAGCGCGGTTCGCGCCTACAAGATCGCGATGACGCCGCCCATGGGCCCGGTGCTCATCGTGGCCGCCTACGAAATCCAGGGCGACCCGTGCCCCACGCGGCTGCCGGCCATTCCGAAGCTGACGATGACTGCGCCACCACAGGGCGATGCGGGAGCTGTCGCTGAGGCGGCGAAAATGCTGGTCGGCGCCGAACGCCCGCTCATCATCGCCGAGCGGATGGCGCGAACGCCCAAGGGGATTGAGCTGCTCGTTCAGCTCGCCGACACGCTGCAGGCGCCCGTCCTCAACCGCGAGCGCATGAACTTCCCCAACCGGCATCCGCTGGCGGGCAACGGCGGCGCCGGTTATCGACCCGACGTCACGCTGTGCCTCGAAGTGAACGACCTGCAGAACGACACGCGAGCCGCCCGCGCGGCGGGCGGCCGGATCATCAGCATCTCGACGCTGACCCTCAATCACAAGAGCAACATCCAGGATTTCGGCCACTACGCCGACGTCGATCTCGATATCGCAGGCGACGCTGAGGCGACGCTCCCGGCGCTCATCGACGCGTGCCGGAAGCTGGTCACCGCCGACCGCCGGAGCTTATTCCAGCAGCGCGGCAGCAAGCTGACCGACGAGCATCGGAAGGCGCGCGCACAGGTGCTCGACCTGGCAGCAAACGGATGGGATGACAGCCCGGTCAGCCTCGCGCGCCTCTTCACGGAGCTCTGGCCGCTGGTGAAGAACGAAGACTGGTCGTACGTGTCGCCGCAGGGCTTCGTCAGCAACTGGCCGAACCGCCTGTGGACCATCGACAAGCACTACCAGTACATTGGCGGGCAGGGCGCCGGTGGCATGGGCTACGGCGCACCGGCCTCAGTGGGCGCCGCGCTCGCCAACCGCAAGTACGGCAGGCTGTCGATCAACGTCCAGACCGACGGCGACTTCAACTACTCGCCCGGCGTGTTCTGGACGGCGGCGCATCACAAGATCCCGCTGCTGACCATCATGCACAACAACCGCGGGTACCATCAGGAAGTGATGTTCCTCGAGCAGCAGGCCAGCCTCCACAACCGCGGTGCCGATCGCGCGCACATCGGCACGAAGCTGTGGCAGCCCGACATCGACTACGCGAAGATCGCGCAAGGGTACGGGTTGTACGCCGAGGGACCGATCACCAGCCCGAAAGATCTGGCGCCCGTACTCAAGCGAGGCATCGAGCGGGTGAAGAAGGGCGAGCCCGTGCTCATCGACCTCGTCACCCAGCCGCGGTAGGCGAACTATGCGAACTCTCGTGGCTCTCGTGCTCGGCTGTGCCCTCGCGTCCGTCGTCGTGGGGGCGCAAAACCCGTCGGACGCAAAACGCGGCCAGGAACTCTGGATGACGTACACCTGCTATGGGTGCCACGGTTATTCCGGCAACGGCGGCAACGGCCCGAAGCTGGCGCAGGGCGGTCGCTTCAACAACGCGACGGCCCTGACCAACTACGTGCGCAATCCGCCGCGCGCCAACCTGATGCCGTCCTACTCGACCAAGGTCCTCTCGGACGATCAGCTGGCCGCGATCTACGCGTTCCTGAAGTCGGTGCCGCCGTCGCCGCCGGCGAAGGACATCCCGCTCCTTTCCGATTTTCGATAGGGGACGGCGTCGGGCCGCCCCATTCCGGAACGGGCTGAAGCCCGTTCCCTACAGACGTGAAAACTACGCGACCGAAAATCGTCCGGGGCCGATCAGCTGTCCATGGCTACGGCGTCTTCGCCGCCGAACCGATCCCGAAGAACACACGCATCATCGACTACGCTGGCGAGCTCATTCGCAACGACGAGGAGTGCGAGGCGCGCGAAGAGCGCTACCTCGCTGACGGGTGCATCTGGATCTTCCGGGTGAACCGCGCGTGGAGCCGCGACGCCAACGTTGGCGGCAACATCGCGCGCTTCATCAACCACTCCTGCGCGCCCAACTGCTGGTTCGACGTCGTCGACAAGACAATCTGGATCAGGGCGGCGCGCACGATCCGCCGCGGCGAGGAACTGACGTACGACTATTCGATCATCGGCGACCGCGCCATCCCGTGCCGGTGCCGGCCAGGCTGTCCGAACAAGATTTAGCGCGTCACTTCTTCAACAGCGCCGGCCAGTTGAGAATCATCGTCACCGGTTCCAGCCCCGGATCGCTGACGATGCGATTGACGAGGAACCGACGGCCGTCGTGCGAGACTTCATAGTCGGTCACGCGGTCCAGTTCAGTGACGGGCGTTGGCGCCTTGGCTTCGAATTCGGGCCTGTACGACAGGGCGACGGACATCAGACGTCGCACGCCCGCCGACGGGGTCGTCCCATAGAACAAAGTTTGACCGTCCGCAGCCCACCGGGGCTGGCCGCCCCCTCCGACCGAGACCTGCCACTTCGCGCCCGTCGCAGGAAAGGGCTGCACGTACACCTCGAACGGCCCCGACTCGTTCGACATATAGGCAACCCATCGACCATCAGGCGAAAAACGGCCGTCCCGTTCCGTCGCAACCGTCTGCGCGAAAGGCGTGGCCTTTTTGTCGGCGACCGAAAACACCCAGAGATCGGTAGAGGTCGGCGTGTCCTCGGTCTGGAACAGCAGCGTCCGGCCATCGCGCGACCAGTCGAGCGCGACCTTGTCGTGGTCCGATCGGAGGAGCAGCACCTCGGAGCCGCCATTCGCGGGTTTCTCGTAGAGGTCGTAAAACTTCGCCGTGCCCTGATCCGAAGAGAACACCAGGCGGCTCCCGTCCGGCGACCAAATGCCCTTGACGTCGCTTCTCGGATTCGTCGTGAACCGCGACGATGTGCCGCGCCCCAAATCGACCAGCCACACGTCACCCTCGGACGCCCCCGCCTGAGCCCCTCGCCTGGTCACAGCCACGCGGCGCTCGTCGGGAGAGAGTGCGATGTCCTCCTCCCCGTCGACCGGCACGCCGCGATCGGCGCGTCCGGCCCGATCGATCCACGAGAGCTCGGATCGGAACGGAGTGGGCGTGCGGTAGAGCAGCCGGCCGTTGTCCGATACGCTGAACGACGCCACGTCGTTGTCCTGGTTCATCTGGACACGCGGCACGAGCGTGACCGCCTCTCCAGTCAGCCGCTGAGCCGAGGCATCAAACGGCTGCGCGAGGAGAGCCTCCTCACGCGCAAACAACAGGTAGCCTGGCGCTGCATACACGGCCTGACTGTCGGCGCCGAGCAATCGAACACTCTGGAGCGAATCGAGCGATCCGACGTACACACCCTGAATATCGCGCTCCGGACTCCGGACGAAATAGAGAAAATGCCTGCCGTCGGGAAGGAAATGGGGGTACAGGTGCACGGCCTGCTTGGCCGCATCCACGCGTGTCACGGCACTCGGCGTTCCCCCGCCGTCGGACACCCGCATGACCGGCTCGCCCCAGCTCCGCACGAACAGAATCACGCCGTCGCGGTTCCACGACCCGCCCATCAGGTTCTGCGTATCGCAGATGGATTGCGGCGATCCGTCCGGGAGGCGCATCGTCTTCAGCTTTCCGTCCGACACAAAGGCGATCCGCCGACCGTCCGGCGCCCACACGAGTCCGAAGCTGCGTTCCGTGCCCTTGAGCGGCTGCGCTTCAGGCCTGTCGATGGATCGAATCCACAGATTCGGCCCTTCTTCGACGCCAGGGCCGAGAAAGAGCACCTGCGTGCCGTCCGGCGAAATCGAGAAGAGCCGTGCCGCGGTTCTGGTCGGAGGCAGGACTGAAGCGCTGACCATTGTCGCAGACGCCCCGTCGGATCGAGGAGCCAGCACGAGCCTCGCCGCCAGACCGATCGTCGTCAGCAGAAACACACCGGCGGCTATCGGCGCCAGCCGTCCCCAAACCGATCGCCCACTGCGAGCCGCCGACGCCCCGCCGCTTCCCTCGGCAACCCAGCGCAATTGGAGCAAGAGATCGTGAGCCGTCTGGAATCGATCGTCCGGGCTCTTCGCCAGGCACGTGCTCACGATCCGATCGAGTACCTGAGGCGCGACAGGCTGTACGCTCGAGAGCGGCGGCGGGTTCGTCGACATGATCGACGAGATGAGGCTCGCGTGGCTCTTGCCCTCGAACGCCTTCCGCCCGGTCACCATCTCGTAGAGCAGCGCACCGAACGCGAAGATGTCGGTTCGGGTGTCGGCCTCCTGACCTTCGAGCTGCTCCGGCGCCATGTACTGAAAGGTACCGAGAATCGTCCCCTGCACGGTGAGACCCGCGGGGGTCGTCGGCACCATCGACAGCCCCGCACCGGGTGCGGCGGCGGCGCTCATCTTCGCGAGGCCGAAGTCGAGCAGCTTCGCGCCCCCTTTCGTCAGCATGACGTTGCCGGGCTTGAGGTCACGGTGCACGATGCCGGCTCGGTGCGCCTTGTCCAGCGCGTCGGCAATCTGCGACGCGTACTGGACGCACTGGTCGAGGGGGACCGCGCCCTTTTTCAGGCGCTCGGCGAGCGTCTCCCCCTCCAGGTACTGCATGACGAGGAAGCGAACAACTTCCGGTCCGCCTGATGTGGACTCCGGGCTCGGCGCCTCGCCGACGTCATAGAGAGCGCAGATGTGTGGATGATCGAGCGCCGATATCGCGCGGGCTTCGTGGTCGAATCGCTGACGGAACTGAAGATCGTCGGCGAACGCTGTCGCCAGCACCTTGACGGCCACCACACGCTCGAGACGCGTGTCGCGCGCTTTGTACACTTCGCCCATCCCGCCGCTGCCGAGCGGCGCGAGGATTTCGTACGGGCCGAGACGAGCGCCCGCACCAAGCGCCATCAGCGCGGCGTGCCTTTCGCGTACAGTTCGATCGTCGACAGGTTGAACGCTCCGGAAACGCCGTGCCCCCCGCCGGGCGAGAGATCGACGAATCCCACCTCGTCGACCTTCGACAAATCGGGATTCTTCACCTCGGTCGTCGTGACCACCTTCTGCGGATCCAGCTTGAACCAGCGCATCCCGCCGAATGCCGTTTCGGTCTGGAGGAACTCGCCTTCCGTATCGACCCTGCGGCTGCCGGCGAGATAGCCGCCGTCGGACAGCCGCACGGCCGGATACAGCACGTGCAGGCTCATGGTCCGCACGACGGCCCGTAGGCGCGCCAGGCCGGTCAAGTCGGCGTAGTTCGCCTTGTCGCGAAGCAGGATCGCCACCGGCGACGCCACAACGCCGCTCCAGAGATCGAAGCGGCCCTCGTGGTTGTAGACGCCGATGTTCCGCGCGTCGGCTCCGTACAGTTTCAGCTCCAGCCGCGCATTGGTAATCGCGTCCTGCGTGGCGCGGCGGGTCTCGTCGTTGAGCGCACCCGTGTAGGGCGGCTGCTTCCACTCCTCTATGAACAGCAGGGACGGCCGCACCGCGGCGGGCGCCTGCGCCAGCAGACTCGGAGAGAGAACGAGCACGGCCGATACGAGCGCGCTTTTGAAAGTCATTGTCATTTCACCGCAATCGGGACCGCCGCGGCGTGGTTCTCCCATTCGAGCCGCAACTCCCCTTTGCCGCCGCCCTTGTCGGTCAGTGTGTACTTCAAGGTCTCCACGAGCGCCGGAGGCTGCGACATCGTCATCTTCACCCGACCGACATCGCGGGCGGCGTTGTACGACAGCCCCCACTGCCCGGTTTCCTTGCTGACGATCAGCTGCCACGCGTCGGGATCCTGCACCCACACATACAGCGTGTATGTCCCCTTCGGCACCGTCAGGCCGCCGACGTCGAGATCGCCGTCGGTCGCCAGCGTGGTCGCGGCGTTGGCCCCGGCGCGCCAGGCTGGATACGTCGGGTCCCGAGACAGCAGGCCGCCCGACCCGAAGATCTTGCGGCCCCGCACGGACGGCGCCGAATACTGAATCGCGACGGACTTGCCGCCGATGGCCGCCTTCGCGGACGCCGGCGGACTCCCCTGCGCGAACGCATCGGCCGCCGTGAGAAAGAGGATGATGCCGCACGAGAGAAAGAGTCTGAACATCGGCGCCATTCTACCCGCCGGGCGGCGCAGCGGCAGCGGTCACTGCATCGTGCGCGGCACCTGCGAGACCCTCGTCCCCTCCGGCCTGTTCAGGGCGACTTTCTCTACTAATTAATTAGTACGTAATCACTAGGATCTGTGGTAGGCTGTCGCCCATGCGCAGGCCGCACGAGACGCTGACGACCCAGGAGCTGGCCATCATGAAGGAGGTGTGGCGCCTCAAGCGCGCCACCGTCCGCGACGTGTACGAGGCGCTGCGCGCCAGGCGCCGCATCGCCTACACCACCGTCATGACCATGATGAACATCCTCGCCACCAAGGGCTACCTCAAGAAGGACACAGTCGATCGCGCGCACCGTTATCGCCCTGCCCGGGCCCAGAGCGCCGTCGTCACCTCGATGATTCGAGAGTTCGTCAACCGCGTTTTCGACGGTGCCTCGCGGCCGCTCCTGCTGCATCTCATGCGTCAGAGTGGTCTCAGCGACAACGAGCGCGAAGCCATCCGCCGACTGATCGACGAGGTAGAGCCATGACGCCGTCGACCCTGGACCTCATCGTCTACAGCGCGCAGCTGTTCCTCATCGTGGCGACCGCGGCGGCGGCATCGGCCGCCCTTCCCTTGCCTTCGCGAGCGCGGCTTGGGTACTGGCGCGCGGTCGTGCTGCTCTGCGTGGCGGTGCCGCTGGTGCCGGCGATACCGGCGCTCGCGGGCCGGGCTCCGGTGGGCGACATCGTCGCCCGATTCCAGATCACCGCAGGCCCTGCAGCTGGCCGCTCGTCGATCCTCGGCACAATCGCCAACGGCCTGCCGCTCTTCCTGGCGGCGGGTGTCATCGTTCGCATGCTGTGGCTGGCCGCCGGCTGCGCAGCCCTCCTGCGGCTGCGTCGCGCGGGTGAAGCAGCCGTGCTCGACGCAGATGCCGAGGCACTACGCCTGCGCCTGGCGCCCGCGGCCGGGTGGCGCTGGCACGACGCGGTCGGCCAGCCCGTCACATTCGGACTGCGCCGCCCGGTCATTGTGCTGCCTCGGGATCTCTTGACGCTGTCGGACGCCGCGCGCCATTCCGTGCTGTGCCACGAACTCCTGCACGTGGAACGGCGCGACTGGGCGTGGCTGCTTGTCGAAGAGGCGGTGCGCTCGCTGTTCTGGTTTCACCCGGCCGTCCGATGGGCGGTTCACGAGGTGCAGGTCTCGCGCGAGCAGCTCGTCGACGAACGGGTCGTGGACATCACCGCGGCACGCCGCGATTACATGGAGGCTCTGATGACGTTTGCCAATGCTCCACAGTCACGCAGGATCGCGCTGTCTGTCATGGGACGCGGACAGCTTCGCGCCCGCATCGCGAACCTCGCTCGGCTCTCCCGCGGGTCGGTTAGAGGCGCCGGCTGGCGTGCCGGCGTGCTCGTCCTCGTCACGGCCGCGGCAGCCGTCGCGACCGCCTCAGCGCGGCCGACCGGCCACGGGCTCGACACAGGCGCCGCACCGCAGGGTCGAACCGTCTACTCGAGCAAAGACTCCGGCGTCCAGCTGCCCACCGTCATCTTCCGCGTCAGCCCCCAATATCCATCCGGCGCACAGGCGCGGAAAGTCCAGGGCGTTGTCGAACTGGAGTGCGTCGTGCCGCCGACCGGAACGCCGGAGAATATCGCCGTCGTTCGCACCCTCGACGACGAATTGGATCGCGCGGCGATCGAAGCCTTACAGCAGTGGCGCTTCAACCCGGGCACGAAGGACGGCGAAGCGGTGTCGGTGCAGGTGCACATCATGATGAATTTCACACTCAAGTAGCCGGCGGAAAATCCAGTTCACGTACTTTCTTTCACCTTTCACGAACATCGCCGCGATCCACACAGCGATCGATCCTGCCGCCCTTTGCCCAGCGCTGCGCGCCGCGGGGTAAAGGGCCGGTAACTTTTTCACCCCCATCCACAGATTTCGCCGCGGCCTCTTCCAGGCCTCTCACCGATTTTGTAATCGCATGATCCGCTTTGACACATTCCAGGATCGAGACAGATCACAGATTGATACGGCGCCGACTCGTCAAGGCTCCACGTTACGTGCCGCTGCACATTGGCCACGACCTTGCGCTTGCGACTCTGCCGGACAGCTTTGTCGGATTCGGACCGAGGAGACAAACATGAAGCGAAGGATGCGCGTGCTGGCATTCGCCGCGACTCTCGTGGCGCTTGGCCAAGGGCCGGCAATGGCCCAGCGCGGGCTCACACGGATCACAGGGAAGGTGTCGGCGGATGGCGGCGGACCGGTAGCGGGCGTCCAGATCAAGGCTGTCTTCGGCGGTAACAAAATCTTCGATACGTCCTCCAACGACAACGGCGAATGGTCGATTGGGGGCATGGGCAAAGGCGAGTGGGAACTCGTGTTCGACAAGGCGGGCTATGCGCAGGGCCGGGCCAAGGTACTGCTGCCGGTTGACCTCTCACGCGTCCCGCCGATCGCGGTGACCCTCAAGAAAGGCTGATCACGTGAAAGCCGCTCGGTCCCTCGACAAGACACTGTTCGCGGCGTTCGGCACACTCGTCGCGCTGGCCCTCGCGGTCGACGCGCTCGGCCTCTGGGCGACCAGCGCGCTCAACGAACGGGTCGACCAACTGGCGCGCGTCTCGGGACGGGCGCTCCAGCTCGCCGGCGACATCCGGTACACGGTTGCGGACATCAAGGCCCGCGAACGTCTGATCGTCATCGCGGCCGCCAAGCAGGACCTGCCGCTCATGACGTCCGAGGCCGCCCGCATCGACACCGACGCGCAGCGCCTCGACGCAAACGCCCGCGAGATCGAACAGACGACGCACGATCCGCAGGTGGCCGCCTCGGTGCGCGCCATCTCCTCGCAGATGTCTTCGTGGGCCTCGCAGTGGTCCAAGACGAACAAATTCGCTATCGCCCTGCAGCCGCTCGACGCCTCCGACTCGAGCGAGGCGGGACGGCGCTTCACCGACAAGGCCGACGAACTCGCGACGAACATCCAGGGCGTCGTGTCGGCGCGTTTCGCCGAGGATCGCGAGAGCGCGGCGAAAGTCTACAACCTGATGCGCGGCGTGCTCGTGCTCGTCGTGGTCGTGGTCGTCACGGTCGGTGCCATCCTCGGATACTTCGTGCGCCGCATCAACAGCACGCTGAAAGAGTCGACGAGCAAGCTGCGCCACGGCTCCGAGCAGGTGCTCGCCGCCGCGGCCCGCGTGGCGATGTCGGCGCAGAACCTGTCGCGCGGCGTCTCGCAGGCGGCCGCGTCGCTCGAAGAAACCTCCGCATCAACCGAAGAGATGTCGTCGATGACGAAGGAGAACGCCGGGCACTCGCAGGAAGCGGCGGGGCTCATGCGCGAGGCCGAAACGGCGGTGTCGGGCGCCAACCACACCCTTTCAGAGATGGACACCGCGATGGCCGACATCAAGGAGTCGAGCCGGAAGGTCTCCAACATCATCAAGACGATCGACGAGATCGCGTTCCAGACGAACATTCTCGCGCTCAACGCCGCCGTCGAAGCGGCGCGCGCGGGCGAAGCCGGCATGGGCTTCGCCGTCGTCGCCGACGAGGTGCGCAGCCTGGCCCAGCGGTCGGCGCAGGCGGCGCGCGACACGACGATCCTCATCGAGGAATCGATCGCGCGCTCCGAGCGCGGCGCGGCGGGCGTCGAGAAGGTCGGCGACTCCATTCGCGCGATCACCGACAGCGTGACGCGCGTGAAGATGCTCATCGACCAGGTGAGCGAGGCCAGCCGCCAGCAGGCGCAGGGCTTCCACCAGGTCTCGCAGGCGCTTGGCCAGATCGAACAGACGACGCAGGCCAACGCTTCGAACGCGGAGGAAAGCGCCTCGGCCGGCGAGGAACTCAACGCGCAGGCCAAAGCGGCTCTCGCCACAGTCGACCAGCTCGAAGCCATGGTCGGTCTGAACGACGGCGGCAGCCTCGGCA
>Ga0066903_100000253_pt1 | contig 30611 bp, 16 predicted proteins | sample PanSoiMetaGPlot1_FD_67491 | JGI IMG/M metagenome (GOLD analysis project Ga0066903, IMG submission 67491) | Tropical forest soil microbial communities from Panama analyzed to predict greenhouse gas emissions - Panama Soil - Plot 1 (version 2) | ecosystem: Environmental > Terrestrial > Soil >... | reverse complement strand
GGCGCCATCGACGCCGGCGTGCCGGCGTTCCTCGATCGGTTCTACGGCGAGTTCATGAATCCCGCCGATCAGAAGCTGTTCGTCAGCGTGCTCGACGAGATCGAGGCCGCGGCGAAGTCGGCGCACGGCGGCGCGTCGTTCGCGACGCTTCCGGCCGCGCAGCAGGATGCGGTCCTGCGGAGCGTCGCTACCGCCCAAAAGGGGAAGGATCCCAGCTCGTTCGGCCTCCTGCGATCCGTGACGATCCTCGGCTACTTCACGTCGGAGCCGGTCGGGAAGAACGTGCTCCACTACGATCCCGTCCCCGGCGCGTTTGAAGGCTGCATTCCGATCGAGCAGGTCGGGCGGCGCAATTGGACCACCTGATCGAATCCCTGATCCTTCATCCCTGATCCTCGAATCCCGAATCGCGAATCGCTTGTCCCGAATCCCTTATCCCGAATCCAATCCCCAATCACGGATCCGGGATTTGATGGGGGACTCGGGATTCAGGATTCGCGATTCGGGAGCCGGGATTCGAGGATCAGGGATGAGGGACTAGGGATTCGGAGGGGATGGACATGAAACCGCTGCTGATGGTGCCGGTGCTCTTCGCGGCGCTCGTCATGCCAGGGGCCGGACGCGCGACCACGGGAACAGAAGTGGTGCGGACGGTGTACTTCTCCGCGCTCGACTCGAAGGGCGTTGCGGTGACCGACCTGACGGTTGCCGATCTCGCAGTCAAGGAAGGCGGGAAGAACGGCGTCATCCGAAACGTCGAGCCCGCCACCGCGCCGCTCGCGCTGTCGCTGCTGGTTGACGACGGCGGATCGGGTTCGTTCCAGCCTGCGGTTGCCCAGTTCCTTCAAACATTGATCGGGCACGGCGTCTTTGCGATCCGGGCGCTCAATCCGCAGGCGTCCAAGCTGACGGATTTCACCGACGACACCGTCGCATTGCGGACGGCGCTCGGCGGCATCGGTCCGCGCGGCCGGATCACGTCGATCGGCGAGCAGATCGTCGAAGCCGTCCGCGAGGCAGCCGCGGACCTGCGGCAGCGCCGAGCGGTCCGGCCCGCGATCGTCGTCGTGACGGTGATCGGCGAGCAGCTGCAGTCAGCTCAGGCCGACGCGACGCTCAGCGCGCTCCAGAAGAGCGGCGCGAGCCTGAGCGTCGTGCATATGTCCTATCTTCAGCTGGGGCACGTGCTCGGCGACGGCCCCGGCCGTTCCGGCGGCATGATCCAATCGGTCGGCTCCGGCGTTCCGCCGGGACCGGCCGTGGCCAAGGTCGCGGCCCACTACCTCCACCAATACGCGCTCACGTACGCGCTCCCCGAAGGCGTCAAACCAAACGAAAAGCTCTCGGTGACGACGAACCGGAAAGGGGTGACGCTTCTTGCGCCGACTCGAATCCCTGATCTCTCGAATCCCTGATCCTTAATCCCTGATCCTCGAATCCCGAATCGCGGGTCCCGAGTCCCTGATCCCCAATCGCGAATCGAATCCCGGGTCCGTGATGCGATTGGGGATTCGGGATTCGCGATCGGGGATGCGGGATACGGGATTCGAGGATCAGCGATCAGGGATGAGGGATACGTCGACTTCGCGCTCGGCGGAGCGGCCGCGGTCGTCGACGACGCGGACGAGATGGATGCCGGCGGTGGCGGGGCGCCAGGGGAGCGCGCCTTCGCTGACGGGGCGGACACCGATCAGCGCGCTGCCGTCGAACCAGAAGACGCGCTGCACGTCGGCGGCGACGCCGGCGTCGAGCGCGATCACGTCCCGGGCGGCCGACTGCCGCAGCGCATACGTGACGTTGCGCAGCGGCGAGGCGATGCGCGGCGCGTCCATGCGATCCTCGGCCGCGCACGAGGGGATCGGCGGCGGCGTCCGGCGCGGGATGCCGGCTTCGCGGAACAGCCGCAGCATGTCGGACGGCCAGAACTCGAAGACCTCGAACCGCGTGTCGGGCCCATAGGGCGGACAGGCGGGGCGGCCGGTCTGCAGGTCGATCGCGACCGCGCGGTGCAGCTGGCTGACGCGGATCGGCGACTTGCCCGGGATGTACCACGTGTCGACCGTGTGCGGACAGTCGGCGTTCGGCAGATCGCCGCTGCCGCTGCATACCGCGACGCGGCTCACGCCGGGCGGCGGCGCGAGCGGCGGCACGGCTTCCGCAGCGCGCGCCAGGTTCAGCGCGTCCGCGATGCGGAAGAAGAGCGGCGCGGCCGCGTCGACGCCGATGAACGCGGGATTGCCGTGCCCGTCGAAGTTGCCGATCCATACGACGAGGACGTACGGACCGACGACGCCGGCCGACCAGGCATCGCGGAATCCCCACGACGTGCCGGTCTTCCACGCGACCGGCCAGCGCGCGCGCACCGGAATCATCCCGTCGTCGTCGGGACGCGGATTGTGGCGCAGCATGTCGAGCGTGATGAAGCTGGCCTCGGGGCTGAGCAGGCGGACGCCGTCGCCGCGCGGGGTCGACGTCTCGGTGCGCAACGGCTGCAGCGTGCCCTCGTTGGCGAGCGTCGCGTACAGCCCGGCGAGTTCCTCCATCGTGATGTCGCCGCCGCCGAGCGTGAGCGCGAGCCCGTAGTAGGACTCGGGCTTGAGGTCGCGTACGCCGGCGCTCTGGAGGAACTGATACAGCGTCGGTTGCGTCAGCTGCGCGGCGACCCATACGGCCGGAACGTTGCGGCTCCGGATCAGCGCCTCTTCGGCGGTGACGGGCCCGAAGAACCTCCCGTCGAAATTCTCCGGCGTGAACGGGCCGAACGACGTCGGCGCATCACGCAGCATCGACTGCGGATGCAGCACGCCCTGATCGAGCGCGAGCGCATAGACGAACGGCTTCAGCGTCGATCCCGGCGAGCGCTTTGCGAGCACGCCGTTCACCTGTCCGTCGCCTGCCTTCCAGTAGTTGGCCGATCCGACCCACGCCTTGACCGACATGTCGCGCGTGTCGACGAGCAGCGACGCGGCGTTGCTGATCCCCACAGCGTCCCGCTGAGCGAGATAGCGCCGGACCTGCAACTCGACCGCGCGCTGCAGCCCCGCGTCGATCGTGCTGTCGACCCGGCCGTCGTCGGCACGCGGCGCGCGATTCGAGAGCAGCGCGTCGACGAAGTGGGGCGCCTGCCACGGCATCGCGAACTTCGACTCGGCGACGATCGGCAGCTCGACCTGCCGGCGATCCGCGGCGGCGTTGCCGTGGCGCGCGAGCCAGAGGCGTCCGAGGCGCGCGCGTGCCGCCAGCATTCCAGCGTCCGACGATCGCCGTCCGGCGCGGCTGGCCGGACGCTGCGGAACGACGGCCAGCGTCAGCGCCTCCCCGAGCGTCACGCGATCCGGCGGCTTGCCGAAGTACACGAGACTTGCCGCGCCGACGCCCTGCACGTTGCCGCCGAACGGGACGACGTTGAGATACGTTTCGAGCAGGTCGCGCTTCGAGTAGCGCGCTTCCAGCCACAGCGCGGCGCCGATCTGACGCAGCTTGCCGGCTGGCGTCTTCGTGTTCATCCGGTAGAGCAGCCGCGCCAGCTGCATCGTGATCGTGGACCCGCCCTGGCGCTCGCCGCGCGACGTCCGGAGTGCCGCGCGCGTGAGCGCGATCGGATTCACGCCCACGTGCCAGTAGAACCAGCGATCTTCCTTGAGCAGGAACGCGTCGACGATCGACGGCGACATCCGCGGCAGCGGGACCCACAGTCGATACTGGTCGTCGCTCGACAGCGTCACACGGAGCAGCTCGCCGTCCGCCGACCACACGCCGGCCGACATCGGCAGCCGTCGACTCAACGGCGCATGCGGCCAGGCACGCAGCCCGATCAGCGCGATCGCGACGCAGGCGATCGCGTACCGCCACCGGCGCCATGCGCGCGCAATCACGGCTTCACGACCTCGAGCGTGGCGCCGCGGCTGAGCGCGACAACGGCTCTGTTGTACATCCCTTCCGCAAACGCGGGCGACACCTGGTAGGTGCCCGCGTTGTTGGCGCGCACGCGGTAGACGAACGTCGCGGCGTTCTTGCCCGCGTCGCCGTAGAGGATGACGCGATCCTCGCGCACGTCGACGTGGCCCGGGATCCAATCCGACCTGTCCGACACCCCGACGGGCAGCGAGCCGAAGGCGCCGCGCTGCCGCTGCGTCGCGGGATCGGTACCAGGCGTGCTGGAATCGGCCGGCGGCTGAAGCTCCAGCACCGGCTCGATGCCGCCGGGCAGCAGATCGATAATCGCGATTTGCGGCTGCCGGTCGCGCGTCGTGGCGCGCACGCGGAGCCGGACGAAGAACTCTTCACCGACGGTGACGCGTGACACGGGATTGCCCTTCGCGTCGACGAACTCGCGGACGATCTCGATGCCCTCGCTCTTCTCGGCGGTCGGCGGGTTGCGATCGAAGCCCGACTCGCTGACCGCGTAGTACGCGGCCGCAGTCCCGCGGCGCGAGAACTGCACCTTCGCCGCGGCCTCCGAGATGTCCGACTTGCGGATCGCGCCGTCGGGCGGCGTGAGCGTGCGCTCACGGCCGTCCTTGCCGATCTCGCTGATGCCCAGCGTGGTGGCGGGCGCGGTGCTCTTCGCGAACGCGTCGAGCGCCAGCAGTGTGTAGGCGGCCGACAGCGAGCTCGCCCGGTTGCCGCTCACCGAGGCGCTCATGGTCTCGAGCGCGGCCGGTGGCGTCGCACCGAGGCGGTTGGGGAAATGCCGCGCGAGCAGATACAGCAGCTGCGCGTCGTGGACGACATCGTCGTAATAGATCTCGTCGCCGAAGTCACGTTTCTGCGCCGACCAGGGCACTTTGGCGACGATGCGATTGGCCTCGTCGGTCCGCTGCATCAGGCGATAGGTGGACGCGAGATATGCGGCGGCGAGATCGGTTGGCCACGTTTTCGGATACCGGTTCGTGAGCTCCTGCTCGACGTTCGACAGCGCGGCCGTCGGCTTGGCGCCCTGACGCGCGAGCAGGTAGACCGCGTAGGCGCGCAGCCGCGCGTCGGCGAGCGTGCTCGCGGGCGTCGCGGCGAACCGCGTCAGCCAGCCGTCGATGTCGGTCAGCAGCTCCGCCGGGATCTTCTGCCCGCGATCTTTGGCTTCGATCAGGAAGTGCGCCGCGTAGACCGTCGGGAACTCCGCCGTGTCGGGCGTCGACGACCACAGGCCAAGGCCGCCCTGATCGTTGATTCGTCCGCGCAGGATCGAGTACGTGGGATCGAGCGCAGACGACGCGGGACCTGGGGCCGGCGCGGGACCCGGGACCGGTGACCCGGGACCCGGGACCGGCCGCTCACGAACCTTCCCGAACTCCGGCCGTGACATCAGAATGAGTGCAGCGACGCCCTTGCTGACCAACTGCTCCGTGCACGAATACTCGTAGTAGCCCAGGAACGTCGTGAGGCTCTGTCCCCAGACGAGCGGCACGGTCGACACCGACGCTTCGACCTTGCGCTGCTGGCTGTAGAGATCGCGCGTCAGCGACGTGGTCGCTGCGGCGCCGTCGATGCGGCCAAGGGTCAGCTGCGTGCGGAACGGTGACGCCGGACGTACGCCGACGCTCTCGTCGACGTGCGCTTCGGCCGTGCCACGCCGTGCGGTGAACGTGAGCGATGCCGCCCCGAGTGACGGGTTGGCCTTGACGCGGAATTCGGCGACGCCCTCTTTCTTGTCAGGAATCTCCAAGTCGGTGCTCGAAGGTCCGACCAGCGTAAGGCCGGCGCCCGGCAGCGCGGTGAGACGAATCGGACCCGTGCCGCCCGTCGTGTTGTTGAAGACGCCGACGCTGACGATGAACTCGTCGCCGGGCGACGTCGTGGCCGGCACGTTCGGCGTCAGGATGAAGTCGCCCTTCACCTCCGTCGCAATCTCGGTGACGCCGATGCGCCGCGCGCTGGCGCCGACCGCGACGATGCGGAGCTTGCCGTTGAAGTAGTCGGGCACGACGTACTTGAAGTCGCGGCCCGTGGGCCCGACGTCGACGACGCCCGACCAGTAGGCGACCGGCGCCTTGCGCTTGCGATTGAACGGATTCAGGTGCCTGGCGAATCCGCCGTCGGCGTCGCCGCCAGGCGCCGCCAGCGCGAGGAACCGCTTGAAGTCGGGAAGGATGAGGTCGAGGATCTGCGTCGTGTCGACCTCGAGCATCTTCTTCTGGAAGAAATAGCCGAGCGGATCGGGGTTCTTGTAGCGCGCCACCTGCAGGATGCCTTCGTCGACGGCCAGCAGCGCGATGCGCGACGCGTCGCCGGGCGCCACGTGTATCGTCAACGTCGTGCCGGGCTTCACCTGCCGCGCGGCCGTCAGCGTCACGGTCTGGGTGCGCGCGGCAAGGTTCGCGCCGAACGGGGCGACGCCGTACGACAGCGGGCTCATGAACAGCTCGTCTGACGAGGGATCGCGGACGAACTGCACGCTGACGTAGCCGTTGCCCTCGAAGTCGTCCGGCAGCTTGATCCGCTGGACCGAGCTCGTCGTCGTGGTCTTGAACCACTGCGAGGTGAAGACGCGCTCGCGTTCGATCGTGATGAGCCCCGCGCCGACATACGGCGCACGGATGCTGACCTCGATCGTGTCGCCCCCGGCATACGCGGGTTTGTCGAGCTGAATCTGCAGTTCCGCGTTGCGGTCGAGCGACCGCGACAGGTTCGCCTGGCCCGCCACGCTGTAGCTCAACGTGTTCAGCACCGTGCCGTCTTCGTCGTGCAGCACCAGGTCGAAGTCACCCGGTTCGTCGGTGGGCAGGGGAATCGAGCTGCCGCCCGACGCGATCGTGACGGGACGCGAGTTCCGCACGATCGTCTTCAGGCGCGACACGTACTTGTACGTGCCGTTGCCCTGCTGCGTCAGCACGGAGACGAACTTCCGCTGGACCCAGTCCAGCGACAGCTTGTCGGCCGCGACGGGATCGAGCTGCTGGTTCACGGCCAGCCACTGCGCGTGCCTGGCGCTGGCGCGCTTCACGAACGTCAGGTCGCCGTCCGGCTTGACGCCGACCAGGAACGGCGCGTCCGCCACGATGGCGCTCGTCTGCGCGGCGACGTTGCGTCCGCCTTCCGCCTCGAAGGCGCGGCCGAGCAGATTGAGGCGATACGCGCGGCCGACGAACCGTTTCAGATCGAGATTGAATTCGGCCGCCCCCTTGTCGTCCGTCTGGAGCGCGGCGAGCGCTTCGTGGTACGGCTCCTTGATCACTTCGCCGATCTGGAAGCGGTGATCCGGGTAGCGCGTGAAGCGCGGGAGCACCGGCGTCAGGCTCAGTTCTCCCTCGACCCGCCGGTTGCTTGCCGCTGCGCCGAACAGATGCGCGACCGCGATCCGCGCTTTCACGTCGGACGGGCGGAGCCAGCCGGCGATCGGCGTCGCGGCGAGCTCGAGCTGGACCTTCATCCGATCCGGCTCGAACTCCTGCACCCGGAACGTCGTCGAGCCGAGCACCTCGCGGTGCTTCTCGTCCTTCACGAGATAGGCGACCGCTTCATACGTCCCGGTCGGCGCGCTGCTCTGACTGGTGAACGCGAGCTCGTCGAACGATCCGGACGACACCGTCATCTGCCGGCGGTTGACGACGAGTCCGCGCGCGTCGCTGATCTCGACGTCGAGCGGCAGGCCCGCGAGCGACGACTTCCAGTCGGCCGTCCGCGTGATCATGCCGAGATGCGTCGTCTCGCCGGGCCGGTAGATGCCGCGATCGGAGAAGAGGTACGCCGACACCTGCTGAGCCGACTTCGCGCTCTCGACACCGCCCGTGTCGTAGCGCGAGAAGTCGAGATCCCGCCCGTTCGAGCGGAACGGCATGAACGACATGTCCTCGTCCTTCTCGACCATCACCATCTGCGGCTTGCGTTCGCGGACCGCGTCCTGCGGCGGCGCCGCCAGGTGCGCCCGTCCGCCCGTGTCCGTCGTCGCGGCGAGCACCGGCTGGCCGTTGCTGCCGAGGATGTCGACGCGCGCCCCGGCGACGGGCGTGCCGGCGCGAATCGACTGCACGAACACGTCGCGGCTGCCGTCCTTCGCGCGCTTGACGATGAAGCCGAGGTCCGTGACGAGGACCAGGCGCGTGTCCTCGAGCGTCCGGTCCTCGTTGTGGTTCTCTTCACCCGGATCGGAATCGGCGTCGGCGGCCGCGTCCGCCTTCTTCGCCGTGCCGCGCAGATGCAGGAGGAACAGGCCCCGCCGCGCCTGAATGTGGTCCTGCAGGTACTGGCCGAGGTCGATGCTGTCGTAGGTGGGTTTGCCCGGGGACTTCGTGCTGTAGTCGCGATCGGTGACGAACCGTTCGACGAGCTTGTCTTCCAGGCCGCCGTACAGATCGGGCCGCGAAAAGTCGTACATGTTCGGCGCAAGATGCTGCAGCTGGTTGGGCAGCACGCGGCCGATCTCGACCTCCACATTCGCGATGTCGCGCACGAGGAACCCGACCTTGCGGTCGCCCGTCAGCGACAGCAGCGCGCCGTCCCCGAGGAACGTCAGCGCGCGCGGATACGGGGCGACCTTGATCGTGCCGACGAACGGTTTGCCCGAAATGTACCCGCCCGTCCCTTCGACGCCGTCCTTCACCAGCACATAGAGGTAGCGGCCGACGGGCGCCTGGAACTTGAAGCCGTGCGAGGTATCGCCGCCTTCCTCGGATGACACGTAGGTGGCGTTCACCGAGGGAGACTTGGCGAGAATGTCGGCCCCGATCTCACTGTCCTCGCGCCAGTCGTAGGGCTCCGTGTCGTCCTTCTCCTGCCGCGGATGCCGCACCGGGAGCAGGTGCACCGAGACCTTGCCCGCCAGCGCTCGCTCGGCCACCGGCGACGAACTCTTGAGGAACAGGATCTGCTCGGGCTCGTATCGCGCGTTGTCGACGACCGTCATGCGCACGTCGGAGAAGCGGAGGCTCGTCCGGCCGGGGATCGTGACGACCGTCTCGAGGCGGTCGGCGGTGTTGTTGCCGCCCCGCGCGGCGCGTACGCCTTTCTCGATGCGGACGGTCATCGGCGTGTCGTCGCGCGGCATCGCGAGCGCCGCGGAATGGATGTGGGCCGCGAGCTTGAACTTGTCGTAGATGACGGTGAAGTGCCGGCTGTCGGGCGTCAGCCCCAGATACTCCGCGTCCTTGGCCACGCTCAGCGACACGCGGGACTCGAATTGCCCGGTGTCGACCGGATGGGTGAAGGCGACGCTCGCGACGAGCTTCTTCAGGTTGGGGTCGCGCGGGTCCTGGTAGAACTGGCTTTCAGTAATGTGCGCGGCAAACGGCTGGCTGCGGAACTTGAACCGGTAGCGTTCGAGCCGTATCTGCCGGGCGAGCAGTCCGTTGCCGGCGAGCTGCACCGAGAAGGCGCCGTCGACCGGCCAGTCGTCCTTCGGTGTGAAGCGGAGCTCCTTGTCGCTCGTCCAGAACCAGGTGCCCGCCAGCGAGGGGGAGAGGTCGATGCCGCTCGTGACGGCCGTCTTGATCTGCTTCAGCGGCGCGGCCGACTCACTGAAGACGATCGTCAGCGGCTTGATCGAGGCGATGCCGTTGACGTCGTATTGCGTCAGGCCCGGGTCGGTGACCGTGTAGGTGACGTAGTGCGGTTTGGGCCGCGTCAGGTACCAGGCGGACCCGCCAATAACAAGGATGGCGGTCAACGCCAGGATCGCCGCCCGTGCCGGCCGCGCCGCCAGCCATCTTCCGGCGCCCGCCAGTTGCCTGCCTATCCACGCCAGCCACGGCGGCGCCTCCCACTTCCAACGGCCGAACAGGAACACAAGGACGCTTCGGACAGCGGCAACGAAAGTTTTCATGGCGGTGTGCGCGTGACGCTACCACGTATGACACCGGTTTTCGACTTTCGCCGCTGCGTCTCACGCCCGTCGCACACTGCGCACGGCACGGCCGACGGCACGCAGGTGGTCGACCGTCATTTCTTCGTACTCGCGCGAGATGACAATCCCGTGAGCGCCGGCGGCGAAGGCTTTCAGCGTCGCCTGGTAGATCGTGTCGGGATCGTCGGCCGGACTGCCGGGCACGTCGAAGCCGACGCCGGTATAGATCCGGGTCTTGCCGTTTGCGCTCGCGACGCTCCGCTTCGTCTCGCGAAAAACGTAATCGGCCGTGAACCCGCGGCGTCCGAGCTCCGCGAGCGACGGTTCGACCGTCCGGTCGTAGCCGAACAGGTCGTAATACAACTCGAGCGACGTCTCGAGGGACACCTCGCCGAGAATCGACTGCTGGAATCGCGGCAGGTACCAGTCCCGGATCCGCGGCGAGAGCACGTTGTGGTAGGCGATGATCTTGATGAAGTCGCTGTGCGGCGCCATCTCCTCGAAGCTCATTTCGGCGCGATAGACGAGATCCCAGCTCGAGGGCTGGTGATCGACGTGCCAGCCGACGTCGGCTGACGGCGCGATCGCCTTCGCGCGGCGGTACATCGCCTCGCAGATCGCCTCGCGGCCGAGACGGTACTGGTATTCCCAGCCGAGAATCTCGGGGTAGCGGATCAGCAGGCGCAGGAACCCGCCGAACATCCCTTCCGGCGGATGGGCGTTGCCCGCCATCTGCCCCTGGACGTAGGCGTGCAGCGCCGTGTATCCCTGGCGCGCCCGCTCGGGATCGATGCCGGCGGCGCGTCCGCGCGCCCGGCAGTGCTCGCAGAAGCAGGCGGGCGGATCGTTGTTCCAGGGAGAGATGACGTTCATCAGCGGTCCCATGCGTTCCGCGCCCCACTGCACGCCGTCCAGCTCGTAGGTCCGGAACAGGTCCTCCATGGTGCCGGCCCAGAACGCGACGTACTCCGGATGGTTCCAGCAGGCGGTGTTCGTCGGCCGGTCGTTGACGTCGCGCGTCACGACCCGGTCGTAGTTCGCGACGACCCGGCTCATGGCGGGGGATTCGAGAACCCGTGCGTAGACCTTCATGCCGCGCGCCCGCGCGGGTCCGGCCAGTTCGGCGAACAGATCGCGGGTCGCGTGCTCGTCTCCGGCGCCCACGACCTGATGCCGGAGCGAGGTGTCCTTGTAGTACTGGTCGTGCGTGCGCACCCAGACGAGCGGAAAGCGGCGGCCGGTGTTGTCGGCGAGCGGGACGCCGTGGTTCGCGCGGCTGCGCAGCGGCTTCACGAGTCCGGCGTTGTAGGCATGGCTGTACGGCATCACGGCATTCACGGCAGCCGTGTCCGCGATCAGGTCGAGCGTGCGCTCGATCCCCTCGTCGAGGATCGTGTGCGGTCCCATCTGGATGCCGTTGAACGTGCCGGCCGGCGGCGCCGGCTCGGCGGCGGACGCGCCGGCGGCCGTGCCTGCCGCCGTCAGGACCGCAAGCATTTCCATGAAGGTCCGCCGGTCCATGGCGCCAGGGCGGCTGTCGTCGGCTGGTTGGGTCATGACGTATCCTTGCACCGTTCTCATGGTTGGCGGAACGCCCTGGCCGAGGCGAACGGGATTGTCAAGGCCCCATTCGGATTCCGCGTACGACGTGTGGCTGCTCCGATCACGCGGCCGGAGCCTGCCGCGTTAGCGGGTCCGGGCGACGCGGTCGATTCCTTTTGCGCCAGTTATTCCGCGCGCAGGACTTTCACGGGGTCGAGCCGTGAAGCACGGTATGCCGGTACCAGGCTGGCGATCAACGCAACGAGCGCCAGCGTCGCCGTGACAGCAGCAAGTGTCAGCGGATCCGAGGCACTCACGCCGAAGACGAGCGTGTGCAAGATCCGCGCAGACGCCAATGCGGCAATCGTCCCGGCGGCGATGCCCACGAGCACGGGTGACATGCCCTCGACGATCACGAGTCGAAGGACGTCGGCTGTGCGCGCGCCGAGCGCGGTTCTGATCCCGATCTCGCGGCTGCGTCCGCGCACGACGAACGAGACCACGCTGTAGATGCCGACGGCTGCGAGCAGCAGCGCGACGCCGGCAAACATTCCCAGCAGCAGCGCGCTGAATCGCTGCGGCGCGAGTTGCGCGTCGAGCAACTGCACCATCGTCTGAGTGTCCACGACCGGCTGTTCCGGATCGATCGCGCGGATCGCTGCAACGGCAGGCTGAGCGAGCGTGGCTGGTGGCACTGATGTCCGTATGGCGAACGTCGCCCTGCCATACGGCGCGCGCGTCGCGAAGTACACCGTGGGCGTGGCGCCTTCGACGAGGTTCCGCTGCTTAACGTCCCCCACGATTCCAACCACCTGACGACGTACCGTCCTCGACAGGGCCGGTAAAGTGGCGCGGCGTCCTATCGCGTCTTCGGCGCCCCAATAAAGCTGTGCGGCGTCCTGACTGACGAGCAGCACGTCCGCATCGCTGTCAACAGCGTCACGTCCACGCAGCACCGGAATCCCCATGGCGCGCAGGTAGCCATGGCTGATCTGCCGGACCTGCACAGCCACCGGGTCGCGCTGAGGCGCGTTCCCCTCGAGCGCGAGCGTCTGAGAGGAACCGTCGGAGAACGGCAGATCGTCGATCGTTCCCGCCGCCACGACACCAGGCAGTGCGCGAATGCGCTCCAACGCCGTGGCGAAGAATGTCGACCGCCGCTCAGCGGTGGGATACCGCGCTTCGACCAGGCGGACGCGCATCGTGAGCACGTCGTTCGGATCGAAGCCGCTGTCGCTGTGCCTGAGAGCCCGCAGGCTCTGGACCATCACGCCGGCGCCCATCAACAGCACGATCGACAGTGCGACCTCGCAGACGATCAGCAGACGGCGCGTGCCGACGCCGATCGCGCCGTCGTCGCGCCCGCCTTCCTTGAGCGCGTCGTTGAGGTCGAACCGGCCCGCCCGCACGCCCGGCACCGCGCCGGCGAGCACGCCTGTGAAAATCGACACCCCGATCGCGAACAGCATCACGCGTCCATCGATCGAGATTTCCTCTGCCCTCGGCACGTGTCCGGCGAGCAGCGTCGCCGCCGACGCAAGCGCCCCATGCGCGAACAGAATCCCGAGTGCGCCACCCGCGGCCGCGAGGGCCCACGCTTCGATCAGCAACTGCTGAAACACGCGTCCGGGTCCCGCGCCAAGCGCCAAGCGAATCGCGATCTCTTTGCGGCGGCTCAGCGCGCGCGTGAACAGCAGGTTGCCGACGTTGGCGCAGGCGATGAGCAGGACCAACCCGACGGCGCCAAGCAGCATGAGCAGCATCGTGCGGCTGTTGCCGACGATCTCCTCCTGCATCGGGACGATCGCGGCTCCCCAGCCTCGTCCGTCCGTTTGGGGGAACTCACCCGCGAACCGCGCGAAGACGGCGTCCATCTCGGCTTGCGCCTGCGCCAGGTCGACATCTCGTTTCAGACGTGCGACGCCGTCCCGATTGTGATTCCCACGGTCGGCGCGCTGTTCGCCGGTGAGTCCGAGGGGAACCCAGACGTCGCTGGCCATCCCGGTCCATGACGCGACCGAGGCAGAGGGCGCCATGACGCCGATGACGATGTAGGCTTCGTCGTTGAGCTTCACCGTGCGGCCGATCGCGTCCGCGCGTCCGCCGAATTCGGTTCTCCAGAACCGGTCGCTCAGGACGACCACGTGCTTGCCGCCCGGCGTGTCCTCCTCCTGCCGAAAGCCGCGTCCGAGCGCCGGTCGCGCCCTGACGACTTCGAAGAAGCCCGCGGTCACGGCTGAGGCACGGACTGTTCGCGCGGCGCCCGTGCCAGCGAGCGCGAGCTGCCTGAAGCCGCAGCACTGATACATGGCCATCCCCTCGAACGACCGCGCATCACGCTGCCAGTTGTAGAACTTGCCTGGGGAGAGCTCGAAGAGTCGACCGTCTGGCGTCCTGGTGAAGATCCGCACCAGCCGTTCCGGCTCCTCGAAAGGCAACGGACGCAGCAGGACCGCGTTGACGATGCTGAAGATCGCGGTGGTGGCGCCGATGCCAAGCGCCAGCACGCCGACGACCGCACCGGCGAACGAGCGTGTCCGGGACATGACCCGGAGGGCATAGCGAAGATCGGCAAACAAGGAACGCATCCTCGAGTCTCCCTGTTTGGATGCGTGCAGGCGGTCCAGGGTTTACGCCGGCGGCGCACTCAGTTCTTGTCGTCCCCCAGCGCCAGGACGAAGTACTTCGCCTGTGTCGATCCGACGTTCGTCCATCCGTGCTCGTCATTCGACGCGATGTAGACCACGGAGCCCGGGCCGAGACGTTCGGTTCGGCCCTTCACGGTGACTTCGAGCGTGCCTTCGCGGATGAGCAGCATCTCTTCGTGCACGTGATGGTGCGCCGCGTGCGGCATCTGTCCGGCGGCGAGCGCGGTTTCGTGCAGGTCCACGCGATACCCCGAGTGCGTCGCGCCGGTGAGCATCTGCCGGATCTCGGTCGACACGCTGGTCCGCACCTGCAGCGCATCGTGAGACAGCAGCGACGTGGGCAGCGCATCCTGCGCCGCGCGGACGCGCACGCCGACGACACCGATCGCGAGCAGCAGCGCGATCCCGATCACGTACTGTGGCGACAACCTCGGCATATCACCTCCTCGCCATGCGAGAGCGGCAGTATAGCCGGAGCGTGACGCGACGACCGCGGCGCCTGTCACGGATCGCAGGAGACCAGCCCGTCGCGGCCCGTTGCGCCCGGTCGTCTCGCACCGAATCCATTCAGCGCAGCTGTTTCCTCTTCGCGTCCATCACGAATGCCACGTCTCGTCCGTCGGCGCCGCGGCAGCGCCCGGTGATGTCGCCGCGCGGATTGATTCCGGTCAGCACCGTAACCGCGCATCCACTGAGATCGACCGTCGCGTATCCGTCGGCGTTCAGAACGAAGCCGTGCGTGACGCCCACGGCGTCACGGTACTGACCGACGATCTCGCCCCGGGGATTGATGCCGACGCCAATCGCCGACGCGCCGGTCCAGACGGCTCCCGGATAGTCGACGGAGGAAAACGTGCCTTCGGAGAACAGGAACATGTGAAAGTTGCCGTCGGCGGTCCGGTACACGCCGAGGATGTCGCCGGTAGACGAGATGTCGACCGCCTGAGTCAGCACCGCACCGGGGAAGTCAATGTGCGTGATCTCGCCGTCGCGCAGCAGGAATCCATGGAACACGCCGTCGGCGTTCAGGTACGCACCGACGATGTCGCCGGCGGCATTGATGCCGAACGGCAGTGTGTTGGCCGCGCCAGGAACATCGAACGAGGAGTAGGTGCCGTTACGCAGCAGGTAGCCGTGAAATGTGGTGGTCGTGAATCCGTACCAGCCGACGACATCACCTTGCGGGTTGATCTTGAGCGCGCTCGTGACCAGCGCGCCCGGGTAGTCGATCTCGATCATTTCCTCGCCATTGAGCCGAAAGCCGCGGAAGATGGGTCCCGATACGTAGATCCCGACTATCTCGCCGGACGGATTGATCCCGAACGCACGCGTGTGCGTTGCACCCGGTACCGAAAACGTGCGGACGGTTTGCGCCGCCGCCGGGATGGCCGCCAGCAGGATTGCGAGAACGGCGAGAACCGCCGTCCGTCTGTGTAACTGTGTCATCGCGGGCCTCCTGATAACGCGTCGACCGTGGCCTGCAAAGCTCCGACCACGCGCATCGTGAACTGGAGGCGCGCGCAGCGCCGGAACGCCGGCATCCTGCTGCTGGAAATCCGTCGATGCCGCCGGAATGGCGGCTTACCTGACGACGATCACGACGTGCTGCGTGACGGGCACGCCGTCGCGCCCCGTTGCGCTCAACTCGTACGTCGTCGTGCGCATCGGCGCGACGCGGCGGCAGGTGAGGGTGGCGGCGGGATCGACTTCGCCGACGCCGGGTTCGATGTGGGCCTGCGCGGCGTCGCTGACCGCGTAGCAGAGACTCGTCGGCCGTGACGTCGCGATCGACCCGGGCCGCGCCGTGAAGATGAGGATGTTGGCTCGCTGCGCGATCGCGGCGTCATCGGACGCCGGCTGCGTCCCTCGCATCATCACTTCGGTTGTCTCGCGCAGCGGCAGCGGCGTGCCGGCGGCGCCGGCGGCGATCGCCGCGTCGGGCCTTTGAGACGGTTCGCCGCCCCAGAGCGGTCCGTCGATCACATAGACGTACGCGAGCCCGCCCAGAACCGCGCTCGTCAGGAACATGACCACCAGGAAGAAGGCGATGCCGCCGCCGCGACTGTGGACCGGTGTCTGGACCGGAGCGCGGAACGGCACCCAGTCGAATTCCGGCGCACGGGCCACGGCGGGCGCGGGATCCGCCGGCGCCGGATCGTCCGGGACGACTTCGACCACGGGCGCGGGGAGCGCACCGAGATTCGTCCGGCTGATCGCCGCGGCCGCATGCTCCGACAATTCGTCGCGCAACGCTGCGGCCTGCGTCAACAGGCGGCGCGCGTTCGCCTCGTCGCCGAGGCACACGGCCCGCGTGCCCATTTCATGGAGAACCCACGCTTCGCCGGTCCGGTCTCCGATGGCTTTCGTCGCGACGAGGCACCGGTCGAGGACGATCTCCCAGGCGCCCCAGCGCGCGCCGAGTACGAGCGTGCCCTCGAGCAGCCGGCCGACCCGCAGCGCTTCTCCCCAGCGTCGCGTGTCGGTCGCGTGTTTCTGCACGCGCAACAGCGCATCCGACGCCTCGAGGAGACTCTCGGGGTTGCGCCGCTGACGCTCGGCCCACGAGGTGAAGTAGGTGATGGCGCGATGCACCCACGGCGTCAGATCGGCGGAACGGCGGAGACGATCGGTCACGCCGTCCGCGAGGCGGTATCGTGACTGGCCGCTCAGGACGAGCCCTCGCGCGACCAGACCCGTCACTGCGGGCTCGACGTCCGTCAGCTCCGCGAGGCCCGACACGTGCCGCGAGTCGATGCCCACGCCAGAGAGCGCGGACAACGCCAGCAGGATGCGCCGCTCCCGGTCGTCGATCGACGTCATGAGCTCGGCGACGAGCTCCTCTGGCGTCTGGTACTTCGACCATTCGCCGGCGGGGATGCCATTCCGGCGGATGAGAGCCGCGGCCTGCAGGATCCGGAGCGGGTGTCCTTCGATCGCGGCGCAGAGTTCCGCGGCCGCGGATTGTTCCTCGGCCGTGAGTGTTCGTTCGAGCTCGCGCTCGAGCAGCGACGCTCCGTCTTCGGCCGCCAGGCCGGTCAACGCGATGCTGCGCGCCTCGCCGCGAAGGCAGCGCTCGCGCGCCGCGATCACGAACGCCGAGTGCGGGGCGATGTCCAGCACCCGCTCCAGTTCGTTCTGCGGCAGCGCGACGTCGTCGAGGAGGACGAGCGCGTGCTTGTCCTGAAGCGAGCGGCGGATCTCCGCATCGGCCGGCTTGCAGGCCCTGTCGGTCTCGCAGAACGACTCGAAGATGCGCTGCAGCAGATCGAGCGACGTTCGATGCCTTGCCGACAGATAGACGATGCCGTCGACGAACGAGGCGGCGCGCGGATGGTGGGCGAGGTGGCGGAGGAGCGCGGTCTTGCCGATGCCGGGCGCGCCGCTCACTTCGACCGGCAGGCCGGCGTCGAACGCCGACAGCGCCGCCGCCGTCTCTGCGCGACGATCGATCAGGCCGCGGAGCAGCCGCGGCCGCAGCGTGACCGGCGACGGACGCGGACGCACGTGGACGCGCTCGACTCGCTCGGCGTCGCGGAGGACGCTGCCGGCGGGCTCGCCAATCTGCAGGACGAAGCGGCCGGCAGCAATCTGGCCGCTCAGCTCAGCCACACATCGACTCCATCTCGGACCTTCAGGCGGGCGCCCACATGATACGACGCCGGGACATGCCGTCCTATCGGACGTTCGCGGGCGGGACGATAGTCCGTAGCCGCTGGCCGACTGGCGCGGCTCCGCACGAAGAGCGTTGACAATGACTCGGCGCGAACCCAGAATGCGGGTCCATTCCAACAGGAGAGGAGGCTCCATGCGCGCGCGTCTTGCCGTATCGACGCTGCTCTTCGCCACCTTTCTTCTGATACCGGCCGCACCGGTCTTTGCGTGGGAGGCAGACCTTCACTACGTGTTGACGTGGTGGCTGGCCACGAAAGCGGGGTTCTCGAACTCTGACGCCGAAGAGATCGCGCAGGCCGACCTACAGCGCGATGAAGGCTGGCTTCAGCCCGCAACGGCCGCGATGCTCCATGTCTATATGCGCGGGGATAAGGGGGCCGCACAAGACACCCGCGACAAACACTTTCCCGTCGACCAGACGCTCGGGAATCCGCCCGACAAGCGGGAAGTGAAGCCCGGCAGCCCGTACGCGTTCCAGCCAGCGCGGGCCATCGCCGACGATCCGAACACCGGTCCGACAACGCTCGAGCAATTGGGATTCGCGCTGCACCGCCTGCAGGACTCGTGGGCCCATCAGGGTATTCCAGATACGCCTGCTCGTCCCGCAAAGGAGATTCACCCTGACCTCAGTTGGAGTCATCCGCAACGCCGCGGAGGGTGGTACAGCCACAACGCGGATCTCACCTTTCTTCACGTCGACGATGGCGACACCGAAAAGACGGCGGAGGCGTCCTTCGGGATCCTCAAGGCGTTTCTCGACAAGCATCCAACCTTCATCCACACGAAGCGCGAGGCCTATTCCTCGCTCTCGAGCTTCGTTGCGTCATTCGCCAAGGCCGATTCGAAGGCCGCCAAGAGAGAGTGGATCAGGAAGTACGCGACCGGCGCCCGACGAGCCACCGAGGTCAGCGACACGCTGTCGATTCCCGGCAGCAGCAGGGTGGCGCAGGAGGTGATCCTCATCGCGGCACGAGCGATCGGCGCCGGAGGATCGGCGCCCCAGAGCGTGATGCAGTCGATCGCCACGCTGCTGCAGATCTGGCTGGGGGAGCAGGATGCGAAGAAAGCCGCCTCGTTCGTGAACACCGAAGAGGTCGGGAAACAGTTCGGGGACGGCCGCCCGACAACGGAGGGCGTTCAGCAGTGGTGCCGGAAGTTCTTCACGATGTGGTTGAGCGACGATCACGGGGCGTTCAACCGTCGCGGTCACGGGGATCCGACCGATCCGCAGTACGACACCTTACCGGAATCAGTCGACGGCCCAGGTGACATCGTCGTGCCGCGATCGAACGTACGTGTTCCGGGGCTGAGTCCGGAGGCCGTCTGGCGGACGACGAGCGACGACGTCGGCGTGAACGGCTGGGCGACCGTGCTGCGCTTTTCTCACGCTCCGCACGACGCCGTTTTCATCGTGTTCAGCGACACGGGCGAGCGCATCGTCCGGATGTTCTCGGTCGTCGTCCACTGAGCCAGCGCCGCCGCTACTTCGGCGACGCCGGCGTCACGCGGAAGAGCCCGCCCGGGTTGGCGTCTTCGATCAGCCAGAGCGCGCCGTCGGGCGCGACTTCGACGTCGCGGATGCGATGGCCCACTCTCCAGCGCTCAGCGGTCCTGGCGCCCCCCTTGTCGTCGAACGTGATCCGGTTCACCGTCTGCGACACCATGCCGCCGACGAACGCCGATCCGTTCCACTGCGGGAACATCGCGCCCTTGTAGAACGTGAGATTGCCCGGCGCGATGACGGGTGTCCAGTAGATGACGGGCTTCGCGAGATCGGGCCGCGTGTCGGGACTCGGGATCGGCACGCCGTTGTAGTTGACCGCGTAGGAGACGAGCGGCCAGCCGTAGTTCTTCCCGGGTTCGATCAGGTTCAGCTCGTCGCCGCCGCGCGGGCCGTGCTCGATTTCCCACAGCCGGCCGTCGGGCGCGAACGCGAGGCCGTACGGCGTGCGGTGGCCGCTCGACCACGTCATGGCGGGCGCCAGGTTCGGCTCGGGGAACGTGTAGGTGCTGACGACCGGCGCCGTCTTCGCGGTTTCGGTGTCGGACGGCGGAGCGATCAGCGGGACGCTCGCCGCGCCGGTCTTGCCGGCCATCGGGTTGCCGGGCGCCGGCTTGCCGTCCAGCGTGAGGCGCAGGATCTTGCCGAGCGCCTGATCGGGATCCTGAGCCGGCGTCATGCGCTGCCGTTCGCCGACCGTGAGGAACAGGTACTGGCCGTCGGGCGAGAAGGCGATCTGCGCGCCGAACTGTCCGCCCCGTCCCTTCGGCATCTCGTGCCACAGCACCTGCAGTCCGTCCAGGCTCGTCGTCGACTCGCCGATCGTGAGACGCGCGCGTGCGAGCGCGAGGCTCGATCCGCCGTCGCCGGGCTCCGCGTAGGTGAGGTAGACGTGGTGGTCGGTCGCATACTTCGGCGACAGGAAGACGCCGAGCAGCCCGCCCTGTCCCTGATGCAGCACCGCCGGCACGTTCTCGACCGGCGTCTTCGCCCCCTGCTGCGTCACGAGCCAGAGCGCCCCGGGCTTCTCGGTGATCAGCATCCGGCCGTCCGGCAGGAAGGCGATGCGCCAGGGCAGGTTGAACGTCGTGACCTGCGTCATCGTGAACGGCAGATCCGGTTCTTCCTTCTGTTCGCCCGCGTTGACCTGCGCGCGCGCCGCGGCCGGGATGAGCGTCAGGAGCAGAGCCGTGCTGATCAGGTGCTTCATATATGTCCCTCGTCTCCTGCAATCTATCAGACGTCTGCGATAGGATGCCGCCACGTGGCTTTCCGAATCAAAGGACTCCGCTGGTGGATCATCGGCCTCCTGATGCTCGGGTCGATCGTCAACTACCTGACCCGCAGCACGCTCGGCGTGGCGGCCCAGACGCTGATGCGGGATCTGCACATCACGACGCTGCAGTACTCGTGGATCGTGTCGACCTTCCAGATCGCCATCATGCTCCAGCCGGTCGCGGGCTACGTGCTCGACGTGCTCGGGCTGCGGATCGGATTCGCGATCTTCGCGATCGCGTGGTCGTTCATCAGCATGGCGCACGGGCTCGCGCACTCCTGGCCCGCCTTCGCCGGCCTGCGCGGCATGCTCGGCCTCGCTGAAGGATCGGCCAACCCCGCGGGCATGAAGGCGACCTCCGAATGGTTCCCGGCGAAGGAGCGCGGGCTGGCGGGCGGCATCTTCAACATCGGCGCGTCGGTGGGATCGATGCTGGCGCCGCCGCTCGTCGCGTGGGCGATCATCGCCTACAACTGGCGGGCGGCGTTCGTCATCACGGGCGCGCTCGGGCTCGTCTGGGTCGCGCTGTGGCTCGCGTTCTACCAGCCGCCCTCGACGCACCCTGCGCTGTCGGAGGAGGAACGGGCCTACATCGCCGCGGGCCAGGAGGCGCACCTGAAGGCCGACGGACGCCGGCCGTCGATCGGCCGGATCGTCTCCCAGCGCAACTTCTGGGGCATCGCGCTGCCGCGGTTCCTCGCCGACCCCACGTGGGGCACGCTGACGAACTGGCTGCCGCTCTATCTCATGACCGTGCGTCACTTCGATCTGAAGCAGATCGCGCTGTTCGGGTGGCTGCCGTTCCTCGCGGCGGACATCGGCTGCATGTTCGGCGGCACCATCAGTCTCGCGCTGCAGCGATACGCCGGCGTGGGTCTGATCAACGCGCGGCGCGGCGCGTTCACGATCGGCGCCGTGATGATGACGACGGTGGGGTTTGCCGGGTTCGTCGAGAGTCCCTACCTCGCGATTGCGCTGATCAGCGTCGCCGGCTTCGCGCACCAGACGCTCTCGGTCACCGTCATCACCATGGCGTCGGATCTCTTCAAGCGCGGCGAAGTGGCGACGGTCGCGGGGATGGCCGGCACGTTCGGCAACCTGGGGCTGCTGTTGTTCAACCTGGTCATCGGCGCGCTCGTCACGACGATCGGCTACACGCCGTTCTTCATTGCGCTCGCGGTGCTCGACCTCGTCGGCGCCGCCGTCCTCTGGACGGTCGTCCAGGTCCCTCGCGACGAGACCGTGGCGGCCGCGTGACGACGATCCGCAATCCGATCCTGCGCGGGTTCAATCCCGATCCGTCGATCGTGCGCGTCGGCGGCGACTACTACGTCGCGACGTCGACGTTCGAGTGGTACCCGGGCGTGCAGATCCACCACTCGCGCGATCTCGTGCACTGGCGTCTGCTGACGCGTCCGCTCGCGCGCGCGAGCCAGCTGAACATGCTCGGCGTTCCGGACTCGTGCGGCATCTGGGCGCCGTGCCTCACGTACGACGAGGGGCTGTTCCATTTGATCTACACGGACGTGAAGCGCTACGGCCGGCTCTCGCAGCCCGGCGCGAGCGGCGCGACGTTCCGCGACTTCCACAACTATCTCGTCACCAGTCGCGCGATCGAGGGGCCGTGGTCGGATCCGATCTATCTGAACAGCAGCGGCTTCGATCCGTCGCTGTTCCACGACGACGACGGCCGGAAGTATCTCGTCAACATGCTGTGGGATCACCGGCCCGCGAAGAACCGCTTCGCCGGCATCGTCCTTCAGGAATACTCGCCGCGCGAGCGGCGGCTCGTCGGCGAGCGTCGGAACATCTTCGCGGGAACGGCGATCGGGTTCACGGAGGCGCCGCATCTCTACACACGCGGCGGCTACTATTACCTGATCACCGCCGAAGGCGGCACGGGATGGGGACACGCGGTGACGATGGCGCGGTCGCGCGCGATCGAAGGCCCGTACGCGCTGCATCCCGACACCTACATTCTGACCGCGCGCGATCGCCCCGACGCGCCGCTGCAGCGCGCGGGCCATGCCGATCTCGTCGAGACGCCGGACGGCGAGACCTACATGGTGTATCTGTGCGGCCGTCCGCTGAGAAACCGTGGACGCTGCACGCTCGGACGCGAGACGGCGATTCAGCCGATGGTGTGGTCGACCGACGGCTGGCTGCGCACCGTGGACGGCCGGGGCGTGCCGCACGCCGACGTCGACGCGCACCTGCAGCCGCATCCGTTTCCTCCGGCCGCGGACCGCGTGGACTTCGACGTGCCCGATCTGCCGATCGCGTTTCAGTGGCTGCGCTCGCCATGGCCGGATGAATTGTGGAGCCTCTCGGCAAGGCCCGGTCATCTGCGGTTGTTCGGGCGCGAATCGGCCGGCAGTCTCTTCAGGCAGTCGCTCGTCGCGCGACGGCAGCAGGCGCACTGCTACAGCGCGTCGACGCGGATCGAGTTCGAGCCGGATCGCTTTCAGCAGATGGCGGGCCTCATCTGCTACTACAACGGCGCGAAGTTCCACTACCTGTACGTCTCGCACGACGAGGCGATCGGCAAGCATCTCCGCGTGATGTCGGCGCTGCCCGACCAGGTGCAGTCCGACGCCTTTACGGCCCCGATCGCGATCGCGCCGGGATCACCGATCGATCTGCGCGTCGACGTGGACGAGGAGCGGCTGCTGTTCGCCTATCGCGTGGGTGAGGCCTGGCAGTGGCTGCCGCAGGTCTTCGACGCGAGCATCCTCTCGGACGAAGCGACCGCGCCGGGCCAGCCGAATTTCACCGGCGCGTTCGTCGGGATGGCGTGCCAGGACACGAGCGGCGCCGCGCGACACGCGGACTTCGACTGGTTCGAGTATCGCGAGCGGCCCTTCGAATCGCGGCCACCGGGTTCCGCCTGAAGGCGGACACGACCGATCAATTCAGGAAGTCGGACGACGTCAGCCAGGCGGGATCGGGGTAATACGCGAAGAGCAGGCCGCCGCCTTTGATCGTGTCGATCAGCTGGCGCGCGATCTCGGGCCGCACGGCGGGGCAGCCGAGGCTGCGGCCCAGGTAGCCGTTCGCTCTGGCGGTGACCGCGTTCACGTAGGGCGCGCCGTGGACGACGATCGCGCGCTCGCGCGCGTGGTCGTTCACGCCGCGCTCCAGGCCGTCGAGCCGGAGCGAATAGCCGTTGTGCCCGACATACGCCTCGGCCGTACGGAAAAGGCCGAGGCTGCTCTTGTTGCTCTCCGCAGCGTTCGAGAACGACGTCGCCATCGACTTGCCGCTGCCGCGGCCGTGCGAGACGAGCTCTTTCAGGATCAGTTCGTGCGCGGGGAGGTCGTAGACCCACATCCGCGGCTGTGTGGACGGCCGGGAGTAGTCGATGACCGTCAGGGTCGTCGGCGGCGCGGCCAGCCCGCGTGCGACGGCGCTCGACGCCGCGTCGAGCGCGAGCGCGAACACATGGCGATCGATTCCGCCGAGCATCGTGCTCGTCCAGCTGGCGGCATCGAGCCCGATGGCCGAGCGACCTTCCGCGTCGGCGGCCGGGCTGGCGATCGCGAGGGCGGCGAGGACTGCGATGGGTGCGCAGAGGCGCACGAAGGCCACACGAAGGCTCATGAAGCTCGTCCCGAACGTCTTGTTGATGGGTCGCGCGGCCGGAGTCAGCCGCGCTGTAGAAAAATGGTAACGCGGTTACCGCGCGATCTCAAGGTGAACCGTACTTATTCCGGTTCCCCGATGAGGACGAACCCCGCCCAGAACATCGGATGCTCGGGCACGACGACGGGGCCGGCGCGGGTGTCGACGCGGACCGTACCGGCCCGGAGATCGGCGAGGAGCTGCAGTTGCGCGCGGCGGAGACTGCGCGCCTTCGACGCGCCTCCGAGCCACGTGCGATAGAACGCGGGCAAGAGCTGGCTCGACGGGGCGTCGGCGACGTCCCACAGGCTGAGGACGAGCGACGGGGTGCCCGCGTACATGAACGCTCGCGCGAACGTGGCGACGCCGTCTCCGGTGATGCGGCCCCCGCCGGAACGGCAGGCGCTCAGCACCACGAGGTCGGCGTTCAGCCGCAGGCCGTACACGTCGCGAGCCGTGAGGAGTCCGTTCGCCGATCCGGTCCCGGGGCCGAACGCCAGGTAGGAGTCGTTCGGCGCATCGTCGCGCACGATCGCGTGGGTCGCGAGATGCACGATCGCCTTGCCGGGCGCCGCGGCCGTCACGCGCGGTTCGGTCGCCTCGGATCCCTGCATCCGCGTCAACCGGCGGCGCGGGATCAACTCGGCGATGCGGGCGATCTCCTCCCGCGCCCCCGGCAGCGGCGGCAGCTCGGGATCGAGCGGCGATCGACGGACGGTGGCGGGATCGGCGACCAGCAACGCGGTGCCTGCACGTGCGTCAGCTCGACGCATGCCGGCCGTGACCTGGAGGACGGCGCCGGCCGGCGCGTAATGGATCGCGTAGTCTTCGAGCAGGTAGCGCCCGCTGCGCGCCGGCAGCGCCGCAAAGCTCAGATTGCCGAGCACGCCGTGCGGAATGATCGTGAGCAGCGCGCCGCGCGTGCGCGGCAGCCGATCCCTGATCGGTTCGACGAGCACGTCGTACAGCTGCCGCCACGGCCGCCGGCTCGAACGATCCGCTCCGGTCGCCGCGACGAGCTCCATGAGTCGGCCGTTCGCGATCTCGACCTTGTGCGCCGTGATGCGGCCGTCACGGCTGACGACCCAGCTGAACACCGCGTCCTCCGACGGCCAGTACACGACGACCGTCGACCGCAGGCGCTGCGCGATGCCGACGAGATCGTCCGCGTTCGCCGGTGCGCCGGCGGCCGCGCTCCGCAGTCCTCCGGCGGGCGACGCGCCGCGAACCGTCAGCCCCTCGTCGGGCGGCGTCTTGGTGATCGCCGCGCCGCGGCCGGCCAGGAGATCGAGGAAGGCGCGCGAGCTCGCGAGTTCCGCGGTGTCGAGCGCCTCACGATCGTCGTGATGGTTGAACGCGATCGCGATGCTGGCGTTGTAGATGTCCTGCTGTGTCTCGTGAAAGTTCTGCTTGAGGAAATCGTCGGGCACGAGGCGTGCGCGCAGCTCTTCGATCGTCTCGAGCGCCTTCCGGATGTCGGTGCGCGCGGCCGCGTCGTTCCGGCCCGCGTCGTGCGCGGCCGCGCGCGCGCCGAGGGCGGTCAGGCATTCCCGCTGATTGTCACCGCAGGCGGCGACCCCCTTTTCGGCCGCGGCCAGCGCGTCGGCCGTCCGGTGCAGTCTCAGGTAGGCGATGGACAGGTCCGTGTAGCGCACGCTGCGATAGATGTCGAAGCCGCGGGCGATCACCTCTTCGAGCGTGTGCGCGGCGCTCTCGTTCTCCCCTTGCTGCATCAGGAGCCCGGCGATGTTGGCGCGCAGGAAATCCTGGATCCGCGGCGAGCTCGATTGCCGCGCGATCGCGAGCGCCTTCTGGTAGTGATCGAGCGCGCCCGTCAGATCGCCGACCAGGGCGGACACCACGGCCACGGCGTTGAGACTCTGCATCAACTCGAACGGCGAGCCGGTTTTCTGGTGGAGCGCGAGCGCCATTCGCTGGTACTTCAGCGCTTCGTCGAGCCGGCCGTGCGCCCGGTAGACGCGGCCGATGCTGTTGTACGTCGTCCCAAGCGCGTCGGTGTTCCCGATTTCCTCGTACAAGTCGCGCGCGCGCGTCAGCGTCTCGAGCGCCTCCACGAATCGGTCGTTCGTGAAGAGCTTGTCGCCGTACGAGTGAAGCGCCTGCGCTTCCAGCTCGGGATCGCCGGCGAGACGGGCGTCTTCGATGACCTGCCGCGAGATCGATTCCTCTTCCGCGTCCGTGAACTTCCGGACGCGCAGCAGCTGCGATCGGGCCCTGGCGCGTCCGCTGGGATCGTCCAGCCGTTCGTAGATGGCCAGGGCGCGCGCGGCGAACGCCTCCGCGTCGCTCGGCTGCCCATTGAGCTCCGTCGCGAAGCTGAGCGAGAGCAGGGCGCGGGCGGCGCCTCGATCGACGCCCAGGCGCTCGGCGAGCTCCAGGCAGCGGCGCAGCGGAGGGATGGCTTGCGCGTATTGCGTCTGCTCCCTGAGCGACGCGCCCAGCCCGCACAGCGCGCGCCCTTCCTCGGCATCGAGACCGCGGGCGTGCGCCGCGTCGGCGATCGCGCGAAACGCCGCAATCGCCTCGGCGGTCTTCCCGGTCGTGGCCAGCCGCTCGGCCGCGTCGAGGTCGCGTCCGAGATCGCTCTGCGTCGACGGTGCCTGCTGCGCGAGCGGCGCGAACCCGCCCGTCACGGCCAGCGCGGCCGCGAGCAGGACCCGGTGCAGGGCGCGTCGCATGTCGCGTCCTAGCGGGCGCCGTCCAGTTTCTTGATCGCGTCGCACGCTGCACCGGATCGCGGTCCGGGCGTGCGGCAGAGCGCGTCGAGGTGCGTTCGCGCGGCGACGGTGTTCCCGGCGCGCTGCTCGGCGACGGCCAGGTACCACGCAACGTCCGGAGCGAACGTCGAGTCGTTCAGCCGTTCCGCCTTCTGGAGCTCCGCGATCGCTCCGGGGTAGTCGTTCAGGAACAGCAGCGAGACGCCCCGATAGAACGGCGCTTCGATCGACGAGGGATAGCGCTGCTCGACGCGTTCGAGCGCCTGCGCGGCGCGCGCGTAGTCCGACCGCCGGTAGGCGTCGAGCGCGGGCGCGAGATCGTCCACCAGCGTCGATCCGGAAGGACCGCGCCACGTCAGCGCGGCGACGCTCAGCTTCACGTCGGGTTTGTCGAACGGCAGCCCGGCGATCGATCCCTGCGCCTCGAACCGCGGCGGCTCGGCGCGCGCGACGGTTGATTCAGGCTTGGCGGGCGCAGCCGTGGGGGCGGCCGACGGCGGCGTGCGAGGCTGCGGCCAGGCCGTCACGATGATCGCGATCGTCGCCGCCGCGGCGAGCGGCGCCCACACGTACGGTCTCGAGAACCACGGCCGCCTGGGCTCGGCCGATCGCGTGATGCGCGCGAGCAGCCGGTCGGCGGCCGCATCGTCGAGCGTGTGCTCCACGTCGAACGCACCGTCGACGAGCGCGCGGCTCCACTCGCTGTCGTCGAGATAGGCCGACACGCGCGCCTGCAGCTCTGGCGGCAGCGCGTCGGCGCGCGCCGCCCGGAGCAGATCGAACGGCGGATCGCCGGCATGACGCGCGCGGAGCGCTTCGAGCTCGGCCTCCATCGGCGCGAGCGCCTCGCGTTCCTCGCGATCCCACCCGTCACCTGGTGTCTTCATACGCTCTCGCGTGTCTTATAGGTCTTCCGCAGCAGCGCAAGACCGTATTGCAGATGTCCCTTGACCTGCGTGTCGGTCAGCCCGAGCTTCGCCGCGATCTCGGCGCGCGTCATCTCGTGGACGTAGCGCAGCATCAAACACGTCCGGTGAACCGGCCGCAGCTCGGGCGCGTCGAGGATCCAGCGCTCGGCCGGCGGCGCGGCCGCAGCCGGTGCCAGGGTCGCGAGGTCGTCCAGCGCGCGCGTCTCCACCGACTTCCGCCTCCAGAGATCCCTCGCCCGGTTGCGCACCACCGTCAACAGCCAGCCCGGCAGCAACGACTCGTCGATCGTGTCGAGGTTGCGGCGCAACGCGAGGAACGCCTCGGACGTCAAGTCCTCGGCCGTCGCCCGATCGCCCACGACACTCATGGCGAACCGGAAGACGGCGTGCACGTGCGTACGATACAGCTCCTCGAATTTTCCCATGGGTATACGGACGACCCCACCCCGCCGGAATAGGCGCCTAGATTTTATGTCGTGTTTATTCCGGCCGACCCCGTCCGTGCGTATTCCCCGCGTCAGCCAAAGGGGAACCATGACATCAGCTCGCATGGCTCGTTACGGATTTGTCGCGGCCTTCGCCGCCGTGGTCCTGGTGTACGCGCGGCCCGCCTCGGCGCAGGGCTCGTATTTCAACGGGACAAACGTGAACTTGACCAATGTTTGTCCGATTACCGGCACGTTCGAGCCGGCGGCGACGACGGCGTTCACCGGGTATTTCACGAACGGAACGAACCTGCCCAGCACGGGCGACACCGTGTACATCCACGCGTACGCCGCCAACCTGAGCGCGTGCTCGGTCGACGTGGTGGGATTCGACTTCTTCCTGCCGGACGGCGCGAGCTTCGACATCAGCCCGACCACCCCGGTGTATTGCATCCGCGGACGGTTCGACAACTCCGTTGTCGAATACGTCCCCAACGACGCCAACGGCGCCTGCTCGCAGACGGCGAGCACCGGCAATTTCGGGGGGGCGTTCTTCGGCTGGTCCGCGCTCCCGAACGTCGGGAACTGGTGGCTCGAGATACAAGTCCCAGTCCGGTTCAACAAGCAGTTGCTCGGGTTGGCGGGACCGCCCTCGCACCAGATCCAGGTCGGGGTCTCGAGCGTTCACGGCACGGCGGTCGCGGTCCAGCCCGTGACGGTATTCTACCGGCCGCAGTTCGACTCGTTTGCGACCACCGGCATCACATCCTCCTCAGCCACCGCCGGTTTCAACCTGTATAGCTACTTCCACTCGGGCAACCTGTTCGTCGACTACGGCACGACCAATCCTCCGCCGCAGAACGGCACGCTGACCGCCATCGCGAACACGGCGATCGGCTATGCCATCACGAACTCGTTGACCGGATTGAGTCCGGGCACGACGTATTACTGGCGCGCGCGCTACGCGACGACCGACGGCACGTTCACGAGCGCGGTTCAGACGTTCACGACGCCGGGGAGCGGCTCGATCACGGTGTCGGTGACGAAGACCGGCACCGGCGCCGGCACGGTCACCAGCAGTCCGGCCGGCATCAACTGCGGCGGCACGTGCAGCGCGACCATCAGTGCCTCGAGCGTGACGCTCACGGCGTCGCCGAGCGCGGGATCCAGCTTCACCGGGTGGAGCGGCGGCGGGTGTTCGGGCACCGGCACCTGCACGGTCAGCTCGTCGGCGAGCGTCACGGCACAATTCACTCGGCAGATCGGATCGCTCAGCATCACGCTCGCCGGACTTCCGTCCGGCAACTCGGCGGTACTGGCGATCAGCGGTCCTGACGGGTTCAGCGGGACGCAGACGATCACGACGGGCTTCGGCGTCACGCTCAGCGACGTCGTCACGGGCACCTACACGGTGACGCCTCCGAGCAAGACGATTGGCTCGTCGACCTACACCGCGCCTCCGCAGAGCGCGAACGTCACGTTCGGCGGCAGCGCGACGATCAACGTGGTGTATTCGCTGACGAGCACCAGCCAGGCGAAGCCGGGCGACTTCGACGGCGACGGCAAGGCCGACATCGTGGTGTACAAAGCCCACGGTGTCTGGGCGATTCTGAAATCGTCGGGCGGCTACTCGTCGTCTTCGACCGCGACGGTCGGCGGACCGGGGACCATCCCGGTTGCGGGCGACTACGACGGCGACGGCAAGGTGGATCCGGCGGCCTACACACCGGCCACCGGACAGTGGGTCGCGCTCAAGTCCAGCAGCAATTACTCGACGTCGTTCACGCAGACGTGGGGCACCGCCGGCGCCGTACCCGAGCCCGGCGACTACGACGGCGACGGCAAGGTCGATCCCGCCTACTACAACCAGACGACCGCGGAGTGGAAGATCCTGAAGTCGAGCAGCGGATATGTCTCGTCGATCACCGTGAGCTGGGGCGGCATCGGGTATACGCCGGTGCCGGGCCGCGACTTCGACGGCGACGGCAAAGCCGACGTCGCGGTCTACAACGAGTCGACGGCCACGTGGTACGTGCTGAAGTCGAGCACGAACTACACCACGGCGCTGAACGTGGCGTGGGGCGGCCGCGGCTACACGCTGGTGCCCGGGGATTACGACGGCGACGGCAAGGCGGATCTCGGGCTCTACCAGCGCGCGACGGGCAACTGGTACGTGCTCAAGTCGAGCGCCAACTACACCACGACGCTGAACCAGGCGTGGGGCGGGCTCGCCTACGATCCGGTCCCCGCGGACTACGACGGCGACGGCAAGATGGATCTCGGGGGCTTCGTGCGCGCGACGGGCGCGTGGTACATCCTCAAGTCGAACGCGGGCTACACGACGAGCTTCAACATCCCGAGCTGGGGCGCGCCGGTCGACACGCCGATTCCCGGCGCGATCCGTGTCGGACGCGACGACACGCGGCGCATGACCGACGTCGACGGCGATGGGAACGCCGACATCACGGTCTACAACTCGAG
>Ga0066903_100000252_pt1 | contig 30669 bp, 27 predicted proteins | sample PanSoiMetaGPlot1_FD_67491 | JGI IMG/M metagenome (GOLD analysis project Ga0066903, IMG submission 67491) | Tropical forest soil microbial communities from Panama analyzed to predict greenhouse gas emissions - Panama Soil - Plot 1 (version 2) | ecosystem: Environmental > Terrestrial > Soil >... | reverse complement strand
GACCGGATCGCGCGGGCACGCGACGGACCGATCCCCGGCACCTCGCTGATCCGGGCCGGCTCGCGATCGAGGATCTCCAGCGTCTCGATGCCGAAACGCTCGACGATGCGCGAAGCGAACTCCGGACCGATCCCCTTGATGAGGCCCGAGCCGAGGTAACGGCGGAGGCCGTCGATCGTCTGCGGCGCGACCTCGGTGTAGCGCGTGACGCGGAACTGGTCGCCGAAGCGCGTGGTCGTCTCGAACCGCCCCGACACGCGCAGCACGGCGCCGGCCGGCACGCCTACCAGGCTGCCGACGACGGTCACCAGGTCGCCGCCGCGTTCCAGCTTCATCCGCGCCACCGTGAACGTGCCGTCGCCGCCCGAATAGACGACGCGTTCGACCGTCCCCTCCAGCGTCTCCTCGGCGGCGTCGGCCGCGCCCGCCCCGCGCTTGCGCGGCGTGCCCGCCCTGTCGAACAGATCCACGACGAGAGTCTACACGCGTCGCTCGGCGTCGCGGGCCGCGACGAGCGCCGCGTTGGCGCCGCACATCCCGTGAACGCCCGCGCCCGGGTGGGCGTAGCTGGAACAGAGGTAGAGCCCGGCCACCGGCATGCGGTAGCGGAAGTAAGGGAACAGCGGCCGGAACAGCAGCTGGCGGTGCCAGGCGTTCGAACCGCCGCCCAGGTCGCCACCGACGAGGTTCGCGTTCCACCCTTCCAGATCAGGCGGCGCCATGATGTGGCGTCCCAGGATCGACGCGCGGAACCCGGGCGCCAGCTCTTCGATGCGCGCCTCGACGCGGTCGGCGAAGGCTTCGCGCGCGGCCGCCCAGCCGCCCTCGACCTGCGACGGGATGTGCGTGTAGCAGTAGAGGGTGTGCTTGCCGGCCGGCGCGCGCGTCGGATCGGCGATGCTCTGCTGTCCGATGACCAGGTAGGGCCGGTCGGGCAGCCGGCCCGCGCGCGCCTCGCGCGTGAAGCGGGCCAGATCGTCGACGCTCTCGCCGGCGTGCACGACCGCGCTCTCGCGCGCCGCCTCGACCGCCCACGGCACCGGCGCCGACAGCGCCCAGTCCACCTTGAAGGTGCCCCAGCCCTGCGGAAAGCGCCTCATGAACGACCTGACCCAGCCCGGTACCTCGCGCTCGTCGAGCATGGACAGCAGCAGCGCGGCGGCGGACGTGTCGGCGAGAATCGCCCGGCGGGCGGCGATCTCGGTCCCGTCGGCGAGCACGGCGGCCGACGCGCGCCCGCCCCTGACCAGCACGCGCGTGACGCGCGCGCCGAGCCGCACCTCGCCGCCGCGCTCGGCGAGGCGGGCGACCAGCGCGTCGGTGAGGCGCTGCGCCCCGCCCTTCGGAAACCCGTAGCCGCCCGTCGTCGCTGTGACCGCCAGCATGTACGCGAGGCCGGCGCCGAAGCGATCGTCAGGGCCGACGTCGACGTGCAGCCCCAGGCCGGGAAGAACGCGCCGCGCGGCTTCGCTCTCGAACAGGCGCGACGCGAGGCCGCGCGTGCTCCGGACGAACATGCCCGCGATCTTCAGCAGCGCACCGACGCCGACGCGCGCGAGCGCGCCGACGCTCGGGAACGGGCCGAGCAGCGCCGCCAGCAGGTTCTCCTCGATGCGGGCGTGGAACCGGGCGAGGCCCCGAAACACATCCGCGTCGCGCGCGCTGCCGAACGGCGCGCTGTCGATCGCGGCGCCGCGCGCGATGCAGGCGAAGCTGCCGTCGAGCGCCGGGTGGCAGCTCTCGTAGCGGGCGTGCATCCACTCGACGCCCGCGCCCGGCAGGTCCAGCGCCCGGAACGCCGGGCTCGTGCTGCCGAACGGAAAGAACCCGCCGCCGACGTCGTGGACGAACCCCGGCAGCGTCAGCGCGTCGCTGCCGAGCGCGCCGCCGGCCCGCCGCGGGTTCGCCTCCAGCACCAGCACGCGGAAGCCGCGCCGCGCCAGCACGTTGGCGGCGACGAGCCCGTTCGGGCCCGAGCCAATGACGATCATGTCCGGATCGATCGCGAATCCTCCGGCGGGTAAGGTAGCGTCTCGTGGTGCGGTTCGTCAGCATCCGTCGCATGAAACGGGCCCTCGGGGTCGGGGCCCTTGCGCTCCTGTCTGGCGCCGCCCACGCCCGCGCCTCGGGCGGCCGATGGCACGTCCCGGCGAAGTTCATCAAGGTGGTCGAAGGATGCTGGCAGCTCTGGCCCGACGAACGGATCACGATCCGTCGCAGGGGATCCGACGGCCTCGAATCGAGGTCGCAGTTCGATCCCAAACCGCCGGACCGCGCCGGGTTCCGGCGCCGCTGGGAGTCGGCGTTCTACTGGCCGGACATCCCCGGGCTCGAGGTCGGGTGCGGCCGGCCCAGCCAGCACGGCCAGGTCTGCCTCATGCGGATGGTCGACGGCAAGCTGCAGGTCGAGCTCTGGGCCTTCCGTTACGACCACACCAAGCACGCCGTGCGCACTGCCTTCGTCAATCGCTGCGCGACGGATCCAGCCACGGCCCGGTAGGTGTGCGTCACGGCGCGCGCTTGCGAGCAGAGATCAGGAAGTAACCGAAGCGCCGGCGCATCAACCCGACCACGGGCGCGAGCACGCTGGCCAGCACGTGCCCCCAGCGAACCCGGCCGATGCGCAGATCGCGCCGCCTGAGGTAGCGCGCCAGCACGCGCGCCGTGACGAACGGGATGTGCAGCACCGACGGCGCGAGCCGCCAGGAGATCTCCTCGACCTCGATGTCGACGAAGCCGGCCTCCCCGAGCACGCGCCGGAATTCGTCGATGTGCGCCCACGACGGCACCGCCCAGTTGCGCGCGACCGCGTCGATCGCCCAGCGCGCGAGGCCGCGGGGCCGGCCCGCGCCCTTCAGGAACCCGTCGGCGATCGCGATCCGTCCGCCCGGCGCCAGCAGGCGCGACGCCTCGCGAACGAACCCGGCCTTGTCGGTCCCGGGGGCGTGGCAGCTCGACTCGATCGCCATCGCGCCGTCGAATGCGCCGTCGGCAAACCGCGTCGCGGTGTAGTCCATCGCGTGAAACGTCGCGCGGTCGTCGACGCCATCGCGCGCGGCCGTGTCGCGGGCGATCGCCGCCTGCTCGGGCAGCAGCGTCACGCCGTCGAGGCGGAGCGCGGGCCGCGCGCGCAGGACGAACGCCGCCGGCGCGCCCGCGCCGCACCCCAGGTCCGCCAGCCGCGTCACGCGGTGCCCGCCGCGCTCCAGCCGCGCCAGCACCTGCGCCGTCATCTCGTCGATCATCCGCTCGCGATCGAATGGCGACAGCCCGCGGCGCCAGTAGCCGAAGTGCATGTTGAGGTTCCGGCTCCAGGCCCGGTAGTCGGCGGTCGTCTCGCGGTAATAGTGGACGACGCTGGGCGCGGGCCGCGCGGGCGCGGCAGCCGCGGGGATGAGGAGGTCGGTGGTCGCTGTCAGGGCGTCGGGCTTCATGACCCCGAATACAGAAAGGGCCCGCCGAGGTTGCACGCCCCGACGAGCCCTTTTTCCTTCGATCCGGCGAGGGCTTCCGCCCCGCCCTGGCGCGGCTTGCTATCGCGCCTCGCGCGCCTCGCCTCGCATTTCCTGACGCTCCCCGCGCGCCTCCTGGCGCTCGCCCCGCGCTTCCTGCCGCTCACCGCGCACCTCCTGGCGCTCGCCGCGGACTTCCTTGCGCTCGCCCTTCACGATGTTTCGCTGCGCGCGCGCTTCCTCCCGCGCCGCCGCGTGCGGGTGCCCTTCCGCCGCCAGCTCCTGCGCGCGCTGCTCTTGCCGCTCGCCCTTGTCGACCTGCCGCGCGCCCCGCTGTTCCTTGTGCGCGCCCTTCATCTCCTTGCGCTCGCCGCGCATCTCCTTGCGATCGCCGCGCGCTTCGTTTCGCTCGCCCCGATGCTCCAGCCGCTCGCCGCGCGCCTGGGCTGCGACCGGCGTGAGCAGCAGCGCCGCCGCCACGACCGTCCTTCCGAGCCTCGACCCGAACCACGATGAAATCGACATGACCGTGTCTCCTTTCGAGAACGTCGGACTGACCGACGCCGACCGGCTATTCCATCGGTCGTTCGAGAAGGCTCTTTATTGATGGCGAGAACCTGTGACGCATGTCGCAATCGGGCCGCGCGACGGTAGACTGCGTCGTGACCAGCGCGTGGACGGGCGAGGCCGGCGCTCTGCTCGATCGCGCGGTGGCGCGCCATGGTGGCCGGGCGGCCTGGGACGCGTTTCGCCGCTTGACGCTCGCGCCGCGGAAGCTGGTCGGCGCGCTGCCGGCGCTCAAGGGGATCGGCCGCACGTTCCCGTTGCCGCCGCGCATCGACGTCTACCCGCACGAGTACCGGGCTGTCTTTCACGACTATCCGTCGCCGGGTCAGCGAGGTTTGTTCACCGCGGGCGCCGTCGAGCTCGTCGACGGCGGCGGCGGCACGCTCGCAAAGAGCGCCGACGCGCGCGCGACCTTCCGCGGCCTGCGCAAGTGGCGGCGCTGGGCGCCGGCCGACGCGCTCTACTTCTTCGGGTACGCGCTGACGCACTATCACGGGCTGCCGTTCACGCTCGCCGAGGGACGACCGCTGGCGCTGCGGCGCGCCCGCGCAGACGGGCGCGCGCTCACCGGTGTCGAGGTCGAGCTGCCGGCGTCGCTTCATACGCACAACCGTCGCCAGACGTTCTACTTCGACGACGACGGCTTGCTACGGCGGCACGATTACGTCGCCGAGATCGCCGGCTGGTGGGCGCGGGGCGCGCATCTCTGGCGCGATTTCGTCACCGCCGAGGGGATCCCGGTCCCGCGCGTTCGTCACGTGGTCGGGCGGTTGGGCCGGATCGCGACGCCGTTCGTGGCGCTGCACGCCGAGCTCGACGTCATTTCAGATTGAAACGGGCCACCGGGTGACAGGTTGTGCTCGGTCGACGACAGGGCCGGCGCCCGGTATCTGACTTCGGCCAGACGTCCGGGTCTCCGCCCGGCCCGCCAACGGCACTCGGTTTGCTGTGTCGCTGATTTTGGTGCGCGCAGCCATTTGTGTGACCGCCGGCATGGTCCTCTGCTCGTTCGGGGCATCCGCCGAACCGGCTCCACATCCAGTCGATACCCCGATCTCATTTGATGCGCGCCAGCCTTTCGCCCAGCCGACGGTTCGTATCGAGGCGTTTGGTCGCCCGCACAGGATGATCGTCGACACAGGCTGTCGCTGGCACGTGATCGGATTCGAGGCGGCAGGCATTGCGCCGGTGGCGACAACCTACGAGAACGTCGTCGGGACGGACTATGCGGGCCGTATCGTCGCCGCCATCCCCGCGTCGACCACCGCGAACCTACCCGGGTGGCCGCCGCTCGACGAGCTTCTGATCTCGAGCTGGGCGGACCCGCATCGCAGGGGCCGGTTCGCCGGACCGAACGAGCCGCAGACCGACGGCGTCATCTCTCCGATCCGCCTGGCCGCACCGGGCCGGGTCGTGGTCATCGATTTCACGACCAGCACGCTATCGATCGGATCGTGGGCGGACGCCGAGGCTCGTCTCGCGGCGGCTGACGTCGCGCTCACGCCGTCGCCCGTCGCCATCGGCGTGGAGCGGACGCTGATCCTGCCGGTGGTCGTCGGCGAGCGCACGCTGTCGATGATGCTCGACACCGGCGCACCGACGTCGTGGCTGTTCGTCCCTCGTGGCGGCGATCTGCGGGAGGGACTGGCGCGGATCAGCCAGCGTGTCGTCAATGCTCGGGTCGGTGCATTGCGCACGCCGGTTCAGCTCTCGATCATGGAGAGGCTGGGGGCGGTGCTCCCGTACGAAGGGCTGCTGGGGATGGACGTTCTGCGGTCGTGCGTCCTCGCCCTCGACGGAGAACGGTTCGTGGCGCGTTGCCTTTCGAATCGATCGGGGACGGAGCCTGCAAGCACGGCGCCTCCGCGCGATCCGCCGCCGGCGACGCTCTCCGATCTGAACGCCTGGCGCGATTCCCGGCGGCGGCGCCAGCAGACCGTGCAGCTCGGCAGCAACGAGCTCGAGATGCGACAGCGCGCCGACGGCGGCTACGAATGGACCGGACAGCACGTGACTGGGCAGATTCGCGGCGACGGCAGGCTCTCTTTTTCCAAGGTCGCTTCGCAGTGCCGCATGATCCGCGTCGAGCCGGACGACCGCTACATCTTCGGCAAAAATGGACGCGTCACCTTCGACAACGAGGCCGAGTATGAGGCGGATTGTCCCGTCAACCACACGCAGATGGACGCCGAAGACGAGCGGCGATGGTTCGAAGCCGAGGTGGGCGATCTGCTGGTCACGCTCGCACGCGCACGCGAACGCGAGGTCATCCTAGACGCGCTCGAGGAGTTGCCGCGGCGTCTGTCCGCGATCCTCGCGGACCGGCGCCTGTCGCTCGCGCAGCGGCGCCGCATCTTGTTTTTGCTCTGGGACGAGATGGCGGAGCCCGACGACGCCGAACGCGGGTGGGCGGGCGCGCGCGCCCGCCGATTGATCGACCTGTTCGTGCGGGAGCATCTGCCGCCAGGAACGCCCGGCGCCTACTCGGCCGCCGAGCTGGCGGCGTTCAACCGCGCACGGCAAGACGGCGTGCGCTTCGACCCGTACCAGGCCCCCGTGCGCGACACCGGCGACGATCACTGACGCGCGCTACGGTTCAGCCGCGTGAACGGCGACGCCCGAATCTCCCGCCACGTATGCTAGCTTCCGCAAACGATGGCGACGAAGCCGCCGCCGCTGCCGCCTGACGCGCGACGCCCGACCGGGTCGGGCGCGTCGGACGACGAGGCCCCGGATACGGCGCCCGACAACCCGCCCCCTGCGCCGCCCGCGCCGCGCGCGGCGCCGAACCTGTTTGCCCCGCCGGCGCCGCCACGGCTGCCGCGGCCGACGCCGCGGCCCACCCCATCCCAGCTGCCGCCGCTCCCGCCGCTTCCGGCGACGCCGGAGGAGGAGTTCTCGCCCCCTCCCGAGCTGGTTGCGCCGTGGCACGACGAGCCGCGGGCCGGCGCCGCCACGCGCGTCGAGGTGACGAACCGCTCCGACGGCGGCTTCTTCTACTGGCTGTTCAAGTTTTACGCGTTCGGCATCTGCTGCGCGCTCGGCCTCCTCTTCGTGGCCGGCATCGGCACCTACATCTATTTCGCGGCTACGCTGCCGTCGCTGCCCGACATCGCGACGTACCACGAGGTGGCCGCCACCACGACCGTCATGCGCGCCGCGGACGGGACGCCGCTGGCCGAGCTGGCGAGCGAGCGCCGCGAGATCCTGTCGTTCGACAAGTTCCCGCCCCAGCTGGTGCACGCCTTCCTGGCCGCCGAGGATCGGCGCTTCTACGAGCACCAGGGCCTGGATTACCGCGGCATCGGGCGCGCGCTGACCGCGAACCTGCGCGCCGGCACGACCACGCAGGGCGGCTCGACGATCACGCAGCAGGTGGCGAAGTCGTTCCTGTCGACCGAGCGGACGCTGCAGCGAAAGATTCGCGAGGCGATCCTGGCGCGGCGTCTGGAGATGCACTTCTCGAAGCGCGACATCCTGACGCTGTACCTGAACCAGATCTTCCTCGGTCACGGCGCCTACGGCGTCGCCGCGGCCGCGCGGCGCTACTTCGACAAGGCGGTCTCCGATCTGGACCTGGGCGAGATGGCGCTGCTCGCCGGCCTGGCGCGGGCGCCGTCGCGGTTCTCGCCGCTGACCAACCTGGAGGCGGCGCGCGCGCGCCGCGATCAGGTGCTGGGGACGATGATCGCGGCCGGCTACCTGACCGAGGACGAGGCCAACCGCTGGCGGGCGCGGCCGGTCGTCGTGCGCCAGCGGCCGGACTTCTTCCACACGACCTCGCCATACTTCGCCGAGCACGTGCGCCGCGACGTCATCAAACGTTACGGCGAGAAGAAGCTGCTCGAGGGCGGCCTCGACATCGAGACCTCGGTCGTGCCATGGATCGACGCCTCGGCGCAGGAGAACGTCGACTTCTCGCTGCGCAAGCTGGACAAGCGGCAGGGGTGGCGCGGGCCGGTCGCGCGGCTGGCCGGCGCCGCCGCCGACGAATTTCGCGGGCGCGTCGCGGCCCGCTACGGCGCCGATCCGCCCGTCGAGGGGCGGCTCTACCTGGGGCTCGTCGAGGCGACCACGGCGGTCGGCGCGGCGCGCGTCCGCGTCGGCAAGGGGATCTACACGCTGCCGCCGGCGGGCATGATGTGGGCGGTCCCGTACAGCGCCAAGGACTCGAGGAATGGCCAGGTGCTCGAGACGACGGTCGGCGTGCTGCACGTCGGCGACGTCGTCTGGGTGAAGAACGCGCACCAGTCGAAGCGGCGGCGGTTCTCCGACTGGACCTACGACACCAAGAGCGAGGTGCAGTGGCTGCCTCCCTACGACGAGACCGCGCCCGGCAAGGCGCCGCCCGCGCGCGCGGCCGCCAAGCCCGTCGAGCTGCTGCTCGAGCAGACGCCGCGCGTGCAGGGGACCATCTTCAGCTACGACCACGACACCGGCTACGTCGTCGCGATGGTGGGCGGCGACGACTACGATCGTTCGGAGTTCAACCGCGTCTCGCAGGCCTGCCGGCAACCGGGCTCGGTCTACAAACCGATGTACTACTCGCTGGCCCTGGACCGCGGCTACGGCTTCACGTCGCTGCTCAACGACGTGCCGCGCGCCGAGGTCGACCCGGTGACCGGTGAGGTCTGGACGCCGACCAACCTCAACAACACCGTCGAGTACCAGGTGACGATGGAGTACGCGCTCATCTGGTCGAAGAACGTCCCGTCGGTGCAGCTGTTCAAGCTGGTGGGCGGCAAGGAGGTCGAGAAGTGGGCCCGGCGGCTCGGCATCACGACCACGATCATCCCCGACCAGGCGCTGGCGCTGGGCGCGTCGTGCACGCGCATCGACGAGCTGACGCGCGCCTTCTCGGCGTTCGCCAAGAACGGCGTCATCGTCGACCCGGTCTACATCCGCCGCATTCGCGACCGAAACGGCGTCGCCATCGAGGACCACAGCGCGCCGGGAGATCCGTTCGGGACGCCGGCTGAACGGCTGGACCGGCTGGTCGCGCTCGCGGGCCAGCCGACGCCGGAACCGGTCATCCCGCCGCGGACCGCGAGCCTGACGTCGACGCTGCTCCGGCACGTCGTCACGCGCGGGCACGCGCCCGCGATCCGCAGCACCGGTCTCCCCGCGGCCGGAAAGACCGGAACGTCGAGCGCGACGATGGACACCTGGTTCATCGGCTACACGTCGCGCTGGATGACGTCGACGTGGATCGGCGACGATCTGCGCGAGCGGCCCCTCGGCCAGAAGGACGCGGCGTTCATGCTGACCGTGCCGATGTTCGCGCGTTACATGGTCGAGGTCGCGACGGGCCAGCCGCTGCAGGACATCCCGTGGGCGCGGCCGCCCGGCGTGAAGGCCGACGACACCGGCGGCAAGCTGCGCACGACTATGGAAGAGGTCGCGGCCGACGCCGCGGCGCTGCCGGGCGGGAAGAAGCCGCCCGTGCCGCCGGGGCCGAAGAAAAACTGGGTCGACCCGTTCGCCCAGTGATGACGAGGTCGCTCCCGCTTGCGGCGCTGGCTGCAATCCTGCTGGCGTCGTGCGGCGGCCCATCGGGCTTTCTCGGCGTCCGCTGGGGCGACGACAGCACCCTCGCCGCCCGCAAGCTCAGGATCGAGTGCCCCGCCTGGCACGAATGGGAAGGCCAGACCGGGTTCGAGGAGTGCGAGGACCTCCAACACCCGATCGAGAGCTTCGGTCACAAGGCCTTCGTGCGGCTCTACCGGGCCGGCAGTCGGATCGAGGGCGTCGCGCTGGAGTTTCTCCCTTGCGACGACTCCGCGCGGCTGGAGGAGACCCTGCGTGCGAAGTACGGCCAGAAGCAATCGAGCTATTCACTCTATGTCGTCTCCTGGGACGATGGCGTCGTCCACTTCGAACGGGCGCTGACCGCCCAGACCAGCTGCGAGCTGACCGTTGCCGGACCGCGCTTCGGCAAGATGTTCCAGGCGTACCAGCTCAGGGTCGGCTTCGAAAACCTCTCGGCCGGCCTGCGCCCGCGCTGAGCGGCAAGCGACTCAGGGAGCGAACTTCGTGACGACGCAGTCGCCGTTGAATTGCATCGCATCGATCCCCGGTCCGGGATCGAAATCGGTCAACGACAGCGTCAGGGCGTTCAGGTAATAGACCGCGCCATCGACACCGATCGTCACCGGATCGTTCGTTGGCACATTGGGCTCGCGCACCCAGAGCAGTCGGCCGCCCGTGTCGTAGACGGCGAGGAAGGTCGTCAGGTCGGGGCTGCTCGTGGAACCGCGGGGCTGAATGAGTGCCTGCCCGGAACCGAAGCCGAAGTCCGTCGGCATGTCGAAGGCCCCCGCGACGATCACGTTGGTCGAGGCAGCCAGGTGGCTCAAATACCAGCCCGGCGTCGGGAAGGACCAGACCGCCTGGCCGGTCGTGGGCGCGATGCGACGGAAATCCGCCCCTCTGGACGTTTGAAAGAAAGAGCCGTCGTTCGCGAGCGCGAAAGACGCCGGCAGATCGGCAGGGTTCGTCACCCAGGATCCGGCGGCGGTGATTGACCCCATCGCATCGAGGTGGGCCAGGAACTGTGTCTCGAACCCCGCGACCTGGGCGCTGGTCCCGAAGACCCCCGTCCCGTCGAACCCGCCCGCGATGTAGATGCCGCGATCCGGAGCGACACCCAGGAACGCCGTGTTCCCGTCCGCGCCGAGCGTCGCCCCGTTGGAGCTCGGATACGTGTTCGCCCACCCGAGCGTCCCTGCCGCGTCGTACTGAGCGACGAACACGTTGTTCGTACCGTCAGCCGACGAGCTCATCGACGGCGCGACGCCGTCGAAGTCGAACGTGACCGTGCCGTTGAACCACCCGGCGAGGGTGATCCCGCTTCCCGGGTTCGCGGCCAGCGCTCCGATCGTGATCTGATACGCGCCCCCTGCGAACGGCGGCGTCGGATAGGTCTTGATCCACTGATACGATCCGGCACTCGACATCTCGATCAGCGCGGTGTGAATGTCGCTGCTCAGATTCGACACCCTCACGCCCGTATCGAACGTGACCGCCTCGGCATTGACGGCGAACACGATCGTCCCGTCCGCGAGCACCATCGGCGTGGGAAGCGATCCGCCGCTCGGCCATCCGAAGGTGTGGCGCCACCTGACCACGCTCAGCTCCGGATCGATCTTCTCGATGAACGCCATGGGCGGCGTGGCCGGCTGGGTGGTGGTGTAGCCCCCCAAGACCACGAAATCGCCGTCGGGCGACGCCGTCATCGACTGGGCGCATCCCCCCTGCGGCAATGGGCGGGACCACAGGTACTTCGGAAGGCAGAGACCGCCCGCGCCGCACAGCCCCGAGGCACAGGTGATGGTGGTCGGGCACGGCGTGCCATCGACGTTGTCGATACCGACGGGGCTCACCTCGGGCGAAACGTCGGCGCTCCGGATGTCCCTGCCCGCGTCGATCGCCCCACCGCCCGCACCCCCGCGCGCATCTGCGCTCGCCGAGCCGGCCGACGAACAGCGCACCCCAGCGGCGAGAAGCGCGGCGCACGCGATCCATCCCCGCCTTCGTACCGGCCACGTCCGCTGCCCCTTGCCCTTCATCGCCCTCGCGCAGAATGTAACATCACGCATCTCCGCCCTCGAGGCCGACATGGGTTGCCGAGGCGGCGCGGCGGGTCAATGCACGCGCGCCGCTGCTGGTGTCGAATCTCGAACAGCGGGGCGACCGCTGATCCCGGGAAGATGCGGTCTTGCCGAAGGTACGCAGGTTGCTCTTGAGCCGGGCAAATGACCGTCGAACCTCGCCGCCGGGCCCGCCTCCGCATCGAGGCGCTCGCTGTTTTGGCGGCGTTCAGCGCTGGATGCGGCACGACGACGGTTGGCGGCGGGAACTCTCCGCGATGGCTGGCGGAGCACCGCGGCGATTACGCGACCGCCACGACTGACGGACCGGAAGGACCCGTGGAGTGGCACAACGTCCGCATCGTCTCGACCTCACCGACCGAGGTTCAATTGCGCTCGGACAGCGGGGAGGTGGTCCCCGTCGAGCACCTGCGCGCCATCCGCGTTTCAAAGCCCGGGTACGCAATAACGGGAGGGGCCGCAATCGGCCTCGTCGTCGGTTTGGCCGGCGGCATCGGGGTCATGCGCAAGCCTGATCCTCCGGACTGCGACACTTGCGCCGGCAAGCCGATGGCCGCCGCGCTGCTCGTCTCCTCTGGGATCATTTTCGGGATGCTGATCGGTCTCGCCGCGGGCCACACCGACGTCCTGACCTTCTAGGTCTCCGCCGGCCTACTGCAGCAGGCTCACGCCGCGTCCCTTCAGATAGGAGCGGGCGCTGGCCGGCAGCGTGAGTCGCGGCGTGCTTTTCCCCTGGCCCGGCGAGCCAGGGGTGAAGACGTACGCGTCCTTCGGCGGAACCGGCGACACGTTCGACCAGCCGCTGGCACCCAGGAAGGCACGTCCGTGCCGCAACTGCGCTTGACCGGTGCTTCCCCAGGTCGCGATCGCGCAGACCTTGAAGTCGGCTGGCAAGCCGGCGTCATCGGCCCAGAACGGATGCACGCTCGGAAGCTCGGCGCCGGTGGACCACGTCATGCGGGTTGGGTCGAAGATCTCCGTCGTGAAGAGATCCAGAAAATCCGCGTCGCTTCCGGCGGCGACGACGAATTGTCCGTCGGGTTGGTGGTAGACAACCGCCAGGAACCGCCCCGTCTGCATGTTCATCGCCGGCGCATAGCTCCACGGAGCCGCCGGCTGGCCCGGATCGAACACGATCGTGCTGCGCCGGACGCCGATCCCGAACTCAGCGTCCGCCGTCAGGAACATGCCGCCCGCGATCAACACCCGCCCATCGGGCAGGCGGTGAGCGGCGTAGCGATAGCGCGACCCTGGCGTCGCGCTGCCAGCGCCGTCCTCGTCGGGGATCGCCGGCATCGGGGCGGCCGCCGTCCATTGGCCGCTGCTCCAGTCGTAGAGGTCGCAGGCTGCGCTGAGAGCCACGAGGTCCTGTCCCGGGTTTCCGATCCAGCGGCCGCCGCAGATCAAGAAGCGGCCGTCCCGCAGGTCGATCAGCGGGACACCCTCGTGCGGCGACGGCATCTGCGTCGCTTCACCCGCGGCGTCGCGCGTGAAGTCCCAGGTGCCGTCCGCGGGATTGTCGCGTCCCGGCGTGAACATGAACGACAAGCGCGTCGTGGTCGTCGGGGTGGCTGGATCGAACGGCGCGACGCCGGAGTCGATCGAGTACCCGCCCGCGACAAGGACGCGGCCGTCGGGCCCCTCGACGGCGTTGCCCGTGAAGTTGCCCCAGTACACGGCCTGTGTGGGAAGCGAGCCCGTTTCGATCCAGCGATCGGCGCGCGGATCGTAGAGGAAGCTTCGCAACGAATTCGCCGTACCGTCGTAGGACAGGACGTCCTGCCCGACCAGCAGGACCATCCCCGACGACAACGTGATCGCCACGTTGATGAACGGGACTGGCATCGGTGTTGGCGCGGCCGGCGTCCAGGCGTCCGCGTCCGGATCGTAGATCTCCGTCGCCGGCGTCGGCGCGTCGTCGGCGACGGAAATGCCGCCGATGACCATCACTCTTCCGTCACTCAACGTCACGGTGGAGTACTTCCCGCGCGCGAGGTTCATGTCGGCCTTGCGCGTCCAGGCATCGGCCGCACGCAGCGGTTGCGACTTGACGGCGGTGGTCTGGGCGACGGTGCCGTCGCTATCGTCGGCGGCCGTGCAAGCGGACGTCGCGGCGATGAACGGTACGAGAAGGGCGGTGAGAAACGGCTGTCGGTTCATGGTGGGCTCCCGGTTGGCTGGATGTGCCGCCCCTCGAGAGCACGGTGTATGCCAACAGGAAACCTGCGATGCGCACGGACGGCGCCTCGTTTCACCGGTGTGGGCGGCCCGCGACTCCACACGGCGCGTGCCGCCCTCCCCCACGTGATCGGTGGTGATCGACCACCGGCCGCCACCTGTGAGACTAGTGGACCCGCGCCGGGAGGCTCGCCTCGGCGAGCGCCTGGGCCTGATCGTGCAGATCGCAGCCCGCCTCGTGCAGGCGATCCGCGAGCGGCGCCAGCGCGTCGGCCTGGTCGACCGCGGCGCTGGCCTGCCGGGCGGCGACGGAAAGCGCCGTCTCCTCCAGCATCGCCACCTGCAGCTCGAGCCGGGCCCGCACGCGGGTGGCCGCCCCCGAGAGCGCCTGCGCGCGCTCATCGAGTGCGACCACCGCGCGTGCGGCACGGGTCAAATCGGCGCGCGCGGCCTCGTCGCCGCTCTCCGACGCCGCCGTCGTCAGCGCGACGGCGCGCGCGCGGACGGCCCCGACGTCGAGGCGTTCCAGCTCGCCGCGCAGCTTGCGGCAGCGCACGGCCAGCGTCAGCACCTCGCGCGTGACGTCCTCGGCCAGCCGCGCCAGCCGCCGCCCGTCGGGCCCGCGGTCGCCGCCCAGCCCTTCGACGATGCGGTCGTGCGCGATCGCGGCCCGCTCCGCCAGCGCCCGCTCCTGCACCTCGGCGCCGCCGAGCGTCGCGCGCGCCTGGACCAGCGCTCGCGCGAGCGCCTGATCGGCGATGCGCTGCAGGTGCGCGATCACCAGGGCCGACGATGCGGCCAGGCCCGCCAGCAGGCCCATCAACAGCGCGTCCCCCGCCGCCCGGACTTCTTCGCCGCCCGCGAAGGCGTGCCACGTCGCGCCCGCCAACAGCGCGCCGAGCGCCGACGTCATCACAGTCACTAGATGACGCCGGCGACCGTCGCGCCCCCCCTGCCCGATCAGCATCGCCATCAGCGGGCCGATCGCCATCATCATCCACCAGGTCGCTCCCGAAAGCGGCAGCGCCCACGCCAGCGCGCCCACGCCGCCGGCCGCCCCGATGACCACCAGCGCGTCGTGCTGGAACCCACGGTGATCGCGAAATCGCCAGTTGATGTTCATGACGCGCTCCTTTATTCGAGCTTCAGGCCGTCGAGCAGGTTGTCGTTGACCGTCTTCCGCAGCGCCTTCTTCGCCGCGACGTCGAATCCGTCCGCCTTGCCCGCCTTCGCGGCGGCGGCTTCGTGCGCATCCAGCTCCTTCCGGCGCAGCTTGGTCAGCTCGTCGATGCGCGTCGTGATCTCTTTCCGCTCCTTCTGCTTCTCGGCGATCAGCGCGGCCTGCTTGTCCTTGCTCATCGCCTTCATGTCCGCGGGCAGCTCCGCCTGAACGTCGTCCAGACTGACGGCCCCCCGGGTGATGCCCTCGACGAGATCGCCCTCGCCGCCGACCGCCTTCTTGTTCTTCGCCAGGTATCCGGCCCGCGCGGCCTTCTCCGCCGCGGGCGCCTTCAGCGCCACGGCAGACGCCGCCGCCACCGCGGGCGCGGCCGCGCCGTATCCGATCGCCGTGCCCGCGAGCTTGTCGTGCAGCGTCGCCAGCTCGTCGTCGTAGCGCGAGCGCTCCGCCTCCATGCCGCCGTCCTGATGGATCGCCATGTACTGGCCGCCGCCCAGCGACGCGATCTCGCGCCAGGCGCTGGCCGCCGCGGGATCCGCACCGCACAGGATGGTGTGCAGCTGGATCCCCTTGCGCGCCGCCGCGCGCGCCGCGCGCACGTAGTCGTAGCCGTCGTTGTAGTCGGTATGCGGCGGCGCATCGCCGACCAGGTAGATGACCCTGACGACCGACTTGTCGTCGCTCCAGGACATCTTGTGCACCGATTCGTCGAGCGCGCGCGCGACGTGCTCGGGCCCGTCGCCGCCGCCCTCGGCGCGGAAGCTGCGCAGCCGCCGGTAGACGCGATCGAGATCCTCATCGAGATCGAACACCTTGGTCACGTAGGCGTCGCCGATGTCGCGGTAAGCGATCAGACCGACCCGCAGATCCGGGGTCGGCTGCCCCTGGGCGACGAAGCTGGCCAGGCTCCAGATCTTCTGCTTCGCGCCTTCGATGAGGCTGGTCATCGAACCGGTGGTGTCGAGCGCGAACACCAGCTCGACACGGGGCCGCGCCGCGGCCACCGGCGTCTGGACGATCGGATCGGGCGGCTCGGGCGCGCGCGGCGCGGGCGCGAGGACGACGGGTGCGCGGGTCGGGACAGCGCGGCTCTGGCGCTGCAACCCGAGCACGGCCAGCAACGTCAGCACGCCGCCGGTCAGGATGGCGTAGGTGACGATCCGCCGCGGCGGGCGGGGCGTCCGGGTCGGGGGCGACGGTGAATTGCTGCTCGGGCTGCTGGCGTCCATGAACGGCCTCCTCGGTGGTGGTGCCGGCGCAAAGACGCACCACTCCGGAGAACGATCTCTTTTTGCGGGCGAGCCGCGCCTATTGCGGCGCGTCGCCGAGCCGGCCGGTCAGAAAGTGCGCGGCCATCGCCAGCAGGCGGAGGGTCTCGTCGTGCGAAACCTCCAGGTGCAGGCGGACTTTCCGTCCCTCCCGATCGAGCTGGGCGCGCGTCACCAGCGACGAGAACCCGGTCAGCACCAGCAGCGGGTGGGTGCGCAACTTACGCTGCACGACCGGCCACTGGGTCTGCCACTGCTCCGCCGGCGCGTCGGTCTTGAATTCGGCCACCAGGTCGAGGAACGGGGCGTCGGCGACGCCGATGACCGCGTTGATCGCCGCCGGGACGGGCATGCCGTACAGGACGGGCGGCGCGCCGGGCGCCGGGGCGCGCGACTTGAACATATCGACCGCGTTCACCATCACCGCCCCGTCGGGCGGCATCAGCCCCTCCTCGGCGTCGATCCGGGTCAGCAGCGACGCCCAGCCGGCTTTCATCGACTTCGCCGCCGACGCCGGCGTGGACGCGTCGGCGCCGCCGTCCGCATCGTGCGTCCCGTTGCCGTTCCCGTCCGTCGCTCCGCCGTCCGGGGACGACACGGGCGCAAGCAGCAACGCCCGGTACGCCCGCGGCGTCACCACCGTCAGCCCCGGCGCCGCCAATACGATCAGCCGATCGTCCTGCCAGCGCCGACGCGCGTCGCGCGCGTGGCGCTCGGCGATCGGACGGCCACCCTGCGTGCGCCAGGTGAGCGTGTGGTCCGACGCCTTGGCCGCCTGGTTCAACGCCGCGCGCACCCTGGCGTCGTCGAGATGATGGCGCACGGCCACGAACGTCACCGATGGGTCCAGCGGATTCGGCGTCGCGATCAGCAGCGCGTCGAAGTCCATGAACAGATCGAGGCCTGTCCCCGAGACGAAGTCCTGCCGATCGGGAAGCCGCATCAGCAGCTCGTCGACGGGGGCCGAATAGTCCGTCCCGCGCAGTCGGTCGAGGCGCATCAGCACCGTCAGCCGCGATCCCTCCGGACCGTAGGCACCGAGATCGCTGGTCGGCGCCGGCCCGCCCTCATCGTCGGTCGGGGTCGGCGCGCCTGGCTTGTCGGTCTTGTCGGGCCGCAGGCCCAGGGTCCCCGATTCCTGGGGCGGCGTCGGCGAGGCCCGGCGGGCCTGCGCTGCCCGAGCCTTCCCCGACCCCGGCTGGGGCCGGCCGAGCGGCAGGTCCTTCACCTCCTCCAGGCTGACCCCGGCGATTTCGACCTCGACGGGGCCGGAAAACCCGCGCGCGCCCAAGGCCAGAGCGATGGCGACGACGCCGAGGTGCGCCAGCACTGACAGCACGAGGCCGAGGCTCCACCGCAACAGCATGCCGCGTCACCAAAGGGTACCGCATTCCGATCGGAGAGCTGGAATTCGGGAGTACCCCCGAGGGCCTTTCTTCGCGGAAACCGCGAAAAACCCGGGGCTTGCTGGTAGGCTTCGTCCCGGATGCCTGTCTGCTCCCGACGGCGCCCGTGTAGGAGCTCGGTGTGGGCCGAGCCCAACTACCCGATGTCGCCGATTGTGCGTTCGCCGTGCACCGATCCGTCGCTGCGCGCGCCATCCGGAAACCGCGCCGCGAGGACCGACGGCGTGGGCGCGACCCCGATCGTCAGCAGCGCTCCGTCACGCGGCCATTCCTGGACGATCTCCGTCATCGCGGCCGACAGGAACGCGCCCCCGACGCGAGCGGCGGCGGCTGTGCTGGAGGTAGCGTCCGCGGCGATCAGTCTGCCGCCGGGACGCAGGCACGGCACCAGCGCGGCCAGCCAGCGCATCGCCTCCTCGTCCTGGAGGCCGCTGACATTCTCGACGACCAGCGCGGGCAGCGTGCCGCGGCCGAGCGGCAGATCCGCGGCGGCGAGCGCGACCTCGAGCGCCCGCGACTGCTTGTGCGCGCGGCGGCGGGCGCGAAGCGCGATCGGACGGACCTCCGGCTCGACCAGCACCAGCACGCGGCCCGCGCTCGCGACCGCGTCGCCGAGCCACGGCGGCCCGATCACGACGACGGGCGCGCGTCCCTCCGTCCAGCGCAGCACGGCCGCCAGTGTCGGCGCGCTGCCGAGCGCGCCCGATAGCAAGGGTCCCTTGACGCCCATCTTCTCTGTTCGAGGCGCGAACCTATCATGAGCGAGCCGGCTTCCATGCCGTTCTGCGTGCGGCTCGGTCCAGGTGCGCCGCCCGAGCGGATTGGCGGAAAGGCGCGGTCACTGCTCAGGTTGAGCGCCGCCGGCCTGAGTGTCCCGAGGGCGATCGTGGTGACGACGGATCTGTTCGCCGCCCTGCGCGCCGGCGGTCCGCGGCTGCCGTCGACGCTGAACGCGCCCGGCGCGCTGACCTCCGTCGAGGGCGCGGCGCGCGCGCTGGCGGCGGCGCCCTGGCCCGAAGGTTTCGCGTCGGCGCTGGCGCGCGAGATCGACACGCTGGTGCCGGAGCCGGGCGCGCGCTACGCGGTCCGATCGTCGGCGTCGATCGAGGACGACGCGACCGTGCTGGCTGCCGGCCTGTTCCTGTCTCGCGTCGATGTCGCGCGCGTCGAGGTGCTGGAGGCGGTGCGCAACGTGCTGGGATCGGCGCTGTCGCCGGCGGTGATCGCCTACCTCGCGCAGCACGGCCTGCGCAGCGACGACCTCGGGTTCGCGGTGCTGATTCACCAGTTCATCGAGGGCGAGGCGGCGGGCGCGGCCGCCTGCGATTCGGCGCGCGAGGAGTCGCCGATCATCGAGGTGCACGCGGGGAAGGAGGCGGCTCTGCAGCGCGGGGGGCGCGCGCGCATCGAGGAGACGGCGCGCGCGCTGGCAAAGACCAACGGCGCCATCGAGCTGGAATGGGTCGTCGGCGAAGGCCAGGTGACGTTCCTTCAGATGCGGTCGCTGCACGCGGCGGGACGGATGCCCCGGCGTCCGGTCATCGCGCTGCCGTCGTTCGATCCGCTGCCGGCCGCGAAGGATCGCGACCTCAACGACACCGACTGGCACTGGGACGCGGCCCACAACCCCCTGCCGCTGTCGCCCGCGCAGGCGGGCCTGGTGTCGCTGGTCGACGAGCAGTGCAAGATCGGCCTGCGCCAGCGGGTGGTGGGTGGCTACCTGTTCTACGCCACCGATCCGACCTCGGAGACCACGCCGATCGGCGCCGCCGACGCCTTGCGCGGTGTGTGGGAGGCGGCGCGCCAGCGTCTGGCGCGCCCGACCCCGACGCTGGAGCAGGCGCTCGCTACCTTCGTCGCCATCTACCAGCCGCTGTTCGGGGTGGTGCAACCGAACTCGCGCGCCGCCACCGGTGTGCTGGCCGCGTTCATGCGACGCAACGGTTTCGATCCTGCGCCGCTGCTGCCAAAGCTTCTGTCCGGCGTGTCGTCGGCGGCGACCGAGCGGGCGGTGCGGGCGCGCGCGCTGGCCGAGGCGGTCGATCCGAAGCTGCGCGCGGCAGCGCTGGACGCGTACCTGGAGGAGTTCGGCGACGAGGCCCCGCGGTGGGACGTCGCCGCGCCGACGTGGCGCGAGCGATCGGCGTCGCTCGAGCGGCTGTTGCGCGGGACCAGCGTCGGCGCCCCGATCGATGATCGGCCGTGGCGGGAAGCGTCCGAGGCGGTCCGGGCGCGCTTGCCCGAGGAGATGCACGCGGAATGGGAATCGCGCTTGTCGGTCGCGCGCCGGGCGGTTGCGGTCGCCGAGGACGACGACGCCCTGTACGCGCGGCTGCAGGCGCACGTGCGGCGCGCGCTGCTGCGCGAGGGCGAACGCCTGTGGCAAAGCGGCCTGCTCGCCGAACCGAGCGAGGTCTTCTGGCTGCCGCTGGACGCCGTCCGCAAGGACGCGCGCGGCGAGGTTCCGATCGCCTACGAGGAGGCGGCGCTGGCGCTGACCGCCGCGCGCACGGCCGACGTCGAGGCGCGCACCAACCCGCCGCCGCTCGGCGCCGCCGATACGCTGGACGTCGGCACCGACGTCGTGCGCGGGCGCCCGGGCGCCGCGGGCGCGCGCATCGGCCCGGTGCGCATCTATCGGGGCGACCACGAACACGACCATGACGGCGATCACGTCCTCGTGGCGCGCACGCTGCTTCCGACGGAGCTGCCGCTGCTTTCGCCGGCGGCGATCGTGGTCGAGACGGGCGGCGTCCTCGATCACGTGGCCGCTCAGGCGCGCGAGCGTTCCATCCCGGCCGTCGTCGGCGCCGTCGGTGCCTGCCGCGCGCTGCGCGACGGCGATCAGGTGCTGGTCGACGGCGGCGCGGGTCTGGTCGTCCGGCTCGCGTAGCGCTGAGACGCACCGCAGCTCCAGCTCAGCCGCAGCTCCCGATATCGTTAAGGACGATCTGGGATTGCTAACTTTTTCGTTCTAATGATCTATTGAGAGCGCGCGCGGGGGGCAAAGCTCGGCCATGGAGCAGTTGCGGGGAAGTGATGAGCGTTTTCGGACGATTCTCGAGAACGCTCCCATCAACATCGCGGTCTACAGCCACGATTATCGCCTGCTCTACGTGAACCCAGCGCTGGCGGCGATGTGCCCGCGCGATCCGTCCGAGCTCGTGGGCAAGCACGCCGACGAGCTGTGGCCGGCGATCGTCGCGGACCCGCTCAAGCTTCACGGCGCGCGTGCGATCGCGTCGGGTGAACGGCAGACCTACGAGGTGGTGACGGAGCAGCCGGGTTGCCCGCGCGTGGTCAAGCAGTTTACGGTCGCCCCGCTGACCGGGCCCGCCGGCGATCGGCCACAGCTGCTGGTGATGAGCCACGACATCTCCGCGCAGCGCCAGCTGGTGGACGAGCTGCGCGAGTCGGATCGGCGCAAGAGCGAGTTCATCGCCGTCCTTTCGCACGAGCTGCGTAACCCGCTGGCGGCGATCCGCGCCAGCCTCTACGTCCTCGGCCGCGCGCCCGAGAGCGAACACGGGCAGCAGTCCCTGCGCGTGATCGACCGCCAGGTGGGCCAGCTGGCGCGGATGGTCGACGATCTGCTCGACGTCACGCGCATCACGCAGAAGAAGATCCATCTGCAGCGCCAGTCGATCGATCTGAACGAGATCGTCCGGCAGACGATCGAGGACAACCGCTCGACGCTCGAGCGCAGCGGCGTGCGCGTGGAGACCGAGCTGGCGCCAGGCGCGCTCCGCGTGAACGCGGACGGGGCCCGCATCGCCCAGATCGTCACCAATCTGCTCGCCAACGCGGTGAAGTTCACGACCAGCGGCGGGCGCGTGAAGGTCTCCGTTGCCCCTGATGACACCACGGCGCAGGCGGTCCTGCGGGTGGCCGATACGGGAACGGGAATCGATCCCGCGTTGCTCGGGAAGCTGTTCGAACCGTTCATGCAAGCGGATCGGACGCTCGACCGTACCGGCGGCGGGCTGGGGCTCGGCCTGGCGCTGGTGAAGGGACTGGTCGATCTACACCAGGGTGAAGTGAGCGCGCACAGCGAGGGTCTCGGCAAGGGGTCCGAGTTCACGGTCCGCCTCCCGCTCGCGGCGGGGATCACGGCCAGCGCGCCCGCGTCGCCGCGCAACGGCACCGTCGAGGGACGCCGCCGGGTGCTGATCATCGAGGATGACGTCGACGTCGCCGACGCGCTCAAGGCGGCGCTGGAGGTCGACGCCCACCAGGTGATGATCGCGCGCAGCGGCACGGAAGGGCTGGAACGGGCGCGGGCGAACCACCCGGACGTCGTGCTGTGCGACATCGGCCTGCCGGAGATGACCGGGTACGACGTCGCCCGGGCGTTTCGCGCCGACGATCGCCTGCGCTCCACCATGCTGATCGCTCTTTCGGGTTACGCGCAGGCGGAGGACGTCGATCGCGCGCGCGCCGCCGGCTTCGATCAGCATCTGGCCAAACCGCCGACCGTCGAGCACCTCAACCGGATCTTCGCCCGCACCGAGCGAACGACCTAGTCGTCGGATTTGGTCAGGTGCGCGAGGGCGCCGGTGGCGACCAGGTTCGCGAGCTCGCGGTAGCCGCCGATCGGCCGGCCCTCGACGAAGATCACCGGCACGGTCCGCCAGTTCGCGCGTTCCACGAGCTGGGCGCGGGCCTGCCGGTCGCCGGTGACGTCGATGGTCTCGAATGGAATTCCGTGGCGCTCGAGCAGCGCCTCTGCGCGCCGGCACCAACCGCAGGTCGTGGTGCTGTAGACGGTCACGGGCGCGCCGGACGAGATTGCGTTCTGCATTGCTTCGCTTCCCACGGGCGATCGATGCCGGTCAGCGGTCGTCGGTTTCGCCGTCGTCGGAGAGGTATTCGAGAATCACCTCGTCGAGGCCCTTGTCCTCGCCGACGCTGGCGGCGAACGCCTCGGTCGCGGGCGCCGGAGGCCCCGGCGGATCCCACGGCATCTTCACCTCGCGGACCTCTTTCGAGCTCTGCCGCCGGGGAGCGTCGGCCGCGCTGATCACCGGTTGCGAGACGCGCGGCGGCGGCGCGGGCGTCTCCCACGGCATGCGAATGTCGCGCGACGACGCGAGCGGCTGAGCCGAGGATTCGGGCGGCGCGGCAGCGCGGGCGGCGCCCTTGGGCGGAACCACCGCGCCGTCGCTGGCGGCGACCGGCGCCGCCGGACGCGCGCGAGCGGAGGTCGAACCCGTCGAGGAGCGCGCGTTGGCGGGTGTCCCGTTGACGGGCGGCGCGCCGCCGCCGACGTTGATGACGACGTTGCGGCGGACCACGACGCCGTCCGCGGAGCTGGACAGCACGACGGGCGGCCGGCGTACGCCGCCCGGCTTCACCATCACGACCGGCTTGGCCGCGGGCTTGGGCGCGGCGGCGATCGGCGCGGTGGCGGGCGCAGCGGCCGGGCGCGGCGCGGGCGTCCCGTCGCGCGGCGCGGGTGTCGCTTCCCGCGCCGGCGCCGGCGCGGCGGGCGCCTCCGGCTGCGCGTTCGCGGCCGGGGCCTGGACGGCCGCGGGCTGACCCGCGTCGTCGAGCATCGCTGGTTGGCCGCGCGCGACGAAGAAGGCGCCGATGCGCGCGTCGTGCTCGCCCTTCGTCAGCTCCTTGATCATCGACTTGTGCAGCTGCTGCATCAGCGCGCGCACCGCTTCTTCGGGAGCGTTCGGATCGTATTCCTGCTTCTTCGTCGAGAGGATCGTCCCCTCGTAGAACAGGTGCGTGTGCAGTCGCGCGTACCCTTGCCCGGAGTCCTCGGTCTGGACGTGGAACACGCGCCCGCCATGACGCAGGTTGTGGTTGTAGCCCAGAACCGGGCTTTGACGGGCGCGTTGGGTCATCGACGCAGGCAACGTGAATTATATCGCCGAACCTCGGAAATTCCTTGAGGAACGCGCATGTAGGTGCCCGTTTTGGCGCCCGGTTACGCCGCGGGTTACACTTTCGCGCCCCGAAAAGCCATGTCGCGACGAGCGAAGATCCAGCGCAAGACCAACGAGACGACGGTCGATCTCACCCTGGACCTCGATGGCCAGGGTGACCGGCGGATTGCGACACCGGTCCCCTTCTTCAACCACATGCTGGAAGCCATAGCGAAGCACGGTCTCTACGATCTCGACGTGACGGCGGCGGGCGACATCGAGGTCGATCCGCACCACACGATCGAGGATGTGGGGATCTGCCTGGGACAGGCGTTCCGCGACGCGCTGGGCGACAAGAGCGGCATCACCCGCTACGGCGAGGCGGTGATCCCGATGGATGAGACGCTGGTGTCGGCCGCGGTCGACTTCGGCGGCCGCGCCGCCTTCGTCTATCGCGCCGATGCGCTCAAGGGCCGCCGGGTCGGAACCTTCGACGTCGAGCTCGGCCGTGAGTTCTTCGGCGGCTTCGTCAGCACGGCGCTGTGCAACCTGCACCTCGAGGTCCGCTACGGCGAGAATGCGCACCACATGATCGAGGCGCTGTTCAAGGCGTTCGCGCGCGCGACCTCGATGGCCGTGCGCCGCGACCCGCGCGTCGTCGGCGTGCCGTCGACCAAGGGGACGCTCACCTCTTGAGCCCGGGCGCGTCGTGAGCGCAAGCGCGTCGATCATCGTCGCCGATCTGGGAAGCGGAAACCTGCGCAGCGTCGAGAAGGCGCTGGCCGCCGTCGGCGCGAAGGTCGCGATCAGCGCCGACGCCGATGAGGTCGCGCGGGCGGACCGCCTGGTGGTGCCCGGACAGGGCGCGTTCGGCGCGTGCGCGGGCGGGCTGGACGGCGGCGGCGGCGCGCTGCGCCAGGCGGTCACGGCTGTGATTCGCGCGGGCCGGCCGTTCTTCGGCATCTGCATCGGCATGCAGCTTCTGTTCGACGGCAGCGACGAGAGCCCGGACGCGCGCGGGCTGGGGATCTTGCCGGGCCGTGTGCGCCGCTTTCCCGACGGCGCGGGCCTGAAGATCCCGCACATGGGCTGGAACAAGACGCGGCGCGGACCGGCCGCCGCGGCGGGCCCGCCGGCCGGCGTCGCGGACGGCGCCTGCTTCTATTTCGTCCACTCGTACTTCCCCGATCCGGGCCGCGCCGACGATGTCGCGCTGACGAGCGATCACGGCATCGCTTTCTGCGCCGCGGTGAACCGGGATAACGTTTTTGGTTGCCAGTTTCACCCCGAGAAGAGCCAGGCGGCGGGCCTCGCGCTGCTGCGCAGCTTCGTCGCGGCCTGATCTACACTAGCGCCCCACCCCCGATGTTGGTCTTCCCCGCGATCGATCTGATGGACGGCACTGCCGTTCGCCTGGAACAGGGACGGCGCGAGAGCGTCACGGTCTACGATCGGGCGCCGTGGGAGGTGGCGGCGCGGTTCGCCGCCGCGGGCGTGTCGCGCATCCACGTCGTGGACCTCGACGCTGCCTTCACGCGCGGGGCTGCCGCGCGCAAGGACAACCGCGCCACGATCGCGCGGATCGCGGCGGCGGTGAAGGTCGACGTCGAGGCGGGCGGCGGCGTCCGCTCGCTGGACGACTGCGCGGCGCTGTTCGACGCCGGCGTGCGCTTCGTGGTGCTGGGGACGGCGGCGATCAAGGACCCGGCGCTGGTCGAGACGGCGTGCACGCGCTGGCCGGAACGGATCGTCATCGCCGTCGACGCGCGCGAGGGCAAGGTGTCGGTCGAGGGCTGGACCGAGACCACCGGAGCCGACGCGCTGGAGATCGGGGCGGCGGTCGCGCGCGCCGGCGCGGCCGCGGTCCTCTACACCGACATCGCGCGCGACGGCATGCGCGGCGGCCCCAACCTGGACGCGACGGGACGGCTGGTGCGGCGGCTGCTCCCCTGCCCCGTCATCGCCTCGGGCGGCGTGGCGCGCCTCGAGGATCTCGACGCGCTCGCGCCGACGGGCGCGGCCGCGGTGGTGGTCGGCAAGGCGCTGTACGAACGGGTGTTCACCATCGAGGAGGCGGTCGCGCGCGTGCGCGCCCAGAGCGGTTGACCAACCATGCTTTGCAAACGCGTCATCCCATGCCTCGACGTCGACGCCGGCCGCGTCAAGAAAGGCGTGCGCTTCAAGGAGCTGCGCGACGCGGGCGATCCGGTCGCGGTCGCCGCCGCCTACGACACGCAGGGGGCCGACGAGATCTGCTTCCTCGACATCACGGCGTCGTCGGACGAGCGCAAGACGATGCTCGACGTCGTGCGCGAGACGGCCGAGCGCGTCTTCCTGCCGCTGACCGTGGGAGGCGGCGTCCGTTCGGTCGAGGACGTGCGGGCCCTGCTGCTGGCCGGCGCCGACAAGGTCGGCATCAACACCGCGGCCGTCGCCGATCCCGAGCTGGTGCGGCGCGCGTCGGACGCGTTCGGCAACCAGGCGATCGTCGTCGCCGTCGACGCCCGCCGCGAGCCGGCCGCGCCGGGGCAGCCGCTGCGCTGGCAGGTGTTCACGCACGGCGGCCGCCGGCCCACCGGCATCGACGCCGTCGAATGGTGCGCGCTGATGGCGAAGACCGGCGCGGGCGAGATCCTGCTGACCAGCATGGACCGCGACGGAACCCGCGATGGGTTCGACATCGAGCTGACGCGCGCCGTGGCCGATCGCGTCTCGGTTCCGGTGATAGCCTCGGGCGGCGTGGGAAATCTGGAACACCTGTATCAAGGGATCGCCGAAGGGCACGCCGAGGCCGTGCTGGCGGCGTCGATCTTCCATTTCGGCGAGGCGACCGTCGGCCAGGCGCACGATTACTTGCGCGCGCGCGGCGTCCCGGTGCGAGATCAGGTGTCATGAAGCCGGTTCCTGTCGCGCCCGAGCCGCTGCTGGCGGCAGTGACCTTCGACGGCGACGGCCTGGTGCCCGTGATCGCCCAGGAGGCGCACACGGGAATGGTCCGCATGGTCGCCTGGGCGAACCGCGACGCCCTGACCGCGACGCTGGCGACCGGCGCGGCGCACTTCTGGAGCCGGTCGCGCCAGGCGTCCTGGCGCAAGGGCGAGACCTCGGGGAATGCGCTGGCGGTGCGGGAGGTCCGGCTCGATTGCGACGGCGACGTCGTGCTGTACCTGTGCGACGCGGAGGGGCCGTCGTGCCACACGGGCGCGACGTCGTGCTTCTTCCGCCGCGTCGGCCACGACGGCGAGCTGGTGACGGATGAAGGGCCGCCCGATCCGCCCGCGCTGGTGCTGGCGCGCCTCGCCGAGGTGATCGCGAGGCGGCGCCGCGAGCGGCCCGAGAAATCGTACGTCGTGTCGCTGCTGGACAGCGGGCTCGGCAAGATCAACGGGAAGATCATCGAGGAGTCGGCCGAGCTGACGGAGGCACTGCTGGAGAAAAACCCGGCCGAGATTGCGCACGAGGCGGCCGACGTCATCTTTCACACGCTGGTCGGACTGGAGGCGACCGGCGTCCCGGTCGACACCGTGTTCGCCGAGTTGCGGCGGCGCTTCGGCGTTTCGGGCATCGACGAAAAGGCGAGCCGCAAGCGATGACCGTGCCGGCGCACGGCCCTGCCGCCGATCGCCGCGAGGCGATGCGGCAGAGCATCCGTGCGCTCCTCGGCCCGGGCGGCGCGGCGGCGGCGTTGTTCCCGGGTTACGAGGCGCGTCCCGGACAGCTGGCGATGGCGGACCGGATCGCCGACGCGATCGACGGCGACGAGCGACTGCTGGTCGAGGCCGGAACGGGAACGGGCAAGACGCTCGCCTACCTGGTGCCGGCGTTGCTGTCCGGGCGCAAGGTGGTCGTCAGCACCGGCACGAAGACGCTGCAGGACCAGATCGCGGGCGTTGATCTTCCCCGCCTGCGCGCGATGTTCGATCGCGCCGGCCTGCTCTCCGCGCCCCTCGAGTGGGCCGTCATGAAAGGCCTCGGGAACTACGTCTGCCGGCGCCGCCTGGGGGAGCGCGATCGGCAGCGATCGCTGGTCGCCGAGCCCGAGCTGGATCGGATCCTGGCGTTCGCGGCGTCGTCCCAGACCGGCGACCGCGCCGATCTGCCCGATCTGGCGGACGACGCGCCGCTGTGGGGCGACGTCTCGGCGACGCCGGAGACGCGCATCGGCCCGCGCTGCGCGTTCTTCGAGAGTTGCTTCGTCACCGCCATGCGCCGGCGCGCCGCCGCCGCGCCGCTGATCGTCGTCAACCACCACCTGTTCTTCGCCGACCTGGCGTTGCGCGCGCGCTGGCCCGAGGCGCAGGTGCTGCCGCCCTACGAGGTCGTCATCTTCGACGAGGCCCATCAGATCGAGGACGTGGCGACCGAATTCTTCGGCGTGCACGCGTCGACGCAGCGGCTGTTCGCGCTGGCGCGTGACATCGCCCGCGAGACCAGCGTCGATGCGCAGCGCGCCCAGGCGGCCGCCGGCCGGCTGAAGGCCGCCACCGATGCGCTCGCGGATGCGCTGCGCGCCCTGGTGCCGGCCGCGCGCCCCGGCCTGGACGAGACGCGCGTCGCCTTCCCGGGCGGTCTGACAGCCGGGCCGGCGCTGGACCGCTACCACGAGCTGGACGCGCGCCTCGAGCAGCTCGCGGACTGGCTGAATCCCGACGGCGACGCGGTGGCGACGTCGTCGCGGCCGGTCGAGCTCGGCGGGCTGGCGCGGCGGGCGGAGGCGCTGCGCGCGGATCTGTCGCTGCTGGTGGGTGGACGCGGGCGCGAGCACGTGCGCTGGCTGGCGGCGTCGGCCCGCAACGTCGGCCTGCACGCTTCGCCCATCGACGTCAGCCCCGTGCTGGGTCGCGCGCTGGACGGCTGTCCGGGCCCGATCGTCCTCACCTCGGCCACGCTGACGGTCGCCGGGTCGTTCGATTATCTGCGCGCGCGTGTCGGCCTGGGCGACACCGCGGCCGACGCCAGCTTCGCGTCGCCGTTCCGCTACGACCGCCAGGCGCTGCTTTATGTGGCGCCCGACCTCCCGGATCCCACGCACGACGCCTTCCCGGCGCGCGCCGCCGCGCGCATGGCGGACCTCTGCGCAGTGACGGGCGGGCGCGCCCTCTTGCTGTTCACCAGCTTCCGCAACCTGCGCATCGCCGAGGCGCAGCTGCGCGAGACGCTGCCGTTCCCGCTGCTGGTGCAGGGCGAGCGCCCGCGCCACCTGTTGCTGGCGGCCATGCGCGAGCGCGTCGGGTCCGTGCTGCTGGCGACGCAGAGCTTCTGGGAAGGCGTCGACATCCCGGGCGAGGCCCTGTCGCTGGTCGTGATGGATCGGATCCCGTTCGCGGTACCCGATGACCCGCTGACGGCGGCGCGCATCGACCACATCCGCGACGAGGGCGGCGAGCCGTTCACCGACTATCAACTGCCGCGCGCGGCGCTGGCGCTCAAGCAAGGCTTCGGCCGCCTGATCCGCACGCGCACCGACCGCGGCATCGTGGCCGTGCTCGACGGGCGCGTCGCGCGCCGCCACTACGGCGCCACGCTGATCGCCAGCCTGCCGCCCGATTGCCCGCGCACCGAATTGCTGGAGGACGTCGTCGCATTCTGGAACGGCGTGCGGCCAGCGCACCCGGGCGCGGCCGCCGCGCCGTCGCCATGACCGCCTGGATCCTCGGCGCCGCCGCGTACGTCGCGGGTTCGATCCCGTTCGGCCTCTTGGTCGCGCGCGCGAAGGGGATCGATCTGCGCCAGGTCGGCAGCGGCAACATCGGCGCGACCAACGTCGCCCGCGCGATGGGCAAGGGCTGGGCGGTCGCCGTGCTGGCCGCGGACGCCGCCAAGGGCTTCGTGCCGGTCTGGCTCGGGCGCCGCCTCGGCCTTCCGGCGACGGCGGTCGCGGCCGCGGGCGGCGCGGCGATCGTGGGACACATGTTCACCTTTCTCTTGCGCGGGCGTGGAGGCAAGGGCGTCGCGACCTCGCTGGGCGTCGCGCTGGCGCTGTCGCCGATCGCGGCGCTGATCGGATTCGCCGCTTACATCGCGATCTTCGCGCTGACGCGCCTGTCGTCGCTCGGGTCGCTGCTGGGCGTCTGGACGTTCTCGCTGCTATACGTGGTGCGCGAATCGCCCCCGCGGCCGCTGATGGCGCTCGCGCTCGGCGGCGCCGCGCTGGTGACGCTCCGCCACCGCGAGAACATCGGCCGCCTCGTCCGCGGCGAAGAGAAGAAGACTTAGGAATCGCTACGGCGAAACGCCGAGCGCAACATCGACGGTGTTGCCCGACACCGGCAGAGTGAAGCTTTGCGACGCCGTACGAGCGCTCGTGTGCGCCATTGCATCCACCTGCGACGCGTACACGGGAACGTCGATCCGGTAAGGGCCGTCGGGAAGCGCGATGCGCCGCTCGCAACTACCGGTCGGCGACGATTCGACGGTGACGTTGACGGCGTTCCAGGATTCGGTCGCCATCGTGCCGCTCGCGACGTCGCGCGCGCCCTCGAAGCACGGCCCGCACACCGGGCAGACCTCGCCGCACGCGCAGGCGCAGGCGCCCTCCAGCGCGATCTGGTGAACGGGATCGGCGAGCGACGTGATCGTGAAGTCGATCTGGCAGCTCTCGAAGACGTAGACCGTCGACTGCCCGTCGTTGTGGAGTTGGAAGGTGATAGTGGCCGGCTGGGGCGGCGGATTGGTTGTGCTGGACCCGCACGCAGCCATCAGCGTCGCGGTGGCGAGGATCGATGCGAGGTGCTTCATCGCCCCGGGCATCGAGCATGAACGATGCCAGATTGGCCGGCGAGCGCGGCCCCCGAAATGACGGCCTTCGCGGCGAACCGACCCGCTCCGTCCATCAAGAAACTGATGAGCGCCCGATCTACCTTGCGCCGGCGAGCGCAATTCTTGCGTTCTCGCGGTTGGCCAGGACCGCGACCAGATCGCCGACGTACTCGGCGCGGTCGGCCAGCCAGTCGAACATGATCAGCGACGCCCACGCGGCGCGCGCGCCGTGCTGGTGCGAGAGCGCGCAGCAGTAGCCCCACAACCGGTCGCGTACGCTGCCGCGCCAAAGCGCCGCCAGCGGTGCGCGGCCGCCGGTCTGCTCGGCGCGTTCCCACGCCGCCCGCAGCGCCAGCCAGCGTTCCCACGCCTC
>Ga0066903_100000251_pt1 | contig 30674 bp, 29 predicted proteins | sample PanSoiMetaGPlot1_FD_67491 | JGI IMG/M metagenome (GOLD analysis project Ga0066903, IMG submission 67491) | Tropical forest soil microbial communities from Panama analyzed to predict greenhouse gas emissions - Panama Soil - Plot 1 (version 2) | ecosystem: Environmental > Terrestrial > Soil >... | reverse complement strand
CGGCCGCCCTTGGTGAACTGCTCGATCGAATCCCGGCGCTGCTTGACGAGCGACGCCACGACCTGGCGCGCTTCCGCGTCGTCGAGATCCCGTCGCTTTTCGACGCTCTTGTTGGTCAGCGCCGTCTTCAGCATCCGGAGCGGAACCAGGCGGACGTGATCCTGCTTGCGCATCGCGTCGGCGATTGCCGCGGTGACGTCAGCTTCGAGCGGCATCGTTCAGATCGACGTCAGTTGTTGTTGGGGCTGCGCGGCTGCAGCTGCTGTCCCGGATTGACGGTCTGGCCTGGCTGCGCCGGCGGCTGCACGATCATCCCCGGCGTGCGTGCTCCCGTTGGCGGAGCGGCGGACGGCTGTTGGCCCGGCGTTCCGTTCGGCACCGGTTGGGGAATGCCTTGCGGAATCGGGTTCGCAATTCCGGGCGGCGACTGCGGGATGAGCGCGCCCGGCGTCGCGGCCGGTCCGCCCTGCGGATTGACGACTTGCGGCTGCGGGAAGGTCGGGAAGACCGGGCGCTGCGGCGGCGGCTGCACGACATTCGGCGCGGGCTGATCGTCGTCGCGGTCGTCATCGTTGGGCGACGGCTGTGGGCGCTGGAGCGCCGGCTGCTGGAACGGCGCCTGCGTCGTGGGCGCCGTCGCCTGGCGTGGCGCGACGGACGTGGGAATGAGAATGATGCGATCGAACAAGGATGCGTCGGGCGTCGCGGCGTCGCGCGGCGCGGCCATGTAGCCGCTCAGCGACCGCAACAGGACGTCGAGCGCCTCCTGCTCCGCCACGTTCGTGAGCTCGAGTGTCAGCGGCCCACCCGGTACTCGCTCGAGGTTCACGATCTTCGTGCGGCCGACTCTCGCCCACTCGGTCAGGATTTGCCGCAGCGTCGCGTCTTTCGCGACGAGCGTCACATGGCCGTCGTGCATCTGCAGTTGAACATCGGCGGACGCGGGACCTGCCGCGGCGAGCCACGCGAATCCGCCAAGAGCGAGGATCTTCGGGAGCCGCATCACGGTTCGAGTATACGGTCCGCCGGGGCCGAAACCAAGCCGGACGGTTGTCCGGTCTGCCTACTTTTTCCGGAAATAGTCGATGACGTCGAGCAGCACGTCGTCGAGGGAAAAGCGCGGTTTGTATCCGATCATCGCGGTCACTTTCGAGAGGTCCGGGACGCGCCGCGGCATGTCCTCGAAACCCGATTCGTAAGCTTCTTCATAGGGAATGAGCTTCACCGCCGAGGTCGAGCACGTGAGCTCTCGAATACGCTCGGCGAGGCGGCGGATGCTCACCTCTTCCGTACTGCCGATGTTGACGACCTGGCCCACCGCCGCCGGCTCGTTGACGAGCCTGATGAGCGCGTCGACGACGTCGGCCACGTGCGTGAACGCTCGTGTCTGCTCGCCGTTGCCAAAGACCGTGATGGGCTCTCCGGCGAGCGCCTGCCGCACCAGATTGGGGATCACCATGCCGTACTGGCCGGTCTGTCTCGGCCCCACCGTGTTGAAGAAGCGGACGACGATCACCGGCAGCTTCTTCTCCTTCCAGTAGGCGAGCGCGAGGAACTCGTCGATGGCTTTGCTGCAGGCGTAGGCCCAGCGGTGTTTCGGCGCCGGACCCATGACCAGGTCCGAGTCCTCGCGGAACGGCACGTCGTTGCTCTTGCCGTACACCTCGGAGGTAGACGCGATCACCACCAGCTTCTTCTTCTTGTTCGCGTGCTTGAGCACCACCTCCGTGCCGTGGACGTTGGTTTCGATGGTATGCACCGGCTGTTCGACGATCAGCTTGACGCCCACGGCCGCCGCAAAGTGAAAGACGACGTCGCTCCGATCGATGAGTTCGGCGAGCAGCCGCTCGTTCTCGACCGAATCGACGAAGTACTCGAAGCCAGGCTGGCCCTTGAGGTGTGCGATGTTGTCAATCGATCCGGTTGACAGGTCGTCGAGAACGAGGACGTCGTGGCCGTCGGCGAGCAGCCGCTCGGAGAGATGTGAACCGATGAACCCCGCACCTCCAGTAATCAGCGCACGCACGTTCGCAGCTCTCTCATATCGTGAATGCGCCGTTCACGGCCCCTGCGACGCGGGCGACGTCGGACGGGGTCATCCGCGGATGAAGGGGCAGTGACAGCACACGCTCGCAAACGTCGGCGGCATGCGGACACGGTGCGCGCCGGAACGCCGCAAAGGCGGGCTGACGTGGAAGAGGAATCGGATAGTGAATCAATGTCTCGATGCCGTCGGCCGCGAGACGCGACTGAAGCGCCGTGCGATCGCGACAGAGCACCGGAAAGAGATGATACACGTGGCCGGCATCGAGCTCCGGCGGCACGGCGACGCCATCAGTCGCCAGCGCTTCGCGATAACGACGCGCCAGAGCGCGCCGCGCTGCGGTGGCGGCCGGCAGCTTCGCGAGGCGCGCGCGAAGCACGGCGGCCTGCAGTTCGTCGAGGCGCGAGTTCACGCCGAGCTCCGCGTGGTGATACCGATCGGTCTGGCCGCCGTTGCGCAGCCGCGCGATCCGCGAAGCCAGTTCCCGATTGCCCGTCAGCACCGCGCCCCCGTCGCCGAGCGCACCGAGATTCTTCGTCGGATAGAAGCTGAACGCCGCCGCGATCCCGAACGTGCCAACCGCCTGACCGCCGGCCGTCGCCAGGTGCGCCTGGCAGCAGTCTTCGACGATAGCGACATGGTGTCGCGCGGCGAGTGCCGTCAGTGCTGACATGTCGGCCGGCTGGCCGTAGAGATGCACGGGCAGGAGCGCGCGCGTGCGCGGCCCAATCAGCGCAGCCGCGTCATTCGGATCGATGGTGAGCCGCACGGGATCGACGTCGGCGAACACCGGCGTCGCGCCCGCCATGACGATCGCGAGCGCCGTGTACGCGGCAGAGACCGCGGTGGTGATGACTTCGTCGCCGCGTCCGACGCCGAGTGCGCGGAGGATGAGCGCGATCGCATCGGTGCCGTTGCCGACGCCGATGGCGTACGCGGCTCCCGACGCGGCGGCGAACTCCCGTTCGAACGCCTCCAGCTCGGGACCCAGCACGAACCAGCCGCTGGCGACGACGCGCGCGATCGCCGCCGTCACGTCGGAGTCGTCGTCGCTCGAGAGCGAGAGGAAGGGGATGCGAGCGGTCACGCGTTGCGGGCCGGCTGCGGCTCGCGCTCCACGTAGCAATCGAAGTGGCGTCGGTAGAACGCGATGGTCCGGGCGAGCCCTTCCTCGAGCGCCACCTCCGGACGCCAGCCCGTGGCGCGCTCGAACCTGGTCGAGTCGGCGTAGAAGCTGCCGATGTCGATGGCCTTCTTCTCGGCCGGCCACTCCACGAAGCTGACGCGGCCCGATCCGGCAAGCTTCACGAGCAACTGCGCGAGGTCGCGGTGGCTGATGGGCGCCTGGCCGCCGACGTTGAACACCTCGCCGTTGCACTCGTCGCTCGCGCCCGCCCGCAGAAACGCGTCCGCGGCATCGTCCACGTAGACGAAGTCGCGCAGCTGCGAACCGTCTCCGTAGATCTGGATGTCGCGATCCTCAATCGCGAGGCGGATGAACCAGCCGATGAAGCCCTGGCGGCTGTGTTTGAGCAGCTGCCGCGGTCCGTAGACGTTCGTCAGCCGGAGCGAGCAGCCGCGGACGCCGAACACGTTGTTGTAGACCAGATGGTAGTACTCGCCGGCGGCCTTGTTGATCCCGTTGACGTCGGTCGGCCGCACGAGGTGCGCCTCGCTGACGGGCAGCGAGTCGGGCCGGCCGTACACCTGGCGCGTGCCGGCGTAGACGACCTTCACCGACGGATTGTGGTTGCGGCACGCCTCCAGCACCGTCAGCTGGCTGCGGCAGTTGATGTCGAGATCGGTGTACGGGTCCCGCAGGCTGTCGATGTGGCTCACCTGACCTGCGAGACTGAAAATCACCGACTGGCCCTGCACGAGATAGTTCATCGTGCTCTGCTGCCGGATATCGGCGACGTTGATGCGTACGCGGTCGGTGATCCCGTCGACGTTGAACAGGTTGCCGCCGTAGTCGGGGATCAGCGAGTCGACGAGCAGCACGTCGGCGCCGAGCGCCACGAGCTGCCGCGCGAGGTTGCTGCCGATGAACCCCAGGCCGCCGGTGATCATGACCCGGCGGCCGCGATAGAACTGCCGGTACTCTTCAGTCACGACCGCGGCGGCGCCGGGTAGATACGATTGGACGGATCGGCCGCCGTCTGCGTGAGCGGCGTGACGTTCGGCCCGCGGTGTTCCTGCCTGACGACGAGCGCGACCCAGAGACGAAGCAGGTCGCGCCCCGTGCGGAACAGGCGCCGGAAGTTGAAGAACTGCGACCGGCCGAAGGCGCGGTGGTAGTGATGCACCGGCACTTCGACGACCCTGAAGCCAGCGTCCTGCACCTTTTTCATCATCTCGACGCAGATGATGCCGCTCGACTTCTCCAGGTTGATGCGATCGAAAATGCGGCGGCGCATCAACCGGAAGTCGCAGTCGACGTCGCGCAGCCTGATCCCGAACATCGCGCTGACGATGTGGTGGTACACGCGCCCGATCACGATACGGTGCAGCGGATCGGCACGGCTGATCTTGAAGCCGTTGACGAGATCGGCGTCCTCTGTCAGCGCGTCCCACAGCGCCTTCAGTTCCATCGGGTCGTACTGCGCGTCGCCGTCCGTGTAGAAGATGAGATCCTTGGTCGCCGTGCGGAAGCCGGTTCTGAGCGCGGCGCCATAGTCGCGGTTACGCGGGTGGTGGACGGCGCGTACCTGGGGATACGTCCGCGCGAGCTCGTCGGCGATCTCAGCTGTGCCGTCAGCGCTGCCGTCGTCGACGATGATGACCTCGAAGTCGGACGTGAGCTCTGACGACACTTTGACCGCCCGGATCACCATCGAGGCGATGGTGCCGCTGTCGTTGTACGCAGGAAAAAAGACAGTGAGCCCGGCCGGCTTCAAGGGTGGTCAACCATAGCACTAGACCGCGTCCTTTGTCGCGATGAGTCGCCACGGCGTGATCGCGGATTCCAGCAGGATGGCGCGCGAAAGTTTCGACTCCCCCAGCCGGCGCTCGACGAAGGTGATCGGCACTTCGCCGATGCGGCGGCCGTCGCGCGCGGCACGGTAGAGCATCTCGACGAGAAACGAATAACCGTCCGACACGAACCGGTCCAGCGGAAGCGAAGCCAGCGCGTCGCGCCGCCAGCAGCGATAGCCGGACGTGCAATCGTGTGCCGACAGACGGGTAACGGTTCGGATGTACAGGTTCGCGAACCGGCTCAGAAGCTGCCGTCGCTTCGGCCAGTTCACGATGCGGCCTCCTGGGATGTATCGGGAGCCGATCACCACGTCGGCGTCGGCGGCGGCCTCCAGGAGCGCCGGCATTTGCGCCGGGTCGTGCGACAGGTCCGCATCCATCTGGCACACGAGATCGACCGGCTGGCGGATCGCATGGCCAAGGCCGTCGACGTACGAGCGGCCAAGGCCGCGGCGGCCGGTCCGATGCATCACTTCGACGCGTCCCGCAAACTCGCGTGCCAGCGCGTTGGCGATGGCGCCTGTTCCGTCCGGTGAGTTGTCGTCGACGACGAGCACGCGCACGTTGGCGTGCTTCATCAGACCTGCGACGAGCGTCGGGAGGTTCTCGCGCTCGTTATAGGTCGGGACGACAACGAGCGCGGTCGCTGGTGTCACGAGCGCGGACCCTCGAACCGCAGCGACGAGATCTGCTCGGAGATCAGGCCGACCAGAAAGATCATGACGCCAAAGAGGATGAGCAGCACCGACGAGTTGGTCACGTGCGATTGCGTGATCGCGGTCCAGACGGCGTACAGCGCGCCGATGGCGAACGATGCCGCGCTGAGTGGCAGAAAAATCCGCAGCGGGCTGAAGATGGTGATGAGCTTCAGCACAATCAGGAAGAAGCGCACGCCGTCGGGGCCGAGGTTGATCTTCGACGTGCCCTGGCGCGGCGCCATGTCGATCGGCTCGAACCACACGTTGTAGCCGGCTTTGATGAACGCCAGTGTGGTTGTGGTCGGTGTCGAGAAGCCGTTCGGCAAGAGGTGCAGGAACTCGAGCAGGCAGTCCCGCCGTGCTGCACGGAAGCCTGATGTGAGATCGGGAATGTGACGTCGGGTCAGATAGCTGGCCAGCGCGTTCAGCGCGGCATTGCCGACGCGGCGGGCCGCGCCTGCCTGCGCGCTCGGCGATCGCGCCCCCACGACGAGGTCGTAGGTGTCGAGTCGCGCGGCCAGCCGCGGCGCATCAGCCGGCCGGTGCTGGCCGTCGCCGTCGACGATGAGCACGAACGTGCCCGTCGCGCGTCGAATGCCCGTCTTGACTGCGGCACCGTTGCCTTTGTTGTACGGATGCCGGATGACACAGGCGCCCGCCCGCTCCGCGTGGGCGGCCGTATCGTCGGTCGATCCGTCATCGACTACGATGACCTCGTGCCAGGCTGCCGCCGCCCGCAGGTTCGTCACCAGCGGGCCGATGGCTTGTCCTTCGTTGAACGCCGGCACGATCACCGACACCGAATCAGTCACCGGCTGCCCGCCTCGACCAGGCGTTCGATGACCAAGTCCCACGTGATCGGCGCGACGCGCGCGTACCCCGCGTCCCCGAGCGCAGCCGCGAAGCGCCTGTCAGCCGCGAGCCGGCGGACGCCCGCGCCGATCGCTTCGGCTTCCGGCCGGGTGACGATGCCGGAGACGTCGTTCACGACGAATTCCAGCGCACCGCCGGCATCGGTCGTCGTGATCACCGGCTTGCGCGAGAGAAACGCCTCGAGAGTCACGTAGCCGTAATCTTCGTCGTAGGGCGGAAACACGACCGCCAGCGCCCCGGCGTAGAGATCGACGAGGGCGTCGTCACCGACACGGCCGGCGAACGTCACGCGATCCGAGAGTGTCAGCTCGTCGGCGAGCGTCTCGAGCATCGGCCGCATCGGTCCTTCGCCCGCGATGATGAGCCGCAGGGGTCGATCGGTGTGCGCGAGCGCGCGCAGAATCAAGTCGACGCGTTTGGACGCATCGAGACGGCCGACTGACAGGATGTAGTCGCCGAAAGGTCCCGCGTGCAACCGCTCCGCCAGAAGGGGCGGATGGTACAGCGTTTCGGCGGCCATGCCGTTGTACTTGGTAAGCCGGCTGGCCGTGTTCTTCGCAATTGCGAACAGCGCCTTCGACTCGCCGAGCGCCTGCTGATCCAGCTCCATCAGTCGATCGCGCAGCCGGACGTCGGCTTCGACGTGATCGAATTCGCTGTAAGGTGTCCCGCACAGGTCGTAGATGGCGCGGTATTGATGAAGCAGCCACGTGACCTTGTTCGGATGACGGACGAAGTAGGTCGGAAACTTCGTCGCGACGGCAAGGTCGATCCGCTCGCCGTTCGATTCGCTGAGATCGACCATTCGCCAGGCTGCCGCGTGCGTGAGGAGCTCCTCCTTCGGGTACCACTTGAAGGGAATGGATACCGCTTCGGCACGGAAGCCGCGCCGGCTGAACGCGTCGACGAGGCCGCGCACGAGCGATTCGGCTCCTCCCTGAACGAATGGCACCTGCGCCTGACAAACGACGACGGTGCGTATCGGAGGCAATTAGGTGGCAAACCTGAAGTTGATGATGTCGCCGTCGAGCACGACGTACTCCTTGCCTTCGAGCCGCACTTCGCCGTGATCGCGGCAGGCCGCCATGGAACCGCGCGCCATCAGATGTTCGTAGCTGACCACTTCGGCGCGGATGAAGCCGCGCGCGATGTCGCTGTGGATCTCGCCTGCGGCCAGCTGCGCCGCAGTGCCCCGTGGAACCGACCACGCCCGGCACTCGTCTTCGCCGACCGTGAAAAACGAAATATACCCGAGGAGATCGTAGCTCGCGCGGATCACGCGATCGAGGCCTGACTCGGTCAGGCCCAGATCCGAGAGAAACGCGGCCGCGTCGGCCGCCTCGAGTTGCGCGATCTCGAGCTCGATCTTCGCGCAGACCGCCACCCACCCGGTCGCGCCGCGCGCTAGAAAAGAAGTCAGGCCGGTCGCCTCGGCCGCGTGATCCATCTGCGCCAGCGCCGTTTCATCGAGATTGATGACGACGAGCAGCGGTTTCGCGGAGAGAAATTGGAAGCCGCGGAGCCGCTTCAGATCGTCGCCGTGCAGATCGAGCGCGCGCAGCGCGCGTCCTTCTTCGAGCGCCGAGCGGCAGAGCGTGATCACGTCGCGCTCGCGTTCGAGTTCGGGCGATCGCGTTTTCTTCAAATCCTTCTCGAGCCGCTCCAGACGCCGCTCGGCCACGCCAAGGTCGGCAAGGATCAGCTCGTCTTCCATCGCCTGCGCGTCGCGCGCGGGATCGAGCGAGCCCGAGGGATGCGCAACGGCCGGATCGGCGAACGCGCGAATGACGTGCACGAGCGCATCGGCGTTCTTGTAGGCGGCGACGTCGACGAGCGCCTGCGCGCCGCCCGCTCGCATCGGCGCCGCCATGTCGGCGAACTCCACCGTCGCAGGGACGCGCTTCTTCGGATTGAACATCGCCGTCAGGCGATCGAGCCGTTCGTCAGGAACTTTGGAGATGCCGATCGCGGTGTCGGCCTTCGGCGGCCGGCCGGTCTCCTTGGCGCTGGTCATGAGGTGAAACAGTGTGGTCTTGCCGGTGGAGGCCAGTCCGATGAGAGCCGCTCGCAGCATCGATTGAACCCTGCATCCTAGCACGCCGATCCCGAGGCCCCTTCGCCTTGCCTTCTGGCGTTCGACCAAGCCAGCGATGAAAGGGCGAACATCTGGCGCATCTTACTGAACGGCTGGATTTTGCGGTTGACATCTAGTTGCCCCATCTCTAGTATCGTCGTGGAATTTTGTGGACTGAAGTGGAGCAATCGGCGCGTGTTTAGGGGGCATTCTCCCACCAGAATCGATGACAAGGGTCGACTCAAGATGCCGAGCATTTTCCGGGCGCCCCTCGAGTCGAAGCACGGGCGTGAGCTGTTTCTCACCAGCATCACCGGGGAATTCGTGCGTATCTATCCCATGCCGGTCTGGCAGGAGATCGAACGCAAGCTCGGCGAGATGCCGTCGATCCATCCCTCGCGGCTCCGATTTCTCGATCGCGTCAATTTCTACGGCCAGGTGTCGGAACTCGACGCACAGGGCCGCGTACTCATCCCGGCGCGGCTGCGCGAGGCCGCGACGATGACCGGCGAGGTCGACGTTCTCGGACAGGTGAAGTACCTCGACGTCTGGAACCACGATCGCCTCCTGGCCAAGATGCAACGCGATCCGTACACCGACGACGACGCGCGCGCGCTGGCGGAGTTCGGCATATGAGCGCGCACGTGCCCGTGATGACCGCCGAGGTGCTCGGCTACCTCAGGCCCGATCGCGGCGGTATCTTCGTCGACTGCACGGTGGGCCTGGGCGGCCACGCGCGCGCGATGCTCGAAGCAGGCGCGACACGCCTCGTGGGCCTCGACCGCGACACCCAGGCACTTGCGCAGGCCCGGGCGGTGCTCGAGCCGTGGCGCGATCGCGTCGAGCTGGTTCATCGGGACTACCGCGCCATCGAAGGCGTCCTCGACAGCCGCGGCATCGGCCCTGTCGACGGCGCGCTCGCGGACCTGGGCCTGTCGTCGTTTCAACTCGAGGGCGAGGGACGCGGCTTCAGCTTTCAGCGCGACGAACCGCTGGACATGCGGATGGATCAGAGCGGCGGCGAAACGGCAGCCGATCTGGTGTCGCGCAGCAGCGAGCGCGACCTGGCGGACGCCATCTTCGCGTATGGCGAGGAGCGCTTTTCGCGGCGGATCGCGCGCGCGATCGTCGAGGCCCGCCGAGATGAGCCGGTCGCCACAACCGGGCGGCTTGCCGCCATCGTCCGGCGCGCGATCCCCGTTCGCGGGCGGATGCGCATCGATCCGGCGACGCGCACGTTTCAGGCGCTGCGGATCTGGGTCAACCGCGAACTCGAGGGTCTCGATCGGTTCCTGAACGGAGTTGTCGGGCGCCTTCGCGCGGGCGCGCGGTTGGTGGTCATCACGTTTCATTCGCTCGAGGACCGGATCGTGAAGCACACGTTCCGTGGTCTCGAGCGTGCGGGCGCGCCGGTGGTGAAGATTCTGACGAAGAAGCCGGTGCTTCCGGCCGACGACGAAGTCCGACAGAACCCGCGTGCGCGCAGCGCCAAGCTGCGCGCCGCCGAGCGACTCGCCTGATCAGCATGTCCGAACCTTTCGAATACGCGATCAAGAAGGACGTTCGCAACAACCCGATCGTCCGCGAGGTCGACGCGACCCGCCAGCGCGAGTTGTGGAAGTCGGTGGCGGTCGCCGGCGTGCTCGTGCTCGTGGTGCTGTTCTCGGCCTGGCAGCACTTCGAGCTGCTGCGCCACGGTTATCAGATCGAGCGGCTTCAGCGCGAGCGTGCGACGGAGGAAGAGCTCACCCGCCAGCTGCGGCTCGAGATCGAGACGCTCCGATCGCCCAAGCGGATCGAATCGGTGGCGATCGAACGGCTTCACCTCGTGGCGCCCGCCCGCGAGGACGCCATCGTGATCGAGCGGGTGGTGCCGGCCGAGCCGCCGGCCAAATCGCTGGTTGCGCGGCGGTGACACGGTGACGCACCCTCACGGTAAGACCAACCCCGACTGGCGCGAGACGCTGCGCAAGCGAGCGGTCGTGACGGCGTGCGTGCTGGTGGCCTGGGTCGCCGGCATCGAGGCGCGCCTGGTCTATCTCCAGGTCATTCAGCACCGCGATTTCGTCTCGCGCGCCGCACGGCAACAGATGCAGACCCGCGACGTGCCGGCCAAGCGCGGCGACATCGTCGATCGGCGCGGGCGCGTGCTGGCGACCAGTGTCGACGCGGATTCGATCTACGCCGTTCCCACGGCGGTCCCAAATGCCGCCGATGCGGTTGAGCAGTTGTGCGCCGCGCTCGGCGACTGTAAGGACAAGGAGCGGCAGTCGCTGACCGAGCGCCTCGCCCAGCAGCGGCCGTTTGCGTACGTCAAACGCCAGATTTCGCAGGAACAGGCGCGCCGCGTCGCCGATCTGAAGCTCGACGGCATCGATTTCATCAAGGAGAGCCGCCGGTACTACCCGAACAAGGAGCTTGCTGCGCACGTGCTCGGGTACGTCGGCACCGACAACACCGGCCTTGCCGGCATCGAGTCGACCTACGACGCGCAGATTCGCGGAAAGAAGGGCACGGTTCTCATTCAGACCGACGCCCGCGGTCACGCGTTCAGCCGCTTCGAACGTCCGCCGACCGCCGGGGCGACCGTCGAGCTGACCATCGACGAGTGCCTGCTGCACGTCGCTGAACGCGAGCTGGCCGCGGGCGTCGCTGCCAACCGTGCTGCCGGTGCGACCGCCATCATCATGGATCCCCGCACGGGCGAAATCCTGGCGATGGCCAACGCGCCGACATTCAACCCCAACGCGTACCGCGAGTTCGACGATGGCGAGCGGCGCAATCGGGCCGTGCAGGACGTTTACGAGCCCGGGTCGACGTTCAAGGTGGTGACGGCGTCGGCCGCGCTGCAGGAAAAGGTGATGGCCCCGGACGCGCTCGTCGACACGAGCCCCGGCGTCCTGCACATCAACGGCCGGGCCAAGCCCATTACCGAGGCGAGCCATCACAACTACGGTGTGCTCTCGCTGACCGACGTCATCGTCCGATCGAGCAATGTCGGCGCGATCAAGATTGGATTCCGCGTCGGAACCGAGCGGCTCGGCCGCTATGTGGGGCTGTACGGGTTCGGGCATCCGGTGTCGCCCGATTTTCCGGGCGAGAGCTCGGGCATCGTCTGGGCTCCGGAGAAGTGGACCGAGAGCGCGCTCGCCTCGGTCTCCATGGGATACCAGATCAGCGTGACGGCGCTGCAAATGGCGACGGCCGTGAGCGCGGTCGCCAACGGCGGCGAGCTCGTCCAGCCGCGCATTCTCCGCGCCGTCTATCGCGACAACCGCCGCTATGCCGTCGCGCCGAAAGTCGTCCGGCGGGTGATCAGCCCCGACACCGCCGCGACGCTCACGTCGATCATGGAAGGTGTGGTGGCGAATCCGCACGGCACCGCGACGCGCGCGCAGATTCCCGGGTACACGATCGCGGGCAAGACCGGGACGGCCGCCAAGCTGGTCAACGGACACTACTCAACCGTCGACTACAACGCGTCGTTCGTCGGCTTCATCCCGTCGCGCAACCCCGTCGTGGCGATCATCGTGGTGACCGATTCGCCGCATGTCTACCCGAATACCGGCGGCTTCGTCTCGGCGCCCGTGTGGCGGCGCATTGCGGAAGCCACGCTCCAGTACCTGGGCGTGCCCGCGGTCATCAACCCGCCGGCACCGGTGCTCGTGGCCCGCGACGATGAGCCAAAGAACGCAGTGGCTGCGGATCTCGAGGGCGACGATCCTGTCGTCAGCCTCGTGACCGATGCCGGTCCTGGCACCGTGCCCGACGTGCGGGGGTTGAGCGCCCGCGACGCGGTTCGGAAGCTGGTGAAGGTTGGTCTCGTCGCGCAGGCTAATGGCGACGGCATTGTCGTGTCGCAGCAGCCTGAATCGGGTGCGCCGATCGAGCCGGGCAGCGTCTGCCGGCTGATTCTGGCTCGGTCGCGGACGGGCACGGGAGGCACGGTTCGGCCATGACGTGGGCGGAACTGCGTGCACGCCTCCGGCAGGACGAGCTTGTCGGCGAACCGTCTGGCGTCGACGCCGCCGTCGACGGCCCGATCGCCGGCATCGCGTACGACTCGCGACAGGTCGCGCGCGGCGACGTGTTCGTGGCGCTCAAGGGCCAGCGCGCCGACGGCACCGCGTTCGCCCGTCAGGCCGTCGTGCATGGTGCGATCGCGATCGTCTCCGAGGAACCGGCGCCGCCCGATCTGGACGTGCCCTGGGCGACAGTCTCCGATGCGCGCCTTGCGCTCGCCGTCCTGGCGGCGGCGCAGTTTCGCGATCCCAGCCGCGAGATGCAGGTCATCGGCGTCACCGGCACCAACGGCAAGACCACGACCGCGTATCTGGTCGCGTCGATTTTCGAAGCCGCCCGTATTCCGTGCGGCGTGCTCGGCACAGTCGCCTACCGCGTGGGCGGCGAGGTTCGCGACGCCGTCCGCACGACGCCTGAAGCGCCCGATGTGCAGAAGCTCCTTCGCGAGATGGTCGATCGCGGCTGCGGCGCGTGCGCGATGGAGGTGTCGTCACACGCGTTGTCGCTCCGGCGTGTCGATGCGATGCGGTTCGCGGCCGGTGTCTTCACGAACCTCACGCGCGACCACCTCGACTTTCACGAGAACATGGAGGCGTACTTCCAGGCGAAGCGGAGGCTGTTCGAGCTGCTGCCTCGCGACGCGCCGAGCCTCATCAACCTCGATGATCCGCGTGGCGCTGCCCTGACGACGGTCGGCGCGCGCCCGGTGACCTACGCGATCGGCCGGCCCGCCGACATCACGCCGGGCCCGCTCTCGTTCTCGCTCGACGGCCTGGATTTCGACATCCGCACGCCACGCGGACGGCTGCAGGCGCGCTCGAAGCTCGTGGGTCGCCCGAACGTCTACAACATTCTGGCTGCGGTGTCGGTGGCGGTTGCGCTCGATCTCCCGTTCGACGCAATCGAGCGCGGCGTGCAGGCCCTGACCGGCGTGCCGGGCCGGTTCGAGATGGTGTCGCTGCCGCGCGACGAAGTGAAGGTCGTCGTCGACTACGCCCACACCGACGACGCGCTCAGGAATCTGCTCGAGACGGCGCGGCCGCTGACGTCCGGACGCGTCATCACGGTGTTCGGGTGCGGTGGCGATCGCGATCGGACGAAACGGCCGCTCATGGGTGCCGTGGCCGGCCGCATGAGCGATGTGATCGTGATCACATCGGACAATCCGCGCGGCGAGGATCCGGAGCGGATTATCGAGGAGATTCAGCGCGGGATTACCGCGGATACGCGGCGCTCGCCGGAACAGCCGCTGCTCGCGATCGTCGATCGGCGTGCCGCAATCCTGAAGGCGATCGAGATCGCGAAGCCCGGCGATCTCGTGCTCGTCGCCGGCAAGGGCCATGAGAAGTATCAGGTCATCGGCGATTCGGTGCTTCCCTTCGATGATGTGGGCGTTGCGCGGGAAGCGCTCCAGCGTCGGAGGACGAACTCTGGAGTCGTGTAGCGATCATGGCACGTTCGCCCGAGCGGATGCCGCTCACGATCGACTGGATCGTACGAGCGGTCGGCGGAACGCTTCTCGCGGGCCGCGGCGCCGCGGCGGCCGCGGGTGTGTCGATCGATTCGCGCACGATCCGACGCGGTCAGCTGTACATCGCCATTCGTGGCGAACGATTCGACGGTGCCGACTTTGCCGCGGATGCGGTGGCGCGGGGCGCGATGGGGGCGCTCATGCCGCGCGGTCGTGGCGCCGCGCTGATCGGCCGCGCGACCGATGGCTCGCCCGCCGCGATCGTCGAGGTCGACGACACGACGACGGGGCTTCAGGCCCTGGCGCGCCAGGTCCGACTTGAATCAGGCGCTCGCGTCGTCGCTATCACGGGCAGCGCGGGCAAGACGACGACCAAGGAAGTCATCGCACAGTTTCTCGAAACGAAATACCGGGTCATTCGGAATCGGGGCAATTTGAACAATCACATCGGGTTGCCGCTGTCGCTCCTGGAGCTGACGGAGCGGCCGGACGTCGCTGTCGTCGAGCTCGGCATGAATCACGCCGGCGAAATCCGCACGCTCGTCGGCATTGCCGAACCCGACGTGCGCGTCTGGACCAACGTCGGCGAGGCGCACCTCGGCTTCTTTGACTCGGTGGACGCGATTGCCGATGCCAAGGCGGAGATCCTTGAAGGCGGCGGCCCGCGGTCGGTGTTGGTGGCCAATGCCGATGACGACCGCATTGTGACGCGCACGAAGACGTTCGCGGGGCGAATGGTGACGTTCGGAATCGAGCGCGCTGCTGACGTTCGCGCGGAGGTGGTGAGCGACCGCGGTCTCGATGGATTCACCGCGCGGGTTGCCACCTCGCGCGGCGCAGCCGACATCGCGACCGCGCTCGTCGGACGAGCCAATCTCGCCAACGTGCTGGCGGCGACTGCCGTCGCACTCGAGTTCGACGTGCCCCTGCCGGCCATCGTGGAGCGGGCGGCCGCCCTCAGGCCGGCACCGCATCGCGGAGAAATCGTGCGGCTGGCTGACGGCGCGACCGTGATTGACGACAGCTACAACGCCAATCCCACGGCGACGCGGCGCGCTCTCGATCTGCTGGTCTCGGCGCGGGCCGATCGGCGCATGGCGGTCCTTGGCGAGATGCTGGAGCTCGGTGCCGAGTCCGAGCGCCTTCACCGGGAAGTCGGCCGCGCCGCCGCGGCGGCGCGGATCGATCGCCTGTTCACCGTGGGTGGCAACGCGGCGCGGGCGATGGCCGAAGCCGCCGTCGCCGACGGGATGCCCGCGGAGTCGGTTCGCTACTTTGCTGCCAGCGATGAGGCCGGCGCGGCGATCGTCCCGCTCGTCCGGCGCGGAGACGTCGTGCTCGTCAAGGGTTCGCGCGGCATCCGCACGGACGCGGTCGTCGAGCGGCTGAAGGCGGAGCGGGCCTGATGCTGTATCACCTGCTCTATCCGCTGCGTACGCAGTTTTCGGTGCTGAACGTGACGCAGTACATCACGGTTCGCACCGCAGCAGCGAGCCTCTCGGCGCTTCTCATCAGCCTCGCCCTCGGACCGTGGATGATCCGCAAGCTCCGGGAGTTCCAGATCGGCCAGGTGATTCGTACCGAAGGGCCGACCACACACAAGCCGAAGGCCGGCACGCCGACGATGGGCGGACTGCTCATTCTCACGGCGGCGCTCGTCCCCACACTGCTGTGGGCGAAGCTGACGAACGTGTACGTCTGGATCGCCGTGCTGACGACGGCGACGTTTGGCTGCGTCGGCTTCGCGGACGATTACCTGAAGGTGGTCCGCCGGTCGCATCACGGACTGTGGCCCCGCTACAAGATCGGCTACCAGCTGCTCATCGCGACCGCCGTCGGCATCGTGCTGCTGGTGCTCGCGCGGCAGGGCGCGTACAACACGCGGCTGGTCTTCCCGTTCTTCAAGAATCTGATTCCCGATCTCGGCCGCTTCTATCTGCCGTTCGCCGTGTTCGTCCTGGTTTCCGAGTCGAACGCCGTCAACCTGACGGACGGGCTCGACGGCCTCGCGATCAGCATCTTCGCGATCGCGGCCGCAGCCTACACCGCACTGGCGTACGTCACGGGGCACGCCCTGTTCGCGCAGTACCTGCAGGTGGCGCATTTCCAGGATGCGGCGGAACTGACTGTTTTCTGCGGCTCGCTCGTCGGCGCCTCGCTCGGCTTCCTTTGGTACAACTCGTACCCTGCCGAGATCTTCATGGGCGATGTCGGATCGCTGGCGCTGGGCGCCGCGCTCGGCACCGTCGCGATCCTCATCAAGCAGGAAATCCTTCTGGTCATCGTGGGCGGGGTCTTCGTACTGGAGGCGCTGTCTGTCGTCCTCCAGGTGGGGTACTTCAAGGCGACAGGTGGACAACGCCTGTTCCGGATGGCGCCGCTCCACCACCATTTCGAGCTGATCGGCTGGAGCGAGCCGAAGGTGATCGCGAGGTTCATCATCGTCGCGATCATCTTCGCTCTCCTGAGCCTGGCGACGTTGAAGCTGCGGTGATGACAGGCGATCGCGACTTCATCGTCGAAGGCATGCGCGTCACAGTGGTGGGTGCCGCGAGAAGCGGCATTGCGGCCGCGGAGCTCCTGGCGCGCCGCGGCGCGCGCGTGACGCTGTCCGAACAACGTGCGCACGTCGAGGAAGCCGAACATCTTCGTGCCCTCGGCGTCGCACTCGAACTGGGCGGGCATCGTCCCGAAAGCTTCTCGGGAACCGATTTGCTGGTCCTGAGCCCGGGGGTTCCGCCGGAGCAGCCCGACGTCCAGCGCGCGCGTGAACGAGGCATTCCGATCATCGGCGAGCTCGAGCTCGCCTCGCGCTGGCTGCAGGGGCGTGTGATCGCCATCACCGGCACGAAGGGCAAATCGACGACGACGACGTTGACGGGGCGCCTGCTCGCGGCGGCGGGTTTCAAGGTGGCGATTGGCGGCAACATCGGCGCGCCGCTCAGCGCGCAGGTGCGCGAATCGACGCCTGACACGCTCCACGTGGTCGAGGCCAGCAGCTTTCAGCTCGAGCAAATCGTCACGTTTCATCCGTGGATTGCAGTGTTGCTGAACTTCTCGCCCGATCACCTCGACCGACATCCCGACGTCGACGCCTACCGCGCGGCCAAGGCGCGCGTGTTCGAGAACCAGACGTCAGAGGACTGGGCGGTCTTCAACGCCGACGATCCGACGGTGCTCGAGATGGTGCGTCACAACCGCGCCAGGCGATGGCTGTTTTCGCCCGCTCGTGCCATCGGCGAAGGCACGTTGGTCGAGAACGGCTGGATTGCGGCGGTGCGCGCCGGCCAGCTCTCGCGCCTGGTGCCGTTGTCGGCGATTCACCTGCTCGGGCCACACCTCATCGCGGATGTCATGGCGGCAGCGACGGTGGGCGCCATCGCGGGCGTGGACTCGCCGGCGATGACGGCGGCGGTGGACTCGTTCCATGGCCTCGAGCATGCGATGGAACTCGTGGCCGACGTCGGGGGCGTCCGGTTCGTCAACGACTCGAAGGCCACCAACGTCGAGGCGGCTATCAAGTCGATCGAAAGCTTTTCGTCGGGCGTCGTGCCCATTGTCGGCGGGCGGTTCAAGGGCGGGGATCTGCGCCTGTTGCGCGAGCCGCTCGCCCCGCGCGCGAAGGCGGTCGTGGCAATCGGCGAGGCCCGGCCGCTGGTGCGCGAGGCGCTTCAGGACGTGACGCCCGTACACCTGGCGGAGACGCTCGAAGACGCCGTCGATCAGGCGTACGAGCTGGCGAAGCCGGCCGGCGTGGTGCTGCTCGCCCCGGCCTGTTCGAGCTTCGACATGTTTCGCGATTACGCCGAGCGAGGCCGGCGATTCAAGGAAGCGGTGTCAGGGCTGGCAGCGCGGCTGCGGGACCAAGGCCAGCCGTCGACGGACCCGGGACCAGCGTCCCGGGACCAGAAAGTGGAGCGGTGAGCAGTCGTCAGTCGGTTTGACGCGGTGAAGGACTGGCTGCTGGGAACACAGACTGCCCCGGTCTGTGAAGCTGGTGCCCTCGCCCGCGACCGACTGATGACTGCTGACCGCTCGCACGATCGTAATCCGTCGGCCAGGAGATCTGTCGGGCGAACTATGGGTCAACTTTAATGGCGCGCACCCTCAAATCTGACCGGGTCCTGTTTCTCGCCACGATCCTGCTCGTCGGCCTGAGCGTGATCATGGTGTACAGCGCCTCGGCCGTCGTCGCGCTGGAGCGCTACCAGCGCCCCTACTTTTTCCTCATGAAACAGGCCATGTGGGCGGCGCTGGGCGTTGCCGTCCTCGGCCTGATCATGCGGATCGACTACCGCCACTATCGGACGCCGACGTTCGTCTGGGCCTCGTTCCTGGTGTCGGCGCTGCTGCTCACGGCCGTGCTCTTCAGCCCACCGGTGAACAACGCGCGGCGCTGGTTCTCGATCGGCAGCCTGGGCGTGCAGCCCTCGGAGCTGGCCAAGCTCAGCGCGATCTTCTTTATCGCGGCCCTGCTCGAGCGCCGGATGCACCGCATCAACGAGCTCGGCTACTCTCTGCTGCCGATCAGTCTCGTGGTCCTCTGTTTCGTCGGTCTCATTCTGCTCGAGCCTGATTTCGGGACGTCGATGTCGCTCGTCCTGATTGCCACGGTGATGATCTTCGCCGCCGGCCTCAACTACCGGTACATCGTCGGCGCGGCCCTTGTCGCCCTGCCGGCCATCACCGTGCTCGCGATGAGCGCGTCATATCGCCGTCGTCGTCTTCTGAGCTTTCTCAATCCGTGGGAAGACCCGCTGGGCAATGGCTTTCAGATCATTCAGTCGCTTATCGCGGTGGGCACGGGCGGCGTTTGGGGTCGCGGGCTGATGAAGGGCGTGCAGAAGCTCTTCTACCTCCCCGAGCCGCACACCGACTTCATCTACTCCGTCATCTCGGAGGAACTCGGACTCGTGGGCGCGACGCTGGTGCTCGCCTGCTTCTGCGTCATCGCCTGGCGAGGCCTTCGCGTGGCGCTTCGCGCTCCGGATTCATTCGGCGCGTTCCTCGCGCTTGGGCTGACGACGATGATCGCCGTCCAGGCGCTGGTGAACATCAGCGTGGTGCTCGGCCTGATGCCCACCAAGGGCATTCCACTGCCGTTTGTCAGCGCGGGCGGCTCGTCGTTGCTCATCAACCTGCTGGGGATGGGGATTCTGCTCAACGTGTCTCAGCATTCGTCGTCGGCATGAGGTGCCGTGATTCGCGTGGTCATCGCCGGCGGTGGAACCGGCGGCCATCTGTATCCGGGGATCGCCGTCGCGCGGGAGTTGCTGTCACGGCGGCCCGACGCGGCGATTTCGTTTGCCGGGACGAGCCGGGGCATCGAGGCGCGCGTCGTTCCGCGCGAGGGGTTTGCGCTGGATCTGATTCGCAGTCGCGGCATCAAGGGCAAGTCGATGGCCGATCGACTGCGCGGCGCGATGCAGCTGCCACTCAGCCTAATCGACGCACGGCGGGTCATCGCGTCGCGTCGGCCCGACCTGGTGATCGGCGTCGGCGGTTACAGCTCGGGGCCGGTCGTACTGCTGGCCGCGTTCGGTGGAGTTCCCACCATGCTGCTCGAGCAGAACGCTGTGCCCGGCTTGACCAATCGGCTGCTGGCGAGGTTCGTGCGCGCGGCGGCGGTGACGTTCGATTCGACCGCGTCGTTCTTTGGCGGTAAGGCGTTCGTCAGCGGCAACCCGGTCCGGCCGGAGTTCTTCGCGGTCGGCCTACCAGAGGAGTCGGGCGCGCGTGAGGACAGACCGACGATACGGGTTCTAGTTTTTGGCGGCTCTCAGGGCGCGCACGCGATCAACATGGCCATGGTGGAGGCAGCGCCGCGGCTGGCGGCCGGTCATTCGAATCTGCGTCTCGTCCACCAGACGGGCGAGCGGGACGTGGACGTGGTGCGCGCCGCGTACCGGGACTCAGGGCTTCAGGCCGACGTCGAAGCCTTTCTGTACGACATGGGCCATCAGCTCGCGGAGGCGGACGTGATCGTCAGCCGCGCGGGCGCGACGACGCTCGCAGAGGTGACGGCAGCGGGGCGGGCGGCCATTCTCATTCCGTTGCCGACGGCGACCGACGACCACCAGCGGAAGAACGCCGAGGCGCTGGCGGCGGCCGGCGGCGCGGAGGTCATGCTGCAGCGCGATTTGTCGGGCCAGCGCCTGGCGGAGCACATCCTGGCGCTGGCGGAAGATCCACAGCGGCGGCTGCGCATGGCGCGCGCGGCGCGCGCCCTGTCGCGACCCGACGCGGCGAAGGTGATCGTCGACAAGGCGATGGCGTTAATCGGAACGTAGAACCTGAACACTTGCTGGGCAAAACGCGTCGTGTTCATTTCATCGGCATCGGCGGCATCGGCATGAGCGGCATCGCCGAACTGCTCGCCAACCTGGGCTACGGCGTCAGCGGCTCGGACGAGAAGCGTTCGGCCGTGACGGACCGGCTGGGGAGGCTCGGCATCAGCGTCGCCCTCGGACACCAGGCGGCCAACATCGGCGACGCCGATGTCGTCGTCGTCTCGTCGGCGGTGCGCCCGACGAACCCGGAAGTGGTCGAAGCGCGGCGGCGCCAGGTGCCCGTCATTCCGCGCGCCGAGATGCTGGCCGAGCTCATGCGGCTCCGCTACAGCGTCGCGGTTGCCGGGGCGCACGGGAAGACGACCACGACGTCGATGATCGCGCTCGTGCTGGAGCGTGCCGGCCTCGATCCGACGGCCGTAATCGGCGGCCGTTTGAGCGCGTTCGGCAGCAACGCGCGTCTGGGCCGCGGCGAGCTGATGGTCGCGGAGGCGGACGAGAGCGATCGGTCTTTTCTCAAGCTGTTTCCGACGATCGCCGTCATCACGAACATCGATCGCGAGCACATGGAGAACTACGGCGGCTTCGACGATCTGCAGCAGGCATTCGTCGACTTCGCCAACAAGGTGCCGTTCTACGGCGTCGTGGTGGCGTGCGCCGACGATGAGCCTCTGCGGGCCGTGCTGCCGCGGGTCACCCGGCGCGTCGTGACCTATGGTCTCGACCGTGAGGCCGACCTCACGGCGACGGACATCCAGCTGGGACCGTGGTCGGCGACCGCCACCGTGACGCGCCGCATACGAGCCGGCGAAGCGGAGCCGTCGCGATGGGATGCGCTGGGGCGCCTGACGCTGTCGGTGCCGGGCCGACACAACCTGGCGAACGCCCTCGCTGCGATCGCCGTCGGGCTCGAGCTCGATCTGCCGTTCGGGCGCGTCGCCACGGGACTGCAGGAGTTCAGGGGCGCGGAACGGCGATTCGAAATCCGTGGCGAGCCGCACGGCATCCTCGTTGTCGACGACTACGGGCATCACCCGACCGAGATGGCCGCCGTTCTGGCCGCGGCGCGGCTGTTCGACCGGCGGATCATCGTGGCGTTTCAGCCGCACCGCTACACGCGCACGGCAGCGCTGATGGACGCATTCGGCCCGGCACTGAGCGGCGCGAGCCACATCGTGCTGAGCGACATCTACAGCGCGGGTGAGGATCCGATTGCGGGCGCGTCGGTCACCGATCTCGCCGAGGCCATGCGGCGCACGCAGCCGGCGCCCGTGGAGGTCGTGGCGAACGTCGACGCGATGGTGCCGGCGCTCGTCCGCGTGGCGCGGCCGGGCGACATCGTGCTGACATTGGGTGCCGGGTCGATCAGCGGCTTGCCCGATCGGCTCATCGCCGCGCTGAGGGGAGTTGAGACATGAGCGCTGTTGCAGCTCCTGCCGATCGGCGCTTTCGCCGGGCCCATGTGAAACCGGCGCGCAAGCGAAGCCGCTGGGCGGCCGTGGGCCGGCGGCTCGTGGGGTACGGCCTTCTGTCGGTTGCGGCCGCGTACGCGGTCTATCGCCTCGGTCGCAGTGTGACCAACGCGCGCGTCTTCCGGGTCGATCGCATCGTCGTCAGCGGCACCGAGCGGCTGTCGAACCGCGAAGTGCTGGCTGCGTTGGGCGGGCTTCGCGGCGAAAGCGTCGTCTGGGTCGACCTCGATCGATGGCGGCAGCGGCTGCTCGACGTGCCGTGGATCCGCGACGCGACGCTGCGGCGGTCGCTGCCCGCGACCGTCGACGTCACGATCGTCGAGCGCCAGCCGGTCGGGATCGGCCGACTCAAGGGGGAGATGTACCTCGTCGACGATCATGGCGTCGTCATCGATCAGTACGGACCGCAGTACGCGGATCTCGATCTGCCCATCATCGACGGCCTTGGCGCGGGCGGTGAGTCGGCGGACGGACGCTCCGATTTGGTGGCCCGGCTGGTCGCGGCCGTTCGCGCCAAGCCGCAGCTGGCGCGGCGCGTGTCGCAGATCGACGTCTCGGACGCGCACAACGCGTCGATCATCCTGAGCGGCGATCCCGCGGTGCTGTATGTGGGCGAGGACCGGTTCGTGCCGCGGCTGCAGTCGTACATCGAGCTGGCCGGGACGCTGCGCGAGCGGGCGATGGACATCGACTACGTCGATCTGCGGTTCGACGATCGCATCTACATCGGTCCTCATCACGAATCTCGACTTCGTTCGTCCGAACTGCGCAGAGGGCCGGCGGAGCCCTCGGCGGCCGGACGTGGACACGACATGAAGCCTTCGCACGGAGCCGCCGCCGAGCGGTAGACGGGAGCACGAAGAGAACGTGGCGCGCAGAGAACGCTACCTCGTGGGGCTCGACGTCGGGACGTCGAAGGTCACCGCCGTCGTCGCCGAGATCCTCGAGCCCGAAGGGCTCGACATCGTCGGCATCGGCGTCGCCGAATCGCGGGGGATCCGCCGCGGCGTCGTCGTCAATCTCGAAGCGGCCGTCGAGTCGATCTCGAAGGCCATCGAGGAAGCCGAACTGATGGCGGGCGTCGAGATCGACTCCGTGTATCTCGCGCTGTCCGGCCCGCACATCAAGGGATTCAACAGCCGCGGCGTGATTGCCGTCGCCGGAAAGAACCGCGAGGTCGCGCGCGAGGACGTCCGGCGCGCCATCGACGCGGCCAAGGCGGTGTCGCTGCCGACCGGCCGCGAAATCCTGCACGTGCTTCCGCAGGACTTCGTCGTCGACGATCAGGACGGCATCGGCGCACCAGTGGGCATGACGGGCGCCCGGCTCGAGGTCAACGTGCACATCGTGACCGGCAGCCAGAGCTCGACCCAGAACATCGTCGCGTGCGTCAACCGCGCTGGCGTCGCGGTGGCCGAGACGATTGTCGAGCAGCTTGCCGCCAGCGAGTCAGTGTTGACCGACGACGAGAAGGAGCTGGGCGTCGCGCTGGTCGACATCGGCGGCGGGACGACCGACATCGCGATCTACGAACGCGGAAGCCTGTGGCACACCGCGGTGATCGGTGTCGGCGGCGATCACTTCACCAATGACATCGCCGTCGGATTGCGCACGCCGGTTCCGGACGCCGAGAAGATCAAGCGCAAGTGCGGGTGCGCGCTCTCCGGAATGGTCGACGAGGACGAGACGATCGAGGTGGCGAGCGTCGGCGGCCGCAAGCCGCGCGTGATGGCGCGCCGGATCCTCTCGGAGATCCTGCAGCCGCGGGCCGAGGAAATCTTCCATCTGGTCTGGGACGAAATCCGCCGGGCGGGTTACGAGAAGAGCCTCAACTCAGGAATCGTGCTGACCGGCGGGGGCGCGATCCTCGATGGCATGCCGGAGATCGCGGAGCAGATCTTCGACCTGCCGATCCGCCGCGGCTGTCCGGCGGGCGTCGGCGGCCTCGCCGATCACGTCAACAGTCCGACGTTTGCGACGGGCGTAGGGCTGGTGTTGTACGCGTCCCGCAACGTAGTGGGCGATACGTCGAGGACCCCTGTAGGTGCGGGCGCGTTCGTCCGCGTGGCGGGGCGCCTGCGGGGATTGTTCAAGGAGTTCTTCTAGCGTCGGAAGGGAGCATCGGATGGCTGAACACAATCTGACGGACGGCGACGGCGCGCGCGAGCGCCTGCGGCTTCGACTCGACGACGACACGACCGCCAGCGCGCGGATCAAGGTGATCGGCGTGGGCGGCGGCGGCAGCAACGCCGTCAACCGGATGGTTCAGGTCGGGCTGGACGGCGTCGAGTTCATCGTCGCCAATACCGACTTGCAGGCGCTGCGGACCAATGCGGCGCCGATCAAGCTGCAGATCGGCAGCAAGCTGACGAAGGGTCTCGGCGCCGGTGCCGATCCGAACGTGGGGCGTCAGGCGGCGCTCGAGGACACGGACAAGATCCTGCAGACGCTCGACGGCGCCGACATGATCTTCGTCACGACCGGCCTGGGCGGCGGCACCGGCACGGGCGCGGCGCCGGTCATCGCCAGCCTCGCCAGTGAACTCGGTGCGCTGACGATCGCGGTCGTGACCAAGCCGTTCAAGTTCGAGGGACGCAAGCGGCAGACGCAGGCCGAGCGCGGCCTCGACTCGCTGCGTGAATGCGTCGATACGATCATTACGATCCCCAACGAGCGCCTGCTGACGATCATCGATCGCAGCACGCCGCTGACCGACGCGTTCGCGACGGCGGACGACGTCCTCCGGCAGGCGATTCAGGGGATTTCCGACCTCATTCTGGTACCCGGTCTCATCAACCTCGATTTCGCCGACGTCAAGACCATCATGCATGGCATGGGCATGGCGATGATGGGCACCGGCATCGGAGAAGGCGCTGAGCGCGCCGTCGACGCGGCGCGGCGCGCGATTTCGAGCCCGCTCCTCGAAGGCGCCTCGGTCAACGGCGCGCGGGGCGTCATCATCAACGTCACCGGAGGTCCCGATCTCTCGCTCGTCGAAGTGAGCGAGGCGTCGTCTATCGTGCAGGAGGCGGCGGACGAAGACGCCAACATCATCTTCGGCGCCGTCGTCGACCCCGTGTTGAAGGGAAGGGTCAAGATCACGGTCATCGCGACCGGGTTCGGAGCGCCGTCCTCGTCGCGCACGGCAGCGGGGTCGCATACGCCCGTCGACATGAGCGCGTATGCCGAGCAGCCGCGCGCAAGAGCGACGGAGCCGATGTCGCCGCCCATGGCAGTCGCTTCGCCGGACCGGAGTTCCTCGCGGTTTTCCGTGTCGCGCCGGCCCGCCGTCGAGGTGCCCATGGCGCCCTCGAGCCATCCAGTGGCGCTCGGGTCGCTGCCCCTCGTGTCGTCGGAAGCACCGCCATCGGAACCGCTCGGCGCGGATCTCGACCTCGACTCCTATGACGTGCCGGCGTTCTTGCGCCGACAGGAAGGCTGAGGGCGCGACTCAGCCGGGGCGGCCGCGTTGGCGATGGTAGAGTAGATAGATCCACCGCAGCCGGGAACGCCGACGTCTGAGTGCGAGCAGGCGCACGGGATTGCAGCGGTTCCCCGCATGCTGAGGATCGATCCCGATCCATGAACGCCTGGCAGCAGCGCGAACGGGCACGCCTGACACTCTCCAAGGAAACAGGCTATGTGTCCAAGCCGCACGGAGATCGCCTCCGTGTGGCGATTGCGTTTCCGAACACCTACTGGGTCGGGATGTCCAACCTCGGCTTCCAGACGGTGTACCGGCTGTTCAACGATCGCGACGACGTCGTGTGCGAGCGGGTGTTTCTACCGCCCAAACAGGAGCTCGCCGAGCAGGTGCGGACGCGGGCGCCGCTCCTGACGCTCGAGTCGCAGACACCCGTGAACGAGTTCGACGTGTTCGCGTTTTCGGTGTCGTTCGAGTGGGACTACGTCAACGTCCTCACGCTCCTTCGCCTTGCCGGCCTGCCGGCGTATGCCGCAGAACGAACGGAACGCCATCCGCTCGTGGTGGTCGGCGGCGCCGTCACCTTCGTCAACCCCGAGCCTCTGGCGCCGTTCGCCGATGTCATCGCGGCCGGCGAGGGCGAAGTGCTCGTGCCCGCCCTGAGCGACGCGCTCGGCCGGGCGAGTGACCGGAGCGACCTGCTGCGCCTGCTGGCCGCCGAGCGCGGCTTCTACGTGCCGTCGTTCTACGAACCGCGCTACGGCGTTGACGGCACGCTGGCCGGGTACTCAATGACAGCCGCGGCGGCGTCGGCCGTCCCACCGATGCCCGTCCGCAAGGCCGCCGTGCGAGCGACCGATGCGCTCGATCCGCCGGCGACCAGCATCTTCACGCCCGACACCGAGTTCGGCGCGCGCTTCCTCGTCGAAGTGGTACGAGGGTGCGCCAACCTGTGCCGGTTCTGCTGGGCAGGCTACAACTATCTGCCCGTCCGGCCTTTTCCGGCCGATCGCATCCTCGAGCTCGCGCGTCGCGCGCGGCCGCACGCCACGCGCGCAGGGCTCGTGTCCATCGCGCTCTGCGATCACCCGGAGATCGAACGCATCCTGGCGGGGCTGCTCGAACTCGGCTACGCGATCAGTCCGGCATCCCTCCGGCTCGACGACTTGACGGAGTCGATCGTCGGCATGCTGCGGGCGAGCGGCGAGCGCACTATCACCATCGCGCCTGAAACAGGTTCCGATCGCCTGCGTCGGGTCATCAACAAGACAGTCACGAACGACGAGATCCTCGATCGTGCGGAGCTCATCTTCGCGAGCGGCATCGAGAACCTGAAGCTCTATTACATGATCGGTCTCCCGACCGAGACAGACGACGACCTCGTTGCGATTCGCGACCTGACCATCGCGCTGCGCGAGCGGATGCTGAAGTTCGCGAGGCCGAAAGGTGCAATCGGCCGAATCGTGGGCAGCGTCAACCCGCTCATTCCCAAGCCAGGCACGGCGTATCAGTGGCTGCCCATGGAGCCCGACGCGTCCGTGGACCGTAAAATCAAGCGGCTGCGCGCGCTCGTCGCCGATCTCGACAACGTGTACTTCAACATCAAGTCGGAGCGGCACTCGTACTATCAGGCCCTCCTCTCCCTGGGTGATCGCCGCGTCGCTCCAGCGATTGCCGCGGCCGAGCGTAACGGTCAGAACTGGCGCGCGGCGGTCGCCGAAGCCGGTATTGACGGCGACTTCTACATCTTCAGAGACCGAAGCCGCGACGCATTCTTGCCCTGGGACGTCATCGACGGCGGTATGAAGGCGTCGTTCTTCCGTACCGAGCTCGACAAGGCATTCCGCGAGGAATGGACGCTTCCACCGAAGCGTGCGCAGGAAAATGTGCGCCTGCTGCCCACGATCCAGTAACGTCAGCTGGCGATCGCCGATCGCTCTTCAAATTCGGCGTACGCCTCGAGAATGATCTCGCGCAGCTTGGTCTGCGCCGTCGCGTCGACGATGGGCCGCAGCAATGCGAAACTCCGGCGCTCGCCGTTGATGTTGTAGGAGCGGGCCGGGAAGGTCACGTTCCGGCCTCCGCCTCCGCCGCGTGCGTGTTCCCAGATGGAAAAGCCGATCAACTTGAGCCCTTCGAGAGGTCCGTCGCCGAAGTGGAGCTCGGCCTCAGCCAGTTTTCCGGGCGGGTTGCCTTTGTCGTTCGGCGTGATTTTGACGGTCACGATGCTCTCCTTGCCGGGGCCTGCGGGCCGGCTCGCGGCGGGGGACGTGGCGCTGGCGCGATTGCCTCCCGATATTTACGGGCCTCATCGCGCAGCCGTGTGCTTCAAGCGATGTGCCTGTCGGCTCTGGCAGTGCCTGCGGGTGGAAGTGACGGTTGGAAAACGTGGTTAGCGGCGAGGCCGGCAGCCCGTGGGTGACGGAGGTCGGCGCAGCGTCCCCGCGGCGACAACCGGAGTTTCGCTCAGGCGTCGAGAATCATGACCTGAGCGAGCGCGAGGTCTTCGGAATGTGTAATGGTCACAAGCGATGTGCGGCCACCGATGGCCGCGAAGCGACGCGCGGCGCCGCCATGAAACTGCAGTTGCGGCGGGCCGCCGCGCCGGACCACCTCGATGTCGCGCCACAGGACGCCCCGTGAGCGGCCAGTCCCGAGAGCCTTCATCGCGGCCTCCTTCGCGGAAAACCGTCCGGCGAAATGAACGGCCGGCACGCGCCGTCGGGTGCAATAGGCAATTTCGCCCTCGGTGAAGATTCGCATCAGAAACCGGTTACCGTAGCGCGCCATGACGGCGGCGACGCGATGAATGTCGGTGGCGTCGAGGCCGATGCCGATAATGGGCATGACGACTGATTCTAAGCTCCCTCGTGTGGCCCCGCCGTTTGAGTGGGTGGACACGCCGTCCGGGCCGGCGATAGTCTGTCGCGCGCTCGAGCCGATCGCGCCTCACCTGTTCACGACTCGATCCTGGCTGCTCGGATCGCCGGATCGCGATACGGCGCGCGGCTGGACGGACGTCGCTCGGGCAATGGGGGTCGACCAGGCGCACCTCGCACGGGTGCATCAGGTGCATGGCACGTCGATCGTGGTCGCGCAGGGCGTGGCTTCGGCAAAGCTGCCGGAGGGGGACATCATCGTGTCGGACGACGCGGCGACGGCCCTCGCGATCAAGACGGCGGATTGCGTCCCGATCCTCATGGCCGACCGGCGCACCGGCGCCGCGGCGGCGGTCCATGCGGGGTGGCGTGGGCTTGCGGCGCGGGCACCCGAGGCGGCGGTGGCCGAGCTCGCGGCCCGGTTCGGGAGCGTCCCCGACGATCTCGTCGTCGCGATTGGGCCAGCCATCAGTGCGTGCTGCTACGAAGTCGGCGAAGATGTGCGCGACAGGTTTGCGGGCGCGGGATTCGATGACCAGGATCTGAACCGATGGTTCAGCGATGTCCCGCTGCCCTCGGCGGCGAATCCGTCGATGCCGCAGCTGCCGGCCACGCGGCGTCCCCGGCACTGGTTCTTGACCGCATCCGACGCGGCGCGCGATCAGATCGTGCGGGGGACGGGCGTGCCGGCCGCGCAGGTGCACGTCGCGGCGCTCTGCACGGCCAGCCACGACACGTTCTGTTCGTACCGGCGCGACGGCGCGTCCGCAACCGGCCGGCTGGTTGCCGCGATCAGGCCTTCGCCGCGGCGTCCATAGCCTGGTTCGCCAGGCGATCGGCGTTCGCGTTGCTGCCGCGGCCGACGTGCTCGAACGTCACCTGGCCGACCTCTGAAGCGAGGAGCCGCGCCTTCGCATGCAGCGGCTGGAGCCCCGCGTTCTTGACCTTGTAGTTGCCGAGCATCTGCTGCACGAGGAGGAGAGAGTCCGATCGGATATGGACGCGTCGCGCGCCGTGTGTCCGCGCCCATTCGAGCGCGGCGATGAGGCCGCGGTACTCGGCGACGTTGTTGGTGGCGACGCCGATCGCTCCGCAGAACTCTTCGACGGGTGTGCCGTCGGGTGCCTCGACGCGCACGCCGTAGCCGGCCGGCCCGGGATTGCCGCGGGCGCCCCCGTCGATGTAGGCGACAACCTCGGTCATCGCACGGCCTGGTCGACGCTCGCCCCAGGCGGCGCGGCAGCGGGTGCGACGTAAAACAGGATCCGGTTGCAGCTGTCGCACTGCAGGATCCCTTCATTCTTCAGCACGGTGTTGAACACCTGCGGGCGCAGACGCACGTGGCAGATGGTGCAGATCCCGTTGCGCGCTTCGGCCACCGCGATGCCGTTACGCCGCTTCGAGACGAGCTCGAACGTCGCCAGCACGCCGGGATCGAGGGCCCTCACCAGCTCTGAGCGATCCGCGGCGATCTTCTCGAGCGATGCCTGCAGCTGGGTGTGCTCCGCTGTCATCTCCTTCCGTTCGGCCTCGACCGCTTTCTGCTCCTTCCCCAGCATCGCTTCGGCCTGCTTGACGCGCGCAGTGATCTCGTCGGCCTCGAGGAGTCGCTCGAGGATACCGTCCTCGAGCGTCCTGATTTCGCCCTGCGCGAAGGCCATCTCCTTCTGGATGGCGTGATACTCCACGTTGGTCTTGACGGCCATCGCCTGCTCTCTGAATTTCGAGAGGCGGCCCTGATGGACCGCGACGTCCTTCTCGATCGCGCGCCGCGCCTCGGCGTTCTTCGCAAGCCCCTCCTTCGCGGCGCCGAGGTCGGCGCGGGCCGCTTCAAGCCGCTCGTCGAGCGCCTTCTCGCGCTGAGGCTGATCGGCGAGCCGGCGCTCGGCGTCGTGCGCGGCCGTATCGAGGCGCTGAAGCGCGATGACGCGTTCGAGATCAGGATGCATACACAAAAAAAGCCCCGGCGCGAGAGCACCGGGGCTTGGATGTGGCCGCTGTCGGTTGTGGTGTGCCGGGTGTCATGTGTTCAACCTTGTCTGCCTTCGCGCTTTCGGCGCGGCACCTTCGCGTGGGCTTGCCCCGCCGAAGTTCGCGCGCTGGTTCGCAAGCGCGAGCGAAGGTGGGCCCACCAGGATTCGAACCTGGAACGGGCCGGTTATGAGCCGGCGGCTCTAACCGTTGAGCTATGGGCCCGCTCCATTCTAACTGGCATCCTAGCTGGTACGCCCCTCGAGAAACGCGCGCAGCTTCCGGCTCCGCGACGGATGACGCAGCTTGCGAAGCGCCTTGGCCTCGATCTGGCGGATCCGTTCGCGCGTGACGGCGAAGCTCTGGCCCACTTCCTCGAGCGTGTGTTCGCTGCCGTCGCCGACGCCGAACCGCATCTTGATGACCTTTTCCTCGCGCGGCGTCAGGGTTTTCAGCACCGACTCGGTCTGTTCCTTCAG
>Ga0066903_100000249_pt1 | contig 30701 bp, 32 predicted proteins | sample PanSoiMetaGPlot1_FD_67491 | JGI IMG/M metagenome (GOLD analysis project Ga0066903, IMG submission 67491) | Tropical forest soil microbial communities from Panama analyzed to predict greenhouse gas emissions - Panama Soil - Plot 1 (version 2) | ecosystem: Environmental > Terrestrial > Soil >... | reverse complement strand
CCGGTCGCAATCCGGAATTTGATTGCGCAACTACGGCAAATGCCTGGAGTCGGTCCTCGCTCCGCGGAGCGGATCGCGCTCTGGATGGTACGGGCCCGGGACGATCAGCCGGAGAAAATCTCGCGCGCTATCACCGAAACCCGCCAGTCGATTCGTTCCTGTAAACTGTGCGGATTTTTTTCTTCCGGAGAAATCTGCGAGATATGCGCCGACGCCTCGCGCTTGCCGGAGCTGCTCTGCGTTGTAGAACAACCAACAGATATTCTTCCTCTGGAGAAAACGAATGCCTTTCGCGGGCGTTACCATTCCCTTGGAGGGAAGATTTCTCCGCTCGATCACATCGGACCCGAAGATTTGCGGATCAAAGAATTATTGGAGCGCGTCGATCATGAAAAGATTACGGAAATCATTTTCGCGCTGCCCGCCGACGTCGAAGGGGAATCCACGACTAATTACATTGTCGACCTGTTGAAGGGCAAACCTGTTAGCTTTACGCGCATAGCTCGCGGCATTCCGGCCGGTGGCGGGCTCGAATCGGCCGATGAGCTGACCCTTTCTGCCGCGCTTTCAGGCAGGACGAAATTGTGATCGTTGAAAGGTTGAAGCGTTTAGTGCAACGCCTCTTCAACGCTTCAGCGGCTTAATGCTTCAACGTGTTCGTACAACGTTTTAACTTTTGTAACTTTTTTAACGTTGTAACTTTGTTGCATGTCATGCGCCAAAATGGATCCTGCTCTGCACCAGGGGCAGAAGCCGCCATGGATCAAGGTGCGGTTGCCATCTAATCCGGTTTTCTTTTCAACCCGGGCGCTCATCTCCGATCTGCGATTGCACACGGTTTGCGAAAGCGCGCAATGTCCCAACCGGTGGGAATGCTGGAGCCAGGGAACGGCGACTTTCATGATCGCGGGGGACCGATGCACGCGCGCCTGCGGATTCTGCGCCGTCACAACCGCAAAGCCGTTCGCGCTGGAAGAAGACGAACCTCAGCGCGTGGCCAAGGCAGTGGGGCGAATGAAATTAAAACATGTCGTGATCACCGCCGTCGCGCGCGACGATCTCAAGGACGGCGGAGCTGCGCATTTTGCGCGCACGATTGTCGCGATTCGCGAAATGGATCCTTCGATTATCGTCGAAGTGCTCGTTCCGGATTTTCACGCGCAGGATTGGTGCGTTCAGACTGTTCTCGACGCTGGCCCCGACATTTACAATCACAACATGGAAACAGTCGAACGGCTCACACCACTGGTGCGTTCGCGCGCGAAGTACCGCACTTCGCTGGAAGTTTTGCGCCGCGCGAAGGAATTGTCGTCAGCGGTTGTGACCAAGAGCGGTGTCATGTTGGGCTTTGGCGAGAAGGAGACGGAACTTTTTCAGACAATGGACGATTTGCGCGAGGTCGGCTGTGAAGTGCTCACCATGGGCCAGTATTTGCGCCCGACTCCGAAACATTTACCCGTGGTCGAATACATCACGCCGGAGCAATTCAATTATTACGGTGAGTTGGCTCGCGGAAAAGGGTTTCTCCACGTCGCCTCTGGCCCGCTGGTTCGAAGCTCGTATCACGCGGCCGATTTTCATCCGGTTGTACGCCGATGACAAAGCGCACGCGAGTGTGTACGCGTGCGCTTGCAATCCTTGTCATCCCGAGCGAAGCGAAGCGCAGTCGAGGAATTTCTTCATTGAATAGTGAGATGTCTCGACTTCGCTCGACATGACAGAGGCGGAAGTAAGATTAACGACAGCGGCAGTCATTCCTGCATATCAGGATGAGAAACATATCGCCGACATTGTTCGTCGAACCCGCGAGCGTCTCGACCACGTCCTTGTCGTCGATGATGGTTCGAGTGATCAGACGGGGCAACGCGCGCGAGAAGCCGGCGCTGAAGTCATCACTCATGCTCAAAACAAGGGTAAGGGCGAAGCAATCAAGACAGGACTGGCGCACTGGCTCGCTACTGCGAATCCGTCCCGCAGTAGGGACGGAGGATTTGATCCAGAAGTCATGTGGGTCAGTCTCCTCGATTCCGATGGTCAGCATCTTCCAGAGGAGATCGATCGATTTGTGGCCGCGGCAGCGCGCGCTACGCAGCCGACGTTCTTAATCGGCAGTCGCATGAACAATCTCACGGGAATGCCATTGATTCGGCGCGTCGTGAATCGTTGCATGAGTAAGCAGATTAGCCGTGTTTGCAGACAGGAAATCCCCGATACGCAGTGCGGTTTCCGCATGTTGGATCGCCAGTTGATTCCACAACTGCTCGGAGGCGGTGACAGGTTTGATTACGAAACGGAAGTGCTCATCATCGCCAGTCGCAAAAGTTACCGAATTGAATCGGTCCCAATCACGACAGTTTACACCGATCAGGTGAGCAAGATCCGTCCCATGCGCGATGCGATTCGCTTTTTGAAATTGATGTGGCGTTATCGAAGAGGACCTTAATTAAGGTTTTCTCGCTGGCAGAGGTTTCGAGCTTTTCAGGATTTCCGACTCCGGCGTGAGCGTTGCCGGCTTGCCGCTGAAGATGACGCGGTTTGGCTTTTCAGCCAGTGTTCCGACGAGCTGCTTTGCGTAAGTGGTAACTACTTTCAGATTCATGAGGGTCACATGTAATTGTTTCAAATCTTCCTGAAGCTGCCTGTCTGTCGCTTTAATAAAGGTATCAGCATTGCCGAAGACTCTGTCCGCGTCTTTCGAGACGCCCTCGAGGTTTGTGATCAGGTTTTGCAGATTATCCACGTCCAGTTTTAGCGAATCGGCCAATGGCCCGAGTTTTGGAGTGAATTCGCCAAGATCTTTTTTCAAGCCCGTGACAGTCACATTAAGATTGTCGAGCAGCTTGTTTGCACTCTCGAACAATGGCCCGGCGTCCGCGGTGATTTGTTCGAGGCCGTACGATGGATGGCCCTCGATCGCCGCGTCGTTTGCCAGTGTCTGGCCTCCCGGTGTGCCTGCGGAAAGCGACACAAATTTCGGCGAAAGCAAAGTGTCGGAGCTAAGTGTGGCCGTGACATCGGTGGGCAGCGGTGGAATCTTTTCGTCTAGGCTCACTGTTACACGCACAGCGTCTTTTTTGTTCGTGCTGGCCTCGCGCTCTTTAGCAGTAAGATGCCGCATCGCGATTACCCGCCCGGCTGGCGCGCCGGCGTAACGGACCTCGGAATTAACCTTGATGCCCGTGACATCTTCATAATTGATCTGCAAAGTCCGTGTTGGTTTTTTGAGTCGATAACCAGAAAGAGCAAAAGTAAGCGCACCGAGCAGCACCACACTGCACGAGACCACAAACAGCGCGACGAGATAATCCGAGAGATTGCGCTTCCCCAAGTTCATGAAGCTCTCAGCAAAGGCGGCCGGCAATGAGGAATGACGAGTAGCTTCACCGACGTTAAAGGGTTAAAGAGTTTAAGCGTTAGATCGGTTACCATTGCTATTGTATTTCTTCACGCAGTTTTGCGATTAAATCTATCACGTGCCGGGACGAACGGGCGCGGTTTCACGCACGGATGATCCTCGTGCTCTTGCTGTGAAAGGTTCAATGGCATCGGGCCGTCAGCCTCGCCGTGGATAAATTGTTGTACTTCCGGATTAGAGCTGTTCCGGATTTCATCCGGCGTGCCTTGTGCCACAATGGATCCGTGGCCGAGCATGATCATGTGCGTGGCGATGCGAAAGGCGCTAGTCATATCGTGGGAGACCACCACCGCGGTCATATGACTGCCACGGGTCAGTTTGAGAGTGAGTTCGTCTACTACTGCCGTCATGATTGGATCGAGCCCGGAGGTCGGCTCGTCGCTAAATAGCAATTCCGGATCCAGCGCGAGCGCCCGTGCAAGTCCGACGCGCTTTTTCATTCCGCCGCTGATTTCATCGGGTGTGAGATCTTCAAAGCCTGTCAGTCCCACCATTTGAAGCTTCTGCTTCACAATTTCTTCAATTTCATCTGGAGATTTATCAGTGTGCTGCGAAAGCGGCAGCGCGACGTTCTCGCCCACGGTCAGCGACGCTAGTAGTGCTCCAGACTGAAACAGCATCCCGAAACGCAGTCGCACACGTTCAAGCTCGCGCTCCTGCATGGCTGTAACGTTTTCACCGAAGATTTTTACGCTGCCTGACGTTGGCTTCATAGAGCCGATCATGTGCCTGAGCAACGTGCTCTTGCCGCAACCGCTGGGTCCCATGATAACGACCGTCTCACCGCGGTGAACATTAAATGAAATGTCGTCAAGCACTGCGCGCTCGCCGAATCTTCGGACGAGGTCGGTTACTTCGATGATAGTTTCGCTATCTGCGTTCATGCGCCGAAAAAGAAAATCCCAGTCAGCACCGCGTTCATTACCAGCATCGCCAGCAACGCTTCCACGACCGAAGCTGTTGTGGCTTGGCCCACGCCCTCCGCCCCGCCTTCAACGGTCAACCCGGCGTTGCAGGCAATCGTGATGATAATCCATGCGAAAACCACGCTCTTAATCATCCCTGAATACAAATCCCAGGTGTCGGCGCTTTCCAGAGCGCGCAGCACGTAGCCGGCTGTATTAAAATCCAGCGCGAAGCGGCAGACCGCCCAGCCACCCAGGATCCCGATGTAATTTCCAAAGATAGTGAGCGCGGGAAGCATTACCATCATCGCCAGAAAACGCGGCACCACCAGGTATCGAATTGGATTAATTGCCATTACCTCGAGCGCCTCGATTTCCTCTGACACTTTCATTGTTCCCAGTTCCGCTGCCACTGCAGAGCCGCTGCGGCCAATTACGATAACTGCAATTAACACCGGTCCCATTTCGCGCAGAAGCGTGAGCATGACCAGGTCAGGAATGTACATTTGCGCGCCTAGACTTTCGAGAGAATGAGCGGCTTGCATCGCGAGCGTCACGCCCACGCTAAACGATGTCAGTGCTACCATCGGCGCCGCGCGGACGCCGATAGCGACCATTTGTTTAAAGATTGGCCCGATCTTAAAGAAGTGGCCGGTAAACGGCGCGATCAAAATCCAATAGAGCAGACTGAGATTAAGCTGGACGTAGTTTTTCACTTGCCATTTGAAGGCGCAGAATGACAAGAGCAGGGCGCAGACGAAAGCGGAAAGTTTGGCAAGTGGCGATTCACACGTCAATGAGTAGCACCGGCATTTCAGCCGCCGGAGACCACGCGTCCGAAATCCAATCCCAAATGTTCGAAGATCACCTGCGCTGCATTGCGACCGGGCATGAAAGAAACGCCCGGACCAGGGTGGCTGCACGAGCCACAGAGGTAGATGTTGGGAATCGATGTGCGGTATTGGCCTAGTTCGGGGAGGGGACGCATTGCGCCGCGCTGGTACGGTACAAACGCGCCTTGCAGTTCGGTGCCGTGCACGGCGGTAGCTACCATGCGCTCTTGGTCCACGGGAGAATGAACGACCCGCTTCAAAATGCTCGTCTTGAGATTCGGGATGTAGTGTTTGGTCAACAAGTCAATCACGCGGTCGGCATACGGTTCTTTCACGCTATCCCAAACTCGTCCAGGGATCTCACCAGCCGCATCACCGCGAATTTCATATGGCACGCATTTGACCAGAATCTTGATAAGACCTTTGCCGGACGGAACGCGGCTGGGGTCAGCCGTGTAATCATTGCAAATCACCAGCACCGGTCGCGATGGGAGCAACCCGTTCCGCGCCTCGGCAAACATCTGCGCGACATATTCCAATGAGGGCGGCGTGCAGTGAACATAACACGCGCGCGCAGTCTCTTCGCCTGCCTTGAACTCGAGCGGTCCGCTCAACGCGAGATAGATCAACATGATCGAATCGCCCCATTCATATCGTTCGATCTTGCGCGCGATCTTCTCTCCGACCACGGACTCGCCGAGCAAGTCGAGCAGGAGGGTGCGCGGATCAACCGTGGATGCGACGAGGCGATTGACTGAAATTTCTTCTCCATTGCTCAATCGCACGCCGACTGCTTTGCCCTGCTCGACTAAAATCCTGCTCACGCGCGCGTTTGTCCGAACCGCGCCGCCGTGGTCTTGCAAGCAACGCGCCAACGCGCGCGTGACATTGAACATTCCCCCTTTGACTACCTTGTTGCCAAACTCCTGAATTACAGAGTCGAATAGCCATGCCAACTGTCCACCGCCGATCTCATCGGGCGCGACGTTTGCATGCAGTGAAAACGCGCCTAGGAATAAGCGAACGGATTCTTGCTCGAACCACTGGGTCGTCCACGCGCGCAGCGTTTGTGTTTCAAAGCGGTATTCGTCGAGCCCAGCCGGTGCGCGTTCAAGTTCAGCGAGGTGTTCGGAGAGCGGACGCGGCGGCGCGTTGAGCGCAGCGCAGATAGCGGCTTTCGCAACGAGCCATCGGTGAAAGAGCGCTCGCCACTGTTCGGCGTCCTGCGCCGAATGCGCAGCGATGCCCGCACACGTTTTCTCCAAATCCTTGTACATGCGCAAGGTGCGGCCGTCGGGAAAAGCATGGGCGAAAGAGATTTCAGGCGTCAGCAGTTCCAGTCCATAGCGCTCCAGCTTCAACTCGTCGGGAGCCGGCGAGAGATTGGCAAACTGGTACCCGAAAGCGTGCAAGTCGGAATGAAAATCCGATAGCGTAATCTCTTGGGTGACCGTCAACCCGCCGATGTTTTCATTTGCTTCTAAAACAAGAATGCGCAGTCCCGTCTTGGCAAGGTAGCACGCACAGGTCAAGCCGTTGTGTCCGGCGCCAACGACGATGGCATCGTAATGAAGCGGCATGGTTAAGAGGGAATAGCGATGTTATCAACCATCAAGGCAAAAGCCGAAAGTTGGTACTCTGATTGCACTTTGAAGGGCAATACTTATCTAAGAAGCAATGGCCCAAAGCGAAATCGATGCGATCCGCGGGTTATTAAGTTCCAAGGCGCGACCTATCGGTTGGCCCGAACGTCGAAAACGGCTCGACGATGTCGGTTCCGTTTGGCCTGTCGCTGACGATGTGAAGCTGACGGCCGTTGATGTGAACGGATTGTCGGGCGAATGGTCGATCGTTCCTGGCAGTGATGATTCCCGCGTTCTGATGTTCTTTCACGGTGGTGGTTATTGTTCCGGCTCAATCTTGAGTCATCGTCGTCTGGTCACCGAGGCGGGCCGAGCTGGTAGAGTGCGAACACTTGCTATTGCCTATCGCCTCGCGCCAGACAATCCGTTCCCAGCGGCATATGACGATGCGCTGACGGCGTGGCGGTTTTTGCGGAGTCAGAACGTTCCTGCTTCACACATTGCAGTCGGTGGCGACAGTGCCGGTGCTGGTCTCACGGCCGCGTTGATCTGCCGACTGCGTAATGCGGACGAAGAGCTTCCAGGGTGCGCCTGGCTAATCTCGCCTTGGACGGATCTAACGATGTCGGGCTCGACACTTTCCAGCAAGGAACCGGTCGATCCCCTGATTCACAAACAATATCTGATGGAATTGGCCGAGGCTTACCTGCCCGGTGGGATGGATCGGAAGGACCCGCGCGTTTCTCCTCTATACGCAAATCTCAAAGATTTTCCTCCAACACTGATTCAGGTGGGCTCGGCCGAGACGTTGCTTGATGACGCTACTCGTTTTGCGGCTGTTGCAGGCGCCGCCGATGTCCGCGTGACCCTGGAAATCTGGCCGGAGATGATCCATGCATGGCCTTTGTGGAACGCTCATCTTGAGCCGGGTCGCCGCGCGCTCGCCAGCGCTGGCGAATTTATCCATGATCATACTCTGGGAATGAGTTCAGTTTAGGAAACGCGTCAGGAGCGCAGGGAATAATGGCGCGACCTATTGGGGATAACCGGCATCTCGATCCCGCCGGAAAACGGAGCGCGATATCTTGAAGTTTTTCTGGATCGAGACCACGCCGAAGAACAACTGGTTCAAAAAGCGGGTCCACACGCCGGCATTCCACCTGCCAGCAAGTATGGTAACAACTGACCGAAAAATGAGCTTCTGTGGCCGCGGACTGGAAAAAAAAATGTCGCGAAACTGCGGTGTGTAAAATCCCACAACAAACCGGCGAAACGTCTCGAACCGTTTGCGCTGACGACGAGAAAATCCCGCAAAGCTCGAAGCCGAAAAATCATTCCTTTCTATTGCCTGATGGAGTTCGGCAGCGGCTTCAATTCCTGATTCCATAGCGATCGAAACTCCAGTCGAGAATACAGGATCGAGAAAGGAACCTGCGTCCCCAGCAAGGACCCACCGGTCGCCAGCGTAGACTGAAGCGCTGTACGAAAAGTCTTTTTCAACACGTACCGGCCATTCGCGCCGGGCCTCGCGCATTAAGTCTGCCACAACCGGTGTGTCGGATATCGTGCAATTGAGCGTTTCTTCAGGCGACCCGTTCGCTAACCTGCGGTAAAGGGCCTTCGGTAGAACTACTCCGACGCTCGTTAACTCCTTCGAAATTGGGATGAGCCAAAACCAGCCGGCATCACTGCGTGCGACTAGCCTGATATCATCAGGTCGCGGTCCTTCTAGCCTCGGTACGTTAGTGTAGTGCGAAAAGATTGATACGTTGGCAAGCAGCGGCTCGTCGCTACGCAGATTAAACTTTCGGGCGATCAACCCTCCTCGGCCTGTCGCATCAACAAGCGCCCGCACGCGGATGCGCCCCGTTGCACCATCGGTGCGCGACGAGAATTCGATGATTGCTGCATCGTCGGAAAACTCGCAAGCAGCTACATTGCATCCTTGCCGAACGTCGACGCCCGATTCGTGAGCGCGTTCCAGCAGAATGCGATCAAATTCCTCGCGATTTACCTGATACGTTTGAGGCCTCACCACGCCGCGGGCATCTGCAAAGTCGACATACCTTCCGCCCTGGCCGTCATGAGTGTAGAGGCGCGAACCCCATTTCGCCGGAAACCCGGCGGCCTCTATCCTTTCGGCTACACCCAACGTCGCGAACGCGTCGTTCACAGTCGACAATAATGATTCGCCGATATGAAATCGTGGAAAGATCTCGCGCTCCAAGAGAACCACGGAATGACCGCGTAGCCCCAGGCAGATGGCCGCCGACGAGCCAGCAGGGCCACCTCCGGCGACAGCGAAATCAAAGTCGTACAGCGGTTCGGTCATTATCGTCAGAATCGCTCAGAAAGGGAGTACCTAGCGCCTCCAATTGCCTAGAGATCGTAAACCCGAACGCTCGGCAGGGCGACAACTGTTTTGGCCCGCGGGGATGGGGATTCAGATCAACCCGCGCTTGCGAAAATCGCCCAGGTTGCCGCCGGACGAGCGCTCGACAAGGTCGATGGTGAATTTGAGCAGACACACTTCCCATGCGTCGTCGACGCCCTGGATGATGGCGCTAAGCGGTTCATTCGCGCTTTCAACGTGATGTCTGGTGCGATTGATCACTGCATCGATTGAATCGCGCAGGGTTTGCTCGTTCAGGTCGGTTTTGCGAAACTGAAAGCCGTAACGGAGCACCGCAATATTTCTGGCGTGCTCGCGCAGTTGGTCTACATAGCGCTCCGCCTTTTCTCCGAAACCTTCCAGTAACAACCGGCAATAATGTTCCGGCGTAAAAATCTGCGGGCGCTCCGCATGGATCTTTCCGTTGCGAATCCGGACCTGATCGACTCGATCCATCAGCTCCGAGATAAGATAAAAATTGAAACTGGTGCTGCCGAAGGTCGCGATCTGTCGCTCGGGAGCAACAATCACATGCGTGTTTTCGATGGCGTAATCGAAATCGTCCCGAGTCATTCTGGATCAATCAAACTAAGGCCTCGAACGAGCCGTTTCAAAGCGAGAACCTGGAGACGAAACACAAAGATCAAATGACGAAATCCGAACGGCGGAATTACGCAATTCAACAGTTCAAGGATTTGCGATTCACGATCGCGAACCGTCTATCAGTCGCGGGCATTCGCCTGCGCTTGCTTTTGCTGAGCCTGCGGCGTTTGAAAGAGCGCTAGATATTGACCGTAACCTTCCTCTTTCAGCTTCTCGACGGGAATGAAACGCAACGCCGCTGAGTTCACGCAGTAACGTTCGCCTGTTGGTGCGGGACCATCATCGAAAACGTGCCCTAAATGTGAATCGCTCGTTTTTCCTCGGACTTCAGTGCGTTCCATGCCATGGGACGTGTCCCGTTTTTCAACGACGTTGTCTGGCGAGATGGGTTTGGTGAAACTGGGCCAGCCCGTGCCACTATCGAATTTATCCAGGGAGGTGAAGAGCGGTTCTCCGGTGACGATATCGACGTAAATTCCTGCCCGATGATTGTCCCAGTAAGCGTTGTGAAACGGAGTTTCAGTCCCGCATTCGCGTGTTACGTGATACTGATCTTTGGTTAATTTTCTTCGCAATTCGGCGTCGGCCGGCATTGGCTTGTTTGGATTCATTTTCTCAGCTTCTTTTCTCTGCGTTTGAGCATAAGCCAACAAAAGCGAACCGACAATCACCACGATTGCGCCAAGCAGACCGAACCACAGCGTTTTGTGCGACCCATGATGCGGCCGTATTAGATGTGTGCTTTTCATACCCTGAGTTTGTAGCCCCTTTTAGCAGCTAACATTTTAATGTACCTCCAACATGATATACGGCAAATGAATCACGTTGGACGCGATTTCCTTAAATAAATTCGCACACAACCGAAGAAATGGTTGGGATTTCTCGTTGGTCCTAGGCCATTTTTCCGATCAATTGGGCCGACCGGCTTCGGGAACACGAATGTAACGACGCAGCGCGATCAGCCCGATCGGCGCAACGGACGCCGCCAGAGCAAAGATAAGCCACATCGTTGCCGGACGACGCGGACCGTGTTCCGGAACGAACGCAGCCAGCAGCCATCCGCCGGTTCCCACAAGAATTTTACCCACGAGGAATGGAAGATAGGCCAGTGAGCCGTATGATGCTTCCTGTCCTCTTGGTGCGATGGCTGCCGCGTATTCGTAAACCCGAGGTGAATAGAACGCTTCTCCAATCGAAAATACGACAAGATAGAGTGCAACCATGACATAATAAGGGTGAATGCTTCCATGTAACCCGAGATACGTGCGCCCAAGCCATTGACCGATTGCGCCGTTGGCGGCAGGCAGAAACCACTGCGTCGGCAACGCCATAATGAATACCCCTGCGGCACAGATCGCCCCGCCGATCACAACCATTCGATACGCTGCGTATTTTTGCGTGAGTGCGCCCACTATGGGCACGAGAAAGATGATCACGATAGCGTTGATCGCAGAAAGTCTTCCCACAGGAGCATTGAAGCCGAGTTCGCGAATACCGAACTTCGGAAACACATAATCCATCTGCAAAAAGATCGCTTTCAGAAAGCCGATGAAGAGAAAAAACATGAGCAATCGATAGAATGCCGACTGACCGATCAGCCGCCGGAAAAGATGTGCTGTGTCCATCGCACTTTTCCGTACCGTGGCCCAAAGGCCGCTCCCAAACGCCGCTTTACGCTGGCCGTTCCGCGGTGATTCATTAATGACCGCTCCTCCGTCGGTTGCTTCCGCTCCTCGCCGGAGAAAATAGATCACGGGAAACAGTACGATCTCGAAGATGAGACTCACGATGAAGAGTTGCTGATACGATGTCGGTTCAAACCCAAACAAGCTGACGTGTAAGTTCAGCTGGCGTACGTAATCGAATATGTATCCCGCGGCCACGTATCCGACGTTCATAATCGCGTAGATGATCGAAAACGACATCGAGCGCTGGGCAGTCGTGGAATACCGCCGTGTAGCCGCCAATAGCACCGGCGTGCCAAGCGCTTCGCCGACTGCCAGTGGAAGGACTCCGCCGGCGAGCGCCAGCCATGGGATTGTCGTGACAACCATGAAACTGCGCGCGACAGCGCAAATGGCCACACCGAGGAAAAAAGTCCGGCGCAAACCGATTGCGTCTGTGACGGAACCGGCGAGCAACGTGAAAACTGTCATTGCGGGCGCCCAGACCCAACCGACCAGTGCTCCGGCCGCCTGATCGCTAAAACCAAGGTCCTTCGACAGCCATAACACCATGGTTTTGTTCGTGACCGAGTAAGCGGTGTAGATCAGGAACTTGATCAGGAACGTGAGCCACAGCTCGCGTTGTGCTCCTTTGAGCACGGTGAATTTCGCGATGAAACCGCGCAGTCCGCTCGCGAAAACTGGAGGCACGGGTTCTTCTGGAACAACTGCTTCTTTGACTGCTTCGCTCACGGCGGTTCGCCAACTAGAACATGGTCGCGACAGATGCGCGAGTGCCATTCATTCATGCACCTGATAAATCGAAGCATTGTGCGTCATTGTCATTCTGAGCAGAGCGAAGGACCTCTGATCATCTCTTCGGCAGCGCTGACTGGTAATCAAAGATGTTTCGCTTCGTTCGACGGGACAGCACGGTGGCGACCCGTCTCCACGCTTACATGATCACAATAGATTTTCTATGTAGGTCTCGCGGTCGAATGGCGCGAAATCACTCAGTTGCTCGCCGGTGCCGACGAACCGCGTTGGGATTCCAAGTTCGTCTTGGATTGCGACAACGATGCCGCCTTTTCCGCTGCCGTCGAGCTTGGTGACAATTACACCGGTCAGTCCAATGGTGTTTTGGAATTCGCGCGCCTGGCTGAGAGCATTCCCGCCTGTTGTTGCGTCGACGACCAGCAGTTTTTCATGCGGTGCGTCCGGGTCGTGCTTTGCCAGAGTGCGTTTCACTTTTTCAAGCTCCGCCATCAAATTCTTTTTCGTGTGCAGTCGTCCCGCGGTGTCGCAAAGGAGAAAGTCAGCCTGACGTTTTGTTGCTGCTTGATACGCTTCGTAACAAAGCGCGGCTGGATCACTGTTGTAGGGTCCTTTAATCATCTCGACGCCCAGTCTTGTTGCCCAAATTCCAAGTTGCTCAATCGCCGCGGCGCGAAAAGTGTCTGCCGCCGCCAGCAGCACGCTGTGTCCAACTTTCTGAAGATAACGGGCAAGCTTTGCTGTCGACGTAGTCTTCCCGGTGCCGTTTACACCCAGGAGCAAGATTACGTTTGGTTTGCCGTCGAATCGGTGGATGGCAGCGGGTTTCGAAGGCAAGACCCGCGCAATTTCCTGGCGAACAAATTTCACAACATCATTTATTCCCATTAACGACCAGGCCTCGCGTTCCTGCAGTGTTTGGATGATGCGAGTGGTCATCGGCATGCCGAGGTCAGCGCGAACGAGCGATTCCTCGAGCTCGTCCCAATCGATCGGTTTGCCTGCGAAATGTTGGGCAAGAGTCTTGAGGAAATTCATGGTTCACTGTAGCCGTTTCGCTCCGCGAAGCGCTGCAGTTGGCTCTCCAGCACATCGCGCGTCGCGTCGCCCAGAGGTCGAGGGCTACGATTCTCTTTTCACCGGTTCACGCGCTGGCCGGTCTAAATCTTTGCGTACGCGATCAAGAATACCGTTCACGAAGCGCCCTGATTCGCCACCGCCGAAGGTTTTTGCCAGCTCAATCGCCTCGTTAATCGAGACGACCGGAGGGATGTCGTCGCGGTAGAGCATTTCGTAAATCGCCAGCCGAAGGACATTGCGATCAACTACCGAAATGCGGCGAAATTCATAATTCTCACAGTAGCGGCGAATTCGTTCGTCGATTTCCGGCAGATGCTCGACCATTCCTTCGATTAGCGGCTGCGCAAATTCGCGTACGCGCGGCGTTGCGGGACAAAACTCCCAAAAATCGTCGATCTTTTCCGGTCCTTCACCGCGCTGAAGGTCACGCCAGAAATGATATTGGATCGCCGCTTCGCGTGCTCGCCTTCGTTTACCCATAACACCTAATCACTGCGAAGTTTCGACATAACACCGGCAATTTCCACTGCCGCCCGCGCCGCCGCGGTGCCGCGGTTAATCCTGTGTTCAAGACAGCGCTCGCGCGCCTGATCCTCATTATCAAAGCAGAGTACCACATTGATCACCGGCACACCGCAATCAACCGCAATCCGTTGAAGCGCGTTCGTCACGGAGCAGCTCAAATTTTCCGCGTGATTTGTTTTTCCCTGCATAATTACACCGCACGCAATAATCGCGTCGGCTTCCTTTCTTCCTGCCAGCTCGCGCACCACCACGGGAATTTCAAACGATCCCGGCACGTTGTGAATCGAGATTGCGGCGCTGGGAGCGAGTTCACGCAGCTCTTTGGTGGTATGATCCACGAGACCCTGGACGTACGTCGCGTTAAATTGACTGGCTACGATCTCGAATGTGCGTTTGCCCTTCTCAACTCGCGGGCGGCGCGGCGCGTTGCTCGACATTCGTTCTCAGAATTACGGTTTTGCCTCGCCGCTATTCGACCTCGCCGATCCGCAATCAGCAATCACAACAGGTGGCCCAGCTTCGTTTTTTTTGTCTCGAGATATTTGGCATTATGCGGATTGGCTTCGCTGCGTATCGGTACTTGTTCCACCATTTCCAGGCCGTACCCTTCCAGTCCTACTACTTTCTTCGGATTGTTGGTCAGAAAACGGAACTGACGAACCCCAAGATCGAAAAGAATCTGCGCGCCGAGGCCGTAGTCCCGCAAATCGCTGGGATAACCGAGCCTCGCATTCGCTTCGACTGTGTCGAGTCCTTCCTCCTGCAATTTATAGGCGTGAATCTTTGCAGCGAGTCCAATGCCGCGTCCTTCCTGGCGCATATAAACCAGGACACCGCTGCCTTCTTCCTGAATTTGACGAAGCGCCGCATGCAATTGGTTTCCGCAATCGCATCGCCGCGAGCTGAACACATCGCCGGTGAGACATTGGCTGTGCACACGGACGAGCGTCGGTTTGCTCTTATCAATTTTGCCTTTGACCAGAGCGAGATGATGCTGGCCGTCGAGTTTGGAGCGATACAGATGTAAATCGAAATCGCCGTAGTCAGTGGGTAATTTTACGACCTGCTCCAGTTCGACCAGTTTTTCACGAACACGTCGATGCGCGATCAAACTCTGGATGGTGCAAATACGCAGGCCATGTTTTTTTCGGAATTCCATCAACTCTGGCAACCGGGCCATCGTGCCGTCGTCGTGCAGAATTTCGCAAAGCACTCCCGCCGGTTGAAGTCCGGCCATTGTTGCCAGATCGACAGCGGCCTCTGTATGACCTGCCCGTCGCAACACGCCGCCATCCTTCGCACGCAGCGGAAAGACGTGCCCCGGCTGGTTGAGATCCTCCGGAGAGGACTTCGGGTTGGCGATTGCGAGAATCGTGGTCGCGCGGTCGTAAGCGCTGATGCCCGTGGTCACGCCGCGCGCCGCATCCACAGACACCGTAAAATCGGTCTTATGTTTCTCGCGGTTTTGGGACACCATGCGTTGCAGGCCGAGTTGCTCTGCGCGTTCATTTGAAATGGGGACGCAAATCAAGCCGCGCCCATGGGTGGCCATGAAATTAATAGCTTCAGGGGTCACTTTCTCGGCGGCCATCACCAGGTCGCCTTCATTCTCGCGATCCGCGTCGTCTGTCACAATGACAATACGCCCCTTGGCGATGTCACTTACCACATCGTCAATTGCGTCGAATTGAAATGTCTCCTTCGCCTTGGCGATCATCGGATCAATACCATTACGTCCCCTGACGCCGCGAGCAACTTTTGGTGCCGCTCATCCTATACCCGCTGTCGGGATCGGTGATCCCGGTTATGGGTGCGAAAAAGGCATCATTGCGCAACGGCTAAAAAAAGAAAATGCTACCGGCAGCCAGATGCCTCATGATGAATAAGTCGGAGAAGATTTTCGTTGCCGGTCATCGCGGCATGGTAGGCAGCGCAGTGGTTCGCCGCCTCGAGACAGAAGGCTTCGCAAATCCACTGGTCTGCGACAAATCGCAGCTGGATCTCAGAAGTGAAGCTGCGGTTGCGCGATTTTTCGCAGAACAAAAACCAGGTGTGGTGATTCTCGCCGCGGCGAAAGTTGGCGGAATAAAGGCAAACAATGACTATCCGGTCGAATTCCTTCTCGAGAATTTGCGAATACAGAACAACGTGATCCATGCGTCCTATAAGAGTGGCGTGCGCAAACTTCTCTTTCTCGGCAGCTCCTGCATTTACCCGAAGTTTGCGCCGCAACCGATTCCGGAAACAGCGTTACTGAGCGGACCATTAGAACCGACAAACGAGGCTTACGCGATTGCGAAAATTGCCGGGATCAAGCTCTGTCAGGCGTATGCTCGCGAGTATGGCGCGAATTTCATTTCCGCGATGCCGACAAATCTGTACGGACCGAACGATAATTTCGATCTGGAAACATCGCATGTTCTTCCTGCGCTTCTGCGCAAAACGCACGAAGCCAAAACACGAAAGGATTCTAGGCTGATCGTGTGGGGCACTGGAAAACCGCGCCGGGAATTTTTACACGTGGACGACCTCGCATCAGCATGCGTCTTGTTGCTGAAAAAATACGACTCCCCGGGCATCATCAACGTCGGATGCGGAGAGGACGTCTCGATCCGCAAACTCGCTGAGTTAATCTGCGAGGTAGTTGGCTTCGATGGCGAACTTGCCTGGGACGCAAGTAAACTTGATGGCACACCGCGAAAACTTTTGGACGTGACGAAATTGCGGGATCTTGGCTGGAAGCCATCGATCCCATTGCGGGACGGCATCGCGAAAACCTACGAATGGTTTCTCGCAAACTGTGTGCGGTAATCTGCCGTTCCACGTCGATTCAGGTTTGCGGTTGATTCGATCTGTATTTGACTGCGATTATCTAGGCCAATGAAAAACCTACGCATCGGAGTTGTTGGGGTTGGTCATATCGGGAGCAACCATGCGCGGCTGTATGCAGAGATTCCGTCAGCCGAGTTCACGGCAGTCTACGATGTGGATCCTTTCAGAAGCCGAACCATCGGTGCAAAATTCCGCGCTACAGCGGCCAAATCCCTCGATGAATTTATTGAGATGGTCGATGCGGCTTCCGTAGCGACCCCGACCAATACACACTTCGCGATAGCGCAGTCGCTGCTTGCGAAAGGCAAACATGTTCTGGTAGAGAAGCCGATCACCGATAACACCGCGCACGCTACGGAACTGGCGGAGCTAGCCGCGCGTAACGGTCTTATTTTGCAAGTCGGCCACGTAGAACGGTTCAACCCGGTTTTGGGCGCACTTGAAATACACCTGACCCATCCTCGATTCATCGAAGCACATCGCCTCTCGCCTTATTCCGAACGCAGCACCGATATCGGGGTCGTCCTGGATCTAATGATCCACGATTTGGAAGTGATCCTCCATTTTGTGCGATCTCCACTCTGGAGCATCGACGCTGTTGGCGTGCCAGTCCTTAGCAAGAGCGAAGACATCGCGAATGCGCGGCTCCATTTCGAAGACGGTTGCGTGGCAAATATTACGTCCAGCCGTATCAGTCCTGAGCGCCTTCGCAAAATCCGAATTTTCCAGGAGGACGCATACCTCTCACTCGATTACCAAAATCAAAGTGGCGAAATCTATCGACGGGTTGGGGGACACATCACGCGCGACAGAGTTGATATTGAACGCGAGGAACCGCTTAAGCTTCAGCTTGCTTCTTTCATTGAATGCGCCAGCACCGGACGTGAGCCGCGCGTTTCCGGTTCTCAAGCCACAGCAGCATTGAAGTTGGCGGTCGAAATAACAAAGCGAATCACGCCCGGTGCGTAAGACACCCGCAACTGTTCGGCCGTTGTAGCCATGGCGCTGCGTCGCACTTTCGAAGGGGTCAATGCTGGCGGAGCGCTTCGACACGGCGAGGCGGCTAAATGAAATCCAAGACTCTCTATTTCGTCGCCGGCGAAGTTAGCGCGGACAACCATGGTGCTGCGCTGATGCGTTCGCTACGGGAGTTGGACAGCGAACTCAAATTCCTCGGGCGTGGCGGTCTCCAGATGAAAAAGATCGCCGGGGAGCAATTCAAAAATTGGATCGCCGAGGCGGCAGTCCTCGGCTTATGGGAAGTGCTCAGAAAGTATGGTTATTTCCGGCAGCAGTTTCACGAGACGCTCCAAGAAATTCGGAGCAACAGACCAAATGCAGTTATTCTAATTGATTATCCGGGTTTCAATTTGCGGCTCGCCCACGCATTGCGAAGGCAGGCGCCACGACAAAAAATTATTTATTACATCAGTCCCCAGATCTGGGCTTGGAATCGGGGACGCATCAAAAGAATGGCGCAATGCGTCGATTTGGTGCTTTGCATCTTTCCCTTTGAAACGGACCTGTACAACGAGGCGGGTTTGCGCGTGACTTTTGTTGGTCATCCTATGATCGAACGATTGCGAGCGCGAACGATCGAGACTCAACGCGATTCCAATCTGATCGGACTTTTCCCCGGAAGCCGTCAACGCGAAGTGCGAAAGATTTTTCCCATTATGTTGGGAGCGGCACGCGACCTTCGAAAACACAATCACAACCTGCGTTTTGAAGTCGCCGCCGCGTCCGAGCAACTGGCTCAGGAAATCTGCAAATTGCTGGCAACAGAGTCGCCTCTCCCCTCCACGAGGGAACACGGGAGAGTGACTGGCCGCGTGCAAGAAGCAGTAATTCAGGTCAAAATCGACGAGACGCCCGCAATCATGCAACGAGCCTGGGCCGGGATTGTCGCCTCGGGCAGCGCCACGCTAGAAGCCGCTTATTTTCGGTTGCCGTTTGCGCTGATCTACAAAGTTGCCTGGCCGACTTATCTGGCAGCGCGACTCGTGGTGAATGTGAAATATCTTGGGATGCCAAACTTACTCGCCGACAAAGAAGTGATTCCTGAATTCATTCAGCACCGCGCAACGCCCGGCGCGATCGTTAGAGCGCTGCAGCCGTTGATTGAAAATGCAAACTCGCGCGAGCGGATGATTTCCGAGTTCGATACGATTGTACCCCAGCTAGGCGGCGGTGGAGCGAGCGACAGAGCCGCGCGAGCGATTATTGAAGAACTCAATGAAGTGCGATCAGCAGATCGCGCTGGCGGCGTCGAAGCCGCCGCTCCTTGAACGAGTAAAAGCAGCATGCTCACTTGAGAACAGCAGGCAAACATCTTGATCACGCGCTATGAAAATTTGGGACATTTCACGAACGATTTCGAATGCTCTGGCGGAATGGCCAGGTGACAAACCGTGCCGTTTTCAATTAACCAGAGAGAAGACGAAAGGCGACACCGTGAACCTTGGCGCGATAAGCATGAGCGTACACAACGGAACGCATGCGGATGCCCGGTTTCATTTTGAGACAGGCGGCGAATCGATTGAGAAAACGCCGCTCGAAAGTTATCTGGGGCGAGCGACCGTCATCGATCTTGTGCAAGCCTTCCTGGATTCGAAGCCGAAGCACCTGATCACCATCGAGGACCTCCGCCCGTCTGCGGAAGTCATCGCGGCAACCTCTCGGCTCCTTGTTAAAACCGGCCGATGGAGCGATTCCACGGTTTTTCCAAAGCAAATTCCTGTAATCGCTGCGGATGTCCCGGCGTGGCTACAGAAGAATGGGGTTAAGCTGCTGGGACTGGACTTGCCCTCCGTAGATGAAGTCGATTCGAAATCGTTACAAAACCATCACGCCCTGGCCGGTGCCGGCATCGCCATCATTGAATCGCTCGATCTGAGCAGCGTCGCTCCCGGTATTTATCACTTGTCGGCGTTGCCGCTCAAGATCGACGGCGGCGATGGCGCGCCCATTCGCGCGGTTCTTTGGCGCGACTGAAAGACGTTGAATTTGTCCGCACGCGTTGTCGTTCCGAGCATAGCGCAGCGTATTCCAGGTAGCTCACGACATTAGAATAGAGATTTCTCCCGCCTTCGTATAAAGCTCGTGCGCACCAGGCGACTCCGCTCGACATGACAACAAACGTTCTTGAAGACCGGCGAACACTCTGGGTCGTGGCTGCTGTTAGTTTTCTTTTACTTCTCATCGGGAATTTGCCGTGGCAGCTCGATGACTACGATCAAGCGAAGCAGGCATTCACTTCGTTTGAGGCGATCAAGGAGGGTCATTGGCTTTACCAGAGGACGCCACATGAAGGTGTTGCAACGAAGCCGCCATTGGTCGCATGGGTTTCAGCTGGTCTTTTTGCGATAACTCGATCGTGGGAGCTCGCCTGGCGCCTGCCCTCGCTGGCAGCGGCAATTGCGTTGGCGATTATGCTGTTTCGGGTTGCCAGCGCCGTTTATGGACCAGTTGCCGGTCTCGTTGCGTTTGTTGCCTTCGGATTGAATTTGCTGACTCCTCGTCTGGCAACACTCGTGCGCACAGACATGCCGCTCGCATTTGTGATCTTTCTTATTGGACTGCTGATTTGGCAAAAAATCCAAAGCCAGGAGGGATGGAAATCGCGCGATCGATTTTACCTTTCGGTGTTACTCACCATCTCGATGCTCATCAAAGGGCCGATCGTTTACGCGTTTTTGCTTCCGGGAATCGGAGTGTTCGAGTGGTGGCGCAGGCGATTTGCCTCCAGACCTGTTGCAGGTATCAATGACGCCGCGTATCCGTTCTCGCAAGCGCCTGTGGACGCTTGGTCTGGCTGGTGGCCATGGATCGCCTCACTGGCGCTCTTCTTGTTATGGGTCGCCGGCGGCGTCTTGTTTCAGCCCGGTTTCTTTGATGCAGTTGTTATGCGCGAATTTTTGGGACGCTTTGGCGAAACAATTCATCGGCCGCAGCCGTTTTATTTTTATGTACCGCATCTGCTTCACAAATTTGCGCCTTGGAGCGTCCTGCTGATTGCGATCGGCGTGCTCGCCTTTGCGGCTCGCCGATGGAAAATTGGTGATGGCTTCCGCGACATTTCGCCGGCGACATTCTGGTTAATTTGCTGGAGTCTTGGCGGGTTGATCGTCATGTCAGTGATTCCGTCCAAGCGGGTCGATAGAATCTTCCCAGTTATCCCGCCGCTCTGTTTGCTCCTGGCATCACAAATCGGGAGTCGCATGCCCTGTAGTCATTGCTCTGTTAGCCGTGTTTCAACGAGTGTTGATTCGGAACTGACCGGCCAGGGGTCCGCGCCCCGAACGGACCCGTCCTCCGGCGAACAGGTGGCTGCAGAAAATGCAGCGACGCATATCTATCGGTGGACCGCTGCCGCATTGCTCTTTGCAATCTTCTTTACCGGCGGCTACACAACATGGAAGGTGGTTACTGGATTTCGCGATCGTCGTGACGCACTGGCTGTTTTTGGACGCGACGTTCGCCGCGAAGCGGAAGCGCATCAGTGGCGTTATGAAGTCGTTTCTGCGAATAACGAAGGGCTGCTACTCTACTTACAAAAAACGCACTATGTCGAGCCAGATCGCGCTGTTGCAGAATGGAATGCTGGAAATTTAGATGCTTTGGTAGCCTCAGCGGAAAAAGCTCCAAGTATTCTCCCTCAGCTTCGAGGTGCTATTCTTTCTCAGTTGAAATCAAGTGATGCCAACAAAGAGCACGTGATCGATTACGTGTTGATAACACGCTGACACGTTCCCACGCTGGGCAACATCTCTCCTTAGTCGTGGAGGCTTCATTGATTGGTTAGGGCGCAGGCGGCGAAAGGTGCTTGGTGAAAACGGCCAGAATAACGACTGCGAACGCCAAAACAATCATCATGGCAAACGTCAGAGTCATCAGCCGTGAGCCACCGCCGCCCCCAAGAACTGTCCCGCGGCGGTCTGTGCCGCGTTCGCGGAAAAACCAGCTACCGAAAGTGATGAGACCGAACAGCAGCGCCACACCCTGCACAATCCTCATCCTCGCAGACTGGCCCAAAGCGAGCACGTGAGCAAAAACGACAGCGACGAGCATGATGACCGCGAAAAGGAAACTGGCTTTCCACGTCACGCTGTAGCGGAGAAGACGTGCGGCAAGCTTCACAAACCCCGCGCATGTAATTAACCCCACTGCTATGAAACTCAGCCAGGGAACGATCATGAGTAGAGTCGCCTAACGAGAAAAAGATAAGCCACCGCTATCGCTGAAAAAACAATGCGGCGGGAGCGTGTGAGCGCGAAAACGCGAATCCAGCCGCTCTGCGGCAAACTATATTTGGGCTCATTATTGATGCCCTAGAGGGAGTTTAATCGAACTAGGGAAACCGGGAACCGAGACGAAGTCGAGGGTGTCGTGGCAAACGCACTAAACTTGCAACGCAATGGGGCCTCCCTGTTCACGAATTCTTTTGGAGTTGGCTTCATCAGTTGGTTAGATGGTTTATGTGCAACATCAGTGGGGACTAAGGATGCTCATGAACGCAGCGAGTAAGAACCATGTGCTAAGCAAGAATAGACCGAGTCCAGTGCTCCGAACTTGTCGGGCTGTGATGCGACCATCGCGCGGCCGAATGGGCAATGCGAACTGCAGCAACCTTGGTGCTCGATGTGCCACATCGTTGGCCTGACGAACGATCATATCGGCCTTGAAGCAGTAAACCACCCCAAGCACCGCCGTCACGCAGCCGAATAGCAGCAAGAGTGTTGACGCAAGTAGCATTAACTAGATAGAGATAAGCCATGGCAGGGTGTCGTGGCAAGCACGCTAGGCTTTTTTGCAATGGGGCCGTTGCCTTTATCGATTGCTTAGGCGGAGTTATCGAAAAAATTATCAGTCTTAACGATTCATGCCTTGGTTCGCACACACCTCGTTAAGCGCCGCACTTCGAAACTGCAGCAGCAACTTCTCCTTTTTGTGTCCGGCATTCAACGCTTCGGATGAAACGAACAACTTCCGTTGCCAGGCCAGCAGGGTCCGAGTGCATGGCCAAATGCCCGCCAGGAAGGATGACCAGCTCAGCCGCCCGGTGGTACTGGAGGATCTCATCGGCGTTCTCTCGAGAAACGACCCGGTCGTCGGCGTAAGCCACGCATAGCAGAGGCTGGGGACAGCTTTGAAGCGCCTCACGCACGTCCACGTCCAGGATTGCACGGGTACGCGCCGCCAGGACGCGGGAAGAAACGCGCGACCAAGTCTCTGCCTTCGCGCGACGCAGCGGATCCGCTCTGCGCCGCAGCGTCCAGATTGGAAGTCTTCTAAGTGTCCTGATCATTCCAACGACCGGACTCACCGCGGCAAAACGGAACCCCGCCAGTGGCGGTTGTGGCAAGCGCAGAAAACTGGCGCTTAAGATCAGGCCCCGCACCTTCTCCGGGTCGGCGCGGGCCAGCATGATCGCCAGCGGGCCCGAGAACGACGACGCAAGCACGTAGAAAGGCGGGATCTCCGCGACGGCCCTGCGCACGATTTCGAGAAGGTCCGCGTATTGGTTCGAACCCTCCGATGGATAATCGATCACGACAGGGCGAATCGCCGCCGGCAAAGCCGCAAGAAACGGCCGAAAAAACACGTCCGTCCCGTCAAGACCGGGCAATACTACCAGCTTCACCGAAGTGTTCATTCCCTTGCGATCGTCAATCTCAAGTATTCCGCCTAACGACCGTGATGGCCGGAGCGGTTTGCGACACCGCATGGTTAGGCTGCGTTCGAGAGAGATTCACGTCTGCTCGTTCAAAGCACGGATGACTCGGCACGGATTGCCTGCCGCGAATACATCGGCTGGAATCGCTCGGGTGACGACGCTACCCGCGCCGATCACGGACCTGTCGCCGATGCTCACACCCGGACAAATGATGGCTCCGCCGCCGACCCAAACGTCGGACCCGATGGAAACAGGCTTGCCGAACTCTTGCACCGTGCGCCGCTGAGTTGCGCTGATTGGATGGGTGGCGGTATAGATGTGTACCGAGGGACCAAAAAGAACGTTGTTGCCAATCGCCACATGCATCACGTCGAGGACCACACAGTTAGAGTTGAAAAAGACCTTCGTGCCGAGGGCGATATTGTAGCCGTAATCGCAGAAGAAGGGCGGTTCGATCCATGTGTCGGTGGGATAGCCCAAAAGCTCCCCGAGAATGCGCCGGCGTTCCTGCTCATCCTCTCTGGAGTCGTTGAACCGCTTGCATAGGTGGCGGCATCGCTGGCGCTCGCGAGAAAGCTGCGGGTCGAGAGGATCGAAAAGCTCACCTGCCAGCATCTTGGCCTTTTCGCTCTTCATGTGAAAGCACCAGTTGAGTGGCCTAGCGAGGAAAAAATAAGCCGCGTCAGGTTGTCGTGACAAGCACGCTAAACTCGCAACGCAATGGGGCCAGCCTGCTGGTGAATTCTTTCGGAGTTGGCTTCATCGATCGGTTAGATGTTGAACTGCCAGAATCTGAAGACTTCGCTGCACAATCATCTTTTCTGAGGTGGAGATTCCGGATAACGAAGCCCATGATATTCGGCGCCAATTTGATAAGCGAATGCAAGGGAATGAGGTGCCCGAAGACCTGCGTCAGGTTGAGCTAAGGGTAGTTTTGGATGCTCCCGTAGAGCGGATAGGTGGACCGAACCCGCCGCGAATTTTGCCAGATCACTAAGTGGCTCCCCTCCGACGTTTTTAAATCCACGGCGCCGGCCACGGTGAAGCTGTCGAAGACGAAAGGCAGACTCCTCGCTGCGGAAAGATCGGGCTTGTCGTAAAGGCCGAAATGCAGGTGGGGGCCGAATGAGGGACCGTTGTTCCCAATCATGGCGAGTGGCGTCCCAGTCTTCACGACATCACCGACCTTCACGGTAACGCTCCCGGTGTGCAGATGCCCATAGACCGCGAAGACATTCGGAGCGATTTTAAGGATAACAAGGTTACCACCATAGTCTTCCTTCGTTTCCGGTATCATCGCCACGTTCGGGGTCGTGTCCCGCTTGTCGTTCTGGGTTAAAACTACGGTTCCATCGGCGACCGCGAACACCTCCTCTCGAAAAGCAAAGTGCTGTTCGTTCTTGCTGCCGTCGCCTTCGAAGATCCTGTTATTTTTGATCTTGTTATAATCGATGGCGAAGATTTCGGGAGTCTCGATGCGGACTCCGTCGACGGCGACACGAAGGTCGCGGTGGAGGTTGGGCTTGCAGCACCCGCAACTCGCGAGCCAGCCTTCCCCCTTAACCGGCGGCTTGATCACAATGGCCGGTTTGCGGTCGACCGCGACGTTTGGCGCGTCAACCTCCAACGGCGCGAACATTGGTACAAACTGCGAGCCTGGCTTGAGGGCGTAGACGATCCGATGCGCGAGCCGTTCCGGCGCGGTACCCGGTGGCAAGATCAGGTCGACCTCAACCACCACCGCGGCCGACGCGGGAATCTCGGTCGTCTCGGTGTGCGCGAAGACGGGCTGGGTCACGGCCGCAAGGGCAGTGCCCTCGATCCGCTTGAGCTCTTTTCCGGCGGGATCTACGACACTGACGCTCGACAGCGTCACCGGCTAGGGGAGCACGCTGAGGACGAGAAGGTCGTATTCGACGTGGTCCATGCCGTCGTCGCCGCTGACAATCTGCGCGTCATGAATCGGAGTGACCAAGATCGCGGTCGGCCGGCCAGACTTTTTTTCGGGTGGCCCTCCCCGCGCCGTGAGCTCGAGGGCGAAGACGGTGGCTATAAACATAAAGATGCGCATCTCTCAATCTCGCTGGCTGCGCGCTGGCAGCCCACCAAACCGGTCTCTTGCCTTGTCAAGGCAATACCATACTTTGGATGCGACGTCGCCTATGCTTTGGTCGGACTTCGCCATGGCTCATAAGGTCTAACGAGATCGAGATAAGCCACAGCAGGGTGGTGCGGCAAGCGCGTTGAACTTATTCGAGGTGGGGCCAGCCTGCTCGCGAAGGCTTTCGGAGTTGGCTTCATTGATTAGTTAGGCCTGAGGTGCAAACACATCACGAACTGGTGGTAGAAGAGACATTGCTACAATAGCGCCGTCCAGCATGACAACACACCAACCGATCACCAGGGCAAATGGCGGCGCCAGTGGAAGACCGCGATAAGGCCAAAAGGCGCTGTCAACGACTGAGAGTGCTAGAGCAAAAACAAATATCAAACGCGCCCAGCGACGAAAATACCACAGACCTGCAAGAATGACGAACAAGGTAAATTCGGCGGCAGCATGTGCGAAGAGCGTAGCATAGGGGTGCAGCAAAGTGAACGAGTTCACATGTCTCCGGGCATCCCAGCCGAAGAACCACTCCACAAGCAACCAGCTGACACGCAGGAGTAACAGGGCACGATAAATCAAGACGGCACGCATAGGCCTAACGTGACAGAAGTAAGCCACGCCAGGGTGTCGTGGCAATCACGTTGAACTTATTTCCGACTGGGGCCCTTGGCATCATCGATTGGTTAGATGCTTTACGTGGCTTCCTCTTGGATGCTCGCATGACCCAAAAGCTCATTGGCCTTTCTGCGGCATCTCGTTCAACACCTTTCCAGACGCATCAAGAAACTGCAGGCTCGGTGTGCCATCGGCGCTGACTTTCAGCACGATTCGGTCGCGGCCCTCTGGGTCTTTCAGGATTAGGGCCGCGGAGCGATCGGCTTTGCGCCCGAGGAACAATCGGGACTGCGGTTGTGGCCGTCCCTTCAGGAAATTCCCCAGCGCTGCCTGCTGCTGCTCTTTGGGCAGATCGCGATTCTTTTCTATCGTTTGCATAAGCGGCTCAAGCGAGTAATCCGGCTGATCCATGATCCGGATGAAAGAACTTTTGCCCTCTTCGTCCTGATTTCCTTCGATGACCATGACCTGGTCCTGCTCGTAGTTATCAAAGCTAAGATGGCCATGACTGGAACCGTTGCCACCCTTGCCATTGCGTCCGCCCCAGATGAGGCCCCCGTTCTCAGTGCCTTCATCATTGTAGAAGATCATCCCTGCCATCTTGCGGTCGTCTGGATGTGGATACTCCTTACCCTTGAAGATCACGCCCGGAGCGTGTGCCGTATCCGAGATAATCATTCGCACAGTACCATCCGGTTCCACGATGTTGATTCGCTGCACATCGATCTCGTTAAACGCCGCTTTACGCGAATCCGCCCGCTTCGCGCCCAGAAAAATCATCGCGACAAAAACCGCGGTCAATACCCCTGAATAAACCACAAGAAAACGCTGCCGGTTTGCCGGTTTCATTTTCATATTATCCACGACGTGCTCGACCATCTAACGAGAAAGAGATAACCCACGGCAGGGTGTCGCGGGAAGCATGCTGGACTTGCTTCGTGACGGGGCCGTCGGCTTCATCGCAATACGAAAAATGTGGTACATACGATCTAAGTAGAATTAGACTGCACGTTGCAATCTATTTCTTGCCTCCATGAAGGGAGTATGTCCGAAAGGGCCACACGGTTGCAAGCTCGCTGATCAGCGCGAAGCGATAACGGATGGCGCTTTTCCAGGTGCGAGGCCGTACACTATTGCCGGGTGATATGGGAGACGACGTACGGTTTCATGACGCCATTGCCGGCATCATGAGCTTCAGTCAGTGTGTGTGAGTTGGGCATAATGTCGCTCCAGAGATCTTGAACCTTGGTCCGCTTACCGTTGATTACTTCCTCGTAGTCGTTCACAAACGTGTCGCCTTTCCAGTGGCCGGTGCCCCGCAACTCGCAACCGGAGTCAGTAGGCGTGTTGAAGCAGGTGAGGAAGCGATAGCATTTCTGGTTGGGCTCCCACCAGATGGTAATGAACCACTGAAGCTCGCCGCCGACAGTTCCGACACAATGGCCCTCTGATACCAGCGCCGTCCCGCCGCCGGCGACTCTGACATGCACTGTTCCCTGGCGGCCTGCACCATCAGGGACAGGTTTGCCGTGTTGCACGATCTCAACAGTGTCCCAATCCCCAGCAAACACCTTCGCTAGCCGAGCCATCTCGGGAATGGTGGTCGAATCGCTCGACTGGACCAAGGTGGAGGCCAACATAAAGGCGACTCCGCAAAGAACGCGACAAACGACGGAAATATTCATCTTGTGGCCTTTTGCAGGCACAACTCATTGGGAAGAACGCTTGGCCTTCTTGGCGAACTCGTCCCATGCTTGCAATTTCCACGGATGCATTTCGTACGTAAAAATTCCGGACTTTACCGCGGGGTCCTCGGTTACAATCGCCTTCACCTCTGATTCGTCGGCCACCGACAATAGCACGGCGCCGCCAGCATTGTCAGTAAGCGGACCTGCCAGCTTCATAGAGCCTTTTGATGTAAAGACCGAGCATGTACTTTCCGTGTTCTTTAAGAGGCTGCTCCGAGATCGATTTTTCAACCAACCAGGCAGGACCGGGTCGATAGATGACAAGGTAGGTCGTTTTTGGTTGTTCTTGCCGTTCGTTCTCTGCCGCCGCGGTCCGGGATGAATAACACACCAGGGCGAACAACAATCCTAGCAAACAAGTATTCATTTTCATGTTTGTTTCTGCTATTACGCCTGACTGATCAACCTGCCAAATCTCGGTAGCGTGTTGCGGGCCGTGACTATCATTAATCGACAGTTACTACAACTTTCCCTCGAGCGTGCCCTTGTTCCAGGTATCTGATCGCGTCGGGGACTTCACTTAACGACTTATAAGTTCGGTCGATAACCGGCTTGATCTTGCCCGACTGAATCATATCCCCGAGGAGTGTCAGGTCCTTGGTACTCGGATCCGCCATCATCATGCCCATTTTTTGTTTAACAAAACGCGAGTAGACCGCAGCATTCAGCGCTTTACCAATAGCTCCGACGAAACCTTGCTCGTTCACACCCCCACCGCCGATCAAGACGTAGGTGCCGCTGGGGGTTATGACACGCCGGCATTCGGACAATGAATGATTGGCAACGTTGTCCAAAATCACATCGTATTTTTGATCACCCTTCGTGAAGTCTTCCTTGGTATAATCTATGACGTGATCCGCGCCGAGCGATTGCACAAGTTCGATATTGCGCGTGCTGCACACGCCAGTCACCTCTGCGCCGTATGCTTTCGCAAGTTGTACCGCGAATGTGCCAACTCCGCCTGAGGCACCGTTTATTAACACTTTCTGCCCGGGTTGAACTTTCCCCTTGTCGCGAACACCCTGTAGCGCAGTGATGCCGGCGATGTTGATGGAAGCCGCCTGCTCAAACGTCAGTCCAGCCGGCTTTAGCGCCACCGCTCCCACTGCCCGGCGGCACACGTATTGGGCAAATGCTCCGTCTCTCCCGCCAAACACCTCATCACCCGGTTTGTACTGGGTAACGTTCTTACCAACTGCTTCAACCGTTCCGGCAAAATCAACGCCAAGACGTACATCCTTTGGTTTACGCAGCCCGATGCCCATTGCGCGCATCAGATATGGCGTGCCTTCAACGAAGTGCCAGTCATACGGATTGACCGACACTGCGTGAACCTTCACCAGGATCTGATCATCATCCGGTGTCGGTTTTTCCATGTCTGTGAGCTTGAGATTTGCCAGGCCATAATCGCAACGGACGATGGCTTTCATCGCATTGTTTGGGGCGGCCGCATTCTTTTTGTCGCAGTCGTTGGTTGATCGCCAGTAGGCGATAAACACAAAAAGGGATGCCAGTAGCAACAGGACAACAACAACGCGAATAATCCATTTTAGTATTCGTTTCATAAGCGGAATGAATGTTTGAGGTTAGCAAGAGACATTATCATCTGTGGAAACGTTAAGCGGCACCAGTCTGCCACTTTTGCAGCCGTGCGTTGAGAATTGTCGATCTTCACCACTGTCATTCCTCGTTATTCCAGGCTGATCACGACTTTTCCGCGCGCGTGACCTTCTTCCAAATACCGCACTGCGTCCGCCGTCTGATTCATGTTGTAGGACCGATCGATGACCGGCGAAACTTTTCCGGCCTGCATTAGATCGCTCAAAACGGTCAAATCATCCTTTGTCAGCTTCGCGATATAAGTGACGAACTTTTGATGGGTGAAGTTGGACAAAAAAGCAGCTCCGAAATTTCCAGCTATACGTCCCCACGACCCAGGATGTATACCAGCACCTCCGATTCCGCCGAGTACGCAAACGCCATTTTGGGTGAGGACATGACGGCGCTCTGAGAATGAGTGATTGCCAACAAGATCGAAGATCATGTCGTAGCGCTGTTCGCCCTTGGTGAAATCCTCCCTGGTGTAATCGATTACGTGGTCGGCGCCAATTGAACGGACCAGATCGACATTGCGCGCGCTGCAGACGCCGGTCACTTCTGCACCGAAGGCTTTCGCGATTTGCACTGCGAACGTTCCCACCCCTCCGGATGCTCCATTAATTAAAACCTTTTGTCCCGTCGCAAGGCGCCCTTTATCGCGAAGACCTTGCAAAGCAGTAACTCCCGCAACCGCAACTGAGCCGCCCTGTTCGAACGTGATATCGTTTGGCTTCGTTACAACCCCGCGATTGGCGTTGACGCAGATGTATTCAGCCACAGCGCCGTTCTTGGCCCCGAAAACGTCATCGCCGGGTTTAAAGTTCGTCACGTCCTTGCCAACAGCTTCGACGACGCCGGCAAAGTCGGTGCCGAATCGCGTGTTCTTTGGTTTGCGCAGGCCTCCACCGAGCAAGCGCATCAATACATTGCCCCGCATCAAATGCCCGTCGACTGGATTGACTGATGCCGCGCGAACTCTGACCAGGAGTTCATTGTCCGCCGGAGTCGGCTTTTCGATCTCTTGAAGCTTGAGATTATCGACACCGTATTCGCAACTAGTAATCGCTTTCATGGGGTTGTTCGCATGGGAAGTGAGGCGGTCGCAATCGTTGGTCGAAGTCCAGTAGGCGATAAACATCCAAACGATCAGAGCGAGCATGAGAATGCTCGCACTCCATTTCAGGACCTTTTTCAATTTCGTAAAGCGCTCGATACGCATAAAGGCCAAGACCAAATTCTATTTCGATTTAAGTCTTAGCTCTACGATCTAAATGAACAAAGGTAAGTGCACTGAAACCGATCTGGTCGAGAGAGGGTTGATGCCACATATGTGATTCTGGTTCGGCGCGG
>Ga0066903_100000248_pt1 | contig 30798 bp, 26 predicted proteins | sample PanSoiMetaGPlot1_FD_67491 | JGI IMG/M metagenome (GOLD analysis project Ga0066903, IMG submission 67491) | Tropical forest soil microbial communities from Panama analyzed to predict greenhouse gas emissions - Panama Soil - Plot 1 (version 2) | ecosystem: Environmental > Terrestrial > Soil >... | reverse complement strand
GCGGTCGTCCGTGGCGTCGCGCACAGCCTCTTGGACGATGCGATGGACCAAGCGGACGTGATGCCTCAGGATGTCGTTCACTATCGTGGCGAGGTCGTCGGTCACATTGCGTTTCGGGTAAAGTCTCTCAAGCCGCAGGATGACGTCTCGATCCTCAGCTCGGTTGGGGTGAAGATGATCCGTAACGGCCGCCGAATGGGTTCGTGCCGCGGCGAGCTTGGCTGCTCGCTCTTCCGGGGTGCCATTCTTGGAGCGCCTTGGCCGGCGAGAGAGTATTCGTCGTAACCCTGACATGACAATCATCGAACCTCCTGCGTGTGGAATGGCACACCGGCCCGGCCGAATGCCGCGCAGTGTTTTGCTATTTGATGAAGTATCGCGCGCCCTAATGCAGGCGTCTCGTGGCGAGTCCCGGCCCCGGCCCCCCGGGCTCGACGACTCGATGCGCTTAGAGTCGCCCAATTTTTGAGCGTCCGCAATAAAAAGTTCAATTTTTGAGCGTCTGCAATAAAAATTTCATGTAGAGAAATTCGGCAAGTAATGCGCAAATGATAATAGCGAGCGTGACCGCGCCGCGCGGCGTCCTGTTCTCAGTGTCGCGGTCCTTTGTCGTCGATCGTCACGCGGACGCCAATGTCGCGGCCCGTGCTTGGTGTCGATCGCGACGGGGGAAGCCGGGCTCCAACTCGGGCTCGTGGCCGCGTGTTGCGCATGCCGGGCGCTAGGCACGCACGCGCGTCTAGTTAACGGATGATCCCACGCTGATCGACGAGGTTTGCCTAGGTCCGCTTTCGCCCCGATTGTGTTGCAAAAGTCACCGCGGAGCCAGCCGTCACGCGATGCCTCATATTCGCCTTATCCGGCGATGAATTCTCCTTTGTTGGCGGGGAAACGGGGAGCAATGAAGACGGCCTTGCTTGGCATCATCATGGCCATCACGGCCACGTTGGCGCACGCAGAAGACATGGCAGAGATGATCTCGCGGTATCGGCGAGAACACGGCTTATCAAGCGTCAGAATCGATCCGCAGCTAACGGCGATTGCCGAACGGCAGGCGAAGGCGATGGCCGCTTCCGGTACCATGGATCACAACGTGGCCGGCTCGTTCGCCTCTCGGATCTCGGGCGTGGGTACGGGCGTGGCTGCAGAGAACATAGCAGCCGGGAGTCATAGCTGGGCGGAGACGTTCCGCATGTGGCAGAATTCGCCGGGTCACAATGCGAATCTGCTCCAATCCCGCGCCGCTAGGGTCGGATTCGCCGTCGCCCGCAATGATCAGACCCGCTACAAGACTTTTTGGGCGATGGTGATCGCGGAAGAGTCGCCAAGCAAGAAAGAACGCCAGGTCGCGCCACACGCGAAAACTGTGGTGCGCCGCGCGCCCTCAGGGCAGCCTCAAAATCCACTCAGCATGGTCAAGAATTTCGTCTGCAAGTATCTGTGCCAGTAGCAGATGTCGGTCACCGGTTGTCGAAGTTATCGAGTGAAAGCACCGCCATCGCCTTCTGGGCCTCGCCGTGCTGGGCGCGGAGACGATGCGCTTACCTGGGTGCGGAGCACAGACGTGCCTACCTCCACCGGCTGAGGACAACCCTAAAGCCCACCGACGAAAGCCACAAAGCGAGCACCATATCCTGGGTCAATGCTTGACCACAGGAGGGGGTGATGGACGAAGAGAGCAGGAGGAGGATCGCCGCGCTGGCTTCGGCGCTGCGGCCAAGGGTTGCTCGGATGGAAGCGAGCGGCCCGACCACTGCGGACTACGTGTGGGAAATCGAACGGCTCGCACATGTGCTCGGCGAGCCTGTGCCTGGGATGCACCTCGCAATCGGCATGGCACTGATCCGTGCTGGGGCTAACCTAGCGCTGGTTAATGAGGCTCTGCGGTCCCAGGGTCACTTGCCCAGGCGCGAGCCCTATGCGTGCGGTGGCCCGGAGGATGAGCAGGGGGAGCAGGAGGTCTCGGCGCGAAGCGCCATAGTTAGGCCTGTGAAGATACCTGCTCTCGCTCTGGTGGATTTTCACCTAACCCGCCTGAGAACACATCTAGCCTGGGCGCGAAGCGCCTTACTAGGGCTGTTAAGACGTTCACCCCTCCTGGGGCCGAAGGCCCACAGTGGGCGGTGCTCCCGCTTTCGCTGCTAGCACCGAAGGCGCACAGCGGGCAGGGTTCGCTTTCTCTGCTCGGCAAACCACACCACGAAACCGGAATTGTTTTCCAGTAACCCAATAGCTAGGCGGGTGGATCGGGTTTTTAGAAAACCCTTTCCTCATTTGATAGCGAAGTTGATAGCGGGTTTTTCTAAAAACAAAGGCTATGGCAATGGGTTCCCATAACACCTCGCGGCCGTGGAAGAACCATGGGAAGCTCGCACGTCGTGGGTTGAAAGCGTAACGATATCAATCGCGGTGAAGGACACCCCTTCCGTCGAACCGCCCGTCGGTGCGGCCAGGCCGTCTGCGGCCGCCGACGAAGTGAGCCTCGTATCGGCGTTTGGATCCCAGCATGCTGGAAGTGTCTCCCAAACTCGGTCCGGTACATACCCCCTCGGTCCCGGGAACTTGCGCTCCGTTTACCGAGAGCCACTCAGCGATTTTGCTGCCATCTGTTTCTGCCAGCGCCGGAGGTTGCGACGCTGCTGCTCAGCGCCGGCAAGCCCTTTACAGCGTCGCGGCGGGGATCGGCGACGAACCAGGCGGCAATTCTGGCTATGCGAAATCCATCAAACGGAAGGACGACAGCGCGGTCGCGGCGATTGATGCCTTGGCGAGCGAGGCGCAATGGCTGAGTATCATTGGATTATCTTGGCGACCTTCCCACTTCAGCTTAGGCATCGCCTCCGCCGCTTACGATGCCCCTGAATGAGCTTACGGTCTGAAGAGTTTGAGCAAGTTCATCAGAGCACTCGTGGCACTCCAGGAAATTTTTAGGGAAGAGGTAGGGCGAAAGGTAGTGCAATGTGTCGATTACCCAACGTAGCTCTTGCGTTATAAGCAATCATAGGTACAAATAACACACCGGACCACCACTTTCTGATTAGTCACAAATTTGCGGCGCGATAACATCAATTTGATCAGAGCAAAAGAGCGCAAACAAGAAAAGCGTCAAGAAAGCGGAACGAGGGGAAATCCCTAGAGGAGGAAGAGGAAGCAACAGGGATGGGGGAAGACGTTCTGGTACGAGTCTGCGCTGTGTACTTATACGCCGCGTATGGAGGGCTAAGAATGGTTATCCCGGCGATTGTAACTCATCCCTGTACGTTGTTCCGCGAGGCGCTGTGCCAACTGCTTCTCCGCACGCGGTTCAAGCCAGTGCATCTGGCCGCCGATTTCAATGAGGCCGCGATCAGGCGTCTGTCTTCAGCTGAAAAATCCTTATGGCTGCTGGGTGTGGAGAGGTGCACCGAGCGCACGTTTGAACTCGTGCGATGCGCCACTATGTCCACCCTGAAGGCTGTCATCCTCGCGCAATGCCAGACGGATGAAGACGTGTCATCGGCACTCGAGGCGGGCGCGAGCGGTTTTCTGTGCCAAGACATTTCCCGAGAGCGCCTCGTCACGTCACTTGAGTTGATCGCGCTTGGCGAGATTGTCGTGCCCGCCGCCTACCTTCATGCGGTCGGCGCTCGACTGATCCGGCCTGTGCAGTCCCCGTCGCACGCCGAGGACGGAGAGCGGATCCCATCAATGGAAGTCGCCCCGGTCGCCCCGGACAAAATGGCAAATGGCAAGGAGCACTCGATCGACGAAGAGCTCATCAAGGGCCTGTCGAAGCGGGAGAGATCTATTCTGCGCCTGCTCACGCAGGGCGCTTCAAACAAAATCATCGCGCGTCAACTGGTGATCACGGAGGCTACCGTGAAGGTCCATATTAAAGCCATTCTGCGTAAGTTGAGATTGCATAACCGCACGCAGGCCGCAATGTGGGCTTCCAATCATCTCACCGCCGATGGTGCGAATGACAATGGATCTGGGTCGCCGAACGTGAACAGAGCGGACTGTGGCGGCAGTTAGATCTGGAAGGTAGCCGGACAGGCGGGCCGCGATCACCTCGCCGCCATTTTTTCGATCCGCAATATCCTAGCGCAATCCGCGGGGAGCCTTCTTTAACAACCATTGGTTGGGTCGATTCTTCCTCCGCTGCATAATCTGACTATTCCAGTCCGATACCCATGTTCCAGTCCGCTACCCATAATGCATGATTCATTTCCAAAAGAAGCGGACTACAAGGTTTCGATGACCGAGGCATCCAGACAAGGCCATGTTGGTCGCCGAGGGATCACCAGTGGGTCGGTGTTACTTTCATCTCGTACGCGGGCACGAGACACTCCCAGATCCCAATGGGATTGAAATTCCAGATGACGATTGGGAGCAGGAAATCGCCAGGATCATCGGGGAAATTCGGGCAGAAGCGCCGGAACTTTTTGAAAGCGCCACCGGGTGGACGATCCGAGTCATTGACGAGCAAGGTCGCGAAGTGGCGAGGTACCCCCTTTGAGCGCAGCCTCGTTCACATTTGACGGGCATAAAGGCTGTCGCGGCTCAGAGTGCTACTTCTCAGGGAAGAGACCATGATCGTGGGTTATTGCCGTGTCAGCACATTTGAACCCGCCGCGGGACTCGCAGCCCAGCGGCGCGATCTGGCTGCGATTGGAGCTCAGCAGTTTTTCTGCGAGAAAGGCAACAACTTCCGGAACATGCCTGAGTTGGAAAGAGCGATCGCGTTCGCTCGAAAGGGAGACGTGATCGCGGTTACAAAATCGTATCGCGTCGCGCGATCGACCCGTGGGGTACTGGCTCTCATTGATCGGTTGGGTCGTAAGGGAATCGGTTTTCGCATTCTCAACACGCCAATCGATACGAGCACCACGACCGGACGAATGATCCTAGGATCGACCCCGGCTTGGTCGCTCGGCATCTCCCCGCTGCAGTCGGTCCTGCGGGACCTCACCCTCGGCTTGCGGCATGCGCGAGCCATGCGCATGCTGGTGATTACCTCGATCGCGTTCGGCGGTTTGTTTGTCTTTGTCGGAACTTCGGGACTGAGCCGGTCGGAGCCGAACGCGAGCGTTGCTTTCGATGTTCCCGACGGCGCCTGCGATACACACATCCATGTGATTGGCAACCCGGCGGAGTTCCCCATGTCGCCGGAGCGCGACTACACCCCTCCGCCGGCGACAGCCGCCCAACTGATTGACGTCCTGAAATCCCTTCACGTTAGTCGTGGCGTCATCGTCACACCGACGATCTATGGTAACGACAATTCGGCTACCGTCGCTGCCGTCAAACAGCTCGGACGAGAGCGCACAAGAGGCGTAGCCATGGTCGATGACAGCGTGCCTGCGGGTACGCTCGATGCCATGAAGGACGAAGGGATCACGGGCATTCGTCTGCTCCTGTCTCGATCCGGGACTTTGCAGTCAAAACACCTTATGTCGCGCATCGAACTTGCTAAGGAACTGGGATGGCACGTCCAGATCTCGACGCCTCCTGACGTCATTGCAGCTCTCGCGCCGGAGCTCGCGGCGTCGCCCGTGCCCCTGGTCTTGGATTACTTTGGCTGGATCGCTGGCGGCGTCGAGCAGCCCGGGTTCGATGCAGTTCTGTCTCTGCTCAAATCCGGGCGCGTCTACGTCAAACTGTCAGAACCGTATCGCCTGTCCAAGAAGGCTCCCGACTACGAAGACCTCGCGCCCGTGGTCCAAGCCTTGGTAGCCGCGAACCCGGATCGCGTACTATGGGGCTCCGGCTGGCCGCATGTCGACTCATCGGGTGCCGGGGGTCGAACGAAGATCGCAGCCAACCTCCCGGTCGACACCCGGCATCTGCTCAATCTTCTCGCGATATGGGTTCCTGATATGGAGACCCGTCGCAAGATTTTGGTCGACAATCCGGCTCGCCTCTATGGGTTCTAGCGAAAATCCTGGAAAAGTGGGCGCCGGTTTCCGAGAAGGTATGCGCAAACGCAAGAAACTAGCTAGCTAGAGCGTGTTCCCGTTTGACAATACGGGATGCGCTCTAAGGCGTGAGTCCGCAAGCCCCAAAAAGAGGGGTACCTAAAGTTTCGCGAGTTCGCCATGGATGCAAGTTCGATGTACTGCTGGGCGACGCGAGCGGCATCGAAGCGTGCGTAGCGCGTCGGAAAGGCAGCGATCCGAACCCGGCCTTGCAACGTCCGCACGGTCTGTCCATCCGCTGTGGGTTCGATGACAACGAAGAGGTACTCCATCGGAATTCAAGCCGCAGAACGTCACCTGGGTGATGATCCCTTCCAGTGTTCTGTTTTCATTTAGGGCATCGGCATGTACAATCCTGACTGGTTGCGATACTGCAAGCGGGTGGTAAGAGCCGGTCTTGGAACCGACCACTTGCTCGGACCGGAGCTGAAAATTGCGTCGCGGCGCCTCGGGTCCGACTATGGCGGGTGGATAGTTGCGGTCGAGCCACTCCAGAGGATCGCCCACCCGATCGTCCTGTCCCTAGGATTGGGGGACGACATTTCGTTCGACGCGGAAATGTGTCGGAGATACGAAGCCTGGGTTTACGGGTTCGACCCGACGACGGCCAGCCTAAATTGGATTGCGGAGCGGGGACGGCCGCCAAATATGCGGGTATTTCCGATCGGGATTGCCGGCTTCGATGGGAGGCAGAGGTTTACATTGCCAGAGGATGACAATCGCGGAAATTTCTCCGTCAAAGCGACTGCGGGTCATTCCGTTATTTGTGACGTGATGCGATACAGCTCCATTTTGACGCTGCTCAAGCTTCAGCACATCGATGTGTTGAAGCTTGATGTCGAAGGATCCGAGTATGATGTGATCCCGGATATTGTCTCTTCGTCGGTCTTGCCCGTTCAGCTTCTGATCGAATTTCATCACCGACTTCATGACATTCACGTCGCGGAAACCCGCAAGGCCGTGCGCATGATTAGAGAAGCGGGGTTCTCCCTGTTCGCGGTATCGCCAGCCGGGCAGGAGCTGTCCTTCATCAGATCGGGCGTCCTGCAGGAGCCGGCGTCGGTATCTCTCCCCTGCGCACCCGACCACGTCGGAGCGCTCTGAGTGATCGCCCGCACAAAGGGAGTAATCCGCTCCCGCAGTAGCGGCAGCGGGGCCGTCCGGTAAAGTTGCCTGGTGAGGGTGATCACGACTAGCCCGCTACTGAAAGCAGCACTGCATGTCTAGCAAGATCGCGTTAATTGCCGGCGTTACTGGTCAGGACGGTGCTTACCTTGCCGAATTGCTTCTCGGCAAAGGCTATATCGTTCACGGCATAAAACGCCGCTCATCCTCCTTCAACACAGATCGCATTGATCATCTCTACACAGACCCGCAGCGCGCAGGCAGCCGTTTCTTCCTCCACTACGGCGATCTTACCGACGCCACGAACCTGCTACGCCTGGTTCAAGAGACTCTGCCTACCGAAATCTACAATCTGGCGGCGCAAAGCCATGTCCAGGTTAGCTTCGAGACGCCGGAATATACGGCCAATGCCGACGCTCTCGGGACCCTGCGCCTGCTTGAAGCGATCCGCATTCTGCGGCTCGAGCGGTCGGTCCGCTTCTATCAGGCGTCGACCTCGGAACTGTTCGGCAAGGTCCAGGAGGTGCCGCAAAAGGAGACAACGCCGTTCTATCCACGGAGTCCATACGGCGTGGCCAAGCTCTACGCGTACTGGATCACGGTCAATTATCGCGAGGCTTACGGCATGCACGCCTCGAATGGCATCCTGTTCAATCACGAAAGTCCCATCCGAGGTGAAACCTTCGTGACTCGCAAGGTGACACGGGCAGTGGCCGCGATCGAGCAGGGCATGAACCACACACTCTATGTTGGCAACATTGACGCCAAGCGGGACTGGGGCCATGCCCGCGACTATGTCGAAGGCATGTGGCTGATGATGCAGCAGCCCCAACCGGATGACTACGTCTTGGCCACCGGCAAAACGTATGCCGTACGCGAGTTCATCGAGCGGGCGTTCGCAGTCGTGGGTCGACGGATCGACTGGCGGGGTAAAGGCATCGACGAGCAAGGCGTCGATGCCGAGACCGGCCGCGTACTGGTGCGCATTGACCCGGGTTATTTCCGGCCAACCGAAGTCGACCTGCTCGTCGGAGATTCTAGCAAGGCGAGAGAGAAGCTCGGCTGGAAGCACACCGTCAGCTTCGATGACCTCGTGGCCGAAATGGTCGAATCCGATATCCGTGAAATACAACTCGAGCACCGCCGCCATGACAAGTCACAGTTGCGTGCCGTACCAACTCGATGGAAAGAGAGTCTGGATCGCAGGCCATCGCGGGATGGTCGGGGCCGCGGTGACGAGGCGGCTGGCATCCGAGCCCTGTGAAATCCTGATCGCAAGCCGAGCCGAGCTCGATCTCAGATGCCAGGCCGCAGTGGAGGCTTGGATGGACCGCCATCGGCCACACGCGATCATCATAGCGGCGGCAACCGTCGGCGGCATCCTCGCAAACGATACACGGCCGGCAGCGTTTCTTTACGACAATCTGATGATCGAGACCAATATTATCCACGGCGCGAAGCTTTTCGGCGTGGAGAAGCTGGTCTTCCTTGGTTCATCGTGCATTTATCCGCGCCTCGCTGTGCAGCCGATTCGCGAGGATGCCCTTCTGGGCGGGCCGCTCGAGCCCACAAATCAGTGGTACGCGGTCGCCAAGATCGCCGGAATCAAGACGTGCCAAGCCTACCGGCGGCAGTACGGATGCGATTTCATCTCGGCCATGCCGACCAATCTCTATGGACCCTACGACAATTTCGATCCGGTTTCGAGCCACGTCGTGGCTGCGCTGATAGCCAAGGCGCACCGGGCAAAGGTCGAGCGCAGCATGAAAGTCGAGTTGTGGGGGTCGGGCAGGCCGCGCCGCGAGTTCATGTACGTTGACGATCTGGCCGATGCGCTCGTTCACCTGCTTAAGAGCTATTCGGGCGAAGAGCACATCAACATCGGGGTTGGATACGACATCACCATTCGTGAGCTCGCCGAAATCGTCATGCGGGTCGTAGGCGTCGAGGCTCGAATCAGGTTCGATCAGTCAAAGCCTGACGGCACGCCGCGCAAGCTGATGGACAGCAGACGTCTGTTCGCTACAGGCTGGAGACCGACGACGACTCTCGAGGACGGGCTGCGGAATGCCTACGCTTGGTATTTGAGCGAGCACGAGGGTGCGTCTGACGCTCGGGGCGTATCCCCCTGCTCGGACCAGTATCGTTCACCGGCGCACCTATCGCTGGCAAGCGATCGATAGAGTTCCACAAGCTGCTTGAAGTTCACCTCGGGCGTGTACCGTTCCTCATAGCTCTCGCGCGCGCAATCACTGAGCTCGTCAAGGATGGCAGGGTTTGAAACCGCCCATCGCACCTGAGCAGCAAGATCACTTGCGTTTCCAGGCCGGAAGGTCAGCCCGTTGACCCCGGGCTTCACCAGTTCCTTGAGAGACGCAAGATCGGAGCAGATCACAGGGAGCCCACTCGCGAAGGCCTCAACAACCGTCATCGGAAACATTTCGCTTCCCATTGATGGCAAAACCAGGAACTTGGCAGCTTGCATTTCCCTTTGCACCGCCTCCCGCGGCAGGCGCCCGAGATACACGATGCGATCGCTGGCGTTTCGTGCGACCAGTTCGGAAAGCGGGCCATCCCCGACGATTCGCAGAGTGCAGTCGAGCTCCGTCCATGCCTGAAGTATGACATCGACGCCTTTCTGGTCGCACAGCCGGCCCACGAACAGTCCAGTATCCTTCCGCACGGCATCGAAGGCTGGCGGCCTTGCAACGCAGTTCGGCTTGACGATCATGCGCTCGGCAGGGATCCCGGCGTCGGCAAATATTTGCTTGGCCCAGTCCGTCAAGACGATGAAGCGGTCGACCTTGCGCGTCCAGGTGCCCGCCCGTTTGTGAAACTCGATCATCGCGGCGACCGCCAACGTCGCAGCCGCCGAATTCCGATAGACTCGCTTCGGGATTGTCCACCAGCAGGAACGTCGCAGGTCTCGATCTCGGACCATTTCGGCGGGATGGAGCAGGGCGCCCGGAGAGAGGATACGGAAATTGTGCAGGGTCATGATGGACGGCACGCCGGCGTCCAGGCATGCGTCCAGGATGGAGGGGCTCAACAGCGGAAAGAAATTGTGGATGTGAACGACGTCCGGCTCGAACTGCACGATTTTCCTGGACAGCTGACGCCGTGCGCCGGGGCTGTAGATCACCTGAACCGCCGCGGCAATCCTTCCTCCCGCACCTCTGATGTCGTCGTTGCTGACAGAAAACAGCTGAACGTCAACTCCGTTCTGCTTGAGCATCGACAGCTCTTCGCGAACGACGCTGTCCTCTCCTCCAGCTGTTTGATAGAAGTTGTGGACCAGCAGAACTCGCATCGATTCTTCCCAGGCGCCGTCGTCCCGACTGTCAACCCGCTTTGGTCATGAAAGCTTCTACCGGGTGACGGGGGCCGCGCGCTCGCCGTTTGACGTCGCAGGCGGCTCCGCCATGCTTTCGATTTTCAGCGCCACCTCGACGACATCGCCGGGTACGAGCGGGAAGTCTTCGTTGGCGGCAAGCCCTTCCTGACCGTTGTCACCGTTCCGGTAGACCGTGATAACGGGCGGCTCGGAAATCCCTCGCCCCAATTGATCCTTGAGCAAGCCGGCATACACCAGCTTTTCGCCCGCGCCCCGCAGACGGGAGGTGATCTGAGCGACACGCAGATTGGCGTCCTGCAGCTCTCGCCAGTTCTCGATACGGGACTGACTATCGATCCTCTCCAGCTGCCTGAAAAACTCACCACGCTGCCGCTCCAGGTTCGACGTCTCGACAACGGTTTGCAGGAGCTGGTTCGAAGACAACAGGATCGCTCGCCGTGCTTCCGACAGCCGCGTTGTCGCCGTCATGCCTCTCTGGAAGAGATCTTTGACCTTTTGGAAGTCGGTGGTGTCAGCATCAATGCTTTCTTCGTCACGCTTTTTCTTGTCGGCCAGGACAACGAGCTGGAGGTCCGCTTTTTTGATTGCTTCGCGAAGAAAGCCCTTGTCCTTCTCGCGATCTGCTAAACGAGCCTCGAGATGCTTGGATTCGGCCTGCTGGAGTCGTTCTCTGAACTCTGCCGGGATCGGACCCGTGTTGCCTGCAGATTCAGCGGGCTTTTCGCCGAGCTCGGTGCGCAGGCGCCAGATCCGAACCTGCTGCGTCGCCAACTCAGCCCGTAGAGCCTCGTATTCGGATCTGAAGTCCGGCGCCTGCAAGTAGGGGTTCGCCAACAACCGGGACTGTACGAGGCCATAACCGCCCGCCATCGCGATCGCGTGTCGAACGGTCATCCCTGGGCGAAACGCGAGCTCACCCGGCCGCGTGACATCGCCGCTCACGTAGATTGGGCGGTATTCGACCGCCGTAACGACGATGTCCGCTGGCAGGATCAGTTTCGCTATCTCGCGCCCGTCGAGGCCCGTTTGCCGGTACATCCTGTTCGACAGCTCCTGGATGATTCTTGCCCTCGCCTCCGAAAGGGACAGCCGGCCGACTTTCACTTGGCCAACCAGTGGTAAGGCGATTTCGCCGTCCACTCCGATCGGCGCTCTCTGCCTGAGATCCGGAACGCCGGTGATCGAGATTTCCAGCGTGTCACCGGGTTGCAGCTTGTATTCGGCGTTGCCCGGTGTCGGGACCAAAACGAGGGCGCCAGCAATCAACATTCGACACGTCTGGCGAACGGCGGTTCTCAAAACCGAAACCAGTTGTTCCATAACTTCGTTGCTCGCTGGATTGGGGGCCAATGAACCAGGACCTAGCGGCGTCCATGACCTCGCGCTGACGTTACCAGAAAAGGCATGGCGTTCGAGCCTACTCAGCGGCTGGACGCTTGGCTCTTTTGGGGCACCTCTTGCGTATTGCCGCCATCCGTCATCGTCACACGGCGGAACGAGGCGGCATTTGCGCCGGATTCGCACCCGAGAGCGGGATGCCGGGACTCGGTCTGACGAAGCCGGAAGCTCCAACGGGCGCGCGGGTTTGGGCACTCGCCCGAAGAGCGAGCAGGTAGCCGTACACGAAACCAACGCCCACAACCGCGATAGGAGTCTCCAAGGCCGGATTGACGAAGCAGGTGATGAAGATCATGCTGAAAAGGACGGCTGCATGATTTCGGATGTCCCTCTGCAGGCTGCGATGAGGGAAGGCAGCAAAAAATGCCGCAAGCAGCAGGACGAAGCCCACTACTCCGGTTCGCAGGAGCGCCTGAACAAAGGAATTGTGAACACCGGTCGAAAGCAATGTCAGCAGGCGTTCGGGCGTGATCGATCTTGGGTCGGGCAGGAACGTGAACTCCTTCACGCCAGAAAACTGATACCGCCATCTCACCGACTCCGTTCCGAAGCCGATGCCAATGCCCTGTGTGTCGAACGTGGAAGAGAGCGCGTCGGAGACAAATGCGAGCCTAATGCCGGAGTTCGGAGCCGAGCTGACGATCTCGGGCACGTAGTTGATCCCCACCGCATAGATTCCGGTCAATGCTGTCACCAAGACAATTGCGAGCATGCGGCCGTGAACACCGAGAAGAGTGGCAACGGCAACCCCGGCCAGCACCTTAAACTGGGCAAAATGTGTCGTGACCGCTATCCCGACGAATACGATCAGCCCGGCGTAGCGGCGCCAATCCGTCGCGAGGAAAATGTAGCCCGTGATGAAAAACATCGCGATCAGAACATTGTTGATGAAGGCCCCGTACAGGGCTATCACGGCGTGCGTAGAGTCCTCCCCCTGATATCTCAGCCCTTGCTGAAACATCACAGCCGGTCCGACAACAAGGCTCAAGAACAGGAACAACGGCGCGCCGAAGAAGACATCTCCGTCGACCAGCCTGCGTCGGAAATAAGCCTTTGACGCCCACGCGACCGCGAAGAAAGCCGAAACCGGGATCAGTTGGCGAATGATGGCGTCTTGCATGAAGTAGATCTGCCACGAGGTCGGCAGCACCCGGAATTTGGAGAGGATGGCAATGACGATGCAGAACGCCAGATACATGCTTAGGAGCCGGGGCGGCATAGTCCTTCGTAGGACGGCGTAAGCCAAGCAGACACCGACCGGAATCACCACGAACAGAGAGCCGATCAATCTCAGGGATATTCCAAGCGAACAGGTCAACCAGATGCTTGGCAGGAACAGGACATAGTCGAGCAAGTCGGGCGGCATTCCGCGCTGTGAGTGCGGATTGAACCGCATCTCGAACTCCCTGGTCGGAACGGCCGCGAACATCACCGGTAGTTCCGTGCTCATTTGAAGTGTCGTCTGAAGTGTCGTCTCCGATGCGGCATCAGGCCATGCCGGGCTCAACCTTGTTCAGTATGATGCCTGCCATTTTCTCCCGCGGGACGAGCCGCACGAAGCCATGTAGGGCATCGGAGGACGTTTGCCCGGCTTCAGCGACTACGATCAACCCGTTGAGGACAGCCATGGAGCCTTCCAAATCGGCGGTCTGGTCGGCGGCGTGAAAGTCGATAACCACGCAATCATACTCGAGCTGTTGGAGCGTGGAGGCGATCGACAGGGTGGCATTGAATTCCGAGATCAGCGCCGTCGCCCGCAGCACGAGAACACGAAGGCTGCACGGCTTCGATGGGATGGTGACGAGAGTGCTGGCAAGCTTCCGGTCCGGCTGTGGGTCGGTCATGCCGGGAGCCGACGGCTTTTGCCAGTTTGCATCAACGAGCACGGTCTTCTGGCCGGTACTTGCGATGATCATCGCCAGATGCGCAGCGACCGAGGACGCGCCTGCGCCGCGCGTAGGCGCCGCCACGCCGATCATCAATCTGCCAGGGTTTGTCCGCCCTGCATGCAACCTCACGGTCACCTTGCTCATGACATCGCGAAGACTGGGGGAGCATTCGAGGTAGACAGACTGCAGACTTCGCTCCGGAGCTTCGTTACGCATTCGCGAGTGATTGCATGATCCCTGATGGTGGACGAACGCTGCACGCCAGCCGAGCCGCTTGTAGCTCTCGCGGTATGCCGCAAGCGCCCGAGGCAGCAGAGTGATCGCACGGATAGAACGGCGAAGAAATCGTTCAGGTGCAGGCCTGGAAAACCAGGGAACCCGTCTTCCGAACTTTGGAACGACGGCAACGCGGTCGAGGCCGGTCGATCGCTCCACATCCTCAACGCTCCTCAGAGAATGGTCCATTGCCTGCCTGAGCAGTGAGTGGCCGAGGCCGACTGCGGCGCCCCCCACGACAGCAATGGCGAGAACGAGGATCACTCGCGGCCAGCTCCGTCGCATGGGTGGCTCCGCTGGCGTGATCACTCTCGCCCCAGAAAGCGGCGGATCGGATTCCGCATAGGCCCGTTGCAAAAAGTTGTTGTACAGCGCCCGATAAATCTCCGCACTGTTTTGCAGCTCGCGAAGCTGCATTCGCCCGGGTTCTCCTGCGTCCGGCGTCGTCTGAGAGGGCGAGTCCGTCGCGAAAGCCTTTTCCCGGAGTTCCGCCAGGCGCTCGCGAACGCGAGCTGCTGCGTCTGCGCGGGCTGTCCGGTTCTGCTCGCGCAGCCCGTCGATGTAGCTTTGAGCGATCGCGTTCACAATCGTGGCCGCGCGAGTAGCATTCGTCGACGTAAACCCGATCTCGACGATGTTGGTGACGCCGACGCGACGAATCGAGAGTGCCTGTTTGACACGGATCATCGTCACGTGCCGGGGGCTCTGCCTGGGGACGGAGCTGCTTCCCCCAAACTCCGGATCTGACATGAGTTGTCTTTGATCGATGACTCGCCCCACCACCTCATCGGATTGAAGAAGCTCAACCTGACTGTCGGCATAAGTCGGGTCGGCAGGTACCGCAGCTGCGGGCTCGGGCTGCGGTCTCCATGCACGCTCTTCGAGCAGGATCGTGGCGTAGGCCGTATAGTACGGGCGCGCAAGCATCATGAACGCAGTGGCGGCGCACAGGCTGGCGAAAATCCAGATGAGGCAAAGGCGCCAACTCCTTCGAATGAACCGGATGACGGCGGCTATGTTCAACGAGTCTCGGTCGTCGCGGCCGAGAGGGTCCTTCGTGAGGTCGGTGAGATGTATCTTTGCGTGGCCGGTTTGCAGCATCGCGGTCACCTACCTTCGGAGTGTCTTGGAGCCTGCCAAGGCGTTGGGGGACGAGCTGGGGGCTAGTATGACGCCTGCCGCAACGCCGTTCGCCTGAGCATTGCCGACCGCGTGCGTTGGCGAGGCGCTCTTCTTTGCCGTTCCGAACGCCAGGAAGAAACCTGCCGAGACCACGAGGATTACGCATTCCTTGGCGATCACTGCGATCGCGACGGCAATTGCCGGGTCGGCGACGTGGGGGGAAAGCAGAAAGGAAACAGCCAGAAAGACCAGCAGGCCCGCCACCGTGAGAGATGCCCATGCGCGCTCATGGCCATAGTTGAACATGTAGAGGTTGGAGGTGCAGACATTCACGTTTACCAGGAGCGGAACGATCGACATCACGCGAACTATCGGGATTGCAGCCGAAAACTCCTCCCCGAACAGCGCGATGATGACGTAGGGCGCGAGGAAAAACAGAGACAGGCTGAGTGAGGCGCCGATCGCCAGCGTCAGCAGGGAGTTCCAGATCAGTGCGAGCCCAGCTGCCGGGTCGTGCTGTGCGTAGTAAGCCACCCGGGGTAGGAATGTCTCGGACATGACCCTGAAGATCGGCCGCGTCGCGCTGACGAACTTCTCGGCGACCGAATACTGACCCGCGGCGACGTAGCCTGCGAAGTGGCCGACAAGCGGAACGGGGAGGGTGACTGTTGCCCTCTCCGTCAGCGTGTACAGGAATCCGCGCCACCCGTCACGAAGCTGAGTTATAACTCGGGACGGCGTCACGGACCTGAAGCCGTCGAACCCGATCGGAATAACGAACGGAATGCTTATCAGGGCGGCGACGAGCGGGATCCCGGCTTGAATCGCAACAGCAAGCTCGAGCTGGTCCGACGATCTTACCATCGCCAGGAACCACACGAGCGCCAGGCTGCGAGCGACCACCGTGGCGAGGGCCGCTTGCCAGGCGCGTTCCAGGGCGATGAACAGCCAGGCGGGAAACAATATATTTCCGGCAGCGGTCAGCATGGTGCACAAGAACATGGACTTGCTGATCGCGAAGAAGCTGTCCGCGGCAGCGAGTCCAACGGCGGTCACGATGAGACACAACATCAATTTTGTGGCGACGACATCCGCCAACAGCGAGGCGAGCGCCGCCGGCTCTTGCCGAGCGGCCGCCGCTGCACGTTGCGCAGTCCAGTGAAAGCCGTAGTCCACGATCGTGGCCGCGAGCGCTCCAATGGCCACGGCATATGCGAATTGCCCAAAATGATTGGCCCCCAGCATTCTGCCGGCGTAAGGCAGAATAAGCAGCGGCTGCAGGACGTCGGCCACATGCATAATCGCCAGGCTGGCAGCTTGCTTACGCAGACTCATGAGCAGCCCCCACTCGGAGAGATTCAGCGCTCATCGTGAGGCTCGAACACCAAGCAGCGTTGGTGACGAAGTGTGCGTCGATCTCGCGTAGTTGACCGAGCAAACGATCAAGTGGGTCCCAAAGATCGTGTTCGTCCAGTTCCCAGGAATGCCCCCAGAGGTGAAAATATCCTCCCAAGCGGGCGCTGGCCTTGGCTGCTCTCGAGAAGCGCATGGTGAGTTCGTCATGGCTCAACACAGCCCCCAGGATCGTCGCGCGTTCCAGGGTCGGTCCTTTGCTCAAGTAATTCCGAACGTAGGTCGAGCTCGAGTGAGCAAAGAACTGTGTGGTCGTGGGGACCCGGAACCGATCGTGTCCGGGGGTGGTCATTAGAGTTTTGACCGTCCTGGCGTACCGGTAGCCGGCTTGCTCGACCAAGCCTCGCACGATCCGATTATGTCGCCCGCGAACATACGCGAAGCCGCAGACCTCCCGACCAACGAGATCCTCGAGCCTGTGCTTGTTGGCCAGGATCTGATTGGCGGCTGCGGGCGGAGCGATTTCGGTGAGACTGATGTGGTTCTTGGTATGGCCTCCGACCTCGAAGCGTCGCCCCAACTCCGCGACATTGGTGGGGCACATAACGGGCCGGCCTTCCGAATTGCTGCAAGGGATGTAAAACGTGCCGCTCACGCCGTGCTTGTCGAGCAAGTCGGCAACCCGAAGGTCTGCTGGGTGGCCATCATCCCACGACGTCGTGACGAGTAGAGGCGAGTTCCGCCTCCAATCGCCATTCCAGAAAAACGCGCGTGGCTTGCCGCTCATCTCCACCGGCACGTTTCACCCGTCGTCCACCTGATGTTTGGGAAGCAGCGAGTCCAGCAACACGGCCCAGATGAAGAGGGTATTTGTAGCCAAGTACCTCGTTGCCAGGCGGCGAGGATCCTGCAAGAGGCGGTGTAGCCATTCGAGACCGTTTCGCTGCATCCAAAGCGGCGCGCGCTTCACGACGCCGGCGTGGAAGTCGAATGCCGCACCCACACCCACCATCACGGCGTGTACTCGACCCTGATGCGCGCGCATCCAGGCCTCCTGCTTGGGGCAACCTAGTCCGACCCATACGATCCGGGCTCCCGAGCGATTGATCATGTCGACGATAGCCGCGTCCTCCGCCGCCGACAGATCGCGAAACGGAGGCGAGAAAGCACCGACGATGTTGATGCCTTGGAATTCCCTGCGAATTCTTTGTTCGAGACTTCGTACAGTGGCCGGGGCCCCGCCATAGAGGAACATCTCCGTGCCAAGTTCTGCTGCCCTGCGGCAGCAAATCCACATCAGATCGGCCCCGCTGATCCTTTCCTGGTCAAGGTGACCCTTCTTCCTCAACATCCAGGCGATCGGGGCGCCGTCGGGCGTCACGAGGTCTGCCGACCTGATCGCATCCGCGTGTGAGACATTGCGCAGCGCAGTGACCACGCTGTGCACGTTGCAAATACACACGCTCCTGCTTTCGTGCCGGACGGCCCATCCGAAGATGCAATCCATCGTCTCGGCCCAGTTGAGGACGCCCACTGGCGCCCCGAGGACGGACTCACGCACGTGTCCCGGAGAGTGGGTCGAATCAAGCATTTGCCTCGCTTTCTGGCATCGAAACTTAGCGTAACCATCATGAGAAAGCGGAAGGGAGGACAGGTTCAATTGCCCTTCAGGTATTCGCAGTAGTACCCACTTCGGGTATTCCCCCCGGAAAAACACCAGGACCTACGCCGAGCGACCAAAGTGAATTGCGAGGTTAGTACCAGCCGAAGTGGAGCCGGATTGGCTGGCGCGGGGAGAAGGCTCGGCGCGTGAAGGACCAGCCCTCATTTACGGCCCTGAGATCCCAGATCAGATTTCGGGGATTGGCGAGCGCGTCGTAATGGCAATCCGTGATGGTGTGCTTTTGCGCGTCCGCCGAAATGCGAGTGTAGATGGACAGACCCTTCGAGGCCGGAGCAGCCCGGCCGTCTCGCTTGGTATTGTAGGAGAGACACGTCCGGCAACGAAGGAAGCTGCAGCCGCCGGAGCCGGCGTCACCTTGAGGGACGGCTGCGAACGCCCCGTTGCCTTGCTGAACGGCGTCGATGTCCTCCACGATGCAGTTGAAACTACCTTCGACCATGACGCCGTCGCCGGTCGGGCTATTGTTGTAAAATACAAGCCCACGGCGGACCACGCACCGGTCCGATCGAAACACCGATACATTGTCTTCTGTCCAGGAAGTTGGACCGTTTTCGCCCGAAAAGTCTTCCAAAATTGAATTGGGGGACCGATTGAATTGCACATTCTGCCCGCGAGGCTCCGGACCACGCGCGTCATACAGCTCGAGGAGGCTCAAGCGAGCGCCCTCGCTTCTGCGGACGTAAATGTTGCTCGAGCCCCGAGAAGCTTTGACGCGCTTGATAGTCGTGCTCGGACAGCCATTCAGGTCCACATTGTTACGTTCGTGGCTTGGTCCGGCGCCGGAGCTGGGAGCGCCGACGTGATCGATCTCGAGGTCCTGCAACACCAGCCCAGCTGCGTCGATTGCGCTCACGCCAAATCCTCCCGCGTGACGGATACGGCAATTGCGGACCGTCACGTGTTGATGCAACACGGTAACCCCATTCGCCGACTGGGCCTCGATGTCGAGATTCTCGATGATTTGCCCGTCGTAGCGCGACGAAATGGGGCCGCTTGGCACGAGCGGAACCATAGCGGCTCGTCTGGCGCTCCAGTCCGGCTTCTCGGGATCAGGCTGCGCTGGGATAAGGGGGCGCGGCTCTGCCACGAGGACGTGTGAGGCGGGCAGGATCAAAAGGCCGCCGAGAAGACACCGACGATTCATTTTGGTGTTGCCTTTGGTTGGTCGACGGGGCGGAGCACGAGGTACATCCAGGTGTTGGGCCACGGGAGCAACGGCCAGCCTTCGCTCGCCAAGGAGCCAATGCATGGACGTACTCAATTATCGTTGGAACCCAGCTGGATTCTCTTCCACTTCGTCCTGCGCTGCATCAGCCGCAAGATCTCGGGACCATGAGCCGCACAACTCACAGTTCTCCTTCGCCGGCCTGACGGGATAATGACCTGCACCAGCACGTCGGAAAGTGCTCCGATGGAGTAACACCGATGCGCCAAGTGAGGGATACCCAACTGCTGACATTCTACGTGTGTCCATCGGAGCGGAATCTGATGTCGATCGCGTCGGACACATTCGATTACGTCATCGTCGGCGCGGGCGCCGCCGGATGCGTGTTGGCCAATCGTCTGGCAGCTGACAGAAGTCGCTCGGTTTGCCTGCTGGAAGCCGGGCCTCCCGACACCAGCATACTGCTTCACGTTCCGGCCGGAGTTTACAAGGCGTCGACCAGTCCTAAATACGCTTGGCAGTTCGAGACAGAGCCAAATCCGGCGACGGCAAACCGTTCGATCTCGATGCCGCAGGGAAAAACGCTGGGCGGTTCGACTGCCATCAACGGGATGATTTACAACCGAGGTAATAGGGAGGACTTCGACGGGTGGGCCCGACGCGGCAATCGGCGATGGGACTATGCCGCCGTAGTTCCTTACTTCAAACGAACTGAGCGGAGATTGGGAACGCACGACACGCAATATCGCGGGTCGGATGGTGCGCTTCCGATCACCGACTGCGATTGGCGGCACCCGTTGTGTGATGCCTTCATTGAGGCTGCCCACAGCCTCGGACTGCCGCGCAATCCCGATTACAATGGCGCCAGTCAGCGCGGGGTCGGTTATTATCAACGTTATATCGACAAGGGCTGGCGCATCAGCGCGGCTCGCGCATTCGCGCGACCCATCGCCAAGAATAGCAACGTCGAGATCCGGACCGGGGCACAGGCAATCGCCGTTCTGTTCGCGCAGAAGCGGGCGATCGGCATTCGGTACACGTGGGGTCCTGGCCATCCTCATCGGGACGTAACAGCTCGCCGCGAAGTGATTCTCTGCGCCGGGGCCGCCAATACGCCGAAGCTCCTCCAACTGTCCGGTGTGGGTCCGTCGGCGCTGCTCGCGGAGCTCGGGCTTCCGGTCGTTCATGAATTGCCCGGCGTCGGGGCGAGCCTGCAGGACCACTATATGGTCCACATGGTCGTTCGCGTGCAGGGAATCGAAACGGTCAACGGGCACGGGCTCGCGCTTGTCCGCGAGGCGGCCAAATGGGCCTTGGGGCGTCCGAGCATTCTCGCCATCAGTCCATCACTCGTGTACGGCTTCATCAACTCGCGGGATCTCTGCTCCACTCCCGATATCCAGCTTGATCTTGCCCTCGGAAACTATGCACCGAACGGATCGGAAAGAATCCCGGTCATCAAGCTCGGGTTCTATCAGTTGCGCCCGAACAGTCGCGGCTTCGTCCGTGCCCGTTCGCCCGATCCGTTTGTGGCGCCGATCATCCAGCCCAACTATCTCGTAGACGAACGGGACCAGCAGGTGGCAATCGATGGCGTGCATGTGGTGCGGCGGTTATTCGCCGCTCCGCCGCTTCAGCCTTATCATTGCGCCGAAGAGCTGCCCGGTTCCTCGGTCGTCACCGACGCTGATTGCCTGGAATTTGCGCGCGAGGCCGGACTGACGGCCTATCACTTGTCCGGAACCTGCCAAATGGGTCCGCGGAATGAGTCGGGCGCGGTTGTCGACGATCAATTGCGAGTTCACGGGTTGGAAGGTTTGCGAATTGCGGACGCGTCCATCATGCCTACGGTGCCTTCGGCCAACACTTCCGCCGCTGTCTTCATGATCGCAGAAAAAGCGTCGGACATGATTCTGGGGCTGCGACCCCTTACTGCGATGAAAGCGGACGAGCGTCAGGCTGTCCGCGCCGGGGCTGCACACGAGCAGATGGCTGTCCAGGATGCTTAGGCCATTGTCCGACCCGGAGGAACATCCTTGAAGCGTCGAACCTTGGTTGCCTCCGAGTTCAATGCGAAGAACCGGGCGCATTTTGCGCTGGCCTACGAGTTCTGCCGCATCGTGACCGAATGCGATGATGCGCATCTCGTCGCGCCTGACATGGACAACTACCTAGCGAAATATCTCAAGTCCGTTCTGCCGGACCACGACAGCCATAATGTCCAGCGCGACTTCAACAGGCTCACAAACGGTATTCGCAAGGGACTGCGACTGAAGAACGCCCCGACCATCGAGCCTGTATCGCTCGACCAGAACTACGACCTCTTCTTTTTCGTCGCATGGAGCCCGCAGAGTCTTGTCGAGCTCTCTCGTATCCGTAACTGGCGCAGTCGCTGCAAGGTCGCAGTGGCATACATCTTCGAGCTTTGGTCCAGCACGCTCGACCGGGACCGTCCATACCTGCGTTTGTTGGATCAGTTCGACTATGTATTTCTGCTTCACAGCGCGAGCATTCCGCGGCTTTCCACGTATACTTGTGCGCCCTGCGCCGTTCTGCCGACAGGCGTCGATTGTTTTATCGCCACGCCCTATCCGTCGCCGCCCGAGCGCGTTGTCGATGTCTACTCGATCGGCAATCGTTCCGCGCAACTGCATAGACAGTTGCTGGAGTTGGCGGAGCATCGCGGTCTGTTCTACCTCTATGACTCCCTCGCCAGCACGGATTCCCGTGTGAAGGATTGGCGGGAGCATCGACTTCTCCTCGCCAATATCATCAAGCGCACGCGTTATTTCATGGGGCTCAGTCCGGCGGCAATGACTGAAGAGGCGCACAAGGCGCATCAGGTCGCTGGCGAGCAGGTCCTGCCGGCACGTCTGTTCGAAGGGGCCGCCGGCGGCGCCGTCATACTGGGGACGGCCCCGCAATGCCCCGAGTTTCGCGAGTGCTTCGATTGGCCGGATGCTGTCATTCAGGTCTCTCCCGCATCGAGTGACATAGCTGCAGTCATCGAGGAACTTGATGCACAGCCGCGACGGATCGAGCGTGCGCGCCAGACCAACGCGGTTCGTTGCCTGCTCCAGCATGATTGGGTTTACCGCTGGGAGCGCGTCCTCTCCACGATCGGGATGGACTCGCTCCCGCAACTTCACCGTCGCAAGTCCCTGCTCAGCGATGTAGCCGTCAGCGCTATGTCCGCTGCGGCAGCTTAAGTCTGGCCGCCCAGCGTCTACTCGAGTCGCGAATCTCTTCGGCCAAGTAGGGCTACCTCCAAAGAAGGCATATCGCTGAGCCGAATCGGTGGTCTAGTCCCATCCAGCTGCCCGAAACGGCTGGACTGCACGGACATATCGATGCGAACTATACCTTCACATGACGCGCATGCGAATGTCTCAACCACGCTGGAACCAGCGGCCGCCATTGCGACGCACCTCGGCAACGTGCGCCGCGTACTGTCGGAAGTCCCGGTTTATGCTGTCCACCGGACGTTCGACATCCTGCGCGATGCACGCGATCGAGGCGCCTTTATTTACATCGCTGGAAATGGCGGCAGCTCTTCAACTGCGTCTCACTGGGTGAACGACCTCGGTAAGGCGACCAAGCGATCTGGCCGGCCAGCGCTAAAAGTCATCTGCCTGTCGGATAATGTCTCCTGGCTCTCTGCCCTCGCGAATGATGAGGGCTACGAGCGATCTTTCGCAGGGCAGCTGGAAAATTTTGCGACGCCTGGAGATGTACTGATCTGCATCTCCGCGAGCGGCAATTCCCCTAACCTAGTTCGTGCGGTGGAGTTGGCGCATAGGCGCCGGCTTACCAGCGTGGCTCTGCTCGGGTTTGATGGCGGCGTACTGAAGGGCCTCGTTGATGAGGCAGTGTGCGTTCACACGGAGAAAGGGGCCTACGAGCTCGTCGAGGATGTCCATTCGGCGATCTGTCACGCCATCACGAAGTGTCTCGTCGCCGACCGAGTAGAGGCGAATTGATGATTGCTCCCGAGACGGCCGCGCGTATCGAGGGTCGCCTTTATCACCGGCCAACGCAAGCGGTCATCCTTGCTGGCGGACGCGGCACCCGAATGCGCCCGATCACCAATGATCGGCCGAAGCCGATGGTGCCAATTCTGGGGCGCCCATTTCTGCAGTACCAGATCGAGGAGCTTCGCGCTCAGGGATTCGAACGGGTCCTGATCCTCCTCGGGTATCTGCCCGAAGTGGTGCAGAACTATTTCGGCGACGGTTCGCGCTGGGGCGTACGCATCGAATATTCTGTAACGGAGCCCGATCAATTGACGAGCAGCCGAGTAGCCACCGCGCGGCATATGATCGACCCTTGCTTCCTCCTGCTGTATTGCGACAACTACTGGCCAATGCGGTTCAGTCGGCTATGGGCGCGATTTCGCGAAGCCGGCAAGCCGGCGCTGATCACATGTTATAGCAACAAGGACGCCTACTCTCGGGGCAGCGTGCGCCTGGATGAGGACGGACATGTGCGGGTATTCGACCGTTTGCGAACCGCTCCGGGGCTGCGAGAGGTCGAAATCAGCTACGCCATCCTCACCGACCTCGCCTTGGCGCTCTTGCCCGAGCAGGACACGCTGCTCGAGGAGGCGCTCTACACACCGCTCGCTCGGCAGGGGCGGCTCACTGCCTATACGAGCGATCACCGCTATTACAGCGTGGGTTCGTTAAACCGGCTGCCCGCAACCGAGAAGTTCCTGCGGCGCGACCTCACGGTGATCCTGGATCGCGATGGCGTTCTCAATCGCAAGCCGGCGCGAGCACAATACGTGCGAAATTGGAGTGAGTGGAAATGGTGCCCTGGCGCGCTCGAGGCGCTGCGCCTCCTGCGGCAAGCGGGATACCGCGTGATCCTCGCCTCGAACCAGCCCGGCATTGGTCGCGGCTTCATGAGCGAGGACGACCTCAGCGCCATTCACGACCGCATGACGAAGGAAATCGAGCAAGCTGGGGGGCGTGTCGACGCCATCTACTATTGTTCGCACCATTGGGACGCCGGCTGCGAATGCCGCAAGCCGAAACCTGGTCTCCTCTACCAGGCGCAGCGGGACTTCGACCTCGATCTCACCCGTACCCCGTTCATCGGCGACGATGAGCGCGACGCGGCCACGGCTGATGCTGCCGATTGCCCGTTCTACTGGGTAACCGGTGCGCGCTCCCTCCTTGATATCACTCAGCAACTGCTCCAACCACGAGGCATTCCCGCCTATGCCTAAGAAGCAGCGTATCCTGATCACTGGCAACAACGGCTATATCGGCTCGGTCATGGCGCCGTGGCTTCGAAGTCAAGGCTACGATGTGAGCGGCCTGGACATCGACTATTTCTATTTGTGCAAGCTCGTCCCGGAGCTCGCACAAATTCCGACAATTCCCAGAGACCTGAGAGAAGTCACGGCCAGGGATCTCACCGGCTTCGACGCAGTGATCCACTTGGCGGCACTGAGCAACGATCCGATCGGAAACTTGAACCCGATCTGGACGCAGGAGATCAACGGCGGGGGTACGATCCGCCTGGCGAGATTGGCGAAGCAGGCGGGCGTCCGGCGCTTTATCTTCTCCTCCTCATGCATCATGTACGGCATGTCGGAGGCGTCGGTCGTCGACGAGAATTCCCCGCTCGCACCGCAGACCCAATATGCCCGCTCGAAGGTCGACGCAGAGCTGGCGCTGCGCGGGCTCGCCGACGACAGCTTCTCGCCGACCTATTGCCGCAACGGCACCATTTACGGGCTGTCGCCGCGCATGCGCTTTGACACAGTGCTCAATAATCTGATGGGAAGCGCTTACACCACCGGTCGCATCGTTATCTACGGCGACGGCACTCCGTGGCGTCCAGTGGTGCATGTGCAGGATGTGGCGCGTGCCTTCCAGGCGGTGCTCGAAGCGCCACGGGAGCTCGTCCATAACGAGCCTTTCAACGTTGGCGCGGACGAGCTCAACCATCAGATTTCCGAGCTCGGATACATTGTGAAAGACACGGTTCCCGGCTGCGAGCTCGCGATCGTGCGGCAACCCGGCCAGGACCAGCGCACCTACAAAGCGGATTTTTCCAAGTTCAAGAAGACGTTTCCGGCCTTCCGCTTTCGATGGACCGCCCGTAAGGGAGCCAGCCAGCTGTACGACGCGTTCAACGAAATCGGCCTCACCCATAGCCAGTTCAGCGACAAGCGTTTCACTCGTCTGAGCTGGCTCAGACATCTGATCGAGAGCCGGGCCGTCGACGAATCGCTCAGGTGGACCGAGTTCAGCACTCGAGTCTCGGCAGGTTGAGAAGGCGCATCAGTGGAAACCCCGGCGATCAGCGAACACCCGCTCACATCCGTCGTCCCTGACGGGGAGCCCGACGGACACGGTCGCGAGCGTTCGGCCAATATCGTAGTCACGCGGACCCCGTTGCGTGTCAGCTTTGCAGGAGGAGGGACGGATCTGTCCGAGTTCTACGAGGTCGAAGAGGGAGCGGTGCTGAGCGCGGCGATCGACAAATATGTTTATGTTACGGTGAAACGCCACAGCGCGATTTTCAACGAGCCTATCCGGATCAACTACTCGCGCACCGAGCAGGTCAACAGCATCGCGGAGATCGAGAACAACATCGCCCGTGAGTGCCTTAAGTTCCTCGACGTCAGCCCGCCGATCTTCATCAGTACCGTCGCCGACATGCCGGCATCGACCGGCTTGGGGGGATCGAGCGCTTTCGCGGTCGGACTGCTTAACGCGCTTCATGCATTCCGCGGTGAGCGGGTCACCGCCGGCCAGCTTGCCGAGGAGGCTTGCTATATCGAGAGAGAGGTTCTGAAGGAGCCGATCGGCAAGCAGGATCAGTACGCCGCCGCTTTCGGCGGGCTCAATCTGCTTCGCTTCGGGCGCGGCGGGCGCGTCATGGTCGAGCCACAGCCGGTCGTGAACGGCTCCGCTGCCTACCTGTTCAGCAACATCATGATGTTCTGGACGGGGCACCAGCGCCCCGCGGCATCGGTGCTGACCGAGCAGAAAAGGAACACATCACGAAACCTGGATGTGCTCCGGCACATGCGCGACGACGCGTACGAGCTTCGCGCGCTCTGTTCCGGCGGGCTTATCGACCTCGAGCAGCTGGGCAAGGCTCTTTACCGCGGCTGGGCGATGAAGCGGCGCCTCGCCTCCGGGATTTCCACTGGGGACATCGACGACTATTACGAGCGCGCCATTGCGGCGGGGGCCGAGGGGGGCAGGCTTTGCGGCGCCGGCGGAGGCGGCTTTCTTATGTTTGTGGTGAAGCCGGAAAAGCGCCAACCGGTGCGCCGGGCGCTCTCCGAACTCACGCTGGTATCGATCGGATACGAGGTGCACGGCTCGCGAGTGCTTTACCCGTCGGGATGAGAAATGTGGAGGACCGATGATCTTTAACAAGACGCAGATCCCGGACGTCTATACGGTGGAACTTGAACGGCGCAGCGATGCTCGCGGTTTTTTCGCGCGCGGATGGTGTCAGCATGAGTTCGGCGATCGCGGTCTGCCCGATCGGACCGTCCAGATGAACATCTCCTTCAACCGCTGCAGGCACACACTGCGTGGCTTCCACTATCAGAGCGCACCCTATCAGGAAGATAAGCTCCTGCGCTGTGTGCGCGGCTCGGTGCACGACGTCCTACTCGATCTGCGGCCGGAATCGCCGACCTTCATGCGCCACATCGCCGTCGAGCTCAGTGACGCGAATTACCGCATGCTGCTGGTCCCGAAGGGCTGCGCCAATGCCTTTTTGACTCTTGAGGACGAGACCGAGGTCACTTATCTCGTTTCCGAGTTTTACACGCCGGTCGCCGAGTGCGGCGTGCGCTGGAACGATCCGGCGTTCCGCATCGAGTGGCCCGCAAAGCCTGCCGTGATCTCCGAGAAGGACGGTAGCTGGCCCGATTTTGTGGCCGAACAGGCCAGACTCGTCGAGACCGCCGACTTGGTGTAGACGCCGCATGTTCATCGTCGACCGCGAACTTGAACGGCTGGAAAGCGCCGGCACCCCGATCAGGGTGGGGATGGTGGGCGCTGGCTTCATGGCGACTGGTATCGCGCGCCAGATGCTGCATTACACCAAGGGAATGGAGCTTGCGGCGATCTCCAACCGTCGCGTGGATCGAGCTCGGAAAGTTTATGCCGAATCCGACGAGGGGAATGTCGTCAATGTGCGGTCCGCCGGTGAGGTCGACGACTGCATCGCGCGTGGCCGGCGCGCCGTCACCGATGATCCGATGCTTCTCTGCGATGCTGACGGGATCGATGTCATCTTGGAGGTCACGGGCACCATCGAGTTTGCGGCTGAAGTCGTGATGCGGGCGATCGCCCGGGGCAAGCACGTCGTGATGATGAACGCCGAACTCGATGGCACCCTAGGCCCGATCCTGAAGACTTATGCCGACCGCGCCGGCGTTGTCATCACGAACACGGAGGGTGACCAGCCCGGGGTCATCATGAATTTGTACCGGTGGGTCAAGGGCTTGGGCGTGAAGCCGGTGCTGTGCGGGAATATCAAAGGTCTGCACGATCCCTACCGCAATCCCACAACCCAGGCTGAGTTCGCCCGACGATGGGGAATGAAGGCTCCGATGGTCACCTCGTTTGCGGATGGCACCAAGATTTCGTTCGAGAATGCGATCGTTGCCAACGCGACAGGCATGCGGGTGGCGAAGCGTGGCATGTATGGGCCTATCGTCGAAGCCGGGACCCCAATCCAGGGAGCGGTCGACTGGTACCCACTCGACGACCTCGTCGAGGGACCCGGCATCGTGGATTATTGCGTCGGCGCCATGCCCAACCCGGGCATCTTCGTTCTTGGAACGACAAATGATGCCGTCGAGAAACACTATCTATCGCTCTACAAATTGGGATCGGGACCCTGCTATTGCTTCTATTGGCCGTATCACCTTTGCCATTTCGAAGTACCGTTCACGGTTGCCCGTGCGGCCATCTTCGGCGATGCGGCAATCGCTCCGCTGGGTGCTCCCTGCGTCGATGTGATTGCTGCTGCTAAGAAGGATCTCGAGGCCGGAGAAGTCTTGGACGGGCTCGGTCACTACATGACCTACGGCTTGTGCGAGAACGCGCAGATCGTTCATGCTGGGCGGCTGCTGCCGATCGGCCTCGCCGAGGGCTGCCGTCTGCGGCGGAATGTCGCGCGAGACCACGTGCTGAGTTACGACGACGTTGAAATTCCGCCCGGCCGATTATCCCACAGGCTGCGCCTGGAACAGGACGCTCTCTTTTTCCCCGTCTCGCCGTGCGTATTCCGACCTGCAAGCTTGGCGGATGCCGTGTAAAGGCCGAACTAGGTACGCGAAGTTATGCCACCAGCGCGCAGCCACGCGGGAACAGCCCCAGCTTGCGCCGAACCAGAAAGATGTTAATCGCCACGCCCGCCTCCGCGTCGCCGGTCGGTCGGGCGACCACTCAGGTTCCATTGCCCCAGTTATAAAACTCTATCCACAAGGTCGCGAAGATGATGCGCAAGTCGAGCCCGAAGGACCAATTCTGGATGTATCTCAAATCCTCATTGACGCGGGCGAGTGCCCGCTCGGGGTCCACCGTGCTGCCGCGCAAGCATTGTGCTTGTGCGAGCCCGGTCAGCCCCGGTCTGACACGGTGGCGTTCGAAGTAGTAGGGCACCAGGGCTTCGTAGGGCATGCCCCCTGCGAGCATTCCGGGCACATGTGGACGCGGACCTACCAGCGACATGTCGCCTTTCACGATATTGAGGAGCTGCGGGAGCTCGTCGATGCTGTAGCGACGCAGAATTTTTCCAATTGGGGTGACGCGCTCGTCGGAACTGCAGGTTTGCTTCGTGCCCGTTTCGTCTCCTTTGTCGATGTACATCGTTCGAAACTTGTAAACCACGAATAAATTGTTGTTGAGGCCGTAGCGCCGCTGACGAAATAGGATCGGACCGGGCGACGTAACCTTGATGGCGATCGCAGTGGCCAGAAGACCAGGCAGCAAGAGAAGCAGGCCAAGCATAGCCGCAACGACATCGAAGGCGTGTTTGGCTCGTGAATTGACAAGCTCGGACGCCTTGCCGGTGTCGACAAAACGATGAGGAAACGGAGCCTGAGATGTTATTGCTCGGTCAGCGATGCGATATGTGGCGGGAGGGTATCGAGTAAACCCCGAAGTGCGGGCAAACGGTGCGCTCGCGTCTTCTTGCGTAGTCTGCATGGGCACATTCCGGACAGTGTTGACATCGTCCAACGCGCCCCCATGCGTGAGGCTATCTGAGGTGGGCGTTTGGCCCGGACGCAATAGCGAAGTAACCCGATTTCTCTCCTTCAAGATGCTCCGGGTCCGCGGGTAATCTCTTTGGGTTGCGCGGCTTTATGCTGAAGGAGTGGCCGGAATTCGCGGCGAGGCGCGAGGGAAGGCAGTACCCTTCGAGGCCGTTGATTTGCGCGGACTCGCGCGAAACGCTGACGTGTCGCGGCGCTAAGCGAAGAAGGCGAAACGACCACTCGCCGGATCGAACATGACAGTGTGGTCAGAACCCGGCCGAGATAGGCCTGTCGGAGTACTGGACGACATGATGGCACAATTGATTACACCGTTGATCATCTGCGGCGGCGCGGGCACCCGGCTGTGGCCGGCTTCGCGCGAAGGCCGGCCGAAGCAGTTCGTTTCGCTGTTCGGCGAAACATCGACTTTCCAGGAAACGATTCGACGCGTCAGCGACCCGGCATTTTTTGCGCGTCCGATCGTGATCACGAATGCGGACTACCGTTTTCTCGTGGCAGAGCAACTTGACGAGATCGGCGTGGAAGCGGACGTCCTACTTGAGCCCGTGCGCCGGGATTCGGGGCCAGCGATTGCCGCGGGCGCGACATACGCGCGGAGCCGCAGCGACGATCCGATCATGCTGGCGTTGGCGGCCGATCACGTCATCCTCGACGACGACAGCTTTCGCAACGCGTGCCGAAGCGCACGCGAAGCCGCCGAGCGGGGCCGTATCGTTATGTTCGGAATCCGTCCCAACCGGGCGGCGACGGAGTACGGTTATATCATGCCGGGTTCGAACGGCGAGGCCGGAGTGTTAGACGTGGAGCGCTTCGTCGAGAAGCCTGACAGCCCTACTGCCGAACTGTATGTGGAGGGCGGCTACTTCTGGAATTCCGGCAATCTTCTCTTTCGAGCCAGCATTCTTCTGGACGAATATGCGGCTTTCGAACCGGAGACTGTGAGATCGATCGCTGAGGCGGTCAGCTCGGCAGGTTCGGAATTTGGATTTATCGCGTTGACCGATGCGCCGTTTCGGCGCGCGCGGGCCGTCTCGGTCGATTATGGCCTATTGGAGCACACGGCGCGGGCCGCGGTCCTGCCGGTCTGCTATCCCTGGTCTGATGTCGGCTCCTGGGAATCGGTGTGGGACCTATCGGAAAAGGACGAGGCCGGGAATGCAACTCGCGGGCGCGCCATCTTGGTCGACTGCAAGGGCTCATTTGTGAC